>Ga0154020_10008161_pt1 | contig 12159 bp, 15 predicted proteins | sample Klosneuvirus_201_FD_109709 | JGI IMG/M metagenome (GOLD analysis project Ga0154020, IMG submission 109709) | Active sludge microbial communities from wastewater, Klosterneuburg, Austria - Klosneuvirus_20160825_MG | ecosystem: Engineered > WWTP > Aerobic digester > Activated sludge | place... | reverse complement strand
TTTCTCGAACGTGAATGAAACGGCTGTCGCAGGCGAAGACGAACTGTCGGGGCTTGCGCGTCGGCGTCCATCCGCCCGCGGACGGATCTCCCGCCCGTCGAGCTTGTGGCCCCGAAGAGCGTCAGTAAGTAAAAACAGGAAAAGTGCTCGCTAACAACTCATTCCTCTTCGAGTGGTCCTTTCAGGTAAGGCTTTGTCACCCCATTTTGTCGAACTCTTCCTTGTGCTTCTATCGAGGCAACAGCCTTCCTCGCCCTCACGAGCTGGCTTCTACATATTACGTTTTAATGAAATTTCATTTTTCGTGCCTTAATTGTTGGCGCTCTGGCTCCCGTTGGTTCCCCATCAATTGACGATCGCCTCCTCTGCCCCTTTGTGTTTTGGCCCCCTCATATGTCCCTTTTCAGTCCACCTTCTCGCCTTGGCTGACTCCGTGCTGGTGTTAACTCTCTTGGCTTTCATCTCCCCGCGCAAGATTAGTTTTGGACCTCCTCTGATCGCTCTCCTTGTAGGCTCGTTCTCTTTCTGCCATGGGATTCGAGGAGCTCAAGGTGTTCCTCTCCAAATGATTTCCTGATCCCAAACGAGAATATACATAACTTATTTGTTTCCCAATTTAATGTTGCCGCGCTGCGATGGATGAAGCGGCGCTCGGCGAGCTCCTTACCCCCTTTTGGAGCTATGCTTAATTTTATCTCCCCCTGTCTCTAGGTCCTCCCGGACGTCTTTGAGCGCGTCTGCAAGCGCACCGAAGATGGCGAGAAGTTCACCAAGGACCTTATCAAATACCTCGAGAAGCGCAGCAAGGCTGAGGTGACGTACTCCAAGACCTTGCAACACGTGAACAGCGAGCTCTTCAAGGTCGAGCAGGAGCTCGGCTCCATGAAGGATACCTGGAATAGCCTTAAGACTGAGTCCGAGGCCATCGCCCAAGGCCACGAGAACTTTAGCAATAAGATCAATGAGCTTATCGAATCCCTCAAGGGCGCCCACATGGAGGAGCGCAAGGTTCGCCCCTCTTTTCGGCGACTAGACTCTTCCGATTGATGATATTTACCGCTGTAGAATCGCGCCCTCTTGGTGGCCAAGGGAAGCAAGTTGCTCAAAGATCTCGCCGCGTCAGAGTCGACCATGAAGAAGGCCCGCGCTAACTATGTCGATTTGCGAAAGACCCAGGTCCCTTTAGTTTCCTTCGTCTCCCTGCATCGTTTTCTAACCTTGTATTCATTTAGGACAAGGCACAGACTGCCGTTGAGAAGGCGAAGCAGACTGGCGACCCCAAGAAGGAGAGTGCCGCTCAGAAGCAGTACGAGAAAGACGAGAACAAGGCAGAGAAAGCCGATAACGAGTGCGCTCTTTTATCTCGAACGCAAAGACTCGCATCGTCACGATCACTTCTTTGGGCTAGATATCGCATCACTGTGAACACTCACAAGGCCGCGCAGGACCAGTACTACGACTCGGACCTCCCAGCGCTGCTCAAGGAGTTTGAGGCCTACGAGAAGCGTCGTTCTGAGACCACCCGCAGTACTTTGCAACTGCCGCGATTCTCCATCTTCGTTATTCCTTGACTCAAGTTTTGCCCGATTAGATTTCTTTGAACAATTTGTCAGCCTTCAGGAGGCCATTGGCCCGCATACCAAGGACGCTACTGAGAGGTTTGTCCATCGATTTGTTGTTCTTGGTCGCTCTTTCCATCCTCTGACGCGTATCCTTAGGCTGAGGAAGAAGATCAGTGCCATTAATGCTCGGTCTGACCTCGACCTCTTCGTCTCTCAACAGGACGCTAAGAGTCTCCCTCAACCTGCTCGTGCCGGTGCGCCCTCTCCCCCTTGTTTAAAGTGTCCTCATTCGCCGACTTCACATTTTTAGTTTACGTGTCTTATGACGGAAGCGAGGGTGGCTCCTCCTCTGCTCCCGCTCCTTCGTCGGCCACCTCCGCTCCGAAGCCTGCCGCCGCTGCCCCTGCTGCCGCTCCTGCTGCCGACGACAAGAAGAAGAAGGTATCGCGTTGGCCCTACTCCTCCTCATTGTCGAGCGACATATTAATGTCGGTGGTGATTAGGGTGGAATTGGTGGTATGCTCGGTGGTTTGGGTGGCCTCGGTAAGCGCTCATCGGCCAAGCCCGAGGAGAAGAAGTCAATCGAGCCCGCCAAGCCGGCTCAGCCCGAGAAGGTTCGATCTTTCCCCGATGGCCCTTTTTGGAAAGATCATTTTCTCGATTGTAGAAATCTGGCGTTCAATTTGAGTCGTCTGGTCCGAAGATCAAGGAGCAGCCTGCCGCATCGTCGGCGACGTCGACCCCAGCTGCCGCTCCTGCCGCCTCGTTAACTTCTAGCGCGACATCGTCGGCTGTCAAGAAGGAGGAGACTAAGCCCGCCGAGGAGTCCAAGCCTGCTGGCGAGGGGGTGCGCATTTTGCCATGCCGCGTTAATATTCAAGCTCACCTCCATTTTGCAGGTCGTTCCCGCCATTGAGGGTGGCCTTAATGAGGATGTTGTTGCCCTGTACGTCTTTTAGTTCCAATGATCACTCGAATGCCACCTCATAGTTCATTGCCAGGTACGACTACGAGGCCACTGAGGAGGGCGAATTGACTTTCAATGAGGGAGATCGCATCACCTTAATCGAGAAAGACGAGTCTGGCTGGTGGAAGTAAGTCTTCGTGCATTGATCGTCTTTCTGTGCCGCACTCACTGTTCATCTCTAGGGGTCGCACTGTTGCCGGCAAGGTTGGTGTTTTCCCTTCCAACTTCGTCGAAGTCATTGGCGCCGAGGCTGCTGCGCCGTCAGGAGGCAATGCCATTGAGGTTCGCGCTCGGTTGCTCTCGCTCTTTCAGAACGCTCCTGAATGTCTCGTTGTAGATCAACTCTGATTACCGCGCGCTTTATGATTATGACGCGGAGGACGACACGGAGCTTACAATTAAGGAAGGTGACATCCTGCACGTGGCCAGCGAGACTGACGGCTGGTACTTCGGCACTCGCAAGAGCGACGGCAAGCAGGGCAACTTCCCCTCCAACTTTGTCGAGCCCGTCTAGATCCACAAAATGTGCACTGTGTTATAGGACTACTGTGCTAGACATGTTGGTTTGTATGAATTAGATTCTGTGGAGAGACATTAAATTGCACAAGATAGACCGTTTGAAGAACGCTATCGCTTCGTCAAGATTCCGCAAGGATGTCAAGAAACCCATGAACGCCCGTCCACATGAAGATCATGTGAGTGCTGGGCCAGTTACATTCGATAGAGGTGGTGTATTCAGACAAAGAACAAGGAGCTTGCGGCACGCTTAGCTGCCGCCGCAGCAACCACCTTCCTGCTTGACAGGCTGCGCGCCAGTGTCCTCAATCACGAAGCCTCGCTGTGGCTTCGCACCACCTCCAGCAACGACGGGACCGCCAGAAGCGGCTTTATCGGCCTCGACGATCACTACACAAGTGAATGAATTGTTGAGCAACAAGGCTGATGACTATACAGGAGTTTGCGTACTCTTCGTCAACTCGCTAAACAGCTCCTTTACACCAACATTCTGCTTCGCGGAAGCATCAAAATGCCTACAGGAAGGAAGATAAAAAGAAGCCGTGAATCGGATTTACCGAGGTCAGAACATCACGCACTTGGCACCAACGGAATTGGCATACTCAATCGCATCATTTTTGTTCACCACACGATTCTTCTCCAAATCCGTCTTATTACCCACAATCACGAGGACGACATCCATGCCTGGAGAGAAGCTCAGAGGAAACGAGCCACAAACAGAGGGGGAGCTCTCCAAGAACGAAAAGCGCACCGAGCATCTTCCGGAGCTCCTTCACCCAGTTCTGAACTCTTACGAAGGAATTGCCGTCTGTAATATCGTAAACTAACACAGCGCCTAAAGGAAAGATGAGAAAGGCTCGGAACGGAAATTTGCAGGGAAGTGGGAACCTTGAGCATTTCGGTAGTAGATGTGTCCTAACGAGTGGAAACGCTCCTGGCCAGCTGTATCCTGAATAGAGAAATATGAGGTGAAGAAAAAAATCAAAATAAAAGTTTGTGGAAAGAACTAGGCCGAGCGAGTACCCAGATGGCGAGGTCGACCCTGGTGTTGTCGGCGAGCGTGATGCGCTTCGTGTCGAAGGTCGCCTGCAGCGTCGTGTTATGCTTTGGGTCGAATTCGCCGTGGCAAAATTGAGTAAAAATGCTGGTCTTACCAACGGATCCTAAACCCACAAATAAACGCGACCGCCACTGCAAAAGAGGCAGAGGAAAGACGAAGCAATAAGAGAAAACGTTCATCAGCCGCCAGCAGTATCGGATGACGCCACTTGTATCATAACAAATAGAATTGCAAAAAATATTTCTCCCAAGGGACCATAAAAGCAGTGAGAGCGCGGGGCGAGGAGACGAGCGGTGAGAAGAGTTCTTTATGTGAAAAAGAGGCGACAAAGGAGCACCTTCGCCCAATAGGACCACCTTGTACTTCTTCACTTGTGCCATGGAGTGCAAGGCCACACGTACGCAAGAAACAAAGGAATGGTTCGTGGGGCATCGCCTCACCGAGGCTCGTGCAGGAGAAATTCTTCCTGAACCATCGGTGGCCGAACTGAGAGCTGGCGAGGAAACTTCCTCGTGGATAGAGGCTGACTGTTCCCTGCCTCCCTCAGTCCTTCCACCATTCGCTTCAGGTAATTGAGAGAAATATTCCTATCTCGATTGTTCCAGACGCATATCACCGCTTCCCAGCATGGTACTGAGAGGATCGCTTTGTTTTCCCTCCACCCGCCGCCGACCCGATCATCCATTCCCCACCCCTTATCGCAAATTGATTCAAATGCCGTTTCTTAATAATAAATGATTACCATTCTGCAGAATGATCTCACCTTCACGGCCCTTCACCAGCAGCGTGTCTTGCTCGACATCGTCGACGAAGAGTGGGAGAAGGACAAGCTTCCTCTCGACGGTACTCTTGAGCTTCTGCCCCCCCTCTCTCTCTTTTGGACCATTGCACCCGCCGTCTATTTAGAATTTCTTGTTCTAATGCGCTGATGTCAGATCTGATCGTGAAGAGGAGCGCTCGAAAAGCTGATTCAAACAAGGCCGAAGGTGCCGCTCTCATCGTGCCATCCAGTGGTCGGAGTCGATTTTAGTCGTTATTTTTATTTCAAATAGGCCGCGACACATCAGACCAATTGTTTTCTGAGCTTGGGTTGTCGGCTTTCGAGCCCGATATGGACAATGCGCAGAAGCGGTGAAAGGTTTTGCAAGGGCTCTCGCCGAGCGTCTGCTGTTTTGTTCAATTGTGAATTAATATTAATAGATTAGAGCGATGCTAATGGTGTAATGTCTCTAATATTTTTTGTTCCAATCCGATGAAGCCTGATGCGGAATTCCTCAGCCGGTTGCACCTGTATGATGCGGCCAGGCCTCCTCTCCGACAGTGGACGCCATCACGGAAGCCGCGAGATTCGCATCATCTCGCCATTTCTTATTTATTGGAGCTCGAGAGTCACTGCTGCTACATTTTTGGTGCGCTTCCATTCGATCTGGGGTTCCTCCTTCCTCCAAGGCTGGTGAGTGGTCTCGTTTCCGGCCCTCCTTGCCTTTGGAGCCTTATTTCCCGACCCGTTGAATGGTTTTTTTTTTTGCCGATACAATTTTAGTATTGATTGGTGCTCACACACGGAGATATGCCTTATTTGCTGGTTGTCGCGGGCCGATGTTGTCGGCCCCATCTTGGCTTATATTCGCGATGTAAAATTGTGTCGCTGTCACCCCTGGCCCACGCCCTCTTTCCTCTCCCGCAACAGCTGGTGCCTCAGTTATCGTGCTGCTATTATACTTACTTGAATTGATATTGAGCTGCCTTGGGCGTTGTTTTTGCTCCATCTCGAGGTCCTCGACCTCTACGTCGGCCGTTGATAAACCTCTGTTCGGTCTCCCTGCAAATATCCGTCAGCACCACCGGCTCTTAGACTTTTTTCTATTCCTTCATATTTTCTTCTTATTTTCCTAGGCGATGAAGAAGCACGACACTCTGCCCAAGTTCGCTCCTGAGGCTTTGTTTGACCAAGTACGCTCGGCTTGTCGTTCTTGACCGTTGCTCATCGGCCGAAGGGATCCATTTTTTCTGTTTTAAGAGTTTTTCTTTTAATTTAGTCGAAATGGAAGCTGATGGTATACGTGATGGAGGGAGTCGGCCTCAACGTTGGCGATCGCCTCACCTTTCAGTACGCTATGGCTCTCCCTTCCCAATTCGCTTGTCGTTTACATTCAGTGATTGCATTTGACGGATATCGTATTTGCGTAGGATTGCCCGCGGTAAGAACCATCACCGTACGGCTGCCTCCAACGATGCCGACCCCGTGTGGAACGAGCTCTTCTTCATCGAGCTCGCCGACAACGAACCCCTCAAGTTCGAGATCCAATCCAAGGTCCGCATGGCCTTCACGTCGACGTTGCCGTGAATATTTCATCATTCGCTAATCATATGGATTGAATCTCCAGGGAGTCGTTATCGCTGAAGGCCATATCCCGACGCCCCCTAACGACCTCGCCCAGGACAAAGGCTCGTGCTCCTAGGTTCTTTTTCCTTGCCCTTTTCATCTTTGTTTCCATAGTGATTGATGATTGGTATCCGTTGACCAAAGTCAATCGTCGTGACCCTTCTGTGACGGGCGAGTGCGGTTCCGTCCACTTGCGTGTCTACCTCACCAAGAAAAAAGAGTCAGGTCCAATCTGCTCTCTCGTGGTCTCTGTAATTTTGCAAGCTGACTCTGTTGCCATAGGACCTGAGTTTGGCAATGCGAAGGACGATCAATCTCGCAACATTTTCAAATATAAGGTACTCCTTAACCAGTTTCTCTGGTCAGAGCGACGAGTCAGTGATCCGTTACCCTCCTTAGACCGCTACTTTCAAGACGGGAGACCTGATCCTCTACGAAGGTCAAGGTGTCCTCGATGTGGCGACCAAGATCACTTCCAACACGCCCTACTCCTCTGTTGGCGTTGTCGTCGAGCTCGAGTCCAAGTACACGCGCGAGAAGCAGTTCTACGTGCTTGAGTACTCGCGCAATCATGACAGGTATTGGCTCCAATGTCCTCTTGATTCTAGCAATTCGATCTCAATTGATATCACATTGTGTAGAATGCACGACGGCTTCCGTTTCCAGGCGGGCACAGGTATCCACCTCTTCCCGTTGTACGATCGCCTCCACCAGCACCCGGGCACCAAGATCTGGCATTGCCCCCTCAAGAAATCCATTACTGGTGACCCTCTTCAGGTATCCTCTTTCCCACAACATAGTTTGATTCAACGCGCGTATGATCAGAGATATATTTAGAATTTGGTTGACTTTGTGTGGGAGCTACACGAGGGCACTCACTCGCTCAACGCGGAGATTGAGCTCATTGAGTTCCCCAAGGCGATTCAGCTCTTCATCAACGGTCACCCTGGTTGGCACACGGGTACGCTCCACCTCCCTCCTATTGCTGAGTCTCAGGAAGTAACGAATCCTTATCTCACAGAGAAGCTCAAACCCTACCTGGCCGAGCTGAACTCCACGGCGATTGCTCTCAACGCGCTCAAGCTAGGCGGCCTCCATGCCGATTGCAAGTGCGTTGACTCTTTTGTGTGGAGTCTCTGCTCCGAGCACTGCATTGTCATTTGCATTTGTTAGACCGAAGACCTACTACATTCCGCTGTCGGTGCTCGGATATCCGTTCGTCTCCGATCCCGTGCTCCTTCGCGAGCCCGCCCCGGACAAAGACAAGGACGCTGACACACTCCCTGCCGTCGCTGCTGCCGAGGCTGCTCCCGCATCTGCGGTATCTTAAGCTTCATCGGTTTTCTCAACCGTTGATTGATTTCAATTTCCTTTCGATTAGTCGAAGAAGGGCAAGAAGCTCCCCCAGACGCCTCCCGCTAAGAAAGGAAAGGATGCCGCCGTTACGACCGAGTCTTCTTCGCCTCGAGTCGATGCCGATGTGTTCGCTGCTGTTGGTACCTTTCTTCTCTCAACGCGTTGGTAAGATGCTTTTTTTCATTTCTCGTTTCCTCCCTGCAGACGCGGCTCAGAATGAGTCTAAGCCAACTGACGAGAAGAAGGAGAAGGACGACGATTCCTCGAGCTCCTCCAGCTCGGACGATGAGAAGAAGAAGGATGAAGAGGGCGAGAAGCTCAAGGAGCGCTCCAAGGTACTCCGATGATCGACTTGAATCAAACCTATCATCGACACATTCTGTCTCATAACGGTCTTGTAGAGTAAGTCCTTGTTTGGCGGCGTTTTTGGCAAGAAGAAGGCCGATGACAAGAAGGAGGAGAAGAAGGAGGAGAAGAAGGAGGAAAAAGAGAAGAAGGATGAGAAGAAGGAGGAGAAGAAGGAGGAGAAGAAGGAGGATCAGAAAGAAGATGCTAAGGTCGAGGAGCCAAAGAAGGAGGAGCCGAAGGCCGAGGAGAAGAAGGAGGAGGTGAAGCCTAAGGTCGAGGCTGCCGCCGCCCCTGTGGCTGAGATCAAGGTCCATCTTCTCATTTTCTAGTTTTGCGAGGGCCCCCTTGGACTATCCGTTTTAATGTCTCTTGTAGGAGGGCGAGCGTAAGTGCCCCGTTTGCGGTTTGATCAACGCGAAGCAGGATCTCTACTGCATCGTGTGCAGCGCCACTCTCGATGTTGCCCCGGTCGTGGTCGCGGTTAAGGCGGACGTGGAAACCCCCAAATCGCCTCGTACCAAGGATGATGAGAAGAAGGAGGAGAAGAAGGACGAACACAAGAAGGACGACCATAAGAAGGACGACCACAAGAAGGAGGAACACAAGAAGGGCGGCGTCTTTGGCGGCTTGTTTGGCAAGAAGAAAGAGGAGAAGAAGGAAGAGGAGAAGAAGGATGACGAGAAGAAGGATGAGAAGAAGGAGGAGAAGAAGGAGGAGAAGAAGGACGAGAAGAAGGAGGGGAAGAAGGATGATGAGGACTCCTCATCGAGCAGCTCCGACGACAAACCGAAGGAGGGCGAAGCCACCACTGAAGCGAAGGTCGAGGGCACCAAGGATGAGAAGAAGGACGAGAAGAAGGAGGAGAAGAAGGACGAGAAGAAGGAGGAGAAAAAGGGCGGCCTCTTCAACCTTACTACTCCTCGCCTCTTCGGTAAGAAGTCCGACAAAGAGAAAGACGAGAAGAAGGACGAGAAGAAGGAGGAGAAGAAAGATGAGAAGAAGGAGGAGAAGAAAGAGGAGAAGAAGGAGGAGAAGAAGGAGGAGAAGAAGGAGGAAAAGAAGGAGGAAAAGAAGTCGGTTGAGAGTCCTCGTCTCAAGGGCGGTCTCTTCGGCAAGAAGAAGAAGGAGGAGGACGAGAAGCATGAGGAGAAGAAGCCCGAAGAGAAGAAGGAGGAGAAGAAGGAGGAGAAAAAGAAGGATGAGGAGAGTAGTTCCTCCTCTTCTTCCGATGAGAAGAAGAAAAAGCCAAAGGAGGACAAGCTTAGCGCCCAAGACATTGTCGATGGTCTCGCTGATGCTCCAGCAGGTGCGACACTCTGTTCGTATCGATCGTTTCTCTTCCCTCACCGTGTCCTTCCAGCTCCTAAAGTCCACAAGTGCGATGCCTGCGGCTCCACGGAGTCGGACGCGGATGCGGCTTTCTGTGTCGACTGTGGCGCCTCCTTCTCGTCTCCCCATCCTCCCTCCTCTCCGCACCGCGAAGGCGCCAAGGCCGAGGCCAAGCCGGAGCCGATTGAATGCAAGGCCACTCACGATTACACTGCCAAGAATGACTCCGAGCTCACGTTTCACAATGGCGACGCCATTGTCGTCTCCGCTATTGTGCGCTCCGTATACCTGTTGTCGAAAGCTCCGAACTCCGCTGCTCACGAACACATTTGGTAGGTTGGCATGGGCTGGCTTGAAGGGAAGCACACGGCTTCTGGCAAGGAAGGCATCGTCTCGGAGCACTACGTCCAGGTACCGAGCTCTCGACCTTATTTGTGGCTTGTGAGTTGACTTCTTTGTTCAAGCCCAACTCTGGCGCCTCTTTGAAGAGTCTCTCCATCTCTGCTCGTGCTGCTCCGAGTGAGCCCGCCCCTGAGGTTCCTCACAGCGCCAAGAAGAAAGGTGGCGGCCTGTTTAGCGCTTTTGGAAAGAAAAAGGACGACAAGGAAGAGAAGAAGGAGAAGAAGGAAGAGGAGCCCAAGAAAGAGGAGAAGAAGGAGGAAAAGAAGGAGGAGAAGAAGGAGGAGAAGAAGGAGGAAAAGAAGGAGGAAAAGAAGGAGGAGAAGAAGGAGGAGAAGAAGGAGGAGAAGAAGGAGGAGAAGAAGGAGGAGAAGAAGGAGGAAAAAGAAAAGAAGGAGGAGAAGAAGGAGGAGAAAGAGAAGAAGAGCAAATTTGGCGCCTTCTTTGGGAGCAAGAAGAAGGACGATGACAAGAAGGAGGAGAAGAAGGAGAAGAAAGAGGAGAAGAAGGGAGAGAAGCGCGAAGATGACAAGGAGGAGAGCAGCTCTTCCTACTCCTCTGACGATAAGAAAAAGAAGAAGCATGAGGCCGAGAAGCACACGGAGAAGGCCGCCGAGCCCGCCTCTCCTCCCGCCGCCGAGCCGAAAACCGCCGAAGCCCCGACCGCAGGCGCAGTTGCCGCGAACGAGGAGAAGAGGGAGGAGGCCAAGACGCCAGAGAGCAGCCTCTCGCCTGGCATCAGCCGCGCCCCGAAGAACTTCGCCGCCACTTTGCACTTGCTCGTCAACAAGTGGAAGGAGACCGAGCCTCGCTTAGGGATCGCTGGTAATTTTCTTTTCCTCTTTGATGATTGATTTGTCATGCACCACATGATCCCTTCCGTTGATAGAGTTCACGAAGGAAATGGCGTCACTCAAATTCGATGAGAGTGTTGCGATGACCATGTTCGAGTCGCTCGATAAGGATGCTGATCGGTGTGCACTGTTATCGTTGCTCTGCGGGAGTTGGGTTTTTGTTGATCGTGTCGTCTTTGTGTTTGCAGGAAGATTGCAGCTGCGGATGCTCAGGCCACCTTTGCTACTGCCCTGTGCTTGCTCAATGTGAGCGCGGGTGACCTCGGAAAGCGTGCCACGATCGGCCTTCAGTGGTCCAAGGCCAAGCTCGCTGGCATCCTTAGCCGCCGCGACGTGCGCTTATCCTCCTTCTTCACGTGATATCACTCTTCCCATTTTCGTGACCCCGATAGGCCAACAAATTCTTCATTGCCTTCTTCTTCCTGGGCAAGGCGATCCTCGGCGTTGTGACTGACAAGTCGACGGCGTGGATCGGATCCGCTGACGTGTTTGGTGCGGTGAAGAAGCTCTACGAAGATTGTGATACCGGTGCGCGAGGACCCCATTCATCATCGTCCACGACGTGCTGATCTCTCTGCGACTTCTGTAGATAACGACGACCAAGTGAGCTTCGCTGACATGGCCGCGTGGATGGTTAAGGCGGAGGTGGAGATTTCGTGGCTCAAGAACCTTAGCGCCGAGATCAAGAACTTCCACTCGCCCAAGTAGATCCGACAATCGAGTAGATGTGATTTAGAGAGAATGAGTGCCATCAAAGCCAGACTGATTTTCGATGATTTATCGTGTATTAATAGTTCCAACTTCCAATCATCATATATAATTACTCCTTTTTCTGCTTTTTCACATTGGTCTTGCCCGCGTCGCCATCGGCTTTCCGTTTCTTGGCTTCAGCAGTCAGCTTTGGCTGCGTGCTGGCCTTTGCTTCCGCGGGCTCGGCCTCGGCCTTGGGCTTACCTTCAGGTTTGGGCTTACCTTCTTGAGTGGGTTTCTTTCCCGGAGCAGAACCAGCAGAAGCGCTGGCAGCAGGAGGATTTGAGGAGGGCTTCTTCGGCATCACCGAGTCCTCATTCAGGGAGTTGGCGGGTTTCTTGCTCGATGCCGCCGTCGGCTGAGCCGGCTTCTGTGAGTTGGGGTTCAGTTTCTTGCGAGGAGCGATTATTTTCGCAGGGATTGAGGAAGCCGACGACTTATCGGCTGGCTTAGACGCCTGTTGCGGCTTCACCTGGGGCTCGGAATTCCCCTGAGGAGGTTGTTTGGAGGGTTTCTGTTCCACTTTGGAGGCTCCCGATTTCGGCGCGGAATTCTCTCCGACCGCAGGTTTCTTCGCGATTTTTTGCTTGATTTGGGTTGATTGATCTTTTGATGAATGAGTATTTTTCTCC
>Ga0154020_10008159_pt1 | contig 12162 bp, 12 predicted proteins | sample Klosneuvirus_201_FD_109709 | JGI IMG/M metagenome (GOLD analysis project Ga0154020, IMG submission 109709) | Active sludge microbial communities from wastewater, Klosterneuburg, Austria - Klosneuvirus_20160825_MG | ecosystem: Engineered > WWTP > Aerobic digester > Activated sludge | place... | reverse complement strand
CTCATCACTGAGCATCAAGCGGGGCATCGCAAACTCGTTTTATTGGTGGTATAGGAACCTCAATATTACGAGTTTGCCTCTTTGTATTAAATACTTATCTTCAATTGTCAACAGAACCTAGTCAGCTTCTACTCGGCTAATCGGGTGATGGTGACAACTGCCTTGCAGACTTGCGGCAAAATTGATGAGCACCTAATCACTAAGATTTTATTTTCATTTCGCAATCCATAACAAATCCAAGTTACCGATAATTTAGGTTGTCGGCTTTGAAATTTCTTTCGTGGTTCTTTTCCATCCAACTAGAACCATTTTTCCATCAATACTTTTACATAGTTTCATTTTTGAATCGCTCTTAGGAGTATATTTTGGGGCTTCTTCATTCACTTCAGGGAGTTTTTTATCGGAACATAAACAAACTGCCCATTTTGGAAATTTATAATAATTTATTTTAGATGATAAAGTTGTTACCACGCGAAGTTGATAATCTAATCCAGTCTTCGAATCTATACTGCGCTTCATCTTTCCATTTTTTACCACAGTCGTTTTAATTTCTGCTTTCTTTAAGCCTGCTTTGGTCGCAAACTCTTTAGCGGCTTCTAAAGAAACAACCCTTATAGATTTTGCCTGATAAGTTTTAATTGTAATTTTCACGGCACCTTCAATCATTATCGGCAACCATAGTCTGCGTGGTTTGCTCCGTCCCACATACCCGGCCTTTTTTATCTTATCCTCAAATTTCTTTATTTCTACCTGCATTTCCTTCCACCACGGCCCAGGTTTTACTAAATACAAGCATTTTTTAGGGCTGCGCTTTGACTTACCTTTGAATATGCGATTATCCAATTTATTGGATTTAACGATACTTTGCCAACGGATTCGAGCTTCTTTAGTTTCTTTTATTAAAGCATCTTTTACGTCAGAAGCATTCTCTTCATTCTCTAGATTCTTTTTTGCCATCCCTTACCCACATAAAATTTATTGATGGTAATGAAACATCATCTATTCGGAATAACGCACGCGCCACAAAATTATTTAAAGATTTCTATTAAATAAAACATCAAATCTCTTCAAGTAAAAAATCAGCAAATTTTTCATAGCATTCTTTTCTATTCATGCGCTATCAAAATTTCTATTAACTCCTGTTTTCTATTAACAGGCTACATTTCTATTAATTCCCGTTTTCTATTAAAAGGTTATGTTTCTATTAGTCTCCCTATCACATCGTCATTTTTCTATTAATCCTTAAGTTTTCTATTAATTCGAGTCTCAACTTTCCCCTTTCTAAGGCTTATTTCTGCAAAAAATTCATTTTGTAAAGACAGCTTGCACCGAAGCTGCGCGTTCCAAAAACGACAAATTCGGTAGCAAGAGCGAAATGAGGAAGCTGATTTCATTAGTCATTTTTTGCAAGGAGTAATTTTCATATGACAAAAATCATTCGAATGAATGGTCTTGTAAATATGCTCGGAGTCTCTCGTAGTTCAATTATCCGCTTAGAAGCACGAGGTGATTTTGTTCCAAAAATACGTATCGGCCCCAGAGCCGTGGGGTATTCGGAGGCCGCGGTAACTGCATGGCTGGAAAAAAGAGGGTTAGAGGAACCCAAAAAATAAACAAGCACAAATCTTGGTTAATTTCAGTAAATAAAACTGATCGTCAATCTGTCGCCTTAAATATTACTGATGACAAATTGGCGATCCAAAGTTTTTAGTAGCCAGTTAATAGGCAAGATGGAAATAAACCCATAACAGGATAAAGGTCACGCACTCAGCAGAAAGCTAACGTGACGTGACCTGATCGAATTATCCATCTACCAACCATTTATAAATCTTCAAAATTAGGAGCAATAACCATGCAGTTTCAATTAGAGCTATTTGGCAAGTTCGAAATTACTAAAGACAAAAATGGCAACAAATATTTTGTCTATGTGCTAAATGATGTCCAGCGTGTAGTACTCATACCTTCGGAAGAATTATGTGACCTCATCATGCTGAAATTGATAGAGAAAGCAGAAAAGTCATCCAAACAAAAGATTAACAGCATCATTGATGAACTTAGAGCGCTTGCATTTGAAGTAGAGGATACGGAAGAAGTCAATACTAGATATACCATTAGTAACAACTGCCTTTACATCAATAGAGGCAAAGGTGACCGTCAAATCAGGATTTCTAAGGAGAAAAAGAATGGTATTAAATGTGTAAAAGGCAGAAGAATCAAGTTCAGGAGCTCCAAATATATTGGTGAGCTGGATTACCAGCCTAAAGTTAAAGCGGATTTCTCTCTTTTCTGGAAGTATGTATCAGTTAGCAATAAAAATGATCAATTGCGATTAACGGCTTTCATGGTGAATGCCTGTTTTCCAAACCATGAATACCCGATTTTACTCATAGAGGGTCCCCCTGGAAGCGGTAAGACAACCACCACCGAATTCATTTTAGAGATTATAGACCCAACGAGTTTTGGAGTAGCTGCACCACTCACCTCGACAGAAGATATTACGCTGGCTGCATTTCACCGTCACTTACCAGCATTTGATAATAACAGTGGTGTTTTAAAACCCAATATCCAAAATCTGCTTTGCCAGTCATCGACTGGTGGCACGTCGACAACGCGGAAGTTCTTCACAAATAATGACGCGGTCGTTGTTGATCTACGTAAACCCACTATTTTTAACAGCTTGCAGTCGCCGTTTTCACAACATGACTTGCTTAGCAGAGTGATTCATTTGCGATTGAAGCCACTCACTACTGCGGATTATGCAAAAACAGGGGGCAAAACAAATTTGAAAAGCCAGTTTAAAGCGGATTTACCCAAAATCCTCAAAGGCTTCTATGTAATCTTGCAGAAAGTATTTGTTCTAATTGACAAAATTAAAGATCCCGAGAAGCTTTTCAGGATGGGGGATTTTACTAAGGTTGGTATCGCAGTCGAACAAGTTCTGGGGTATGAGGAAGGTAGTTTTATCAAGGCTTATGAAAATAACCTCAAGCGTGGTTTAGCTGCGATTGTCGAAAATTCTGATCTGGCACAAGCTGTAATCTCAATGGCCAGGAAGCTGCGTGAAGCTGAAACGTACCTTCTGACCGAGTTTATTCCGGTACTCAAGGGATATTCAAACTCCCCTAACAGCATACCTGAAAACTGCAAAGCCTTCAAAACGGAGCTTGGTAGTGTCGAAAAGGCTTTGTTCGAAGTGCACGGGATAAAAATTATACACCTCAAAAAATCAAATGCTGGTGTGCGATTGATGATTATCCCGCCATCAAAGAAATCCAGTTGATGTAATGGGACGTGATGAATGTGACGAAAGTGACGAATATTTTTCATGTTGTGCAGTAATTATTCAGACACGAATTATGATTACTAACAGCACGTTATAAGCACAGGATTATATTTTTCTATTAATTCGGCTCACATTCATCATAAATCTTATTTGCAGCTAACAGTGAATTAATTTGATTGTAATCGTATAAATAAATTGTTAATTGCACCGGTGATTAATCATGAAAAGTAAACGTAAGACTGGAGTAATTTTTGATAAGGTAGGGGTTACTTTACCTGTAGTAAAAAGTATAAGGCCAACAATAAAAGATAACCTAATTAATCTAATGGTCAGCAATGACCACGATGATTATATGGTTAGACATTATAAAGGGCAAAGGTATGGGAATATTTTTGATTTCAGGGTATCCGTTGATACTAAGATAGGTTATTTCAATCTAAAGGTATCAATATATCCCCGTTGCAAGGCACATAACTTTATAAGGTTTGAGTTTAATCCCACTAAACTAGGTACTGATGGTGAGCTCAAGTTACGGCGTTTGTTAATCAAGATCCTGGGTATGAAGATGGCCCGGGCTATCTACTATGAGGGCCGTTTAACTAGGGTGGATACCACTATAGACCGCCATGGCGCTGTAGATAATTGTTACATGTACATGAAGGCCGCTAATTGTTCTAAGATTATACGCGGGACTGATGGTGAAATTGAATCCCAAATTTGCGGTAGTAACAGGAGTAATATTCGGCCCACACTGTATGATAAAACCAAGGAACGAGCTCGCCGGGATCGGAATCGAGGCGATGATGTTGAACGGGTTAGCCAGTTCAGACTTGAAATCGTAGTACGGGATCTGCGCTTTCCGATGGCGGATATTCATGACAAGTTGGATCTTAGTTTCAAGAAGCTTAGTTTCTTTCTCGATGACTTCCTGGACGATGAATACTTTGATGGTGATTTCCTGGCTGCGGTGCAAGCTGATGGTCTGAACGCTGCCCTTAGTGGATTGAGTAGGAATGATCGGACGCGATATTTACGCAGGCTTCAACAGCAGTATGCTTGTGACGCTTTCAATCTTCGTAGATTAACTATCAAACCCGGCGTTGATTCACTAATGTTCTTGAAATCAACTAAATATGTACCTCGCGCGGCAGCTCCATAGTGTGTGTGAGGCTGTTATTCTGCTTAGTCAGGGTGAATGCAGCCTCTTTTATTACTCAGCATAGAGTAATGTTCACTAATTTTAATGTAGCACTGAGTTGCTAATTTAATGTCAACCGCCGGGTTAGTCGGGGAGCCGTTCAAACCCGGCACTACATCAGGCAGAGTGTAGTGTTCCCTTAATTCAAACGTGGGCGTAGACATAGCTGCTTTTGAAGAATATTCTTTTCATATCCCTATTAGTTTCTGCGTTGGTCGCACTTTCCGGGTGTGCTGTAGAGAAGCGGCACGGTGTTCAGCAGGAATCCATCACCAGCGCTACTCAGAATCCCTACAATCGCAAAGATTGGCCCCACTGGATTGATGCTGATGCGGATTATCAGAACACACGACAAGAGATGCTGATCGCTACCAGCCGGGTTCCTGTTCGGTTCAAAGATATCAGACATTGCACCGCAGTATCCGGCGAATGGTTCGGTGTCTACACCGGCAAGATGTTAACCAAAGCTTCGGATGTCGACATTGATCACATAGTGCCATTAGCCCATGCACATCGGCACGGTGCAGATAAATGGACACGTGATCAGCGTAGAACATTTGCCAATGATTTCGAAAATCTTCTGGTCGTGGATGATGCAGCCAACCAATCCAAATCAGATCAGGCACCGCATGAGTGGTTACCGCCACGCAAAGATTACTGGTGTGAGTATGGCAAGCGGTGGATGCGTATCAAGGACAAATACCGGTTGTGGTACAGCGACTTGGAGCGTAAGACATTGGAATCGTTGGCTGAGACCTGCCGGTAATTGTGGAAACCAACATCTATGATTAATATTGGACTTTAGTATAGGTTAATTGGAAAAAAACCGTATCGTCCTTGATGTGGGTTCTTACTAAAAAAAATCGTCTGTGGATTATCTTTCAACGCTTCTGGCGGATCGGCATTTTCCAATATGATGGTTTGCCACTCAGTATGCCGAGACAAATATCCAAAGAATTTATCCTGAACATCGGTGCCGGTCAAATCATCATCCTCACCTTCCGGCTCACGGTACGCTAATAACGGCGTATCCAGAGCAATAAAACCCGGATGAAAGAGATTATTTTCAAGGATGTATCCGAGCAAACTAACCGTAAATGCTGCGTGGGTAATCGCCCTCATGCCTTTTCCACGACTACCGCGCGGTTTTCCTGAAATCACAAAATCCCGATTTGTACGCTCAAAATAAACGCGATCTGCTTCGGGAAAGTTCCAGCTCTTGAGCACCCCTTCCATGAATGTCGAAAACTTATCAAGAGTACTTGAAGATAGATCAGTTATCGGCTTAGTCGCATCACTTTCGGTAGAAGTGCTGTTTTCTGCACTCATCCGCCGTTCTTGTAGCGCAGCGATTGAGTTCAGCATACCCAATGCATTTTGAACGACGGCCTTTTTCTCAATCAGTTCAGAATAGCTGGCGCGCTTCTCATTTAATTCCGACATCATTTTCTTAAGCGATCTTTCCTCCTCTTTAAGTTCTTTTGTAATTTGCGGCACTAATGATCCAAAAGCATCCATTTCCGTGTGAAGTTGACTCAGAGTATCTTGCAGTTCATTTCTTAGTTTGGTGATTTTCTTGCTCTCGGCATCCGCCGCGCTTACAACAATATCAACATTGCCATCACAATTGCTCTGAAGGTGCTGCTGGTCCGGGTGAGCTCCGCACATTGGACAATCACTAAGACCAAGCACCGATAACAGTAGTCCTGCTTCGTGGACTCCTTCTAACCGTGCAAGATCAGAACAATAGTGTTGGTCCAATAGATTGAATCTTGTAACCAGCTCTTCGACCTCAATCTGTCGATCATTTGCAGTTTCCTGTTTCCTACGCAGTACGTTTCGGCGAGATATTACTCTGCAATATTCTTCCTCACTCTGCTGGACTAATTCTTTTTCACGGGCGAGAGATTCTTCGAGCCGTGCTAGCTGACCTGAAAGCTCCTTTGCATCATCTTCTTCACCAACCAGCCCAGTTAAACGCTCTTGATAATCAGCTATCAGCTCATCAATAACCTCTATCTTGGCTGACTTTGAGAGCAATTCTTTTTCGCTTGGCATCAGTGCCTGAAGCGCACTATCATCAACTCCGGTCAATAAGAGCTTGAATACTGACATTTCTGCCGTTCGCGTGGTGAATTGATCGCTTTCTATTGGCGAGCCTTCCTTTTGAATCGCACCTTCCGTAATAAGGCAAAGATGGCTAAGATTTCTGAAGCTCAGGCTGTTTGTTTCGCCGCGTACATTTTTTTTAATGTTCTTTCCCGCAAGACCAATTTTATTAAGCAGAAAATTTGAAAGATTCTTTTCATTTGTTGGGTTGTGCTTTGGCGATAGCACCAAAGACTCGATATCTTTTGGTGTAGAATCATGTAAACCCTTATAACAACGATACTGGCCACCACTTGTACTACGTTCAATTGTAAAAGTCTCGCCATCTTTTTGTTCAATACCAAGCCATATCCGATCATAACCTACCCGTTCAGGGATATCGCGAAGCTCTTTGCTCGATCCCATCATAAAATCAAGAGCTTCCATAATAAATGATTTTCCAGTTTCCGAGGCGCCGTAGATGATATTGAGGCCGGGACCAAAATCTACCCTAGCTGGTTTTTTGTTATAGCCGGTAAAACAAATATGGCGAATTGTTAAAGCAGTATCGCTCATGCCTTACCTGCTAGGCTTTTGTAGGTAATTTGGAATTCTTCAATCCATCTGTCAAACAAGCTATTCATAGTATTCCTGAATTCGTCATCATCCATATCACCAAAAGTTTGAATAACCCATGTTGCTCGCTCTTGAAGCGCTATAAGATATGGAGTGCTCAGGCTCAACAAAAATGTTTCTGCAAACTCACCGGCTTGATATGTTATTCCAGTTTCATCCACAATCCGATCAACAAGCCCGCGATTAATCATGAGCATAAGTCCACGCTCTACTATATGCCGCTTGACCAAAAACTCAGCAGAACTCATGGGCAGTTTTGGATGTAGGCTTTCTGGCCCACCAACATCACCGGTGTGAACGATCAAGTGGTCAAATGCAACAAGACGCTGTAAATCATACGCTTTCGGGTAAGCCGGAACCAAAACACCAACACTGCGAATGCCAGTTTCCAGCGGACTATTAAATGGTAGCCACGTATCCCGACCAACGCTCATGACTTCCTCCAAAGCAGGCGCCCCTCGTTTGCAAGCTGATGGCAGATGCCACGTTTATCTTGTACTTTAATAACGGTGATAAGTCCATTGGCACTTAGTGGCAATTGGGCAGCAGCCTGAGTGACTGCATTTAGCCTCGCATAAGCATCCGGGTGCAGCGATGACTCAAGATCGGCGACACCGGCATAGACCTCACCCTTAAGCTCATCATAGGTGCCAGGCGGAACAGTATCACGGGCAAAATTTCGTAATGATTCTGCATGATAAAAGAACTCACGTTGCCGGTGGTAATGTTGTTCCAGGTCAGGCCAGGATTGTAGATTTTTCAGTCCTTTTACGTTTGATTTTTTGTGATCGCCATAAGCTTCGAATAATTGTTGGATATAACGGCTTTCCGAAAAATCAGGCTGCTCTGGTGGCTCAGTTACTCCGGGGCGATCCGGGAGACCACCGCCAAAACGTCCAACAAAATAAGGGGTGTTGCGATGCTCATCTATGGCCTCAAGCGCAGTCTTGAAGGTAAATATTCCAAAATCAAATGAATTTATAAATATTCCTAATCCACCCTCAAAGCTAATCGTTTCCTTAGATGTGATAGATTTGCTGCACCAGTCATCCCATTTTTCTATCAGTTTATTTTTTAGATCTTGCTTATTGAGAAGTAATTTCTTTAAAGACATGCCACAATCTTTCGGAGCAAGAAAATAATATTGCCTCGGGCATGTAGTATGTTTCTTATGAACATGCCATATGATCTTGCCAATTTCTGCAATAGCGGTTTTTGGGGTGAGCGGGTCGTTGTAGTGCTTGCACTGATAACAATCCCAAATTCCTTGAAGTCCTTTATCATCTGCGAAAGCTGCCACATCAACGCCCATATCATTGGCACCTGCAAAGCGCACAATCTTGTTGTATTTGGTTTTTTGGAAATGAAGCCATTCTTCAATAAAGCCTTCCCAGTCATCCGCTGAATATAGAAGTATTTGCTGCTGCGGCGGAATTAAGCGTCCACTCACTATTTTTCCTGAGTTTACGCTAACACCCCTTGGTTCCGGGACATCTTTGAACTCCAGTTGGCAGTCTGTATTTAAATCAGAACTCATGCAGTTTCCTATCCCCTAATATTCCGAAATATCTGGAAAAATTATATTGGAGTACTTATTTCAAAAAGTAAATAGTACACCATTTGTGTGTTGAATCTTTACAGGTCCTAAGTTCTGTTGACATCTCACGAAAGTAGCCACAGATATCCACATGCCATGGCAATCATACTTTCGTAACTACTCTTACGTTTTGTTGTTCAATTGGTTCAGTATCTATCGCGTACCTTTCAATACACCATTGATTTAAACCTATCAGGAACTGGATGGATTACCATTACGCCACAGATTATTGGTTCTATCGAATCTCGATAATTAATTTGTTCTTTAGAATAAATTTTTAGGCTATGTCATCGTTAATTGTTGGTCATTGTAAATAAACACAAGTTATCATTTATAAACAAATCACTAACCAAAAAACCAATGATTAATATTTTCATTCAAATTCATTTGGTTACATTGCCACCACTGACTAACGATGACATGGCCAATTTTTATTTACTGAATGAATTTCTACCATTCTTTTTGAGCGGCTACCTGCTATTTTTTATTGTGGAATTTTTCAGGTGCATTTCTAAATCTGTCCAATTGACAACAAATAAGTTATCTCAGGCCATAAGGTATACATATCCCGGCTTTCCGTTTCAACCCTGCAGTGATACCTAGCAATCTTTTTCATGCCAGTGGAATCAGACAAAATCATGGCTTCTGGTGTAATTGCTTTGACGCAAGTCCAGTGTTTGATCCGGCCAGTTAATAAAATAATCACGGCTGAATCAGGTTGATATAAGTGTTGGGTAAGTTTTTCCCAGTATTCCTCCAAGGTGACATCATCAGTTTCAAAGGCTTTCCTTTTATGCATTTTCTGATTCTGGTAGGATCTGACTGATTCAATGGCGACATCAATGAGTCCAATATCAATATCATCAATACCGGTAGTCAATGCTTCCTTGAACAGGTTATTCTTGGCCAGATGATCAATTAAATCATTGAACAAGGTTTTTCTTTGGCTACTTTTACGCTTACGCTTTCTATCAACCCGATATTTGCCTATTAATACTTCTGTCGCATTCAGTACAGAATACACGCCACACAAGTGATCAATGCTGCCTTGCCGGATCGGTCTGACATCTTTCTCCGTCATCGCGCTCACCATAACTTGCAAACTGCGTGATCAACAAACAACTGGCTATCGCGGATATAGCGCTGCAACATCAGATCGGATTTATGCCCCGTCTGTTGGCGGATTTTCCAGGAACTGACACCGGCTTTGGCGGCACTGGTGACTAAACCCGCACGTAAACTATGCCCGGAATATTGTTCAGGATTCAAACCGGATTCGGCGACACGTTGTTTGATAATCAGTGGCACTGATTGCGCCGTCAAACCCTGCTGCATAATCTGCTCATAGCGATTAAAGCGTCGGAACAGCGTGCCCGATTCAATTCCTGATTGCTTTAACCAAGCTTTCAAGGCCCGCACGGGGCAATGGCGGCCTTTAACAAAAGGTATCGCTACATTCCGCCCCAAACCATTCTGATCGGTTTTGCTTCGCTGTAAGTGAATCACCACGCCTTCGGGCACAAACTGCACATTCTCTACCTGGATGGCCACTAACTCCGATCGACGAAATGCACCGGCAAATCCAATCAGCAGCAATGCCTTGTCACGGATTCCTATAAGCCCAGTGAGTTTCTTCGTAATGTTCACCATGTCAGTCTTCAGTAACGGAATAGCTTGCCGCTGCACACTGCCATTGATGCGCCTGATACCACGCAGAGTATTTGTGACTAATGCGGATTGCGTCGGGGAAACAAATCCCTTCACCGAATGCGCACGACCGATGGCAACGATTCTCCGATTCAACGTGGCGATCGACAATGTTTCAGCATGGATGGCCAGATATGAGGCAACACTTTTGGCTGTTGCTGGAATCTTGCCGCCACTACGCAGAAAATGAGCCAGATCGTTCTGATAGGCCAGTTTAGTATTCTTGGCTTGCGTAGCCGCCAGATATTCACGGACTTTTTTACGGACTCCGCTACTTGTGAGGGTTGGTTTGTTCTTCATCGCTACTCCTATCTGACATCGACATAGCGCATGCAGGTACATAGCAAATGGTCGTAGTCACCGGATGTCGCTTCACGCATGAAGTCTTCAGCCAATTCCGGGCGGTTACTATTCAGGATGCTGCGGCGGACATGCTCTAGGATAAAAAAGGCGTTACCTTCTTCACCGGTTAACTGCACGACAGCATCGGTCAGCGGCGCTTGGGATTGATCGGATGGTTTGGTTGGAATAATCATGGGGTTTTCTCCATAAGGGGTGCCTAAAATCTCTGGTAGTCATAATGATGTGTTATCGCTAGCCGAGATATGATGGCCATAAAAAAGCCCGCCAGCATTGGGGTCGCTGGCAGGCGAGTGGTTGGGTGTTTTCATTTAGTTGCTCCCATAACACCCGAAAAGAGCTTGTTGTTATTGGCTGAACGTGATCAGTATTCCTCGGGTAATAGCAATGTGGTGACACTGCGATCGGCTTCAGTGATGATCCAAATATTCTGATCGTCGTTGACCGGGTAACTCGATAAGATGCGCCAACCGTTCTCAACTGAACGCATGTTTTCTTCTGCATCGCTTGGTGGCACATTGCCCCAATCACCTGAAAGATGACGCCGTAAAAGATCCAGCGCATTAATTGCATACTGATCCATTGCTTCCAGTGCGCCGGGTGTGGCCACTACTTTGCCCAATAAAAACAACCTGACCATTTCAGTTTTACTTGTGGTTACACACATATATTTCTCCTTTCTTAGAACGAGAACGAGCAAAAGCAGACGGGTGCAAAAACACACCTGTCTTGATTGCTTGGTTTAAATGGGATTTGTTTGTGGGATTGCTGAGGTACTGCCAATTACTTTGATACGGATTGATATTGCGAAAAGGATTGTATGGGTACAGTTGCCTTTTGTTTTGTAGTGCAGAAAATAGAAACATCATGTTCTACACGTGCAATTGCAATACAGCTATATTTTACGAGGTTATTCTTAGCGCATCAAATGGCAATGATCTTCTTATCAACTACTTACGAAGCATTTCCGGAGTGATCTGTGAGCATTGAGAACCGGACTGTTAATACTGCCCTTGGTTCGAGTCCAGGCCGGGGAGCCATAAACTGCTGGAACTGGCCTACGCGCTTGATCGGTTTAATGCGCATAGTTGATTATCTCCGATGTTAATTTGCTGCAAAATACCAATAAATATTATAATAAAATATTGGTAAGTTTTACATGGAGACTTTTATGCCTGTTCAAAAAAATACCAGTGTGACGCTGGGCGAACATTTTGAGAAATTTCTGGCGCATCAGATTGAAACCGGGCGTTATGGTTCGGCCAGCGAGGCCATACGGGCGGGGTTGCGTTT
>Ga0154020_10008158_pt1 | contig 12163 bp, 13 predicted proteins | sample Klosneuvirus_201_FD_109709 | JGI IMG/M metagenome (GOLD analysis project Ga0154020, IMG submission 109709) | Active sludge microbial communities from wastewater, Klosterneuburg, Austria - Klosneuvirus_20160825_MG | ecosystem: Engineered > WWTP > Aerobic digester > Activated sludge | place... | reverse complement strand
CAGAAAGATAACTGACGTGAATGGCGTGATGGCGCTCAACAAGACGATTGCTGCTGTCGTGCCATTACGTGCTTTCTCGATACCGACCCAGCCCGCGAGTGACAGGATGAACCCTGCGCTGCCAAGAGAACCAAGGAGGATGAGAAATCCCCGATCGCCCAGTTTGTGCGTGCGACTGACCAGCGCGCTTGCGAGGGCGCCCGAGATGCCCGGGAAGGTACTTGTGATGATGCCGCCAACCACACCAAGGATGCTCCCCCACAGCGTACGTGATGCATCGATATCGGTCGTTCGGATATCTGCTTGCGGTGGTATCTTCTGGTTCTCGTTAATGCTGTAGAGCAAGGTCGAGACGCCAAACAACCCCGAGAGCATCGGTAAGAGCGGGTCGGTGAGTGGTAACCGCAGCACGACTAGCCCAAACGCGCCAGACAGCGCAAGGATTGTTGCCGACCACGCGGGCTTCTCGTCTTTACAGATACTAAATATTCCAAACGCGATGAGCACGTACGCGAGATGATTGCGCGCAACAGTATACAGACCACTGATCGCGAGTGCGGCAGGGATAAAGAGCACGACGGCGAGCACAGAGCCGAGGATGCCGCCAATCGCACATAGCTTCACTGCCATGAGTCCGTTGCCGCGCAGTAAGTAGCGGTGTCCTGGGAGAACGCCCATTGCCTTCTCGTCTTCTGGTGCCCCTAAAAACACACTGGGCAGCGTATCAAGAAACGTGTGCGCCACCGACATCGCGACAATGAATGCACACACTGCGATAAGTGGTAACTGTAGTGCAAGCGTCGGCGAGAGCGCGACGAGAATCGCGGCGACGAGATTGACATGGATGCCTGGCGTCAAGCCTGTCACGATGCCTGCCACGATCCCCGCGATTGACGCGACTGCAAGCCACGCGGCAAGGGCGATGATCTGGGCAGGTTCCAGCATCTAGGAGCGGCACACGGGGCGCTTTATGTGCGCGCGGGCGTGATTGCCGGAAGATTTCCGGTGTGGGCCGGAATGCAGCTATCGCCCTCGCAACAAGTTCGCTTTCGAGCGCGTCGCAAGCGTCAGCATCTGTGCGAGTGGGCTGTCCTCATCGCGTAGGTACGTATCGATGTGTACGAGTCGTTCGAGCACATCGTGTGTGGCCTCCTTGTGTAGTGATGCGCCGATCGTCAAGGGGAATGAATACAAATATTCCACCTCGAGACGGTAGAGTGGTGCTCCACGACCATACGGTACGACTTCATCGACTGCGATGCAGTACACACGACGGTCGCGGGGGTCAGCGATGCGTTGTGATGCGCTCGTTTCCTTCCACCATCCTAGATACTTCCATTCTCCCATCATACTGCCGAGTGTATTGACGAGCTCGTCCGTTCCGATGGTGCGTTCGTTCTCAAAGCGCGCGGTAATGCCGTTATGCGGCGCTTGATTCCCGTAGGATTTCTCTTTGAGAATAATTCCGTTGGGTGTTTGCATCACGACCCGTCGCATCTGCGCACGTGTATCTTGTTCTGCGTTTTGACGACCGAAACCGTCAAACGCGTCATGCTGTGAGACTTCCGCCTGCACATGCGCGTTATCCGTGATGTAGTCGTGTTTCTCAAGTGCCCTACACGCGAATGCGACGAGCGCAGCAGGGGTGTGCGCGTCCTTGTTCTTTACGTCGAATGTGATTTCGCATTCTGGCATCGACGTATCGCGTTTCGCTCCTGTTTTTTGCTCAAGGAGCGTCAAGAAACTTTTACCCAGCCAATGCGACCATTGTTCGCGTTGCGCATTCTGGTAGGCGTCCTTAAGCGCGTGTTTGTATTCACTGTCGCCAATCTCGCGTGCTGCGATGCGAACTCCTGTGCGCGCCTGTACGCGCGCTGCGTCTCCTTTCCAATCGTCATACATATCCGTTCTCATATGTCCATCCTCTTGTGTCCGTCATCCTATCTCTGTCGTTTGAGCACTGCTGTTTTGCCTGTGTTCGTTGGAGTGAGTCGTTGGCCCAGAGAACTTTCGATCGCGATCTTCCCCAACCGCGCGATTCCCTGTTTGTTCTCCTCCATCGATACGGATCCGTTCGGGAGCAACCGTCCACAATATGCCGTTTCGAGGCGATAGTGATGCGCTCCGCGGCCGTACGGTTGCATCTTGCTCGCGCCGATGCGATATGCCCGCAGATCTTTCGTATCGATCGCATACAGGTACGTGCTGTCGTCTTCCCACCACCCGAGATAACGACCGCCGGTGCTCCACCATTCGCCGATGATGCGAGGCAGTTCGTCGATGTCGCAGCTGTCCTTCTTTTCCGCGCGTACGCGACCGTCCTTGTGTCTCGTACTCGACACCGATCTCGTTTCGATACTCGGTTGCCGATCGTATTGCTGCACGATCGTGTGGTGCGCATTCCCGATGTGAAAGACGGTGCGCATCGTACGTTCATGATTAATATCTGTCCCTATCACATATCCTGTTTTTGCGAGATGATCTCTTGCGTGAGTGAGGATGCCTTCTGCGTTCGCGACACTCGGCTTGTGAATATTCCATGCCATTTCGTATGCACGTCTCTCACCTTCCCCATCCCACCCCCCTTCCTGGGCGCATGCGGAGAAGAATGACTTCTCGAAGATATCATCATCTCGGTAGATAGGACTCAGTCGCCCGTACACTTGCAAAAATACTTTCTGCGCTGTCATGAGCGATGCAGCGGTACGCTCTTGACGCACGGGCGCGAACGCTTTGGTGAACGTCGCGTATCGTTGATCGCTAAGCCGCTGTGCTCTGTTGTTGTTGCTGTCGTGATGCATGTCGCTCATTGGTGTACCTCCTCTCGTTGACTTGTGCGATGATGAACTCTGCGCGCTCCTGCGGCGGCAAGACAGGTACGCGCACCACCTCGTACCCAAGACCGCGGTACGCGTCCCCAATCGCTTCGTGGATGCGTTTGGCAAGCACAGGGTCCTCGCGACGTTCTTTGTCCGTCGCGTAGTTGGGCAATTGATCAAGGAGGAACACCGTTTCGTAGCGGCGGGTGTGCGTTGCTTTCACCAGTGGTGCGGGTACCTCGTTGCCAAACACGTGGCAGTAGGCAATTGCGTCGAACGCCCCGCGATCGCAAAACACGTGTTCTCCTGTCGCTTGGCGTTCACGGCGAAGCAACGTGTCAAGCACGAGGTACTGAAATCCGAAGTTATCCGTCCAGGGCAGTGTTCTGTCCTCGCCCGCTTCTTGCTGGAGGCTGATGATGTCGCGCGCGGTCTCGCGCACGGTCTCATAGCCGCGTTGTGCCAGGATCTCAAGTGTCGTGGTCTTCCCGACGCCCGGCCCTCCGGTGATGACGTGTTTTTGTGGTAGGTATCGCATGTGGATCACCGTAATGTATTAATACTTGTACAAGACTTGATACTTTTGTACCATATGATGTCTTGAGAGTTGTACTATGCTCGATGAACCGACGACCAAAAAACTGCTCGCCTTTGTCGCGGCGCAACCCCGCAGTATCGAGGAGATAGCGAACCACCTCGACAAGAACTGGCGCACCGCAGACCGGTACGTCACCAAGATTGCTGAAGACACCGGTCGTATCGCCGTGCGTATCTTTCGCGAAGGATCACGCGGCGCACTCAAAGTTGTCTACATTGCAACGATAGACCGCATCCCGGGGTCGGAGATTCAAGACCGTCTTCTCGCGCGCGTGCTTGCTGGCCGCGATAAGATCGATTTCTCGCCGCTTGGTATCTACGAGCACGCAGACCCACAGCGTCGTCATGCGACCCTGTATCGATTCCCAAACGTCACGCTCGTGCCAGAGCGTGACCTTATCGGCCTTATCCGCGGCGCACAGACGCAAATCCTCTCCTATAGTGGCAATCTTTCATGGGTCACGCGCGTGCAAGACGGCGAGCGGCTCATCGATGCACTCGCGAAACGTGCCGCCGCGGGAGTCGCCATCCGCGTCGTATGCCGCGTGGACCTCGCTACCCTTGCTAATTTGCGTGAAATTGAGATCGTCAACACGCGTCTTGGTCGTGAAGCAATCGAGGTGCGCCATTGTGAGCAACCCCTGCGTGGGCTTATCGTTGACGACCGGGCGTTACATCTTAAAGAGACATTTGACCCTACGCGCTATCGACCGGGTGAGCTGGCTGACCGCACGTTTCTCTTCTACGATATTTCGGACCCTGAATGGGTGGCGTGGGCGACGCGCGTCTTTTGGCGGTTGTTTCAGACCGGAACGCCGGCAGCGAAACGCTTGGCGGCCATAGGGAGCATTAGCGCACCAACGGGAGAACCGCGTCGGATGAACAACACTCCTCCCGCACGACCATCCGTTCGTCGTGCGCGGGTACGAACCAAGTCGACGAAACGTTGATACGTGGGAGTTGACTCCTCTCGCGGATATAGTATTCGCATCAGATGCCAAACGCGTCCGCGAATTCGGTGAACTTCCGATACTCTTCAAGGAAATAATACCCGCGATCCGTCAATGCGTACACGCGGTTGCCGCCGTGCGCTCGCTCTTCAATCAACCCTTGCACGGTAAGTTCGCTCACGTACTTGCGTAATGCCTGATGACTCAAGTTCGCTTTGTACAGCAGGTGCGTTGGTTTGATCTGCCCGCCCTTGTCACGAATTGCACAGAGCATATCGTGCAGGAGCTGTGAGCGCGTGCGTTTGCCTGCCATGCGTCCGCTCACCTCCGAAGCGCTCGCAGGTTGCTTGCGAGAATGAGTGAGAATCCGGCGAGCGCAATCACATGTGCGGCGACATACAGTAACGGCGTGAGAAATAAGATGCCAAGGAAAATCTCACCGATGAAGAGAAGGGAGAACCCTGTTTGTACCATCCATCGTTTGCGGTACGCTCCTTGCCGCCATAAGCGCAGCACGATGCTCCCCAAGAGTATTGCGGTGAGTATGTAGAATGCGGTCGTGTGATATCCTGCAAGGACGAGGTTGCATAACACCAGCGCCACGAGCGTCGTGCGTAACCACATGTCGCGCACGTCATAATACAAGATTAACAGCGCGAGTAGCCCCATGAGGAACAATGCGCAATACAAAATGATGCCAATGCTCAAGATTGCTTCGAGGCGTTCTTCGAGAAATGGTGCGGTGATGCCGACGCGCAATTTTGTTGCGACAATGGCGTTTGCGACCGCGAGGACGAGGTAACTCACGCTCAACATGCCAAAACCCCACGACAAGGTCTTGTATCGCACATCATGTAGTAAGCGGTATGCGCGAATTGCCGTAATCGCGACGAGGAGAGAGATAAGGAAGAAGACTGCTTCAACGGCCGCATCCACCCCTAAGAACCAGACTGGACCAGTTATCTCCATAGGTGTACGGGCTCGTTTGAGCTCTTTTAAGGGTTGTGGAGGTGACGTCTCGAACGCACCTTCCGAATCGATATAGGAATGTGTGCTTTTGAGAGTGTCGTGGTGATACACATGCACGGCACACATACACAACAACGGCATTTCGGCAACGATAGGCGCACGACGCGTACCTACAACGCGGATATGGAGGTGTTCGATGAAGAATCCATCTACACCGACCAACGCTTTGAGCAGGATCTCCGTTTTGGCGGGGATCTATGGGAAGAGACGCTCCGTGACTTACGCAAACGACCTCGCACTCCCGCACTCTCCCTCACGCAGGTTGCCGGACCCCCGTTGTGAGTGGTTGTCCTTTCCCCCCTCGTTTTCCCTTATTCATTGAACACCTCCGTCCTTCTTTTCCCTCACGGGTTTTTGTTGATGTCAACGTTCTGCTCTTGGACTCTTGAGATAGTTCGTGGTCATGACTTCTGTGCGTTAGCACGTCGCGACCCGGGTCGCTGCGATCTGCGGCTTCCCCTCGTAGGACCCGCGTTCACCGCGTACTGACACGCACGCACCGGCTTTCAGCTCAGTCAGATTCGCAGTTTCTACGATGACGTCGATGGTTGCGGGTTGGCTGATGGTGATGATCGTACGATCGCCAATGGTGCGCACCGCTTCGAGAGTGCCGGTGATACGCAGCGGCGTGCCGTCAGGACTCGCTGCGGCGGTCGCGATGCCCTGTTCCGGCGGTTCTAGTAAGATGAGTGCAAAGAGCAGGAGTGCTATTCCAAGGCCACTCGTCGCAAGCGCTGTTGCAACAATCCAATCATCATGCATGCGCGCGTGGGTGCGCGATGCCTTCTTGTAGAGTGGGACGGTGTTTCCGGAAGATCTCCGGCGCGGACCGGAAGGTTTCCGGATTCTTCATCGTTATCGCCATAAAGCTCACGCGAGTCGCAAGAAATGCCGCCCGGCAGAACTTGCCGGGCGGTAGCCCCCATTCCAATGAACGGGTTCCGGAACTGATATCGGCGCGAGGGAGCGCCGGTACGTGATGACATCACCTGTTATGGTAAGGAATGGGGGCATCCCTACCTATATTATTCTTTTGTCTTTACGAACGCCGTCCTGTGCAAAAGCATAAATACCGTCTCCCCCAAAGTCCAACTCTGTGGTCTTCCTCATCGAGCCGTTTGTGCTTGCGCTCCTCGTCACGGCTGTGTTCTTCACGATTGTCTACCTTCTCGCGATGCATCGCAATAACAACGGCATCGCTGACCTCGCGTGGAGTCCTGGGTTCATCCTGCTTGCACTGTGGTCATTCCTCGCGTATAGTTTCGCCACGCGCTTGCAGGTCCTCGCGACTGCGCTCGTGATCGTCTGGGGGTGCAGGTTGTACTTGCACCTGTTCTTGCGCGCGCGTGGGAAGCCCGAAGACTTCCGCTACGCCGCGTGGCGCAAGGCGTGGAAGCGCAATTTTGCAATCAAGAGTTACGTGCACATCTACTTGCTCCAAGCAGTCATCCTGACCGTCATCGCCTTACCCGTCCTCATCATCAACGGTAACCCGGTCGGTGGACTGGGCTGGTCGGCGGTCATCGGCACGCTTCTTTGGGCTGTTGGGTTCTTTTGGGAAGCGGTCGCTGACACGCAACTCGCCCGCTTCAAAGCAAACCCGAAGAACAAGGGCAAGATCCTCACGACTGGGGTATGGGGGTACACGCGCCACCCGAACTACTTCGGCGAGGCAGTGCAATGGTGGGGTATTGGAATCCTGGCACTCGCGATTCCTGGTGGCTGGATTGGCTTGATTAGTCCGATTCTGTTGACGTACTTACTCTTGCGCGTCTCTGGCGTCCCGATGCTTGAGAGTAAATGGCGTGGTCACAAGGAGTACCAAGCGTACGTCAAGCGCACGAACGCGTTCTTCCCGGGACCCAAGAAGTGAGAATTTCTGCCGAAAGGCATAAATGCGAACGGCGTGACCTATCCGTACATAGAGAGGTGGGAGGCGTTCGCTATGGCCATAAAAATCCTCTTCACCGATATGGAAGGCACCGTCTTCAAAAAAGACGTGCGTATTGACCGTGGCGTCGTCGCACCGAGCCTCTGGGCAGGGATAGCGCTCACGCTTACGGAGAGTGAAGAAGGTCAACGCGTCGCTTCTGTATGCGGAAAGACTGCGTGGGACGTCGAGAAGCGCTTGCAAGACGAATGGGCTGCTCGTGGGTTTTCTAAATACGTCGAGTTCGTGGATGATACGGTGCGACAAGTCCACGCCCCATATGGTCTGAAAAGGGATGTGTTTGATTCCCTCGTTGCTGGCGTTGAATACCAAAAAGGCGTTCACGAGACGTTCGCGTACTTGCGCGAGCAAGGCATCATGAGCGCGATGGTCACGGGTGGCTTTTGGGAGCAAGCGCGACGTGCGCAATGTGATCTTGGCATCCGTCATGTCGCTGCTTCCTGCGAATACAATTGGGCCGCAGACGACACCATCCACTCCTGGAACTCCCTGCCGTACGATGAGGTGGGTAAGGTCCATTTCCTGCGTGACATCATCCGCGAGCACGGCCTTGACCCGTCTGAGTGCGCATTCATCGGCGACGGTAAGAACGATCGTCACCTCGCGCGCGAAGTCGGCCTTGCTATTGGCATCACGCCACAAGACGGCCTTGTCCCGGCGTGTCACGCGATTATCCGTGAACCTGATTACCGCGCGGTCATCGACATCTTCCGCTCCTATGATGGGACTATCGGGAGTATCCCTGAGCCCTTGCGTAATGACGCCTATTCGCCAGCGCCGTGATGTGAGCCCTGTATAGGTTCTCTCTCCGCAACCCTTTTAAATCCGGTTCTGGTCTGCAACTGCTTATGGCACGTAAGGGGGTAGTGAAGAAGGCGGCAAAGAAGGTCGCTGCGAAGAAATCGGTCGTGAAAAAGACCGCGTCCTCTGCTCCAACATCGGCTGCTACACCTACAAAGACCGTTTCCCAAGCGAAATCGGCCGCAAAAGAACTTGCTGAGTACACATCCACCAAAGATATCCCAATCTCCGACGAGCTCATTGGCCAAGTCATCGGTCAAGAAGAAGCTGTTCGCGTCATGCGTAAGGCAGCTGCGCAGCGCCGTCATGTATTATTGATTGGCGAGCCCGGTACGGGGAAGTCCATGCTCGGTTTGGCCTTGGCGCAGATGCTCCCCAAAGAGAAGTTGGTAGACATCCTCTCCTTCCCGAACCCCGATGATGAGAACCAACCACTCATCCGCACGGTCAAGGGCGGTGAAGGACGTCGTATCGTCGCGACTGCGCGCATGAGTGGCGACAGCATGTTTCGCAATCAAGACATGATTTTCACACTCTTAGGCATTGTCCTGCTCTTCTTTTTGCCGTATTGGGTTTTCAACTATTACAGCAAACTGCATGGCGCGGTCGTCGGTGCAATATTTTTCTTCGCGTTCTTTGTCGGCATCATCATCAGTCTCGGTTTGTTCCGCCTCGCGCTTACCGCGCAAAAGCGAATGGGTGGTAGTGTCAAAAATCTTATTCCCAAAACCATCGTGGATAACTTCCGCCGCACGTCCGTTCCGTTCCATGACGCGACCGGTGCGCACGCGGGCGCATTGCTTGGTGATGTCTTGCACGACCCGTTCCAGTCAGGCGGCTTAGGCACCCCCGCGCACGAGCGTGTCGTTGCTGGTATGATCCACAAAGCGCACATGGGTGTGTTGTTCATTGATGAGATAGCAACTCTTCAACCGCACACGCAACAAGAACTCCTCACTGCGCTCCAAGAAGGCAAGTACGCAATCACAGGCCAGTCTGAGCGCTCCGCTGGCGCAATGGTTAGAACAGAAGCGGTGCCGTGTAGTTTCATTCTGCTTGCCGCGGGGAACCTTGAGACCGTGCAGCAGATGCACCCCGCGCTTCGCAGCCGCATCCGAGGGTACGGCTATGAAGTGTACATGCGCGAGACCATGCCAGACACGCCAGAAAACCGCTTGAAGATCGCTCGTTTCGTTGCGCAAGAAGTCAAGAAGGACACACGCATCCCGCACTTTAGCCGTGCAGCAGTTGAGTACGTCATCCGCGAAGCCGCAAAGCGCGCGTACCGCAAAGGACACCTCACACTGCGCTTGCGTGAGCTTGGCGGCTTGGTGCGTGCAGCCGGTGACGTCGCGCGCGAGCAGAACGCGGACATGGTCGAGCCAGCACACATCGACCTTGCGAAGATTGCCGCGCGACCCCTTGAGCAGCAAATCGCTGATCAGTATATCGAGCGCAAGAAAGCGTACGAGGTTATCCTCACAACTGGCAAGGCGGTCGGTCGCGTGAACGGTCTTGCGGTCATCGGTTCGGGCAGCACGTTTAGCGGCATCATCCTTCCTATCGAAGCGCAAGTCACGCCCGGCGGAAAGGCAACGGAGATCATCGCGACTGGAAAGCTGGGAGAGATTGCCAAAGAGGCAGTCAAGAACGTTAGCGCAATCGTCAAGAGTTACTTTGGCGAGGATATTAAGGAGAAGTACGATATCTACGTGCAGTTCCTGCAGACGTACGAAGGGGTCGAGGGTGACAGTGCAAGCATCGCGGTTGCGATTACCATCCTCAGTGCCTTAACGGACGCGCCGGTCAAGCAAGACTACGCGGTTACGGGCTCTCTGAGCGTGCGCGGCGATGTCTTGCCGGTCGGCGGGGTTTCAGCAAAAGTAGAAGCGGCAATCGAAGCAGGTATTCCCAACGTCATCGTACCGGAGAGCAACTTGCGCGATATTGTGATTGATGAAAACTCGCTCAAGCGCATCCGCATCATCCCAGTGAAGACCATCCAAGATGTCATGGCAGAGATGATTGATTGGAAGGGAAAGGAAGCAGTGCTTGCGCGTTTGCGCCAACCGCCTGTTGTCTCTAACCGCACCTGAAGACAACGTTCTTATACCGTAGGGTTGCGTGATTCCTCATGCGTCGACCAATGCCCTCCTTTACACCACGCGGTGACGGGAGTTTCCTTCTCGTCCTTGCGAAACGTGGCGCGATAGACGCGGCGCTCCCAAACGTCTCGTTCCCAGACAACGCGCCCGAAATCCTCGTGCCGCTCCGGTGCGAGTACACGGCACGTGGCAAGGAGTACACGCTCCCGCGCGGGTGTGCTCAACTACTAAGTAACCTCGGGTTGCGACCGCGCTTCTTGCTTCCTGGTCTGCATCGTCCTAGCGCGTATCCGAACGCGACTGGTGCGCTCTACCTCGGCGGAGCGGACCTCGACCCTGTGCTCTATGGCGCGCGCCAACACCCAAAAACAGAACCGACCGAACTCGCACGCGACGCGTTGGAAATCACCCTGTTACACGAACGCATCTTGCCACAACGTATGCCGTTTTTTGGCATCTGCCGCGGCATCCAAGCGCTCGCAGTCGGAGCGGGCGGGACACTGCACCAGCACATTCCTGACGTGGACGTCACGTACGATCACGCAGGCACTGCGACGAGTGATGCGACACACCGGGTTGAGACAGCCCCTGGGTCGCGGTGTGCAACACTCCTCGGGAACAGCGTGGTCACGAATAGCCATCATCATCAAGCCGTCGCCACGCCAGGGTATGGCATGCGCATCGCTGGCCGAACTCCGGACGGTATCGTGGAATTGCTTGAAGCAACCGATCCTGCGCACTGGTGTGTTGCGACGCAATCACATCCGGAACGTGACGTGCGTGATGATCTCGCACCGTTGTTGTCAGATTTTCTTGCCGCGGTGCATTCTCGTCATAACGTTTAAATATGTGATATGTTGTTACTTATCGTTGACTAATCATACAGCGTACAACGGGAACAACCCAGAACGACACCGTGATTTCTGGCGTGGACTCAAGCCAGCACCCGGCACGTACCACATCACATATGACCTTCTTGATCCACGCGCAAAGCGACCAACACAACCGCCAAAGTTAGAGGAGTGCATTGGCGGGTTTGTCTTTGACGCAACCACTGTCATCGACGTCGATGAGGATGATGGCATTCATGTCGAGACCGATGCCGCGCGGTTATCTCAATATCCTCATGTCGTGTTTCATCTTATCTATGATGCGCCCTGGTCGCCCCAACGCGAAGCGCACATTGAGCGCTTGTCGCAGACGCACTACGCGCACAAATGAGTGATGGTGGCGTGCACGAGGAAGCTAACCTATTTAAACATCGAACCGTTTTTTCGTCGTGATGGGGTGGTGGCCGAGTGAGTGGTTGAAGGAACGTCGTGCGACCTTTTCTAAAGATCTCATTGCCGGTCTCATCGCCGCTGTCGTCGCACTCCCCTTAGGACTCGGCTACACGATTGCCGCGGGAATCGATCCTGTTATCGGTATCTACACCGCTGTTATCGCGGGCATCGCTGCGCTCTTTGGCGGCAGCGAGTACATGATTAGCGGTCCATCCGGTGGCTTGGTCGTGCTCATTCTTACCGTTACCGCGCTCGCAGGGATGGATGGTCTCGTGCTCGCGACGCTTCTTGCCGGTGTCATTCTTTTGTTAATGGGAATCTTTCGCCTGGGCAAGATCGTCGAGTACATCCCAAGCCCCATGATTGTTGGGTATATGGCGGGAACGGCAGGTATCATCTTTTTTGGCCAACTCGCGAACGTCTTAGGAACGACTCCACAGTATCCTGTTGGTGTGTCGTTCGCGCACAAGGCGTGGCTTGCGCTGCAGACCGCGCCGCAAGCGCACATACCCTCACTACTGCTTGCCGCACTTGTGCTGCTCATCCTTATCGTCCTGCCGCGCTACAGCAAGCACATCCCTGCAAGCGTTGTCGCGCTTGTCATAGCGACCGTTCTCACGCTTGCGAT
>Ga0154020_10008157_pt1 | contig 12164 bp, 12 predicted proteins | sample Klosneuvirus_201_FD_109709 | JGI IMG/M metagenome (GOLD analysis project Ga0154020, IMG submission 109709) | Active sludge microbial communities from wastewater, Klosterneuburg, Austria - Klosneuvirus_20160825_MG | ecosystem: Engineered > WWTP > Aerobic digester > Activated sludge | place... | reverse complement strand
CCAGCATTCTTACATGCTATGATGGTGACGCGTATGGTGCTCATATGTGGCCTCGGAAGTTTGGGGCTTGGGGAGACTTGCCCCCATAGAGAATACTGGTGCGGGAGCGTTTATAAAACTTTCTAAAAGTAACCACTATTAAGTAACAAAAATAAAGATTCACCCCAACCAACGAGAATCTCACCCGCCAGCAATCTGCGCAGCAAAGTACACGTGCTGTAACCCCGTCGCGTTATAGAGGACGTACGTCTCCACCACCGCCCCAACAATGAAAATCCCAATCGCGGCAACGAACAACAAATAATTGTAGTGGAACACGGCGCCATCGTCCGGATCATCAAACACGAACCGCAATGCCCACAACATCCCCAAAGCGAGCAGCATCGCCGCTATCGTCAACGAAAACCCAGGTCCCATCACGGCGTATAACATCGCATACAAGAGCGCATACAGCCCCGCCGCCACAACGAGGAAGATGGCAAACGAGCGCACCTCATCCATCTTATCCATCTCGTCAGAAATCACCCCGCCAGCAATCGCCGCAAGCAAGTACGCTCCGCCTTCAAGCAAGAAGTGCGGTAACGTCGTCAAGATAATGATCGCCAGTGAGCCCAAGGCCGTATACCCGTCCACCGTCCCCGCCATGATCGCGCGATACCCGAAGATCGTCCCCCACGCGGACGCGTTCCACGCAACAAAGAAGATAGCACCGTCGCCAGCCACCAACGCCACCAAAAAGCACGCGAGCAACACCCACCAGTTATTCCCAACAATGCCCAAAAACGTCGCCGCGCTGAAATCCGCGCCGCCACGCACGCCTTCAAGCGATACTTGCTCACGGAACACCCGGCCAATATCATACCCGAGCGCTGGCGCGATAAAACTATACAACATGTACGTGAGATAAATCCCAATGAAGATGAAGAAATATATCTTGATCGCGTCCGTGTTCAATTTGAACATCTTCCAAAAGGAGAGCTTCTTTGCAACCAATTCCCGCTCCTCATCCTCCTTCAAAATCGTGCTGAAGTATGGGATGAGGAAGATAGAGACGAACACGACACTCACAATCCCTGAGTTCGCAGGGAACAACAAACGTGCGATGATAATCCCAAGCGTGCTGTAGATCACCGCGAGCACGAACGCGGTCCAGTGCTTACGCTCAAGGAGGGATTCAGGAAAGAGGTGCTCAAAGACCATATCAACGCAAAAACTCACCTGGACGCCATTTAAACCTTTGTCCTCACGCGCAAGGAGACGCAAAGGGTTAAGTAACCGAGACATGAATCTCACAGAAATGGCATTGCGCAAGACGCGAGAACGTATCACCGGAGGGACAATCGACGTATCGTATGCCGGCGACACGACCGCCGAACCCATCCTGTTCCTGCACGGTGGCGGCACCTACCCTCCCAGGTATTGTGCGTCGCTCGAACGGTTGGCGCAAAACTATTACCTTATCGCACCCCACCTGCGTGCCGCATCATTACGAGATCAAGCGAACATCGCCGGCGATATCGCGGCAGCACTCATAGGAGATGCATACCACGTCATTGGGCATTCCTATGGCGCGGCCGCTGCTCTCACGCTCGCTGCATCACGGACAGGTCCAAGCGACCTGATATATGTGAATGGACCCCTCGAAGGACCTCGACAGCTCAGGCAGCTCCTGCGCGGTAGTAGAGAAATCGCTCACAAGGTCAGCGCGAGATTGCCGCGCAACAAAATACCGCAACACCTGTTTATGCGAACGTGGGAATTTATCCAATACCTCAGGTTGCAGTCACATCATGGAAGGGAATTCCTCAACGATGTGCGGCGGTTCACACCGAACGAAATTGCATGCCCCATTCCCACGCTGTTTTTGCACACCGCACACGACGAGTTCTTTCCATTGACCGTAACGGCGCACAACACCATCAGTACAACGCACCCTTCTGCCCAATTCCGCATCATCAACAACCAGGACCTGACACACACGTGGTTCTACGATCATCCAGAACGTGTCTGGACTGAGGTGCATCGATTCTACACACAAGGTACAACGCAACAAACGCGATGTTTCAAGCACAAAGGTTAAGTAACCGCCACCCACCACCCATAAGGACATGCAATCGCTTGACGCGATGTACCTGGGCGACCCCCACGAAGAACCCATCATCTTCTTGCACGGCTTTGGAACACCACCCCGCCGCTACCTTCCCCTCCTCGAGCGCCTCGCGGCGCACTATCAAGTCATCGCCCCCGACCTCAAAGGTGACCATCTCGCAACAAGCGCCACGCGCGTGCAAGAACTCGCCTCACACCTGCACCTCCCACACTATCACCTCGTCGCACACAGTGCAGGTGCGGGAACAGCGTTTCTGACCGCGATACACGACCATCGCGTTCTGGATGTCGCAAGTCTCAGCGGCGTGCTCCCCGGCACACGCTCCTTCGCTCGTCTCGCCGCAGGTGTCGCGCAACTCGCGCATGGGAAAATTGAACGTGAAGAGAACCGACACATCGGAACGCTCGCACAACGCAGTGCAGAAATCACCCAGAGCATCTGGCACGATCTCCGTGGCCACGCACGCCTCACGCGCGACCTCATGCATTTTCCGATTGGTGACGACGAGATTCGACAACCCGTCCTCATCGCCACCGCCAAAAACGACCCGTTCTTCCCACTCACCGCCAATGCACAGCAAGCCGTGTACGACGCGTGCTACGACCCGCGCATCATCGAGGTCCCTGACGCCGACCACGAATGGCCCTGGATGCAACCAGAACGCGCGTACGGACTACTTTTACAATTCTACGACGAGATCAAACAGACGTCGACGAAGAAACGGCGAACAAGATAAACGAGAAGAAAAAGCGAGCCTGCCCGGATTGCGCGAGAGCAATAGCTCGAAGCGACGCGAGAACGACAAGTGAACGCGTGGACAAATCTGACAAGAAGAAAAAGCGAGCCTGCCCGGATTTGAACCGGGTGTGCGTCACTGACGTTCCGGCACCCTCTCAAATCCCCCAACATCAGCGGAAGACAAGAAGAAAAAGCGAGCCTGCCCGGATTTGAACCGGGGTCCCGGGGTCCGAAGCCCCGTATTCTGTCCAAGCTAAACTACAGGCCCTGATGTATCAGACGGACACGAGAAGGCCTTTTTAAGATTGCCTACGAAGAGGAACGAAAAAAAAGAAAAAATCACGTATTGGCCCCGTGATATGCACGACGCAATGCATTGAACTCCTTGCGTTGCAGGACCGTGAGTTCTTCAAGCAACGTCGTAGCAAACACTTGAGCGTCTTTCACGTACCCGACAGCGACATCAACCACGTCATCTCGGCGCAAACCGAAAAGAGCGAACTCGAGCGCACTCTTCTTCTCAACCACACGACGCACGGCCGGGACACAATCAAACTCACGCATCTCCTGGACAGCGGCAGGCGATTTCGCCAGCGTAGCACGAGTTTTCAGTTCATACGCGTCAAACGATCCGTGCACTTTCGCGTACAATTGTGCCTTGAGCAGAGGCGTTTTCAGAACTGAGGCCATAGAGCCAGTCGCATTTCCCTGCACCACGAGCTCATCAAGCATCCGATCCGAACGATCAACTACTTGCATAACATCCTCCACAACGCGCGTCAACCCCGCAGTCGTTTCGCCCACAGGCAACTGAGCGACGAGATCGCGCAGCAACGCAGTGAGCGACTCCGTCGATACGCCCGGAAATTGGCTCGCCATAAAGCCGCCGATTATGGGTGAGGAAAGAATACCCTGACCGATGTTGGCATATGTGTGAGCGCCATCGGCTGCGAAGCCAACAACCGTAGCAACGAGATGCGGTGCAGACCCATACGTGATCTGTCCAGCAAGGCGTTTGGATGCACGAGCATACGCCGCCTCAAACATCTCAACAGAATGCATCTTTAACGCATCGCGAGCAGGACGACGAGGGTCCGTGGGGCGCTCCTGAAGGCGAGTAGCAGCGTCGATACTCCCAAGCAACTCGTCAAGACGCATATTGGCGATACCGTAGGTGTCAGTTCGAATCATACAATCCCTCTTCGTTCTGATACGAGAGGAGTCTGAGATGCCATATAAGCATTACTTCCCAGAACTGCCGGTTTACCGGAGTTACAACAATTTCAGATCGCCAAACAACCTGTCGAGTGTCGCGTCGTCAGCAGGACCAATCCCAAGGCACGTCCGCGTCCCAGGCGCCACAACCGTATGCCCGGCATCGGTAATCAACGCATTAGGCAGCCCAGCATCTTTCGCGACCTGCAAGCGACGTAACAGCACCTTCTCATCGGCGACTTTCAAGACGATCTTCGCCATGCCCTCATCGCGCCACGCGGTAACAGCCCCCTTCTCCGCACGCCACGCAGCCTCGATAGCCGCGTGTGCAACTTGCGCCGCGAGCTTCCCTTTGGGGAGCGCAAGATCCTGCCGAACAAGAATGAGCTGCTTCATGGTACCAAAGACCGACGCAAGGGTATAAAAAACCGCCGCCTAGGATACAGGACGAATGGACGACCAAGAACTCGATGACTGGTTTGGTGAAGAGCGCGAGAAGCTCGAGACTACGTACATGACGGGCGCTGAGAAACGAGTAGAACCTGAGAAACTCCGTGCAGCGTTCGACAAGGGATTCAAAGACCTCGTCGCGCAGTATCAGAAGAAACAAGCGCAGATCTATGCAACACAACGACGACAAGCAGCCATCCAAAAACCCATTCACCGCTTCAAAGAGAACCGTGACCTCGCCATACGCGCCATCAAAGACGAATGGACGCTCTTCATCGCGCACATCAAAGCGTGGTTCTTCCACCAGAAAATCAAACGCATTCTCAGGCAACGTTAACGACGTTTTTTCCGACGGACAACGACAGGTTCAACCAGTGGTTTCTGCACCGTACGCAAACGCTCTGGACTCACCGCTGCGGCGAACCGATCAATATTCTCCTTACCAAACTTCTGCGCGCGACGGATATTGCGACGCACTAAGCGCACATTCTCACGCACAGCCTTGTGCTCCGTCAACCGCTTCAGAAACGCGCTTCGACGAGCGGACGCTTGATAGACGTACCACATCGCAAACAAAATCACAATTGACCCGATAACCACTTCGACTTGCGCACCGTACTCAATAATCGTATACCAGTACTGACCCAAGAGTACGCCACCGTAGATGAGCGTGATATTCCAGATGAAACTCCCAATTGCCGTATACAGAATAAAAGTGCGTCGTGGCATGCGTGCAAAGCCAGCAGGGATGCTGATGAAATAGCGCGTTAACGGCAACATGCGACTCACTAAAATGGTACCCTCGCCGTGATCGCGAAACCAGCGTTCCGTCTTACGCAGTCGATCAGGACGCATCAAAAAGAACCGACCGTACTTCACGAGAAACGGCCGCCCGCCACTACGCCCAATCTCATAACTCACGCAACTGCCCAAGACACTACCTAGCGTCGCCGCAAGCGCGACAAACCACAAATTCAACATTCCCTGACCAACGAGAAAACCCGCCAAGGGCAAAATGATCTCGCTAGGTAACGGTAGGATGATACTCTCAAGCATCATAAGAAAAATAATCCCGGGATAACCGAAAATCTCAATGGTCTGCGCGACCCAAGCGACGAGGGATTCCATCACCGCCATGCATTCACCCGAGTAAACTCCTAAACAACCACACAAAAACAAGAATGAGAAGCACAAACCCTACCGCAAGCGCAATAAAGAGCGGCACGAGCACTTGGCGCATCTTTTGGTCTTCCCGAGTCGGTCGCATCCCCATGAGTCCGCATCCGCGCTATATAAAGTTACGTCGCGCCACGATGCGGCACCGACCGCGACACGCCGTGCTCGATGCTTGCGAGTTCCGCGCGATACGCCTCGCCGATGGTACGCAAGCGCGCGTATGAGACGTTTGTAACGAGTGCTGCAAGCACCCGGCGGTTCGCAAGCGTCGGGGTCAACACAACGGTTGCGCCAGCGGCATACAACCGCAACCCGAAACTCTCCGTCGACGAGTGCACGATAATCACCGCGCCGGGCGCGGCATCACGCACTTTGCGAATCAAGTAGAGATTGCTGTGCGTCCTCAACAAGAACTCCTCACTCTCACGCAAGACGCTGATAACCAGTTGCACCTTGGAAAAATCCACACTCTCATACAAATCCACGTTCGCGACATCCGCGCACACCGTCGGCACACCCATCTCACGTAAGCGAATCGCGGTCGCGGGATTCGGGTCGATGACGAGCAATTTCCGTTTCGGATGCCACGTATCAAGCAAGTCCTCAACCGTCGGATCCAAACCCACAAGCACCGTTTCCGGCGCGTACTTGTGCGGGACGTTTCGTACCTCTTCGGGTCGCGTACCAAACACGAAATCCGACGGGATGATCAGCGGTCGCACAATGCGATACAATACCTCATCATACTTGATAGCATACACCGCAAGCGTCATCGTGATGACTGTGACGATGACGGTCGCCGTCAATAGCGCACTAGACAGCACACCAGCAGCGATACCGCTCGCAAGCAGCACGAGGCCGAACTCAGACAACTGCGACAGGTGCAACGCGACGAGGAATGCGGTGTGGCTATTATAGCGCAAGAGCTTCATTGCAAAGAACGTCGTCGCTGGCTTGATGACAAGCGCGCCGAGGATTAAGAGTAAAATGAGGCCGGGTAAGTCGAGCACACCAACGAACCCAAGCTGCAACCCCATGCCGACAAAGAAAAGGATGAGGAAGAAATCTTTGAGTGGTCGCACGCGACCAATGATCTCGTGACTTGACGATGAGCTTGAAAGTGCAATTCCCGCGGCGAACGCACCGATAGCGAAACTGAATTGGAAGAAGCCGGCGAGCGCGCTGATGATGAAGACGACAGCCAGCGACGCGATAAATAACAACTCATGCGGCATATCGTGGTCGCCAAACGCAAGCGGCATCGCGAAGCGGAAGAAGATAACGGTGACGAGCGCGAAGAGCGCACCCTGTACCAGCAACGCAACGACCGGCACGAGCGGGTGTGCAGGCAACACCACGCCGATATTCGCGAGGATGGTGTCAATGGTCGGGAACGCGACAACCGTCTGCGCGCCCTCAAGCGTGCCTAAGAGTGTGAGTGCGAGCACCGCGAGGATATCTTGGATGACGAGAATACCGAGAACGAGCTCTCCGTGCAGCGAGGTGAGCTCTCCCTTGTCGTTGAGCGCTTTCACGACAACGATCGTGCTACTAAACGCGATAACGAACCCGAGATAGAGGCCTTGCACCCAGGTGAAGCCAATAGCTTTTGCAAGCAACGTACCCGCGAGTGTGGTGAGACCGACTTGCAACAGACCGAGGAGTGCGCTCGCTTTGCCGACTTCTTTCAGTTTCGTGAGGTCAAGCTCAAGACCAATCACGAACATAAGGAAAATGAGACCGAGTTCAGAGACGAGCGTGATCAGACCAATGTCATTGATAAGTCCACTCACCGCAGGGCCAAGCAGTAAGCCGGCGAAGACATAACCCAACAGCAGCGGTTGATGCAGTTTACGCGCGACGACCGCGAGGATGGCCGCGCCAATAATCATCAAGCCCAGCGTAACAAGAATCTCCACCATAGATACCGGAGTCTCGAAGAGGCCATTCAAAAAGGTTTGGTCTCCCAGATGGACGGCAGGTTTTAAAAAGGATTAGCCGTTCTCCGAGGAAAACAAGGGCCTGTAGTGTAGCCTGGTATCACTGGCGGTTCGGGGCCGCCCAACGGGGGTTCGAATCCTCCCAGGCCCGTATTTTGTTCTCGGAATGGCGAAGCAGTTTTTTATACTCAAACCAAAATGGAAGACCGTGGAAAAGATCATACAGTTCGACAACGGACGAGGATGCCGACTTTCCGGAATCCTCAATGAACCGAAAGGCACCTCTTCACGACTCGTGCTGTTGTGCCACGGATTAAATTCCCATAAAGAGAGTACTACGAATATTGCGCTCAACAAAATCCTTTCCAAACATCGCCTCGCGACATTCCGGTTCGATTTCTTCGGCCACGGTGAAAGCGAAGGAGCATTAGCAGATCGTAGCGTCAAGGAATTTGTCATCGATATCGAAAAGGCCGTCAAACTACTCAAGACCCGAGGCTACAAGAAATTCGGTATCTGTGGGGCGAGTTTCGGCGGTGTCGCGACCGTCATCGCGGCAACGAAAATCCGAGGCATTCACGCAATAGCGCTCAAAGCGCCCGGCATGGGCCAGTCATCACGTTACCTGCCTAATTACAAAAAGGATTTCGCTACCAAAAGCTGGATCAAAGCGGGAACTAAAATCAAAATACCAACCATCATCATTCACGGTACCGCTGACGACAATGTAGAATTGCGGTTAGGCGAAGAACTCGCCGAAGCCATACCATCTAGTAAATTAGAAAAAATCAAAGGCGCAGATCACCGGTTCACGAAAAAGAAGGATTTCCACAAATGCGTCCGAGTAATGGCGGACTTTCTCATAGCGCATCTGAAATGATTGTTCCCACTCTCCAGACGCACCACAAGTTTAAGAACAGACGGCCGTGAAAACATCGTTATGGACGTCGAGGAGCACATCGATAATCTGAAAGAGCAGATGGAGAACCTCGAGCGCGCAGCTCAAGACACCTTCCGCCGCTGGACGCGTCGAAAGAACCTCACCATTTTACTCTTTCTCACACTCTATCTTCTTGTCGAAGCGGCGCTGTGGTACAATCGCGAGTACGGCCCGTTCGTCCCTGAGCAAGTCATCCTCATCGCCGGCGCATTACCCATCATCTTCATCACACTCCTCTTCGCACATTTAACAGTACGCATCGTCAGTCCGTTCATCAGTCGATTCTTCAAAGATGAGCTCGAGCCCGAGCAACGCATTTTCTTCGTGAAGATCTTCGAGATCGTCATTTATTTCGTTGCGCTCGGCTATCTCCTGTACAGTTTCGGCGTGACACCGGCAAGCCTAGTCCTCGTCGCAGGATTCATCTCAGGCGGTTTGGCGTTCGCGCTACGTGACGTCGTTATGGCGTTTCTCGTGTGGCTCATCATCCTCTCGAAAAAACCCGTGCGTATCGGCGATACGGTGCGCATCGGGGACTACGAAGGCCGCGTTGAGCGCATTGGCACGTTTTTTTTGACCCTTAGCTCGTCGGGGAAGATTAGCGAACAGGGCGGAGCGTTCGGTGAGCGCTATGTGCGCATTCCCAACGGCCTCGTGTTTCAAAGTCCCATCGAGAATTACGGCAAAGCGGATTTACCGCAAGTGTTGCGCATGCAAGCACGAAAATTACCGAAGGATCTCGACGCGTTCCTTACCAAAGTGCGCGTAACTGCTATCGACACCTTGCGCCGTAATGGCGTCGAGCGCGATGTGAGTGTCTCCATCGAACGCCAGAACGCCGGACCGGGCGACCGCGACTTCATCGCCATCGCGTACGAAGCACCGCTGCGCGGTCGTGCGCTGTTACGTTCAAAACTCGTCGGTGCAATGCTCACACTCGACCGCAAAGCGTTCAGCGAAAGTAAATAGAAGAAAGAAAAGAAAAAAGAAATTCTCTAGTGCGTTGCGCTCAACGCCTTAATGCGTGCCGTCATCTCAGCGAACTTCTGGTCGCGCATCTCAACCGTCTTCGCCTCGAGGTTCAGACGCAAGAGCGGTTCCGTGTTGCTTGCGCGCACGTTGAACCACCACTCGCGCATATCGATGCGCACGCCGTCGATACGTGAGACGCCCGTCACATCTGTGTGCGTCGCATATTCCTTGTCAAGCGCAGCAATAATACCTTTCGGGTCGGGAACGGTGAAGTTCGTCTCCGAAATTTTTGCATACCGCGCACGAAGCGGCGCGACAAGCTCCGAGAGCGTCTTCTTCTCGTCGGTAAGAAGATTCAGCATCTGAAAGAACGTGAGCTGCGTGCATTCTGCGTTTTGCACTTCACGGTTGTAGAAATGCCCTGAGAGCTCACCACCCCACGCGCCACTGTGCTCGCGCATTGCCATCTTGATGAATGAATGACCGACGCGCGTCATGACCGCTTTGCCACCTGCAGCAGTGATTTCTTCCGGCGTGACTCGTGATTGGCGAATGTCGTAGAGTATGGTCGCTCCCGGATGCTTGCGTAATACTTGACGCGCCAAGAGTGCGGTCGTAAGGTCGCTTGACAAATCCTCACCCTTCTCATCGACGAACACGATGCGATCCTCGTCGCCGTCAATCGCGACACCAAGGTCTGCTTTCTCGGCAACCACGCGTGCCTTGAGATCCGTCAGGGTCTCAATCTTTAACGGATTCGCTTCATGATTTGGGAAGTTTCCGTCGAGCTCGAAGTACATCGGGATGATTTCGACGTTCGGCAATCGACCGAGAAGCGCGCCGTACGTGTAACCACCCATGCCGTTTGCCGCGTCAATCACGACGCGAAATTTCCTGCCCGCTTCGAGATACGAGGTCGTGAAATGAATATACTCGTCAAACACTTCTTTTTTTGTCACGGTGCCAACGCGCGATGCGACGGGGAATTGCGCTTGCGTTGCGACCTGTTCAATCTCTTTAAGCCCCGACAACTCACCAACCGGTTGAGCGCCATCACGGCATACTTTACAACCGTTGTACTTCGCAGGATTATGGCTCGCCGTCACCATCATACCAGCAGGATATTTCTGTGTGGCCCAGTAAAAGAGTGAGCTTGAGCACAGTCCGATATCGACAACATCAGCACCTTGCTCGGTGAGTCCTTTCACGAGTGCTGCTTGGAGCGGAATGCTGCTCTCGCGCATGTCGTGACCGACAAGTACCGTCTTCGCTTTGAGCACGACCGCCGCAGCGCGACCGATGTTCTCCATGATTGATTCATTCAAATCCGTTCCGTACACGCCGCGCACATCGTACGCGTGGAAAATCTTCCCTTTCTCGCCGCCACTCATCAGTATCCACCTCCTTTGAGTGGTTTTGCGCCCGTCGGTGTTGATCGACCGTACTTGTCTTGCAATCGTACGACATCCCAGACTTCTGGCGTGGAGACTTCGAAGAGTTTGAGTGTCGTCTTTCCTTCGTACGTGTGCACGGTTCCGGGCGTGATGTGAAGAATCATTCCTTTTGTGAACAAGGTTTTTTTGAGTTTTTTCGGTGCGTTCTTGTTGCCTAGATACGCCCATCCAGAACCACTCGCGCAGTACAGCGTCTCGCATTTGTGATTGTGATACTGCACACTCAGTTTCGCGCCCGGTTTAATCGTGAGGATCTTCGCAACGTAGCGGTCCGTGAGAACGATGAGCTCCTCTTGTCCCCATGGTTTGTGCACGATGTGCGACGCGATGAACCCACCTTTTTTGGTTTTCAGTTTCGCCGGGTCTTGGTAGATCGTATCAGATTTTTTCTTGGACATGTGAAACACCTCTGTGTAGGAATATGATCTTATGCACTACGCGTGAAAGCCGCGCCATTCTTTGCGCGCACGCTCGAGCTCGTCGGTATCAAACCACTGCCCCGCGAATGGATAGCCTTGGAGCGCGCCCGCTTTCGCGAGTTTCGGGAACACATCCTGCTCAAGCGTCGCGAAACCGGCAGGAATCAAATCGAGCACATCGGGTTCAAGTAAATACAACCCTGCATTGATGAGTTTGCTTGGAGCGTCTTCCTTGCGCGGTTTCTCGACGAACCGTAAGATGCGCGAACCATCAAGGAGCGCGGCTCCGTACGAGCTCGGGTCCTCGACGGTGGTGAGTGCGATGGTGGCGCGCGCACCCGATTCGAGATGTGCTTCGTACAAACGCTGGAGATTCACATCTTTGAGCTCATCACCGTTTAAGACGATGAGCGTTTCTTTCACGCGCTCGCGTAAGGCGCGCAAGCACCCAGCAGTCCCAAGTGGCTCTTTCTCGTCGACGTACGTGATGCGCACGTGATGTTGCGTGCCGTCGCCGTAGATTGAACGTAATTTCTCATTGAGCGGGCCGGCGATAAGGATGATGTCGCGAATGCCAAAGCGCACGCACAAGTCGATATTGTGCTGAATCATCGGCGCTCCTTTCACCTCAATGAACGCATCAGACATCCCGCGCCCTTCTTTCCCACCTGCGAGGATGGCAGCTGTCGTCGGAGTCGTGCCACGAAATGCCTTGCGCAGCAGCAGTTCAATCGCGTGGCTGCGATTTTT
>Ga0154020_10008155_pt1 | contig 12166 bp, 9 predicted proteins | sample Klosneuvirus_201_FD_109709 | JGI IMG/M metagenome (GOLD analysis project Ga0154020, IMG submission 109709) | Active sludge microbial communities from wastewater, Klosterneuburg, Austria - Klosneuvirus_20160825_MG | ecosystem: Engineered > WWTP > Aerobic digester > Activated sludge | place... | reverse complement strand
CTGAGGGAATCGAACCCCCAACCTTCGGATTCGAAGTCCGACGCTCTATCCAGTTGAGCTAAGGGCGTATCGACTCCTCCCTAGCAGGAAGCTCCGGGGCCGGCAACGCGCTTTGCGTCTCGAGGCGCGTCAGCGGGCGCAGCGTGCGGAGGTGAAAGCGGAGGAGGAGGATCACGGCGACCCCGGTCAGGCCCGCGCTCAGGCCCCACCAATAGCCGAGCGGGCCGAGGCCACGGAAGGTGCCGAGCCAGACGCCCAGTGGGAAGCCGACCACCCAGTGGGCGAAGAGGTTGGCCCAAAAGGGCCAGGTGGTCTCGCCGATGCCCCGCAAGGCTCCTGCAGCGACGCCTTGGATGCCGTCGGAGATAGCGAAGAGGCCGGCCATGCGGACCAGCGGCACCGCGGCCTCGACCACCGCCAGATCGTCCGTGAACAGCCGGGCCAGGAGCGCGGGGAAGGCCATGAAGCTGAGGCCCGTCATCGACATGAAGGCGCTGCCAACGCCGATGGCCGTGAGCCCCGCGCGCCGCGCCGCGCTGGACTCTCCCCTGCCCACGTAGTGGCCGACCCGCGCGGTCGCTGCATTGGCGATGCCGATGACCATCATGAAGGTCAGCGAGGCCAAGGTCAGCGCGACCGAGTGGGCGGCCAGCGCTCGGTCACCCATGGTGCCGATCATCCAGGCCGCGGCCATGAACACGCCGTTCTCCACCGCCGCCTGCATACCGACCGGCCATCCGATCGAGAAGACCCGGCGCATCATGGCGAGGTCACGGCGCACGGAGATCTCGGGGGTATCCGGCCCTGGGATGTAGTGCAGCGCGGGCTGGAGCCGGATCGCGTAGGCCATGACCGCCGCCATCAGGATCGTGGAGATCGAGGTCGAGATCCCGACCCCCAGCGCCCCGAGGCGCGGCGCTCCGAGCCAGCCGTAGACCAGCACCAAGTCCACGAGCAGGTTGATCACGTTGGCCAAGGCCACCGCCACCACCACCGGCCACCGCCGCCCGGTGTTCGACAGATAGGCCCGCAGCGAGGCCATCACCGTGTAGGCCGGCACGCTGAGCAACCGGCCGTAGATGAACTGCCCCGCCGCCTCGGCCAGCGCAGGGTTGATGCCATAGGCGACGAAGAGCCGCGGAGTGAAGGAGAGGAGCACCATCAGCGGGAGCGCCACCCACAAGCCGGTGTGCACGCCTTGCCACATCCAGCCCCGCGCCCGCCGGGGCTCGCCCGCGCCTTGGGCCTGACCGACCAGGGCCTCGATGCCCATCGCCACGCCGACGCCGAAGACCCCGACGGTGTTGACCACGCCGCCGCCCAGCGCGACGCCCGCCATGTCCATGGCGCTCGAGCGCCCGACGACCATGGTGTCGACGGCGCTCATGAGCATGATGCCGCCTTGGGCCAGCATCAGCGGCCACGCCAGTCGAACGATCTCTTTGACCTCTTCGGATCGAACGCGCGGCGCAGCCAGTCCCAGAAGTCCTCCGTAGGGCCCGAGCCCTTACTGGATGATCAAGTTCAAGATGCGGCCCGCCTTGTACACGACGCGGACCAGCTTCTTGCCCTCGAGCATCTTCGCGACCGGCGGACAGGCCTTGGCCAAAGCCACCGCGGTCTCTTCATCGGCGTCGGGCGCCAGCATGATCTCGCCCCGCGTCTTCCCCATCACCTGCACGCCCATGGCGATCGTCTCGTCCTTGACCCAGCGCTCCTCCCACGCCGGCCAGGGCGCGTAGGTGATGCCGCCGGTCCGGCCGAGGCCCTTCTCCCACAGCTCTTCCGCGAAGTGAGGGGCAAATGGCGCAATGATCTGCGCCAGCGGTCCCAGCACGGCCTTGGAGCGGGCCCCGAGCTGCGTGAGATCGCGGCTGGCCACGTGCAGCGCAGAGATCGCGGTGTTGAGGTTCAAGGACTCGATGTCCTCCCCGACCTTCTTCACCGCCTTGTGGATGACGCGCAGCTCATCTGGGGTCGGCTCGCTCTCGCTGGCCCGGGGCGCGTCCTCATCGCCCTCGAAGAACAGGCGCCAGGTGCGCTTGAGCCAGGCGAACTGGCCCTCGAGCCCGTTGGTCTGCCACGGCTTGTCCGACTCCAAAGGTCCCATGAAGCAGATGTACACGCGCATCGCGTCAGCGCCGTAACGATTCATGACGTCGTCGGGGTTGACCACGTTGCCGAGCCGTTTCGACATCTTCTCGACGTGCATGGCCAGCACCTGATCGGTGCCGGTCCGATAGAACTTCCCGTCGCGCTCCTCGACCTCGGCCTCGGGCACGATGCGCTTCTCCGCGTCGTAGTAGGCCGCGCCGAGCACCATCCCTTGGTGCCGCAGCTTCTGAAAGGGCTCACGATCGCGGACCAGGCCCATCCCTTGGAGAAACTGCTGCCACATGCGCGCGTACAGGAGGTGGCCGACCGTGTGCTCCGCGCCGCCCACGTAGAGGTCGACCGGCATCCAGTAGTCGGACTTCTCGCGGGCGCACAGCTCGCGGTCGTTCTTCGGATCGCAGTAGCGGAGGAAGTACCAAGACGAACCGGCCGAGCCCGGCATGGTGTCCGTCTCGCGGCGAAGCGGCTGACCGTTCTTGGGATCCACCACGGAGACCCAGCTCGTCGCCGCGGCCAGCGGGGAGGCCCCGGTGCCGAGCGGCTTGTAGCTCTCCACGATCGGCAGCACCAGCGGCAGCTCATCGAGCTCGAGCGCGCGCACCACGCGATCGCCATCCTTCAGCACCGGGATCGGCTCACCCCAATAGCGCTGGCGCGCGAAGATCCAGTCGCGCAGCTTGTAGGTGGTCTCGCGCTTGCCGAGCCCAGCCTCCTCGAGCCAGGCAGTGACCTTCTGCTTGGCCACGCCATCGGCGGTGGGCGTGCCGTCGAAGCGCCCCGAGTGCACCATCTCTCCGTCGCCCTCATAGGCGGCCTCCGAGACCGTTCCCCCGGAGATGACCTCCACGATCGGCAGGCGCATCGCCCGCGCGAACTCGTGATCCCGGACGTCGTGCCCGGGGACGGCCATGATCGCGCCGGTGCCGTAGCCATAGATGACGTAGTCGGCGATCCACACCGGGACCAGCTCGCCGGTGGCGGGATTTCGGGCGCGCGCTCCGGTGTCCACGCCGGTCTTCTCTTTGGCGGTCTGCCGATCGATCTCGCTCTTCTGCGCGGTGCGCGCGCGGTAGGCCTCCACCGCGGTCCGCTGCGCCGCCGTCGTGATCTCGAGCGTCAACGGGTGCTCGGGCGCCACGACCAAAAACGTCGCCCCAAACAGCGTATCCGGCCGGGTGGTGAAGACTTCGATCTGGGCGCCGCTGCCCTCCACGGGGAAGCGGACCCGAGCCCCTTCGCTCTTGCCGATCCACTCGCGCTGCCGCGTCTTGGTGGCGTGGGGCCAGTCGATGGTCTCCAGGCCCTGCAGCAGATCTTCGGCAAAGGCCGTGATCTTCAGCATCCACTGGCGCATCGATTGCCGGAACACCGGGTGACCGCCGCGCTCGCTCTTGCCGTCGATGACCTCGTCGTTGGCCAGCACGGTGCCGAGCGCCGGGCACCAGTTCACGAAGGTGTCGGCCTGATAGGCCAGCCCGCGCTGATAGAGCAGCGTGAAGATGTACTGCGTCCACTTGTAGTAGCTCGGGTCGGCGGTGGAGATCTCCCGCGACCAGTCATAGGAGAAGCCGATGCGCTTCAGCTGGCGCCGAAAGTTCTCGATCGCCTCCGCGGTGGAGCGCTGGGGCGGCACGCCCTCCTCGATGGCCTTCTGCTCCGCGGGCAGGCCGAAGGAGTCGTAGCCCATCGGATGCAGGACGTTGAAGCCCTTGGCCCGCTTGAGGCGGCAGACCACATCCGAGGCGGTGTAGCCCGCGGGGTGGCCGACGTGCAGCCCCTTGCCGCTCGGATAGGGGAACATGTCGAGCGCGTAGAACTTGGGCTTACTGCGATCTTCGGTCGCTTCGAAGACCTTGGTCGCCTCCCAGTTCTCTTGCCACTTCTGTTCGATGCGTGCGGGATCGTAAGCCATGCGATCCAAGGACGTAGCCTCGCAGGCGTCCCGCGGCAAGCGCGAGCAGGGGTCGGAGGTGCCTCAGCCAGCGAAGGGATCGACCAGCTCGATGTCCTCACCGCGGCCCGGTCCCAGCGAGACCAGCGCGATGCGGCTCTCCAGGGCCTCGGCGATCATGTCGAGGTAGACCCGCGCCGGCTTGGGCAAGGTCTCGAGCGAGCGGTGGCCCCGGACGTCCGAGAAGCCCGCGTAGCTGGCGTAGACCGGGCGGACCCGGGCCAGGTCATGCACGTTGTCCGGGAAGGTGGTGAGACGCTCACCGTCGAGCTCATAGGCGACGCAGACCTTGATGGGATCGACGTTGGCCAGCACGTCGAGCTTGGTGATCGCCAGGAGGCCGATGCCCGAGACCCGGCGGGCGTAGCGGAGGGCGACGAGATCGAGCCAGCCCGTGCGGCGCGGGCGCCCGGTGGTCGCGCCAAACTCGTGCCCCGCCTGGCGCAGATGTTCGCCGAGCTCGTCGGTGAGCTCGGTCGGGAAGGGACCGGAGCCGACCCGCGTGGTGTAGGCCTTGAGCAGGCCGACCACCGCGCCGATGCGATGCGATCCCACGCCGCTGCCGGTCGCCGCGTTGGAGGCCACGGTGTTGGACGAGGTCACGTAGGGGTAGGTGCCGTGGTCGATGTCGAGCAAAGCGCCCTGCGCGCCTTCGAACAGCAGGCGCTGGCCGGCCTGGGCCGCGCGATCCAGCGTCTCGCCGACGTTGCCAACGTAGGGCTTGAGCCGCGCGCCATAAGAGAGCGCCGCGTCGATCAGGGTCGAGACCTCTTCCGCGCGGTAGACCGGGTCGCCGTTGGCCACCAGGATCGCGTTGAGCTCGAGGAGGCGGGCCTCCACCAAGGCGCGCAGCCGATCGGGCTCGTACAGATCGGCCACCCGCACGCCGCGCCGGGCGATCTTGTCCTCATAGGCCGGCCCGATGCCCCGCCCCGTGGTGCCGATCTTGTCGACACCGCGGAAGCGCTCCCGCGCCAGATCCAGGCGCTGGTGGTAGGGCATGATCAGGTGCGCGCCAGCAGAGATGAGCAGGCGCCCTTCGAACTTCACGCCTTCGGCCGCCAAGGTATCGAGCTCGGCGACGAGCACCTTGGGGTCGATGACCACCCCGCTGCCGATCGCGCAGCGCGAGCGCTCTTGGAGGATGCCGCTGGGGACCAGGTGGAGCACGGTCGTCTTGCCATGGACGACCAGCGTGTGCCCGGCGTTGTTGCCGCCCTGGTAGCGGATGACCCAGTCGGCGCGCTCTCCGTAGCGATCGACGACTTTGCCTTTTCCTTCGTCACCCCACTGGGCGCCGACGACGACGACGTTGGTCACGCGCGGAAGCTACCCGAAGAGCCCCTCCGAGTGAACCGTTAGAGCATCGGATCGCCGCCCAGGTCTGTGATAGCCTCCCGATGGCCGTGCGCGCTCGAGATCGCCTGGTCGCCGCGCTCAGCGCCCTGTCGGTGGCGACGACCCTGGGGGCCCGCCCCGGCTGGGCGGCGGAAGACCCGCAGACCCTGGCGCCCAAGAAGCGGCTCGCGCTGTGGGCGCCACGGGACCCGGCGCTCGCCCGTTCGCTCCTCGGCAGCCTGGCGGCGGAGGAGCTGCGGGCCCCGATCCCGGAGGCGGAGAGCGCGTTTTGGCTGGGGGCCAGCGCCCCCGTTCCCCCTCAGCCTCCGCTCGCAGAGATCAAGCAGGCGGTCGACCGCGCCCGGCGGGCCTTTCAGCGCTTTCGCCTCGAGGAGACCAGCAAAGGGCTGAGCGCGGCCGATCAGGGCCTCGAGGCCTGGCGTGGTCTCCCTGAGGCCTTGGATCTCGAGCGCGACGTCCTCGCCGACCTGGTGTCCTTGGCGCACGCCGAGCGTGAGGAGGCGCGCCTCGATCAGGCCCTGGCCCGCTACGCCGCGCGCTTCCCGGGCGAGGGCCCTCCCCCGCGCGCCCCCTGGCCGCCGGCGTTGACCGAACGACTCGGCCGTCAACCGACGCCGGGGCCTGCGACCCTGGTCGTCCGGGCCAACGCCGAGGGAGCGCGGGTGTGGCTCGATGGGCGCCCGATCGGGACCGCGCCGCTGACGCTCACCCAGCTCACCGAAGGCCCCCACCGGGTCGTCGTCGAAGCCCAGCGCATGATGCGCTTTGACAAGGTGGTGGCCGCAAGCGGCGCGCAGCCGACCGAGCTCGACGCCAAGCTCCAGCCAGACCTGGGGCCCGAGCTGGCCAAGGCCTCGCTGGAGCGGGGCCTGAGCCCGTTGCTGCTCGAGCGGCTGCGCGCGGTGCTCCTCCGCGCCGGCATCGACGAAGTGCTGCTGGCCGAACGGGCCGGGCCCGGCGCGCGCTATGCGCTGGTGAACAACGAGGTCGGCCCGCCCAGAAGCGCTCAGAGCCTCACGCTCGACGGGCCGGCGGTCGAGCAAGCCCTGCGCACGCTCTTTCATGGGCCCGAAGGACCGGCGGGCGAAGTCGCGCCCTGGTGGAGCTATGCGGCGCTCGGTGCTGGCGTGGGGGTCGCCGCGATCGGCCTCGGCTTTCGGGTCTCGGCCGCCTCGCAGGAGCGAGACTTCACCGCGAACCATGGCGCGCTGACGCAGGTGGGCGCGGCCGCCCAGCTGGACGCCGTCGATACCGCCGCGACCCGCGGGAGCGTCCTGGTCGGCCTGGGCGTGGGCGTAGCGGTCGTCAGCGCCGGCTACCTCGTCTATCGCTGGCTCGGAGACGGTCCGTGAGGCGCGCGATCGCCTCCGCTGCGCTGTGGGGCGCGCTCTCGGGCTGCGTCGGCGGCGCCAAGCTCGAAGATCACGAATACGCTTGCCGTGCCCCCAGCGACTGCATCAGCGGCTACTTCTGCCATCCGCTCCGCTTCATCTGCGTGAAGATCGGCACCTCGACCACCACCGCCGACGCGGGCGCGCTCGACACAGGCCTGCTCGACGCTCACTGAGTCCGAAGATCGAGGTTCACGGTCTTGTACTGGCCGCCCTTGATGTGGACCACCGCGGTCTTCGACACGCCCGTCTCGCGGTTGGAGAGCCGCACCACGTGCCGCCCGGGCGCCAGCTCGATGCCGGCCTGTGGCGTCTGGTAGGGCCAGGGCTTGCCGTCGATCTCGATCTCGCCCCAGGGCTTGGCGCCGACGTTCAAGAAGCCCGCCGCGACCGGGGCCGCAGGAGCGGAGGTTGGCAGCGGTGAGGTGCGCTTGATCCGGCGAGGGCCGCGCGGCCGCCCGGGTCCCTCGCGGGGATCGTCGTCGTCCTCCCGGGCGTCGGCGGGCGGCGCAGGGGAGGCCTGGGCCGTGAGCTCGACCGGCGCGACCCGGGCGATGCTGGGCGATGGGGACGGAGCGCTCGGTTCGACGGCGGCGGCGCTCGGCGAAGGCGCCGCAGCGCTCGGCGAAGGCGCCGCGGACTCTGCCGGCGCAGGTTTTTGAGAGACCGAGATCGTGATGGGAGCGATCTCGGTTGGCGCCGGACGTGCTCGTCCCCGCGCCGGCGCCCATAGCTTCGGCAGGAAGATCACGCCGAGCGCGACCCCGAGGGCCAGCATCGCCACGGCCGCGTAAGCCCAGCTCGGCTTGGGGTTGGCCGCCGCAGGGGCGACCGGCGCCGGCCCCCGCGAGAGCCCCGCCTCACTGGTATGCTCCTTCATCGCGGCGAGCAGGCCGTCGGTGTCGTGCGGGGGGACTGAAGCGGGGGCTGGCTGGGGATCTTGCTTGGGCCGCGTCGGCTCGCTGAGCTCGCGCCGATCTTCGAGCTCCCGAAACGGCGAGGGCTGTGCCACCGTGAGCGCCTCGGCCGACTGAAACACCCCGAGCTCGGCCTCCTCCGCCTCGATGGAGGCGCTCGGCTCGGAGCGGATCTGCTCAGGGGCGCGGCTGGCCACCTCGTCGTCGTGCACTGCGACGTTGGGCGCATCGAGGCCGCCGTCATCCGGCGCCAGCGCGAAGTCCACCACCTCGATCAGCGCGACGCCCTGCTCTTCCTCCTTCAGCTCGCGCTCCTCCTCCTGCTTCTCCCAGCGGAAGCGATCGCTCATGAAGCGCCCGAGTTCGCCGGGCCGCGGGGAGGGGCGACGACGAGCGAAGGATCCCAGCGCTTCGGCCAGCTCGGCGGCGTCCTTGAAGCGGCGGCGCGGATCTTTGGCCAGGCACTGCGCCAAGACCTCGTCGAGATCGCGAGGGATGGAGTTGACCAAGCGACTCGGCGGGACCGGGCGCACCCGCTGCACGCGCTCCAAGGTGGCGATCGGGGTGCGTGCGCGGAAAGGGTTGGTGCCGGTGAGCATCTCGTAGAGCACGGTCCCCAGCGAGAAGACGTCGCTCCGGGCGTCGATGGCCGCGCCCACCGTCTGCTCGGGGGACATATAAGCGAACTTGCCGCGCAGCGTGCCGGTCTGGGTCCGCAGGCCGTGGCTCTCGGTCATGCGCGCGACGCCGAAGTCGAGCACCTTCACCGCGCCCTCGTAGGAGATCATGATGTTGCCCGGGCTGATGTCGCGGTGGACGATCCCGAGCGGGCGGCCGGTGGCCGGGTCGGTCTTTTGGTGGGCGTGCCCCAGACCATGCGCCGCCGCCTCCCCGATCAAGAGGCCCATCTCGAGCGGCATGAGCTGACCGCCCTCCGAGGGTGGTCGCACGAGCTGCGAGAGGTCCCGCCCCCGCACGTACTCCATCGCGATGAAGTAGCGGTCGAGCTCCTGGCCGAACTCCACCAGCGAGACCACGTTGGGGTGGTCGAGCGCCGCGGCGATCTTGGCCTCGCGCTTGAAAAGCTGCTCGCGAAGGTCCTCGTGATCGAGCGAGGGGCGCATCATCTTGATGGCGACCCAGCCCGGACCGGCGCTGGCGCGACTGCGGGCCCGATAGATCTCGGCCATCCCGCCTCGCGCGATGCGGCGGGTGATCACATAGGATCCAAACGCGACCGGCGAGCGCGACATGAGCCGATCTCCAGGGGCCTCCTCGGGACGTAGGTCTAGAACCGAAAGGGTCGAGTCCCGTTCACGACCCCCGAACCCGCGAGCGTACTCGGTCAGCACCAGGGGGTCTATCGACGATCGCGCCCCAAACCGCCGGATCGAGGGTATCTTGGGGCCGTGCGTGGCGCGTCGAGGCCGGCTCAGCTCGGGGCGCTGCTCGCCTCCATGCTGCTCACCGCGCCGGCCGCGGCCCACAAGTTCGAGCACCCGAAGATTCTCCGGCTCGGGGTGGCCGAGGCCGAGCTGGTGATCTCGGTGAACTACGACGTCAACCCTGGGGACGAGGCGCGGCAGCTGCGCGCGGTCTTCGATCGCGACAGCGACGGCAGCTTGAGCGAGCATGAGCAAGCCCAGGTGATGGACTACCTCGAGCGCACCGCCCTGCTGTGGCTCCGCCTCAAGCTGGGCGGGACCCCCGTGGAATTGACGAGGAAACAAGCCCAAGGCTCGCACGTCGATGCCAAGGTCAACTCGGCCGACAGCATCGGGATCTCGCTGCTGTACAGCGCCCCGATCCCGCCCAGCACCGCGCGTCTAGAGCTCGAGCTCAGCGACCGCGACAAGGACGCCGCCAAGGTGGTGCCGCTGACCGCGGATTTGGCGCCGCTGTGGAGGGTGGAGCTGGCGACCCAAGGGGAGTGGCAGCCGCGCCTCCGCTCCCTCGAGCGGGTGTTTTTGACGCCCAGCGAGGGCCTGCGGCTGGTCCTGCTCCGCAGCGCGCAAGCCCAAACCTCGACCACACGGATTGCGCCGCCCGGGAGTTGAACCCAGGGCGGGAGCGTGTTATTCGCGAAAACTGAGGAATCTCAGGGCTTTATAATGACAAAAACGATCCTCGTGGCCGACGACTCGCGGACGATCCGCCATGTGGTGAGCCTGACCTTCGTCTCCACCGACTTCCGCGTGGTGCCAGCGGACAGCGCCAAAGACGCCCTGGACCGAATCAAGAACGAGCGCCCCGACCTGGTGCTGGCCGACGTGGGCATGCCGGGCGTGGATGGCTACCAGCTCTGTCAGGAGTTGAAGCAGAGCGCGGTCACCTCCGGCATCCCTGTCGTGCTCATGGCCGGCGCCTTCGAGCCCTTTGACGAGGTGCGCGCCGAGCAGGCCCGCGCCGACGGTCATATCAAGAAGCCCTTCGAGACCCAGAAGCTGATCGAGCAGGTGAAGACCTTGCTCTCCGCGCCGCCCCGCGCCGCTGCGGCGAGCCCCGCGCCCGTCTCGGCGCCGATCGCTGCCGCACCGCCGCCCGCGATGCAGACCTACTCGAGCCCGGCGCCGCGCTCTCCAGCGATCGACGATCTCGTCGCGCGTCCCGCCCCCGCTCCGGTTGCTCCTCCAGCGGCCTATGCTGCGCCCGCGCCAGCGGCCTTCGCGGCCCCGGTCGCCGAGCAACCCGACCGGGGCGGCTGGGACGACATCCCAGTGGACGACTCGGAGCCCATGGACATGGAGGAGGCCGAAGAGGGCGAGGCCTTCGCTGCCCGTGCCGCCGCCTACGGTCCCTCGCTGGAGCCCCCGCCCGCGCCAGACCCCGAGCAGGAGGCGCAGCGCCGCTCCGTCGACGTGTGGGCGCTGCAAGACGACGGCAGCGTCTCTCCGCCGCGCTCCCGCTCGGTCTCCGTGCCGGTGGAGGAGCCAGAGTTTTACGACGAACCCAGCGACGAGATGGACGAGCCACTGGAGGACGAGGGCCTGGCTGAGCCCTCCCCCATGGTCGAGGCCATCGGACGCGCCGCGGCACCGGCCGTCGCCGCCGCGGTCCAGCCCCATGCCCCCGGGCTGACCAAAGAGGAGCTGGTGCGCTTGGCCCGAGAGGTCATCGAGCGCGTGGCCTGGGAAGTCGTGCCCGAGCTGGCGGAGACGATCATCCGCGAGGAGATCCGGCGGCTCATGGCCGAGGGGCCTTAGTCGCTCTGCGGTTCAGTACGGCCTTTAGGGCAGCTGCGTCCCCGTGCTTGTTAGCGGCGTGGGCATTTTGTCCGGGTGGCACCAGGCACGCTTCGCGCGCCAGCCACCACGCGCGAAGACGCGCGGGGGAGCTTCGTTCGCTTCGCGCTTAGCGGACGGAGGAGGACCTTCAGCCTCTGCGTTGTCCGCTACGTCGCGCTCTTCTTGTGCTCGAGGAGGCGCTGGTAGGCCTCCTGCCGCGTGAGCCCGAAGGCGCCCGCCAACCTCCGCGCCGCCTCCGCGGTCTTCAGCCCCGAAGCGTCGAGCGCTGCGACCTCTTTGGCGATAGCCTGCTCGCGATCCTCGGCGTCGACCGCCTCGGCCGGGCCGGCGCCCGCGACGACGATCGCCACCTCTCCCAGCGTGCCCTCTTGATAGCGCGGGATCAGCGCGCTGAGCACGCCGCGGTCGAAGGTCTCAAAGCGCTTGGTCAGCTCCCGGGCGACGCAGGCCTGGCGATCGCCCAGCACTTCGAGGAGGAGCCCCAGGGTCGCTGCCACTCGGCGCGGTGACTCATAGAGCACCAAGGTCTGGGGACGATCGCGCTCCGCGGCGATGACCTCGCGTTGGTCGCCCTCTCGGTTCGGCAGGAAGCCCAGGAAGGTGAAGCGCGAAGCGTCCAGGCCGGCCCCCACCAGGGCCGCGAGCAGCGCGCTGGCGCCCGGCACCGGGACCACCGCCGCCCCCCGCGCGATGGCTCCGCCGACCAGGGGCGCGCCCGGATCCGACAGGAGCGGCGTTCCCGCGTCGGAGATGAGCGCCAGATCTTCGCCGGCCTCGAGGCGCAAGAGCAGCCGCTCGACCTCCGCCTCCGTCGAATGGGCATGGAGCGAGACCGTCGGCGTCTGAATGCCGTAGTGATCGAGGAGGACCCGGCTCGTGCGGGTGTCCTCGCAGGCGATGACCTGGACGCCCCGGAGCACCTCGACGGCGCGGTGGCTGAGATCGCCGAGGTGACCGATCGGGGTCGAGACGAGATAGAGCTGCCCGGGCACGACGCGAAGCTCGTACCACGGTCCTCCCATTCCCGTCTCAGCTGCGCGAACGCCGGAGGTGGGACTAGCAGCCTGCTGAAAAAGGGCTTGGGGCTGCGAACGAGGATCCTCTCGCTGCGGTCGGCAGCCTCGTCGTTCCGCTCCTCAGCGCAGAATCACTGCGCTTCCGGTGCTCTCTCCTCGGGTGCCAACCTCG
>Ga0154020_10008154_pt1 | contig 12167 bp, 12 predicted proteins | sample Klosneuvirus_201_FD_109709 | JGI IMG/M metagenome (GOLD analysis project Ga0154020, IMG submission 109709) | Active sludge microbial communities from wastewater, Klosterneuburg, Austria - Klosneuvirus_20160825_MG | ecosystem: Engineered > WWTP > Aerobic digester > Activated sludge | place... | reverse complement strand
GGAGAAGTCGCGGTCGTAGTCGAGGCCGCACTCGCCGACCGCCACCACGCGCGGCGAGGCGTGGAGCTCGCGCAGCGCGTCGGTGGCCCAGGGCCCCCACTGCGAGGCCTCGTGGGGGTGGATGCCGGCCGTGGAGTTCAAGCCCTGGGCGGTCGCGAGCTCGAGCGCGCGACGGCTGGCCTGCACGCTCGTGCCGGTGACCATGATGGTCTCCACGCCCGCAGCACGGGCGCGGGTGAGGACCGCGGGGAGGTCCTCGCGGAACGACCGGTGCGCGAGGTTCGCGCCGATGTCGACGAGACTCATGGCGACACCCCTGCCATCTGCTCTGCATACCGCGCCGCGAGCTGCTCGGTCACCTGTCGGTGCCAGGCCAGGATCTGCTCCTCCGTCCAGCCCGCGGGGCGCTGGTGGAAGCGACCGCGGAGGAACGCGAGGGCCGCGCAGAGGTGGGTGGCCTGCCCGCGCAGGTAGCTCAGGTTTCGTTGCTCGTCGGCCATGGGACGCGTCCAGGGCGATCCCAGGGCGCGCTTGATCGGGCGGATCTCCGCCTCGATCGTGTGGAGGTCGCGCACCAGCGCGATCCGCTCGATCTTGTACATTTGAATCGTCTCCGTCAGAGGTTGGTGTTCGAGGGGAACCAACGCCGCTGGCGGACCGCGGGCGCGCCCAGCAGGGCACGCGACATGGATGCGGGGACTCGAATCGAACGAGTCTCTCTGGGAGGCTATCCCAGCGTAGGGGCCGCTCCTACTACCCCGCGGCAGGCACTTTTGTGGGTGTCGAGGCCAAGACGAACGAACCGAACAGGCGCACCGACGCGATGCACCCAGGACGGGCAACAGCGCCAGCACCGTGCTGGATGCACAGGATCGCATCGCCGGAACCTCGCGAGAGGGGCGGCGGACTTCAGCGATCGGAAACTGTCTGGTTCTTCTTCTAGCCCAACACCTACCTGTGTCTTTCGAGGAAGTATGCGCTGAGAAACGAGCTTGTCAAGGCGAGCCTCGCGTAGCGAGGCGAGCATCGGCCGCCTCCATGGGCGGCCGAAAGAGAAACTCGAGCCTCAGAGACCGAGGCCCTCGTAGGGCGAGCCAGGCTCGAGCCGCACGTCGTCGGCGGGCAGCGGCAAGTGTTTCCACGCCTCCGGGTGCTCCGTCGGCTTCTGGTTCGTGCTCGTCGCCGCCTCGAGCTGGTAGAGCTCGCCCTGGTAGAGCACGTAGTCACCCTTGGCGTAGGCGATGGGGCCCTTCTTGCCGAGGGTGGCGGCGGCGCCCCACAGCTCGATCCGGCGGTAGTCCACGTCGCGCGGCAGGCCCATGAAGTCGCGGAACGGCGGCGGCGGCAGCGTGGCCTTCACGGTGCCCGAGACCTTCACGTTGCCGGTCTCCTTGTTCACGAGCGCGAGCGAGCCCGAGAGCTGGTTCTGCTCGAACACCACGGGCGACTCCGTGTTGTTCACGTAGAAGAACGACGTCGCGGGCTTGGTCCCGTCGTAGACCTCGGTGTAGCGGAACGTGAGCGGGCCGAGGAAGTTGCGCTCGAAACGGTAGGTCGTGGTCTTGTCGCTGGCGTTCTGCACGTACCCGCCGCCCGAGCTGCCGTAGCCGAAGTAGTTGTCGGCGATGGTGACCGCGTCGCTCGCGGCGTGCGGATCCCCGTCGCGTGGCTGCGGGAAGAGGTTGAGGAGGAGCGACGCCGCCCCGACGACGACGTTGTGGTGGAAGCTCTGGTTGCCGTAGCGGGCGCCGTACTGCACGCCGGTGTCCTGGTACTGCTGGAAGGCGAAGCGCCAGCCGAGCGCGCCGAGCGCCATCACGTTGTGGTGGACCTCGCAGTCCTTGCCGAGCATGCCGATCTGGAACGACTCGGTCGCGGTGCGGAGGAACCGGTTGCGGTACACGCGCAGCCCCTCGAAGGCGTGCTCCCCGCCGCTCGGCTTGGTCGCGTCGAACTGGGTGCTGCCGATGTACGTGCCCTCCCCCCCGGTGTCGTGCACGTAGAGGTCGTGCACGAGCACGTTGCGCATCGTGGCGGTCGGGTCCTTGTCCGTCTTGAGCACGACGCCGGCGAACCCCGAGCGACGGATCTCGAGGAACTCGAGCTCGTAGTCGGTCGCCCCGGTGCCGACGCCGATGCCGAAGCTCCCGCTCGTCTTGAACTCGTCGTCGCTGACGATGCCGTAGGTGTCGCGGCTGTTCGCGTAGCGGCACCCCTCGTGGCCGGGGAAGCCCGGGTCGCCGGTCTGGGAGAGCGGATCGTTGCGCCCCGTGAACACCCACCCAGAGCCCCCTTGCAGGCTCAACACGTAGCCGTCGCGGAGGGCGCCGATCTTCACCTGGCCGCCCTTGTTGGCGATGACGAGCGGGCGGCTCCGCTCGCGCTTCGGGAGGTTGCCGAGGTAGACGAACGCGTAGCGACCCGCCTTAATGTAGAGCCGGTCGAGCGTCGCGGGATCGACGCCCTTCTCGGTGAGGAAGGCCACCACGTCCTTCACGTAGAGCCCGCCGTCGCTGGTGTTCACCGCGAGCTCGTAGCTGGTCTTCGGCGCGCCGAACCGCCCCTTCGGCTCGGCGCAGGTGCCGGGATCGCCAGGCCCGGAGTCGAGCGGGCCGCCGTCGAACGAGCCGGTGTCGACCGCTCCCTCGACCGCACCGTCGCCCGGGTCGGCGCTCGGGGTCTCGCTGCTGCACGCGCCCACGAGGAGGCCGACCGCGAAGATCTGGAGGCGCTTCATGAGGGAGAGCATACGCGACGATCGACGCTCGGCGCCCGCTCTGGCAGAGCACGACCATGGACGTCGCCGCGCTCCGCGCCCTGTTCCCCGCCCTCGAAGGCCAGCTCTACTTCAACTTCGCGGGCGTCGCGCCGACGAGCACGCGCGTGGCCGCGGCCGCGCGCGCGTTCCTGGACGACCTCGTGCAGAACGGCATCCGCAACGAGGCGGGCTGGGAGCGGTCGGCCGAGGCCACGCGCAGCGCCGCCGCGCGCATCGTCGGCGCGAAGCCCGGCGAGATCGCGTTCGTGCGCAACACCAGCCACGGCCTCGGGCTCGTGGCGGAGGGTCTACCCTGGCACGAAGGGGACGAGGTCGCCGTGTGCACCGCCCTCGAGTACCCGTCCAACGTGTACCCCTGGCTGCACCTGGCCGACCGCGGCGTGAAGGTGCGCGAGGTGGCGCCGCGCGACGGCGGCGTGTCGGTGGAGGCCGTGGCGGCTGCGTGCACGCCGAGGACGAAGCTCGTCGCGGTGAGCTCGGCGCAGTACGCGACCGGCGTGCCCACGGACCTGCGGGCGCTCGGCGCCTGGTGCAGGGCGCACGACGTCCTCCTCTGCGTCGACGGCATCCAGACCGTCGGCTGCGTGCCGGTGGACGTGAAGGCGGCCGGCGTGCACTTCCTCGCCGCCGACAGCCACAAGTGGATGATGGGCGTGCCGGGTGTCGGGTTCCTGTTCGTGGACGAGGCGGTGCTGCCTCGCCTGCGTCCGGTGCTCGTCGGCTGGAAGAGCACGACCGACGCGTGGAACTTCGACCGCGCCCATTTCGAGCTGCGCACCGACGCCGCCAAGCTCGAGGAGGGGAGCCCGAGCTACGCCCTCGTCGCGGGCATGGGCGCCGCGCTGGAGCTCCTGCTCGAGATGGGCGTGGAGGGGATTGCTGCGCGGGTCGCGGGACACGTCGAGCGCCTCGTCACCGGGCTCGGGCGACTCGGCTGCGAGGTGACGCCTGCGCACACGCCGCGCGTGGGGATCGTCACCTTCGTGCCTCGAGAAGGTTCGGCCAAGGTGCTGCACGAGCGCCTCGTCGCCGCGGGCGCGAGCGTCTCGCTGCGCCGCGGGCGCATCCGGGTCTCTCCCTCGTTCCTGAACACCGAAGAGGAGATCGACCGCCTGCTCGCGCTCGTCGCCGAGAACCAGTAGGTGCTATCGATCGGCGGATGGCGGAGCCGATCCGATTCTACTTCGACGTGATCTCCCCCTACGCCTACCTGGCGTTCCGCGCCCTGCCCGCGATCGCCGCGCGCCACGGCCGGGCGATCGAGCTCGAGCCGATCCTGTTCGCCGCGCTCCTCGACCACCACGGGCAGAAGGGGCCGGCCGAGATCCCGGCCAAGCGCGCCTACCTGATGAAGGACGTCGTCCGCAAGGCGCACGCGCTCGGCGTTTCGCCCGTCGCGCCGCCGCCGTCGCACCCGTTCTCGCCGCTGCTCGCGCTGCGCGCGATCCTCGCGGTGGAGGGGGATGCGCGGCAAAGAGCAGCGGACGCGCTCTTCTCGGCCGTGTGGGGCGGGGGCCCCGGCGTGGAGACCCCGACGGTGGTGGAGGCCCGGTTGACAGAGGCTGGTCTCGACGGCGCGGCGATCGTCGAGCAGACGAAGGATGCACGCATCAAGGCGCGCCTGCGCGACGGCACGGCGCGCGCGATCGAGGCCGGCGTGTTCGGCGTGCCGACGATGCTCGTCGAAGGGGAGCTGTTCTTCGGCGTGGACTCGCTCCCGTTCCTCGAGCAGTTCCTCGAGGGGCGGGACCCGGTGTCGGCGGAAGACGTCGCGCGGTGGGCCACCCTGCCCGCGAGCGCGTCGCGGATCTAGCGCGCCGAGACGCTCTTGCCGGCGCTGCGCAGGTCCTCGCAGGCCTGCTTCACGCGCGCGGCCATGCTGGCCTCGGCCTTCTTCAGGTAGTTGCGCGGGTCGTAGGCCTTCTTGTTGCCCACGTCGCCGTCGACCTTCAGCACGCCGTCGTAGTTCTTGAACATGTGGTCGGCGATGGCGCGCGTGAACGCGTACTGCGTGTCGGTGTCGACGTTCATCTTCACGACGCCGTACTCGAGGGTCTCGTGGATCTCGGCGAGGGTCGATCCCGAGCCGCCGTGGAACACGAGCTGCGCGCTCGCCCCCGGGAACACCGCGGCGATCGCCGCCTGCCCGTCGCGGAGGATGGTGGGCTTCAGCTGCACGTTGCCCGGCTTGTAGACGCCGTGCACGTTGCCGAACGTGGCCGCGAGCAGGTAGGGGCCGATCGGCGACAGCGCGCGGTGCACCGCGACCATGTCGGCCGGCGTGGTGTAGAGCTTGTCCTTGGGGACGCCGCTCGTGTCGTGGCCGTCCTCTTCGCCACCGACGACCCCCGTCTCCACCTCGAGGATGATGTCGACCGCGGCACATCGCTTCAGGAGCTCCACGCTCTTGGCCACGTTGGCCTCGAGCGCGAGCTCGGAGCCGTCGAACATGTGGGCGTTGAACAGGTTGGGCCGCCCCGCCTTGCGGCGACGCTCGGTCTCCTCGATCAACGGCAGCACGAAGCCCTCGAGGTACTTGGGCGCGCAGTGGTCGGTGTGGAGCGCGATGGTCACCTCGTACGAGGCGGCCATGGCATGCACGTAGTCGGCGAGCGCGATCGCGCCCTTGGCCATGCTCTTGACGCCCTGGCCGCTGATGAACTCGGCGCCGCCCGTGCTCACCTGCACGATGCCGTCCGACTTGGCCTCCTTGAGCCCGAGCAGCACGGCGTTGGCCGTCTCGGTCGAGGTGACGTTGAAGGCGGGGAAGGCGTACTTGCCGTCCTTCGCCTTGGCCAGCATGTCGCGGTACTGGGAGGGGGTGGCTACGGGCATGGTGGTGGCTGCTAGCCTCGCGCCGCACGGGCAGCCACCCGGGTGCTCACTCCGTGACTTTTTCTCCATCCCGTGTCGATCGCCCAGGCCTTCGTTCGTCGCCGACCTGGACCCCATCGAAGGAGACCGCCGTGCGTTACATCATCACCCTCACGCCCGCCCCCGACGCCAAGCCCGCCGATCCGAACGCGCCCTTCGACGAGGCCTTGTTCGTGGCCCACATGAAGTACAACGAGGAGATGTTCGAGGCCGGCGTCCTCGTCGGCAGCGAAGGGCTCTCGCCCAGCCAGAAGAGCGCTCACGTGCTCGTGTCGGGCAGCAAGCGCACCATCGTCGACGGCCCGTTCGCCGAGACCAAGGAGCTCGTCGGCGGCTTCTACCTACTCGAGGTGGAGTCGCTCGCGGAGGCGGTCGAGTGGGCGCGCAAGTATCCCGGAGGCTTCGGCGGCGACGAGGTCCTCGAGATCCGCCCGCTCACGGGCGTGGGTGATCTCCCGCCCCACCTCGTGGACCTGATCCGCAAGGCCGCCCCGACCTGGAGCGCGAGCTTCGAGAAGAGGCGCTAGTCCGCAGCGACCGTGATACGCACACGGCTGCATGAACCTCGGGCCGCTTCGTTGGGGGGTCGTCGGAGCCATCACCACCGTCACGGCCATCGCGCCGTCGGCACGCTCCGACTCGTACATCGATGGGATGATCTTCGGCGTCGGCGTCGGTGTACCCGTGGGCCTGGTGGCCACGGGTGGTGCGGTCGCGGGGGGCGTGAGCGATGGTGACGGTGGACGACCGACCACCTCCGCGATGGCCTTCGCCCTGTCGGCGGGGTCGGTGTCGGTGCTGTGGGGTTCGCTCCTCCTGGTCCAGGGCGCCCACGTCTCCGGCAACCAGGTCCTCCAGCTCGCGCCGGGCGCGTTCGACGTCACGGCCGGCCTCACGGCGTGCGTCTTGACCCTCTACCGCAACGCGCGACCCCGCTCGACCGCGGGCGCGACGCTGTTGCCCGCCGTCGGTCGAGGCCTCGGGGGCGAGTGGGTGCCGACGCTTCGCTTGGTCTGGACGGGCTAGACGATCTGGTCGAGCAGCGAGCCCAGGGTGCGCGTCTCGATCGGCTTCAAGAGCACGTCCTGCATCCCGCACGCGAGGCAACGCTCCCGCTCCGAGGCCAGCGAGGCCGCCGTCAGCGCGACCACGGGCAAGTCGAGGCCGCGGGCGCGGATCTGGCGCGTGGCCTCGAAGCCGTCGAGCTCGGGCATGTAGCAATCCATCAGCACGACATCGAAGCGCTCGCTCGAGGCCCGTTCGACCGCCTCCTTGCCGTTCTCCACCGCGACCACCTCGTGGCCGAGGCTCCTCAGCATCAGGGTCGCCACACGGCGGTTGATCTCGTTGTCCTCGGCGAGCAGTACGCGCAACGCGCGTCCCTCGACCCTTGGCTCCGAGGGCACGTCCGGCGTCGGCCGGTCACAGGCCGTGGCGGGCACGCGGATGCTGAAGCAGCTGCCGCGCTTCGGCGTGCTCTCCACGGTGATCGCGCCCTCCATCGCGGCGAGCAGGCGCTGGACGATCGCGAGCCCGAGCCCCGAGCCACCGAAGCGACGGGTGGTCGAGGCGTCCCCCTGCTTGAACGGCTGGAAGATGTCCTGCACACGATCGGGCTCGATCCCGATTCCGGTGTCCTCGACGTCGATCCGGAGCACCGCCTCGCGGAAGCCCACGCGCAGCGTGACCCGGCCGCTCTCCGTGAACTTGATCGCGTTCGACAGCAGGTTCACGACGACCTGGCGGAGGCGCAGTGGGTCGCCGAGGACGAAGCGCGGCACGTCGTCGTCCACCGTGACGGTCAGCTGGTCGTGGCGCTCGTCGGCCACGCTCTCGAACAGGCCGGAGACGCTCTTGACCTCGGCCCGGATGTCCACCGGGACCCGCTCGATGGTCAGCGTGCCGGACTCGATGCGGGAGAGATCGAGGATGTCGTTGAGCAGCGAGAGCAGCGAGTCGCCGCTCTTGCGAATGGTCCGCAGGCCATCGCGCAGGTGGGGGGGCAGCTCGTCCGAGAGCATCACGTCGGTCATGCCGAGGACGCCGTTCATCGGGGTACGGATCTCGTGGCTCATCGCCGCGAGGAACTCGCCCTTCGCGCGGCTCGCCGCCTCGGCGACGCGGCTCGCCTCGACGAGCGCCTCGTTCTTGCGCTCGAGCTCGGCGACGTTGGCGAGGGTCTCGCGCTCGTAGGCCCACGTGAGCATGAAATACGTGACCATCGCGCCGAGCAGCGAGCCGATGTGGGGCCCGGGACGGCTCGCGTCGACGAGCGCCGGGAATCGCCCGGAGTAGATGATGAACACCGCCCCGGCGACCAGCGCCCCGGTGACGAGGAGCAGCCAGCGCGCGACGCGCACGCCGGCCACCGTGAGGCCGAGCGTGGGCACGAGGGCGATCCAGAACAGCGAGCTCATGCCGTCGCGACCGGCGACGAGGGCGAGTCCGAGCCCGACGATCAGCGCAAAGCCGACGAAGGCGAGGCCGTTGGCCACGAGCGATCCCCCCCGACGGACGTTGCGCAGGACGGCCGCGACCAGCAGCAGGATTGCGAGGCAGCCGAGCGCCGACAGCCACAGGCGCTGCGCGAGCTGCAGGAGCAGCGTGACCGTGGTCGCGAACCCGGTGACCAGCACGAGGGAGAGGAAACGTCGGGTGCGGTGACGCTCGGCGCGCGCCACCGGGTCTTCGCGACCGGCCGGGTCGACCCGCGCAGGGAGGAAGCCGTCGCGGAGCGCCGTGAGGGATGCCGAGAGCGCGACGAAGGCCACGAGGATCGAGATCTACCGCGGTGGGCCCGCACCGACCACGGTCACGCTCGCTGGCCCTGGAAGGCGTCCCTCAGAACCCCACCCCCGCACCGAGACCGAGGAACACGTGGAGCCGCGGCTGGGGCACCGCGAGCTCTGGCGCGTGGGCGAAGTACGCCGCGCCGACGTGCACGTCCGCGATGAACGTGAACCCGTTCACGAGGGGGCGCGTCCACCGCCCCGAGACCACCGCCTCGGGTCCCGCCGTCTCGACCTTCGTCGGCCCCGGCCCGCCGAACGAGAAGCCGGGCGCGTCGTTGCCGACCTGCAGCTCCGCGAACCCGATGCCCACGAGCGGCTCGAACGCGCCGCCGGCGAGCGGCACGGCGAACAGGTGCCAGTCCGCGCGGAAGTGGGCGATCCCGGGCGACGGGTCGCGGTGCCAGATGCCCGCGCCCGTGCCGCACCCCTGCAAGGAGAGCTTCCGGTGCGGCGCCACCTCGACGCAGACCTGCGGGCGGGCGTTCTTGTCCCCCGACGACGCGCCGATCCGCGCCTGGAAATAGGTGCGAGCCGCGGTGCCCCCGCCCTCGGTCGGCCCCGGATCGGACGCCCCCGCACCGGGCGCCGCGAGCAGCAGCGCGAGACCGAGCCACCAACGTCCCATGGGCGCCGCCAAGCTACCATGCGATGAGGGCGCATGCCTCGTGGGCGAATCGGGCTGCCACGCGACCTCGACGCGGTGAGCACAAGGACCAAGGTGGACACGGCCACGCTGCGCGACGCGGAGCTGTCCGCGGCGCACGCCGACGCGATCTGGGACAGCGTGCGAGCGCTGTACCGCACGGGGGTGCACCCCGCGGTCTCGCTGACGATCCGGCGACGCGGCCACGTCGTCGTCCAAGGCGCCATCGGGCACGCGCGCGGCAACGGCCCTGACGACCCGGTGTCCGCGCCGGCCCCGCTCGCCACGCCGGCCACGCCGTTCGGTCTCTTCTCGGCCTCCAAGGCCGTCACCGCGATCGTGGTGCACCTCCTCGTCGAGCGCGGCGCCCTCGAGCTCGACGATCCGATCTGCGAGTACGTCCCGGGCTTCGACCGCCACGGCAAGCACGGGATCACCATCGCCCACGTGCTGAGCCACCGCGCCGGCGTGCCCCAGGTGCCGGGGTCGAAGGAGCACCCCGACGTGCTGCTCGACCCCGCGGAATGCGTCGCGCGCCTCTGCGACGCGGTGCCGACCCATCCACCCGGCAAGCGGCTCGAGTACCACGCGCTCTCGGGCGGCTACCTGCTCGGCGCCGTCGTGCAGCAGGCCACTGGCCGCTCGCTGCAGGAGGTCATCCGCGCCGAGATCCTCGACCCGCTCGGCTTCGATCTGATGGGCTACGGCGTGCCGCGCGACCGAGAGCCAGACGTCGCGGTCAACTACGTGACGGGCCGCGCGATGCCGCTGCCGATCAACATGCTCACCTCGCGTGCGCTCGGGCTCACGTGGGCCGAGGGCACGAACCTCTCCAACGACCCGCGCTTCTACCGGGAGATCCTCCCCTCCGCGAACGTCATCGGCACCGCCGACGAGGCGAGTCGGTTCTTCGAGATGCTCCTGCGTGGCGGCGTGCTCGACGGCAAGCGCGTGCTCGAGGAGCGCACGCTGCACGCCGCGTGCGTCGAGACGGCCTACATGGAGCTCGACCGCGTGCTGCTGTTCCCCGTTCGCTACGGGCAGGGTCTGATGCTCGGCGCGCCGCTGATCAGCCCGTTCGGCCTCGGGCTCGGCCGCGCCTTCGGCCACCTCGGGTTCATGAACGTTTTCTGCTACGCGGACCCGGAGCGCGACATCGCCGTCTCGCTGATGACGACGGGGAAGATCCTCTTCGACACCCACCTCCCCGCGCTGGTGCAGGTGCTGTGGCGCATCGCCCGCGACTGCGCGCCGGTGCCCGCCCGCTGAACCGAGCCTCACCCTTCGTCGGCCAGCTTCTCGAGGGCGCGCAGCAGGGTCTTCATCGGCTTGACGTTGTGCACGTAGTCGACGCCGTGGCGGTGGAGCAGCCCGAGGAACGTGGCGTACTCGATCTCGGCCAGCTCCTTGCGGCGCTTGCCGGACCAGAGCCCGGTCAGGTATGCGACCCGCCGCTCGTCGACCGCCTCCCGAGCGGCCCGCGCCAGCTCGCTCCGTGTGGCCCACCCGCGCACCGCGAGCTCGAGGCGGTGGTCGAGCTTGCCGACCGCGTCGTAGAGCCGCGCGCGCCGGTCGCGCACGCTCTCGCTCTCCGCGTGCTCGATGGGCACGAGGGTGTGGGTCGTCGTCCAGGCCTCGAGGAGGGCGGCGCGGAACGCGTCGATGTCGACGAAGTGGTGGTAGAAGGAGCCCTTCGTGCGACGGAGGCGCTTGGCCAGGCGATCGATGGTGAGCTCGTCCTCGCCACCTTCTCGGAGCAGCGCGATGCCGGCGGCGATCCAGCCTTCACGCGTGGTCGTGGTGCGAGCCTTCACGCACGCGCCACGATGAGGGCGGCGAGGAAGAGACACAAGGGCGAATAGAACGCGGCGCTGAGCAGGCGATACGGGGTCTTGACGATCGACGGCCGGATCCAGCGCTCGAACGGCCCGTAGACCCCGCGGAGGCCGAGGACCGCGGCGATCGCGAGGGCCGCCCAGCGCGGCCCGTGGAGCGTCACCGCGGCCATGCCGACGAGCGTCGCCGCGACCGTCAGGGTCGCCGGCGGCGAAGGGAGCCGCGACGACTCTGGCCACCCGATCACGAACGTGGGTGCCACCCGGGTGGAAGGCGACGGCCACGCGACGCCGAAGACCCACGCCACGTGGACGACGGCGAGGGCGAGGAGGACGACCGGAGCGGCGAACCGGGGAACCGCGATGGCCAGGGCGAGCGGCCCGAGCAGGATCCACTGGGGCAGCGGGAACCCACCGCCGTGTGCCTGCTGTCCGCGCGCGAGGAACAGCAGCGCCGCGAAACCGGCCTGCGCCGCGAGAACCAGCCGGAGCACGGGATCGATCGCGTCACCGAACCACGCGAGCACGGCGGCGATCGTCAAGAGCAAGAAGCTCGTGATGTGCCAGACGACGAACAGCGTCGAGCGCGCGAACGCGGAGAACGAGGCCTGCTCCATCGGTGCGACCACCCGCTTCTGCCCGGCGAACAGGTGGACCCCAGCGGTGTAGAGCGCGAACGCGGCAGCGACACGGACCATGATGCCTCCAACCATACCATACCGCATGGTATGCCCGTTGTGGGGTCGCGACCGGGCTCCGTCCAGTCCCGCAGAAGCGACTCAGCGCTGCATCACGTCTTCGACGACCCGCCCGTCCTTGAGGCGGATCTGCCGGTCGGCCCGCACGGCGAAATCGTTGTCGTGCGTGACCATCACCACCGTGCGGTTCAGCTCGCGCGCGAGCTTGGCGAACACGTCGAACACGAGCTCGCCGTTCTTGGAGTCGAGGTTGCCGGTGGGTTCGTCGGCGAGGATGAGCGCCGGGTCGTTGGCGACCGCCCGCGCGATCGAGACCCGCTGCTGCTGACCGCCGGAGATCTGCCCCGGTTTTCGCTGCCACAGCGGCCCGAGGTCGAGCAGCTCGAGCGTCGTGTAGGCGATCTCCTCCACCTCGTCGCGCGGCTTGTCCCCGCGCCGCAGCATGGGGATCATCACGTTCTCCAGCACCGAGAACTCGGGCAGGAGGAAGTGGAACTGGAACACGAACCCGAGGCGCTCGTTGCGAAACCGCGCGCGGTCGTCGTC
>Ga0154020_10008152_pt1 | contig 12171 bp, 8 predicted proteins | sample Klosneuvirus_201_FD_109709 | JGI IMG/M metagenome (GOLD analysis project Ga0154020, IMG submission 109709) | Active sludge microbial communities from wastewater, Klosterneuburg, Austria - Klosneuvirus_20160825_MG | ecosystem: Engineered > WWTP > Aerobic digester > Activated sludge | place... | reverse complement strand
TTGACCGTGTTGCTGCCGGCCTTGAATCCGAGATAGAGGGCCCGAGGGTTGTTCCAAGCGCTGCGGAAGGTGGCCAGTTCCGCCACTCCAGGGAAATGGGCGTCCAGCGGGGTCTTTGCGGCCTCCTCCGGATTGTCCGTCGCGGGGAACCACACCGCGTGCAGCGCGGCCACGCGGTCAGTGATGCCACCCGGCGGGACGGTTTCGATGGCGTGTGCCAGCAGGGCGCGACTGTGGGCCTGGGCGGCGAGGTCGCCGAAGCGATTCGCCAGCCACGTGTAAGCGACCGACGGACCGAGACGGGCGCCGCCATCGGCGTGGTTAAAGGCGAGCCCGGACGGACTCTGGATGTGCAGGCGATAGGCGGTCGTGCGATTGAACGCCGGCTGGAGACTGAGTCCGAAATCGGTGCCCAGCGCGGATTCCAGCATGGCCAGTCCGGCAACATTGTAGGTGGTGCCATATTCCCAATAGCCGGGACCTTCCGGATACGCCCCGGCCGGCTGGTAGGCCGCCATCGCCAGCGGCAGCGAACGACGGACGCCGGCGATGACGGTTCGTGCCAGCTCGGGTTCCTCGTCCGCGAGGGCGAGGGCGGCGGCCAGCAGGCCGGTATTGCAGACCTGGTTCCAATTGTGGTGGGCGGTGACGAACCGCAGGCGTTTATCGGTCGGGCGCTTTGTCGGGTCGGTCGAGGCGTAGGCGTTGGCGGCAAACACCAGCGCGTGTTTGAGCAGGGCGGAGCGAATCAGCGCGCGCTCCTTGTCCGTAAGGGTCGGATACAGCCAGTCGTAGCCGAGCGCCAGGGCCGTGCTCATCTCCGCGACGTCGAGGAAGTGGGAGGGGTTCCAATCCGGAAACGCCGCGGCCACGGCCATTTCCTTCATCGCGCGGGCGGAAAAGCGGCGGTCCCCGGTCAGGCGGAAAGCGAGCGAACAGATGAGCACGCGGCGCAGGCAGGTGCGCGACTGGTCGAGCAGGCGCGGGCCCTTGAGAACATAGGCGATCGACTTGGATCCGAGCTCCTCCTCGGCCGCCGCCACCAGGCGCTGGTGCAGCGCGGCCCGCAGCGGATCAGTCTTGGCGGCTTGCACCGCGGCCGCGAGATCGGCGTCAGTGAAAAGCAGTCGGGGATGACCCGGCCGGAGGGTGCTGAGCGGATCCGGCGGAACCGCCGCCCGGGCAACCCCGATGAGAAGACCAAAACCGAGGACGAGAAACAGGCGCATCACGGTTCCAGAGCAAAGCGAACCGACGGCCCGGGTGCAAGCGAGGGTCACCACCGCGCTGAGATCATTTCCGGCGTTCCAACCCGACCTCGCGCCGCTCTCGTGACTCCAGGCTTGGATTGATTCGTCGTCCGGGGCAGCCTGCCCTCATGCGTTTACCTTCCTTGCTGATTGGTTTGGGGCTTCTGACTCTCGCGTGGATCGGATCGTTTACGCCACCCGTGTTCGCCGTGGAGTTGCCCGCCTTGGCGGCCGATGACCGCTGGGCCAAGGAAATGCTTGCGTTCGCGGCGGCCGACAAGGCGTCGCCTCCGCCGGAGCGTCCGATTGTCTTCACCGGTAGTTCCTCCATCCGGCTGTGGAAGGACCTGGCGACGGATTATCCGAACCTGCGCGTAATGAACCGCGGTTTTGGTGGCTCAACGCTCAAGGACCTGTTGCGGCACTTTGAGCGCACCATTCTCCAGTACAACCCGCGCCAGGTGGTGATTTATTCCGGCACAAATGATGTCAACGCGGGCAGGCCAGTCGATGCCGTCGTGGGTGATCTCAAGGAGCTGGTGGACCGGATTCATCGGGAGCTGCCGCAGACCCGCATCCTTTTCGTTGCGCTGGCCCTCAACCCAGCGCGGTGGGAGAAGCGAGCTCTGATGATCGAGGCCAACTGTGGCATTGCCGCCTACCTGGCCAAGGATCCGCGCGATTCGGTGGTCAACGTCAACGCCGTCATGCTCGAGTCCGACGGCCAGCCCAAGGCCTACATCTTCATCGCCGATCGCCTCCACATGAACCGCAAAGGCTACGAACTCTGGGCCCCCCTGATCCGTCCCTACCTCCTCCCCTGAGCGTTTACTGTAGGCGGCCTCGCAGAGGCCGCAGAGCGTGGGCATCTCCTAAACCTTCGGCCATCTTGCGTGAAAGCGGCGCCACGCTGAGCACGATCAAGCAGAGGATTATCCGCAGATATCGGAAGATGGTCGCAGATGACTCTCTGAACCTCCGAATCTGCGAAAATCTGCCGTCATCTGCGGATAACTCTCCGGGGATCGGACTCCCTGATTTTTTTACCGCGAAGGGACGCAAATAGACGCGAAGGCCGGACCGCCCCAATTGGGGCGGGGAAGCGTGGCCTCGCTGAGCCGCATGAATACGACCCGACCAACCTTCCCCGGACGTCAATTGGTCGTCTCTCTCCGCAGCGACCGCTCCACGAGCCCCGGGGGTTCCGGCTTCGAGTTGGCAATTCTCCGCAAAGACAAAGGCCAGCCAACAAGGCGCCTCCACCCCCGGGGTTCGTTCCGCTGCTCAACGGTAATCGTAAATTAAATACGATGTGGTCAATTGGAATGGGTAGCTGAGCAAACTCCGCGATTGTCCGGTTTACGAGGAAACCCAGTGGTTTTCCTTGGCACCTCGTCGTCGCCCTCCGCGTTTAGCGCGGTGGAAGTTCCTCGTCCATCAACCGTTTGCGAACGTCCCGGAGCGCAGGGTCTTCGCGCCTCGCGAAGGCCTCGCTCAATGATGTGATCGCGACGCTCGCCGTCAGAGTGATTGAAGCAAAGCTTTACCGATGAGCGCCCGTCCACCGATCTCGGATCCCCCGGTACCTGCCGCGATCGATCTGACGCCTAACCCACCAGCCACCCTTTGGCGCAGCGTAACGAGGTCCGGGGGGTGGAGGCGCCTTGTTGGCTGGATCGTTGCCTCTGCGGAGAATTGCCAACTCGAAGCCGCAACCCCCGGACCACGTTACGCGGTTTCGTGTCGCCTCTTCGCGCAAACGACCGCGGGCTTGGCGTACCATCCGATCCAGGATCGAATCTGCCGTACCGTCAGTCCCTCTACGGCAGCCGCACCCACGCGACCACCGGCAGATGGTCGCTCGGCTGTTCGTCGCCCGCCCAGTCCATGATCTCGACCCGGTCCGTCTGCACGCCCGCACCCGTCAGGATCCAGTCAATCCGTTCGGAGTTGCGCTTCACCGGCTCGTAACCGGTAAACGTATTCAACGTGACATCACCCGTCCGCCGTTTGGCCGACTGCCAGGTGTCCTGCAGCGCGCCGTCCTTCGTCAGCGTGTCGTAAACCGGGTTGCTCCCGGCCGCGATGTTGAAGTCCCCGGTGACAATCACCGGGATTTTGGGGTCCCAAAGTGCGATCCGGCTGCGGATGAGCGCGGCGGCCTTTTCCCGCGCCGGCTGCACCTGATGGTCGAAATGGGTGTTGAGCAGCATGAAGGTCTTTCCGGTCGAGCGGTCGCGGAATCGGACCCAGGTCACCATGCGCCGATAGGTATGTCCCCAGGTGATTGAACCGATGACGTTTGGCGTGTCGCTCAGCCAGTAGTGGTCATATTCCAGCGGTTCGAGCCGGTCGCGACGGTAGTAGACCGCCATGAATTCGCCACGGCTGCCCCCTTCGCGGCCCAAACCGATCCAGCTGTACTCCGGCAGGTCCTTTTCGAGATCCTTGAGCTGTCCGTAAACCCCCTCCTGCGTCCCGATCACGTCGGGCGCGACCTCCCGCAGGCGCCGCACCATCGCCGGCCGTCGGTCCGGCCACGCATGGGGCGGGCGCTCGCTGGCGTACCTCAAGTTGTAGGTCATCACCACGAGTGTGCCCGCGGGCACCGCAGAGTCCGTGGAAGGCGCCGCAGAGGAACTGCCCGCCACCGCCATGGTTATCATGATCAGACGAAGAGCCCAACGTTTCATTCCCTCGAACCTGACACCTGCTGTTTCCCTACGCCAGCCTGCAGCTGCAGTTCGGGACGGCTCACCCACCTTGTCCGTGGCTCATCCCCAAACTTCCTTGCCCACGGCCTGCTTGGTATCGAAGGCGTCGTGGCGGTTGTTGCGGGTGACCCGCTTCAGAAGTTCTGCGAGCGAATCGCGCTTCCGGACAACGGGTCGGATCATCAGCAAGCCCGACTTCAGCGTGATTTCCACCTTCGAACCGGCGGAGATAGTAATCTTCGCAGCAAATTCCCGGGGGATTTTTAAGGCGAGACTGTTTCCCCAACGCTGGACGGAGGTTTTCATGGCGCGGTTCCTATGCGGACATTGACCTTCCCCGGATTGATCGCAACGCCCTCCACGTCACCGCCCCCAGCACCAGCGTCCCTCCGGCCAGCGCCAGCGAGCTCGGGCGTTCTTGATACACGATCAGCACCCAGACGGGATTGAGAATCGGCTCGATCACCGGGATGAGCACGGCCTCGAGGGCGGTCACGTGCCGGATGGCGCGCGCGTACAGCCAGTAGGAAACGCCCAGTTGAACGCATCCAAGTAGGCCGAGTGCGAGCCAGCCGGTGGGCGGTAAAGCCGGCGCGTCGATGATCGACGGCAGCCCGATGAAGAAGGCGAGCAGGTTGCCAAGGATGATCGACTCGACCGGAGATCCGTCCTTCTGCTTGCGCAAGGCCAGCGTCATGATGGCAAAACAGCCGCCGCTCGCGACCCCGACGAGATTTCCTGCAAGACTGGTGAGCTTGAGTCCGTCGGCGACGAACAGGCCCATGCCGCCGAGGACCACCACGATCGTCAGCCAGTCGGCGCGGGTTGCACGTTCGCCGAGGAACCAGGCGCCGAGGAGTGCGATCCAGACCGGCGCGGTGTATTGGAGCAGGATGGCGTTGGCCGCGGTTGTCATCTTCGTCGCCATCACGAAGGTGACGGTGCAGCCCGCGTAGGCGACGGCACCGAGGATCTGCACGGGGGAAAAGTGAAACCGCAGCGAGCGATTGGTCGCGGCGAGGAAGATCGCGGCGATCAACCCACGCCCGCCCGCAACGGCCAGCGGCGGCCAGTCAATCGACTTGATCAGCAGTCCGCCCGCGCTCCAGCAGAGCGCCGCGAGCACAAGTTGGCCGATCGCGCGGGAATGGTGGGGATCGCGCACGACGAATCCGTCAAACGGTCGGACGGCTCACCGGCTCAGCCTCGTGGGCGGAACCGTGACGGTGACCCGTCTCCCCGGCGCCCACCGCAGCGGTCTTCCGCCGGTCTTCGGCGATCAGCGTGTAGAAGGCCGGTACCACAAAGAGGGTGAAGAAGGTGCCGATCGACATGCCGGTCGCGATCACCAGTCCGATGCTGAACCGGCTTTCGGCGCCGGCACCGCTGGCGGAGAGCAGGGGCAGCACGCCCAGCACCATCGCTGCGGTTGTCATCAGGATCGGACGCAGGCGCACGCCAGCCGCGTGTTCGACTGCATCCCGCGCCGACATGCCCTGCTCCTCCTGGAGCTTGTTGGCGAACTCGACAATCAGGATGCCGTGTTTGGTGATCAGTCCAACCAGCGTGATCAACCCCACCTGGGTGTAGATGTTGAGCGTGGCAAAATCGAAAAAGAGGAAGACCATCGCCCCGGCGATCGAAAGCGGCACCGACATCATGATGATCAGCGGATCGCGGAAACTTTCGTACTGCGCCGCGAGCACGAGGAAGATCACGATCACCGCGAGCACGAACGTGCCTGTGAGCGAGCCGCCCTCCTGCATGAACTGGCGGGACTCCCCGGCGTAATCGACGGTGAATCCCTGCGGGAACGAGAGGGCCGCCTCGGCTCGCAGCCAGTCCAGCGCCTGCCCCTGGGACACTCCCGGTGCAGGCAGGAACGAAAGGGTGGCCGAATTCAACTGCTGGAAACGGCGAAGGTCGCGGGGCTGCACCTTCTGCTCCAGCCGGGCGATCGTGGAGAGCTGCACGAGCGTGCCTTTGCCGGTCGAGACGTAATAACTCGTGAGCTGCTCCGGGTTCAGGCGGTCGAGACGGCTGACCTGGGGCGTGACCTTGTAGGCGCGTCCGTCGATCGCGAAACGATTGACGTATCCGCCGCCCAGCATCGATCCGAGATCCGCGCCGAGACGTTGCATGCTGATGCCGAGTGCCGCGGCCTTTTCGCGATCGATCACAATCTCCACCTGCTGCTGGTCAAACTTGAGGTTGGTGTCACCGAAGAGAAAGAGTCCGCTTTGTACCGCCTTGAGCAGCAGGGCATCCGCGACTTCGGCGACGCGCGCCGGACTTTCGGTAGAGCCAACGATGAACTGAACGGGCAGGCCTCCGATGGCGCCGGGAAGGGAAGGGCGCAGGAACGCGGCCGATCGCGCTCCGGCCACCAGCCCGAGTCGGCCCTGCAGGTCCACCAGCAGCTCCTGGGCGCTGCGGGTGCGCTCACTCCGCGGCTTCAGCCACCAGCCCACAAACCCGCTCGTTGCCGATCCCCCGCGGCCGACGATCTGGAATGTCTCGGATGTCTCGGTCGGATACGTCGTGCGGATGAGATCGACGACCCGGTCGACATAAAGCAGCGTCTGCTCAAGCGTGGCATTTGGCGCCGTCTCCACCTGCATGAGCACGATACCGCTGTCCTCCGAGGGGGCCAGTTCCTTCTTGGTCAGGAGAAAGAACGGAATGATCGAAAGGAACACCGCCGCCGCGACCAGCAGCACCGCCGGGCGCGTCGCCAGGGACTTGTCGAGCACGTATTCATAGGAGCGTTGCACCCGGTTGAACTGGCGGTCCAGATGAGCCTCGAAGCCGCGGCGGTTCGGGTTGTGACGCAGGATGCGCGAGCACATCATCGGAGTCAGGGTCAGCGCGACGAAGCCGGAGATGACGACCGCACCAGCGAGGGTGAACGCGAATTCGCGGAAGAGCGCGCCGGTCAGTCCGGACTGGAATCCGACGGGCGCATAGACCGCCGCGAGGGTGATGGTCATGGCGATGACCGGGCCGACGAGCTCGTGGGCGCCCTTGATCGAGGCGTCGAAGGGGCTCAGCCCTTCTTCAATGTGCCGGTGGATGTTCTCAACCACGACAATCGCGTCGTCGACCACCAGACCAATCGCCAGGACCATCGCCAACAGGGTCAGCAGGTTGATCGAGAAACCCATCGCGAGCATCAGGGCGGTGGCGCCCACCAGAGAAAGCGGAATGGCGACGATCGGAATCACCACCGAACGGAAGGAACCGAGGAATAGATAGATCACCACGATCACGATCAGCATGGCCTCGATCAGCGTGATCATGACCTCGCGGATTGAATCATTGATGAATTCGGTGAAGTCCGCCACGACCCGTCCCTCCAGCCCCTCGGGGAGCTGAGATTGGATCTCCGGCATGACCGCGCGCACCCGCCCGATGACGTCAATCGAGTTGGCGGTGGGCAGGACGAAGATGCCGACAAACACCCCGGTCTCGCCGGAGAATTTGACCGACGAATTGTAGTCCTCCGCGCCGAGCACGACGTCGGCGATGTCGCGCAGATGGATCTGGTCGCCGCCTTGGTCGCGGATGACAATGTTGCGGAACTCCTCGACAGTGCTCAGATCGGTCCGGGCGGTGAGGTTGACCGTGATCATGCTGCCCTTGGTCTGGCCGACCGCTGACAGGAAATTGTTGGAGTTGAGCACCGTGCGGACCTCCGCCGGGCTCAGGTTGAGGGCGGCCATCCGGTCGGGCTTGAGCCAGATGCGCATGGCGAACGTACGCGCGCCGATGATCTCCGCCTTCTGCACGCCTTCGATGGTCGAGAGCTTGGGCTGGACCACCCGGGTGAGGTAATCGGTGATCTGATTTCCCTCGAGTGAACGGCTGTAGAAGCCGACGTAGGCCGACGCGGTGGTTTCACCCACCGAGACATCGAAGACCGGATCCTCGGAGCCTGCGGGCAGTTCACCGCGCACCCGGTTGACCTTGGCGGTGATCTGGGTGAGGGCATCGTTGGGATCGTAGTTCAACCGCAGCCGGGCGGTGATCGTGGCGGAGTTCTGTCGGCTGATCGACTCAACGTAGTCAATGCCGTCGGCTGACGCGATTTCCCGTTCGAGCGGCGTGGTGACAAAGCCCCGCACGAGGTCGGCGCTGGCGCCCGGGTAGGCGACGCTCACGGAGACGACTGCGTTTTTTGTTTCCGGATACTGACGGACCACCAGTGCCTGGATGGCCTGCCATCCGGCGATCAGCAGGAACAGATTGACCACGGTGGCCAGCACGGGCCGCCGCACGAAGCGTTCGGTGAAATTCATGCGGTTCAGCTCTCCTCAGGCTTCGGTGTGGGGCTGTTGGCCGGAAGGGTTGAGTTGTCGATTTTTACCGCCGATCCGTTGCGCAGCTTCATTTGACCCGCCACGACGACGGTTTCGCCGGGCTCGACTCCCTTAAGGATGCTCACTTGGTCGCCCCGCTTGGCTCCGACCTGGACAAATCGCTGTCGAGCAACCGCCCGGGGGCCGGCCGGTGAAGTCTCCTCGATCACCACATAAACCGAATCGCCGTAGGGACTGTAGGTGATGGCAGAGGCGGGCAGGACCAAGACGTCGCGGGTTTCCGGCAGCACCACTTCAATCCGGGCGAACATGCCGGGCCGGAGTTCCTCGGTCGGGTTGGACAGCACCGCGCGAATGCGGAGATTGCGGGTTGCGTCGCTCACCCGCGGACTGGTCGCTTCGATCGTTCCCTCAAAAATCCGGGGAAGGTAGGCGTCGACAGATAAGCGCACGGGCAAACCGCGTTTGATGAGTGCCACATCCTGCTGAGGCAGGCCGAAATCGGCGTAGATTGGGTCGACGGATTCCAGGTCAACAATGGCATCACCTTTGTTGAGAAACTGCCCCGGGTTCACTTCCCGCAGGCCCACGCGACCATCGAAGGGTGCGACGATCCGTTTCTTGGCGAGCGTGGTTTTCAAGACCTCCATGGCGGCCAGGCTTTGCGAGGCGCCCGCCTCGGCGGCATCAAGATCGGCCTGCGTATTGGAGGTTTGGGTGCGGAGCTCCTGGGCCCGGGCAAGATTGACCGCTGCCAAGCGGGCTTGGGCCTCCAGGCCGGCGAGCTGCGCGGCTTCGGTGCTCGTGTCGAGTTCGATCAGGACGTCGCCTTCCCGCACGCGGGCCCCCGATTCAAAGGCGATCTTCGTCACACGCCCCTCAATTTCACTTCTCAGGGTGATACCGCGAAAACTTTGCAAAGTCGCGACCGCATTCAGGGTGGTTGTCCATGTTTCCCGTGTCGGCGAAATTGCTGCAACCGTCGTCACCGGCGGTTTCCGCGCCGCTCCGGCCTCGCGGGCCTTCTTGATGGTGAATGCTTTATAGCCGAAAATGCCGCCAAGGACGACAAGAACTGCGAGCAGCGTCAGAAAGAAGCGGATTTTCATGAAAGGATTGGCCTCAGCAAAAGAGAGAGGCTGGCAGGTAACACCGTCCTCTGCGAACCGGAAATGTTACCGTTTGGTTCGATGAAAAGCCGTCAGTTCTCCACGTCCTCCGAACCGCGCCCGCTGTAGGTGGTCCCGCGAATGCGGGAAGGCCGCAGGGATTGGCGTCGCATCCACCTTCGGCAATCACGCGTGAAAGCGACGCTACGTCGAGCACAGTCAGACAGAGGGTCATCCGCAGATTGTCAGACTTTGTCCGCAGATGTCTTCTCCGAACTTCCGAATCTGCGGAAATCTGCCGTCATCTGCGGATCACTTTCCCGATCGGAAGTTCGCCTTGTGAGAGATCCCCTCCGGTCCGTTGTAGGTGGCCTCGCTGAGGCCGCAGGGATTGGCGTCGCATCAACTTTCGTCATCTGTGGATCGTTCTGCGGATGGGAAGATCGCGGTTAGGCGTCAGGGCAGGAGGTAAACTTCCATCAGCACCTCACCGGCCACCGCCGAAGTCGCCTGCACGGTGTAGGCACCGGGCTGCAGCGTGACCAGGTAGGCGGCATCCTTGGAACCAGCCGCGAGGGGAAACGCCCCAACTTGGGCTTCAGCGTTGGCCATGACCGCCGCGGTGGTGTCGTCGCCCCAGTTGTCGTTCGAGTGCACGACGTCGTCCTCGCGATACAGCGTCAACCCCGGATCCTGTGCCGGATTGGACACGCCAAAAATCGCCAGGCCCGGCCCCACCACCCGAACCAGCACCTTGCGGGGCTGATCCATGACCACAAAGCCGCCGATGACCGCAAGTCCGCCCCCGGTCCGGCCGCGGGTGGAGAGATTCGGCACCACGCCCGCCGCGGTCTGTGCCGCCGGAGAGACCTTGATTTCGACGTATTCACGTTGTCCGATCGTGTAATAGTCGCCCCAATCATCCACGAGGAAGTTGGCCAGCGCGACCGGTCCCAAACGACGATAGGATCCCGCCATGTCTCGCGTCACCAATACCCGGTGACGCGCACCGGCCGGTACCACCACCGTGGAGAGCACCGGCTCAAGGGCTTCCCGTTCGAACTGGCCCTGCGTGTTGAGCCATCCTCGCTCCAGCATGTCGCGGCCCGCCGGATCTTGGATGAAGCGGGTAACGCCGACCTCCTGAAGTCGCAAGCGGGGCGCCGCTGCGAGGGTTCCCACCACCAGTAAGGATAGGGAGATTGAGAGGGACAGGGATTTCAGAGTTTTGAATTTCATGACGCGCATTCCTTAAACAGATCGTGTGCCAACTTCTCTGGGTTCCTCATACACCTTATCCCGCAATGCTTTAAGACAGTGCGGGCGGAGCTTTGCGTGGCCGATTTCACCCGCGACCGGGAAAAGTGCGTCCCGAGCTTGGGAAAAAAGGGCACCGAGCCGCGGATCAACGGTCGCCGTCGGTTCGGTGACGCCAGTGACGTCACGTGAACACAAGCTGATGAAACGCGCAGTCCCTCACCGGTGTTTTTCGAGTACGGCGTATCGGGAAACTCATCATGGGATTGGAGAAGGCGGCGGCGGGTGCGGGCGGTGATGCCGCGGGCCTCCCTTGATTCCACGCGACTTGGGTTGCGACGATGGTTAAAAGACGGACGTCCGGGCGGTGGCTTGGTGCCGCAGCAGATTGGGGTCGCTCCGACGTGGAGTCTCATGCATGTCCAAATACACGGAGGTTTCCCGATACTGGCCTGGGTGTTTGAACCGCTAGCGTTCGGGAATGTTTCAGACTAGCCTACCCACGTCATGTCTCACGTTTCATTCCGGGCGTTGAACTGAACCGACCATAATCCTATCATTATGTCTATTATCATCGCGATCGTCATCGGTCTCCTCGTTGGTGTCGTTGCCAAGTTTCTTCTCCCGGGCAATGACCCCGGCGGGATTTTCGTTACCATTCTTTTGGGAATCGGAGGCGCATTGATCGCGGGGTATCTGGGACGTTCCCTGGGTTGGTATGAAGACGGGGAGGTGGTCGGTTTCCTCGCTTCCGTCGTTGGGGCCGTTCTTCTACTCCTTGCGTATCGGCTCATATTTCGGCGGAGAGCGTAGTTTATCCCGGAGGGCGGGGGTCCCGTGGGTCCGTTTTGTGACGTGCGGGCCCTAATCGGATTGAGGTACGTTTCCGTCAAGAACTCCGGTAAGGGCGATCGGCCTTGAATCGATTCCCCGGGGATCCATCGTCTCAGACGATGTCCAGGGAATTTGTCGACGACCGTTTGCAACCCGCGCTCGAAGGCATGCGGGTCGAATTCGCGCGAATCGTCGACCAGCTGGTTCCCTCCGGGCCGGTGGCCTTGCTTGACTTTCCCGACCACCCGAATGTCGGCGATAGCGCGATCTACATGGGGCAATGCGCCTGGCTGGCGACACGTCCGGACTGCCGCTTGGTTTACATTGCGGACGAGAATAGTTTCGATCTCGCAGGGCTGCGCCGCGCCATGCCAGTGGGAACCGTGCTCCTGCACGGGGGTGGAAACTTCGGCGACCTTTGGCCGAATTGCCAGGCGATGCGGGACCTCTATCTGCGCAGCCTGACGGGCTACCGGATTGTTCAGTTGCCCCAAAGTATCTGGTTCAAAGATAGACGTGCACAGGATCACGCGGCGAAAATCGCGCGCTCACACCCCGATTTCACCGTGCTTGTTCGGAGCCACGAGAGTTACTCCCTGGCCACGGGGGAGATGGGTTTGGCAAACGTCCAGCTCGTGCCCGACGCCGCATTCCTCCTCGGCACGCTGGAGGGAGATATGCCAGTCGC
>Ga0154020_10008151_pt1 | contig 12172 bp, 8 predicted proteins | sample Klosneuvirus_201_FD_109709 | JGI IMG/M metagenome (GOLD analysis project Ga0154020, IMG submission 109709) | Active sludge microbial communities from wastewater, Klosterneuburg, Austria - Klosneuvirus_20160825_MG | ecosystem: Engineered > WWTP > Aerobic digester > Activated sludge | place... | reverse complement strand
GGGGGGGGGGGGGGGGGGGGGGGGGGGGGGGGGGGGTGGGGGGGGGGGGGGGGGGGGGGGGGGGGGGGGGGGGGGGGGGGGGGTGAGAAGACTTGCGCCGCAGTGCACGGCTATCGCTTGAGCAATCGTGCTCGCGTCCCGGTGAATCCCGTGAGATACAGCGTGTCCCCGACAATCACTGGTTGCCCGTGGAAGCGTGTGAAGTCCTCGCTGGGCAGGTCGAGGTTTGGTCGCGTCCACAGCGCGGTTCCTGATGTCAGGTCGTACGCCACGGCGAAGCCCGAGTGGCTGATGATGGCAAGATTCGGTGCCAGCGCGGGGGGATCGAGCGCTGCCCCGGACCCGCGTGTTCGCCAGAGTTCTGCGCCTGTGCGTGCCGCGTAGCACACGACCGTCCCATCGTCCGACGAGACCACGACTCGTTCCGCGTTCGCGGCCAGCAGGCGACGATCGTCATAGGGCCCGGTGCCTGGACCAGAGGGATCGCCCGGGGGGGAGTGGATGCGAGGAGCCACCCAGCGCACCGCGCCGGTTGCATAGTCGTGGGCGAAGATGCGGCCATCGTCCTGTGCGGAGAACACCAGGTCACCGCTGCGGGCGACCCGTGAAAAGCACTTGGAGCTCTGTCCCGGGAGCGCTGGGGTGTAGTCGTATCGCCAGAGCAGCGCGCCCGTGGCCGCCTCCAGGGCGAAGAGCGAGCCCGTAAAGGGGGCGCTCCTGAGATTCACGCCGCACACAAAGAGCGTGGAATTGATCAGGGTGGGGCCGAACGCGAGCAAGGCTGTGTCGGCAGTGAGGAGCCGCACGCTCCAGAGCACGCTTGCGTTGTGGGCCGCCAGTCGCTGCACCAGGCCATCGTGGCCGGCAACGAAGAATGTCGTGCCGTCCGTCGGGATTGTGCGTGTCCCTTCAGCGCCCTCGAGCCTGGATAAATGCCAAAGGATTTGGCCCGTGGACGCGCGAAAGCCGAGGACGTCGACGTCGCCGACCGCGACGACCTCTCCGGCCACCGCGATATTCTCGCCATTCGGAAAGCCGTTGCCGTACTTCCTGCGCCACAGCTCCTCACCGGTGTGCGCGCGAAGGGCCAACAGCTCCCGGTTCCCGCTGACCGCATAGATCACGTTATTCGTGCTGTCGAAGCCAGGCGTTATGGCGCTCCCGGGTGTCGTTTCCTTCCAGATCCAGTCGGAGTCTGCCGCCGTGTCGCCGGGCCGGTCCACGTCGAGCGACTGGCGGCACGAAGCGGCAGCCAACGAGAGGAGCAATACGGTGATATGCGGTACGAATCGCGTCATGGAATCGTTCGTTGCGAGGGGAATGACCTGCCGGCCGTGCTCCGGCAGGTATCCTCCCTCAGTTAGGGTTGGCAGATCGCTCCACATTGCACCTGCACGGGCTTGCTCGCCGACCGCGAAGCACCGAGCGCGTCCGTGACCACCACTTCGACCGTGTACGAGGTGCCCGACATCCAGTTGAAGGTGTTCGCCGAGCCGGACTGTCGAGTTTGGCCATCCACCTTCCATTGGAACTGCATTGGAGCAACGCCCCCCGCCGCACTGGCCGTGAAGGTCGGATACTCTCCCGGGGTCACCGTCGAGGGACCTGTGATGCTGACGCCGGTGAGTGGCGCGCCGGGCTGGACCGTCAGCGTGGCAAGCGAACCGTAGCCCTCGCTCACGACCTCGATGATCGCTGTCCCGGGCGTTTGTCCGCTCACCACGCCCTGCGCCGACACTGTCGCGATCGCGGGATTGCGTGAGGTCCACGTGAAGGTCCGTCCGCTGAGCGGCGCCCACTGGACAGAGTACGCCGCCGCCGCCAACTGAAGACTCGCCCCCACGCTTACCGCACCCGAGCCCGGTGTGACGGTTACGGAGGCGACGGACCCGACGGGCCGAGGCGACATGGCCACGTTCTCGAGCAGCGCCTGCTGAATCGCTGGCACGCCGAGCGTCGTCGCCTGCGTGTGATACATGCCGATCGCATCCAGCACCCGGTTGCTGCCGTTCATCACCTGGCTCGACCCGCTGATGAACCCGTCGAAGTTCGTCGTCAGGATAGGCTCGGGAAGAAACGGAGTCGGCCGGTAGTAGCCCTGCAATCCCCCGCACAGCGCCGCCCAGTCCGCGTCCATGTCTCCCACCGCCTGCGCCGTAAACAGCCAGAGGTCCGAACCGGCATCCAGCAGGTAGTCCGGCGAGTTGTTGTACCGCAGCCACTCGTTGATCGACTGCGCCCAGACGTACGCGCGCACGTAGCCGAACCCCCGCGCATACTGCTGGCCGCCGAACAACATCTTCCACATCACATTGTACGGCGAATCCATGACCCGAATGGACACCCGCTGCTTCAGACGCTGCTGCTCGGTCGCCGCAGTTTGGCTCAGGTACTGATGGAAGTTGGAGCCGGGTATCTCATCGAGAATCGCCGGGACGAGCTGCCCCGCCGCGTACTCGCAGAAACCCGCCTCCGTACAGAAGCGGCTCTGCACCAGCGCCGCCGCGGAGTACAGGAGCTGGAAGTACCCCAGGTCACGGATGTTCCCATTGCTGTAGGGATCACGAAAGTCGGGATCGTAGGCGGTATAGTACCGGATGGGATCGGCAATGGCCCCCGTCAGGTACCGCACCCATTGCTGCACGCCGCCGTAGTAGAAGTTTGCCGCAATGTTCGCACCGAGGTGCGGGCTGGCAATGGATACCAGCGCGTCGCTGCGCGTGGAGATGCGAGACAAGGCTCGCACGACCACTCCGCCTTGCGAGTGCGCCACGTAGGCGACCTTGCGGTTGCTGTCGCTTCCGAACAGCGTGTTCAGCATCGCGGGGAGCGATGCGGCCTGGCTCCGGATGGGGTCGTACCAAACGGTTGTGGTCGCCGCCGGATGGATTCGCAGGTTGGCCCGAAGTGTGGCCATCGCCGTACTCCAGACGCTGCCATCGGAGAGAAATCCGTGCTGGAATGCCACGGGCCGGTCGAGCGTCGCGGCGGGCTGCCCCGCCAGCTGGGCAGCGGGCGTTGCCGTGAGCAGCAACGCCGGAAGGAGCAGCGCGCCGAGCGACCAGGATTGCGTGATGATGCGCATGGTGTCTCCTAGTTCGTCGGGAGGGAAAGCTGCGAGAGCTTCAGGTTCTTGTAACGCGTGGTGAGCTGCGGTCCGATCAACGCCCCATCGGCGCCGCGTCGCTCCGTCTGGCTCTCCTTCAGGACGTAGGAATCGATCCCCAGGCGCGCGTACGTGTTGCGCTTCACGAGGCTTCCTCCGTTGTGGAACGCCGCGCGTTCGTGCACGAGCCCGGTCGTCGGGTTGATCGTGACGCGCACGGAATCCGTCCCCGTGCGGACGGAGAGGATGTCGACGGTGTCTCGGCGCGTGCGTGCGGACACGCCTTGCATCGCCAGCAGACGCTTGAGCGCGCGCGCCTTGGCCGCGCGACCAATGACGTATGCGTCAGCCCACGCCCGCGACGAGTCCTTCGCCGCCGCGAACGGCGCGGCCGAACCGGCGGCCAGAATGGGCCCACCCAGGCCGGACACCGACGGAAATGGCGTCGCGTATTTCGGACGTGCCCGCAGCCCCGGCGGTGCGGCGTGCGTCGACGTGTCAACCGTCACGCCCGGCATCAATCCCGAGGCGTTGTAGACACGAAGGTACGACTTGTCGTCCGCCGTCTCGATGCGCGTGGGGGGCGACGGCATGCCCGTCGGTAACACGGCGTTGGACGGATACATCGATCCCAGGTTGAAGGTCGATTGCCACACGCCGTTGGTGCCCAGCTGGCGCGTGACCGAGAAGCGGTAGCCGCGCGTCGCGCTCGCCGTCGCCCCGGTTGGCCCGGACGAGAACACCTCGACATCGAGCGTCAGCTGGTTCCACTCGTCATCCACATCGATGAAGCGGGAGGGTTCAGGGACGTTGGCGATGAACGGAGGACGGAGCGGAGGTTCACTACAGGCAACGCTGGCCGACGCCAGCAGGATGGTGATCCAGAAGCGCGGCCGACACTCGGCCGTTAGCGCTGGAGTTCTTTCTTGGGTCATGAGCACACCCTTTCATATGGATGAGGCACCTGGCGGTTCGCGTAGTCACGGAGCCATCGGACGTGGGGCATGCGCATCGTGCGCCGGCCTGGGCCGCGGCATGGGCGAGACGGTGAAGGGTGTGGCACCAGTCTCAACCGTAGACGTGCGGTGGTGCGCGCCGAGGACGAGCGCGCGTTTCCGTTGCGCCACGGTAGCAAGGGGGCGTCACGTCGGCGTCACGTGAGGGGGACGGGGGACGGGGGACGGGAGTCGGGCACGCGATAGCGCTGGCGGAGGACTATCCTATCGCGCGTGCGCGCGATGACCGTTCGAGTCTCCCCGTGCACCCGGCACCATCGCGTGGAGCTCCCTCGTGCTCGCCCGCACGAAGTACGTGACGTCCTGGAGGGAGTGATGCCACCCGCTTCACACCAGGACAGGGGCATCCCGCCGCCGTCAGACTCCTCCCGCGCCCTTGCCTGCGATTCCCACTGGCCGCCTGTGGCGAAGAGTGTACGGGACCGCGTCGACGACGACGCGCGCGAGGATCGACGCACTGGCGACTGAAAGCGGGAAGCCTTCGGCGCCGACCGATGGTCACCAGCGCCTCAGCGAACCACCCCCGCCACCTCGGCCACGATCTCGAACGAGCGCAGTCGTGCGGCGTGGTCGAACACCTGCGACGTCACGATCACCTCGTCGGCGCCGGTCCGCTCCACGAAGTCGTCGATCCCGCGACGCACGGTCTCGGGCGCGCCAACCACGGTGCACGACAGCACCTCGTCGAGCATGGCCCGTTCGTACGGCAGTAGCGTCGAGGGAAATGACTCGTCAGGCGGCGCCAGCAGCCCCGGGGTGCCGCGCCGCAGGTTCACGAACGCCTGCTGCAACGAGGTGAACAGCAGCGCCGCCTCGCGGTCGGTGTCGGCGGCGAAAACGTTCAGGCCGAGCATGACGTGCGGTGCCGCCAGCTGCAGCGACGGCTCGAAGCGCTCCCGATAGATCGCCACCGCCTGTTGCAGGTGTGTGGGGGCGAAGTGCGAGGCGAAGGCGAAGGGCAGTCCCAGCATCGCCGCGACCTGCGCGCCGAACAACGAGGACCCCAGGATCCACACCGGCACGTCGAGCCCCTCGCCGGGCACGGCGCGGATCGCCTGGCCCGGGTGCGCCGGCTCGAAGTACGACAGGAGCTCGACCACGTCCTGCGGGAAGTCGTCGCCCGCCGTGGCTCGGCGTCGCAATGCACGCGCGGTCGCCGGGTCCGAACCCGGCGCGCGACCAAGGCCCAGATCGATGCGCCCGGGAAAGAGCGACGCGAGCGTGCCGAACTGCTCGGCGATGACGAGCGGCGAGTGGTTGGGGAGCATGATGCCCCCCGCCCCTACCCGAATCGTCGACGTCCCCGCCGCGACGTGCGCGATCACCACCGCAGTCGCGGCACTGGCGATCCCCGGGATGCCGTGATGCTCCGCCAGCCAGAAACGCCGGTAGCCCCACCGCTCCGCGTGACGGGCAAGGTCACGCGAGCGCTCGAGGGCCTGCGCGGCGTCGCTCCCGTGCGTGATCGGGGCGAGGTCGAGGACGGAGAGCGGAACCATGCGATGGATGCGACGGGAGGGCGCGCCCCGTTCGTGCAACGTGGCGACCAGCGAAAGCTACCGTCGGCAACACAGCGCGGCGTGTTGCGCGCCCCCCTCCACACGGCTTTGTCCTTCACGTCACGACGGGGGCGGAAGAATCACCACCCGGTACAGCTCGGGGTTGCTCCCGAAGTACAGCTCGAACCCGCTCGCCGCCTCCGGCGAGTCCACCACCCTCGTGATGGCGGCGGTGCGCGGGTACCACGCCTCCGACGGATGCCGAACCTTCGTCCAGGGCTGCAACACCGGCTGCTGCGTCAGCGTGTCGAACCAGCGCGGGTCGTTCAGCACGTCGGCGAAAACCATCGTCGATTCGTAGTCGAAGGTGAAGAACTCGCTCAGCAACTCGACTGACTTGCCCTGCAGCAGCGTCGCCTCGATCTCGCTCGACGTGTAGGTCGCCCCCGCATCGCCCTTGGCAAGGAAGTTGGCGGCGCGTTCCACTTCGGTGTGCATCGCCGCGATTTCCGCCGCGGTCACCGGCCGGGTCGTCGTCTTCCCCCAAGGCTCGATATGATGGTAGTGCGTCCACGCCTCCATGCGCACGATCCCGAAGTGCGCGGCGAAAGCATACAGCGACGCCGTACCGCGCCCGATCTCACATCCGTCGAACGACCAGCGCGCGATGCGCGGGACCGAACCATCGAGCACGGTCTGCACCTGCGCGAGCGTCAACTGCTTCGTGTCGAACAGCAACTCGTTTTCGAGCGTGTGGAGGAGGACCGAGACGTGCTCAATCGAAGAGTACTCGGCCAATCGGTCGCGCATCGCTTCGCCAGACGTGACGAAGAACACCTCGTCCGGGGGCACGCCCTGCATCTGCTGGTAGAGCGCTTCGCCAGCCGCGCTCAGACTCGCTGTGGTCAGCAGGACGCGCCCGCCCGCGCGCTTGCCCGGCGCGGTCGCCCCGGTCGCCAGCACCTTGTTGGACTGTCCGGTCGCGTCGTTCCTCAGCGCCCCGCTCGGCGTGGCCGGCACCTGGAGCGGCGCAGCGGGCGTCGCCGGCTGCGGCGTCACGACGTCACCTCCTCCTCCGCTCCCAAGGCGTAGACCTGCGCGTACACCGCCGCCGCGGCCGCATCCTTCGCCGCGACGATGGACTGCGCGAGCTGCATGCGATCGTTGGCCAGCTGCTTCTCGCGAATCGCCTCGTTCTGCAACGCCGTCGAGTACGCATCGAGCGCCGAGTTGACCCCCAGCAGCGATTCCACCACCACGCTGTCCGTGGACATCACCACCGCGCGCTCCTTGAGCAGGACCCCTTCGACCGCGTACGGATCGTCGGCAGCCTGTGCCAGCGGCCCGCGCTTGAACCGATAGTACAGCGTCCCGTCCGCGCTCGGCGCGGGATAGCGGCACTGCTTGTCGGGCACCGCTTCGCTCACCTTCGCTGTGCGGCCACAGTTCGTCAGGACGACCTGGTCCAGCACCGGGACCGGGAGTCCCCGCACGTCGAAGGCAACCGCGATGGTGCGCAGCACGTCTTCGCACACCGCGTCCACGTGCTTGGGATCGATCACCTCGGCGACGAGCTTGCGCATCGCCGACACCGGCTCCTCACGCCAGCTCCCGGCGTTGCCGTTGGTGAAGGCGATGCGCACTTCCTTCAGGTGCGTGCGCGTGTGGTACATCTGGTTGAGCTCACGGAACGTGTAGTTCAGCACGCGTCCCACGTTGATGTTCGTGATCGTGCGCTCGATCACCTCCTCGTCCTCTGTCGACTCGGAGCGTTCCGAGTTGGACGTGACCGTATTCTCCCGATGCGCCGACGATTCGGCCGAATGTTCGGCGACCGCTTCATCGACCGACTTTGCAAACTCTTCCGTGGACGAGGAGTACTCACCGCCCCCGCCTCCCGACACCGATGCAGACCCGAAGCCGAACGAGCCCTTGACCTCGGCCTCGGCGTGCCAGTTCTCGGTCTGGTCCTGCGTCGCCGTGTCGGTTGTCTCGGTCATCACGCTGTCGGCGAAACGATCCGCTGCACTCTCGGTGTAGGAGTCTACGATTGACGAGGCGAGCGAGACCGACTCCTCGGTCGCGCGCCAGGTGCGCGTGCTGATCGTCGTGGTCTCGCCAGGCAGGAGGGTGAACGTCTTGACCGTCTTGCCCAGGCCGTATTCACCCAGGAAGGCGCTGATCCCGATCACCTGCACCAGGAAGAGCGCGGGGACAGGGTCCGCTTCCACGTCGATCGGCGTCGTCGTGCCGCCGCCGCCCCACGTTCCGGTCGGCACGTTCACGACCCCGTCGATCACGGCGCTGATGCTGTCGTGGAACGCCGTGGCCTCGTCGCTGACTGATCCCGCGCTCCCGCCGCCTTGGTTCCCGGGCGGGTCGGGTGTGCCGGAGGACGTATCGGGCGTCGTGTTGCCGGTATCGGGGTCGTAGTCGTACGTCTTCGCCGCAGTGGTGCCGCGTCCGCCCTGACGCACCCACGCCGCGAGCGACCCCTGTTGCATGAGCGCGTCGCACGCGCTGGCATTGATCGCCAACTCGGCGCGCTGCAGCGTGGTGCGGGAGCTCGCGCGCGGGATCTTGAGTCGGCGCCCGAACCACGCCGACGTCAGCAACTCCGGCTTGGAGACCTCCCAGCTCCCGACTTCGGAACGGCTGAGCCCCATGAGCGACGCCCACTTCGTGCCCGCTTCCAGCGCCGAGTCGAGCCAGTGGCCCTCCGGAATGTCGGTGATTTGGATGATGCGGCGTCCCACGTATTGTCCGGGCTGCGGCAGGTTCTGGTTGATGACGCCGCCAGTGCCGACGTCGCCTTCGAAATCCACGGTGCGTGCGCGTGCCATGCCCCCCCTCTCCGTCCGAGTAATGCGACTGTTGGTGCCGCGTACTTGTCAGAGCGCCATTTCGTGCGCGAAGTGGACATTTCCACCGTACACCCCGTCATCAACCCCGCCTGCCGCTCCGCCGGCGACGTCGCGGGTGCTAGTCCAGCGTCTCCCGCGCCGTTACCTGCAACGTCCATCGCGATCGTTCCTGCCCGTTGGCGAGCACGGTCCATCGACCCGCGCGCATTGCCTCGGTGCGCCCGTACGTGTACACTCTGGCGTGCTCCACTCCCGACTCTCCCGCGCAGTCGCACTGGCCTCGGCCATGCTCGCCAGCCTCTCGGCTCCGGCGCTGGCACTCGCGCACGGTCACGTGCACGAGCACCTGGTCAGCCGGCATCACGGCGCCGCTAGCACTCAGCAGCACGGCGAGTCCATCGGCGAAGACCACCACGCGGCGAGCCACGAGGAGCCCCGCGAGCATCACGACGCGATTCTCAAGTCCGTGCATTCGCCCCTCGCCGGCGTGAGTCAGCCGTCACAGGGCGAGCATCAACACGGCCACCCGGCCCTGAGCGCGGTCACCGCAGCGCGCGACGTGATCCGATGGCAGGCCGCACCGATCGTCGCGATCGCTGCGCCGCCTGCGGCCCCGGTCCTGACGACAATCCGCGTTGTCCGGAGCGCGCACCAAACCAACCGTTCGACGCTGGCACGCCCCGATCCGGAACAGGGGCCTCCGCCCGCACTCCGGGCTCCCCCGATCGCCTGAGACGCCACGCGCGTCGCCGAGTCGTTCCACTAACGTGGTTTGAACTCAGGTGATGCGCTGGCGTTGTGCCTGTCGCGTGGCGTGTGAGTCTCTCCGCCAGCGACCGATGCGTGCCCATATCCGCTCGGTGATTCGCCGACGGCGTCTGCGGGCCACGCAACACGCCAGCTCAGGTGTTTCGTGCTCCATCGAATCCTTCGTCGCGGTTCGTCGCGACGTACCCGCTCACGCCGATCGTTCGGCGCCGTCCTGGCCCTGATTGGCGCGACGCTCGCGCCGCATAACGCGGCGGCGCAGCTCACCCTCGAGGCAGCGCGAGCCACGGCGCATCTGGTTAGCCCCGAACTTCGTGCGGCCCGCGAGGCGGTGAGCGCAGCGGCAGCTCGTGAACGCCAGGCCGGCGCCTACGCCAACCCCACGCTGGCGTATGGACTCGAACGAACGAGTCGGGCCGGCGAGACCAACGCGCAGGCCATCGCGCAGGTCGAGCAGCAATTGGAGATCGGTGGTCAGCGCGCAGCGCGCCGCGAGGTGGCGCGTCTCCGTCGCGACGACGCGAGTACGCGGCTCTCGCTCGTCGCCGCTCGACTCGACTTCGACGTCGCCAGCGCATTCGCACGCGCGGTGGCGGCCGAGCAGCGCGAACGTCTCGCCGAACAGACTTCGGTCGCCCTTGCCGAAGCACGTCGCGTGAGCGAGCAACGCCTGGCGGCCGGTGATGTCTCTGGCTACGTGGCCCGCCGCCTGCGACTCGAGGCGGGGCGCTTCGCTGCGATCCGCGCGGCCGCGACGATGGATCGCCACGCCACGCGCAGGGCGCTCGCGACGTTGCTGGGTCTCTCTGGGACGGCCGGCGACACGATCACGCTGCCTAACGCCCCTCCCATCATCGCCGACTCGTCGGCCGCTGCAGCGGTCGACTCGTTGATCGAGCGTGCCATACGCTCCCGACCCGAGCTGCGCCTGGCCGCGCTCGACGTTGCCACGGCCGCCGCCGAGGAGCAGCTGGTCGCGCGAGAGCGCGTCCCGACGCCAACGCTGTCGGCTGGCTACAAGGGCGAACGGGTGGCCGACCCGGCGCGCGGCTCCTTGACGGGTTTTCGCGGGATCGTCGCGGGGCTATCGATCCCCCTTCCTCTATTTGACCGGCGCGTTGGCGCGATCGAGGCGGCAGCAGCCGACACGCGGCGGGTGCGTGCGGAGGGCGACATCGTCCGTCGACGTGTGACGGAGGAAGTGGTCGATGCCTTGCAGGGGCTGCGAACGGTCGAGGCGCAACGCGCCGCGCTCGCCCCGCACCTCGGCGAACAGGCGCAGATCGCCGTGCGGGCGGTGCACGCGTCGTATGCCGAGGGCGAGATCACGCTCGTCGAATGGCTCGACGCCGTGCGCGCGTACCAGGAGGCCGAGTCCATGTATGTCTCGTTGCAGGCGGAGGTCGCGGTGCGGAAGGCCGCGCTCGCGCGCGCGGTTGGCGCTCCGCTTTTCCCATCTCCCACGAGCGACCGATGACACCGATGCCGAAGCACGCTCGCCAGCGCATCGGCGCGGCGTTGACCCTGGCCGTATTCGCGTTAGGCGCTTGCACCCGGAGCGAGACCTCGGCCGGTTCTGCGGCGGCCGACTCCGCCGAACCAGCCGGTGGCGCCATCACCCGCTGGACCGACTCAACGGAGCTGTTCATGGAGCATCCGGCGCTCATCGTCGGCGCCCCCGACAAGTTCGCCGTCCATCTCACCGATCTCACCGACTTCGCGCCACTGCGCACGGGGCGCATCACACTCACATTCCGACCGCGCGGAGGTGGCGATCCGGTCACCGTGATACAGGAGACTCCGCGCGCCCCGGGGATCTACGGACCGGCACCGACGTTTACGCGTCCGGGAACGTACGACCTGACGATTCTCGTCGACTCGCCGCAGGCGAGGGACGGCATTGTCGTCCCCGGCCTCGTCGTGTACGCGACAGCCGCAGATGCACCGAGAGACGAGGGCGGTGCGGAGAGCGGGGTGAGCTTCCTCAAGGAGCAGCAGTGGAAGACACCGGGCTTCGCCACGGCATTCGCCACCGATGGAGAGGTTGCCGCGACGTTCGAGGCGTCGGGTGTGCTGGAAGCGCAGGCTGGACGATTGGCACAGGTGAGCGCGCCGGTTGCCGGGCTGATCGACGTGTCGGGTGTCGCCGACTCGCCGCTGCCCGGGCAGCGGGTGGTGCGCGGGCAGGTGCTGGCGGTGCTGGCACCGTCGTTAGGTGAGGGCGGCGGCGCGGCGGTGGCCGAGGCGCGTGCGCGGTTGCGTGAGGCCGAGGACGAGCACGACCGCGCGCAGCGCCTGTACGCGGTCGAGGCGGTGCCGCAGCGCCGGGTGCACGAGGCGGAGATTCGCCTGACGGCCGCTCGTGAAGCGCTCGCGGGTTACGGCGCCGACGCCGGGGGACGGGTCAGCGTGCGGTCGCCGATCGCGGGCGTCGTCGCCGAGCGTCGGGTCGCGCCCGGGAGTCGCGTCGAGGCCGGTGCGTCGCTCTTCACGATCGTCGATGCATCGGTGGTCTGGCTTCGCGTGAACGTGCCGGCGGCTCAGGCGCCCAGCGTCTCGAGGACCTCGAACGTGGAGTTCCAGATGGAGGGCTCACCGCGGCGCTACGTCTCTCGGCGCGTGGTGTCCGTCGGCAGCATTGTCGACTCGCTGTCACGCACGATCCCGGTCCTGTTCGAGGTGGCGAACCTCGATGGTTCGCTGAAGATCGGGGCGAACGCGAGCGTGGCGGTGCGAACGGGCGCGAGACAGCGCGGCATCGTCCTTCCCGCCTCGGCGGTGCTCGACGAGGATGGGCGCGCGATCGCCTACGTGCAGCCGGAGGGAGAGACGTTCGAGAAGCGCGAGCTAACGATCGTCGGGCGCGAGGGGGGACGCGTGCTCGTGAGCGCGGGCATCGCCGCCGGCGAACGTGTCGTG
>Ga0154020_10008150_pt1 | contig 12173 bp, 6 predicted proteins | sample Klosneuvirus_201_FD_109709 | JGI IMG/M metagenome (GOLD analysis project Ga0154020, IMG submission 109709) | Active sludge microbial communities from wastewater, Klosterneuburg, Austria - Klosneuvirus_20160825_MG | ecosystem: Engineered > WWTP > Aerobic digester > Activated sludge | place... | reverse complement strand
TCGTTGTGGCCAGCCAGCGCGGTTTGCTGGCGAACCCAGCGTGTGATTTGCATCGAATTCGGGAGAAACCAGCAGGCAAGGAAAAGCAGAACGATGGCGGGCGGCAGGACAAAGTAGATGTTCATGTCCGGTATGGGGTGACTTCCACGCATCTGAAGACTGGTCATGGCCGTGGCGAACTTCTGAACTGTCTTCCAGGAATCCGCTCGAAACACAACCCACAAGGCAGAAACGGCTGCCATGGTCAGCGCCCACGAGAGCCAACGGTAGGCGGCCCGAACGCGCGTGCTGCCCGACCCGGCAATGGCCACGGCCCAGCGCGTATTTGACCAAACGTGGTTGATGGCAACCAGCACACCATGCAGCACGCCCCAGCCGATGAACGTCCAGCCCGCGCCATGCCACAGACCGGTGAGGAAAAAGACGACCATCACAAACAGCAGTTGCGCTGCCACGCCTTTCTGGTTGCCCCCCATCGGGATGTAGACATAGTTGCGGAAGAAGGACGACAGGGTGATGTGCCAGCGGCGCCAGAAATCGATGATGCTGGTTGCTTTATAAGGCGAGTTGAAATTGACCGGCAATCTGAACCCGAACATGCGCCCCAGGCCGATGGCCATGTCCGAATACCCAGAGAAGTCGAAGTACAGTTGCAATGAGTACGCGGTAGCCCCGATGACCGCGTCCGGCAACAGCAAGTCGTAGTCGGGGCGCGCCGCGAACTTGAAGATGTCATTGACAAACGGTGCCAAGGAGTCGGCAATCACAACCTTCTTGAACAGGCCTATGGCGAACAGGATGAGGCCGACGCGAAAGCTCGCGGCAAGGTAACCGAGCCGACGTGGCCGACGCCGCACCTGCGAGGCGATGTTTTCATAGAGAACGATGGGGCCGGCGATCAGGTGGGGGAAGAACAACACAATGAACGCATGGGTCTCCAGACGCGCCGGCTTCTCATGTTGGCGCCAGACATTGACCAAGTAGGCGATTTGCTGGAAGGTGAAGAACGATATTCCCAGCGGCAGAACAACGCCCCTGAGGAAGTCAGGCGGCGTGGCTCCGCTGGGCGCAACAATCAGGTAGACGAACAATGCGTATTTGAACCAGGCAATCACCGCCAGATTGGCGGTGATGCCCACCACCAGCCAGGTTCGGCTCCAGCTGCGCGCAATCAGATAACCCAGCGCGCAGTTGACCACGATGGAGGGGACGATCAGCGCCAGGTAGCGGTAGTCCCAGTAGCCATAGAAGACCAGCGAGCTGGCCGTGATCCAGGCCAGCGCGACCCGGCGGGATTTGAGGTGAAGCAGGTGAAACCCGAGCAACACGACTGGCAGAAACGCGAACAGGAACTCGTAGGAATTGAAAAGCATAACCAGGGCGTGTCAGTTGGTTCGGTCCAGTTCGGCGAGCATCCGCGCCATGCACGCGCCGTCGACGATGCCCCAGCGCGCGGCCACTGCAATCTGTTCCGCGGTGACCTTGGTGAATTCTTGCCGGGAACTGGTCAGGCCGATCATGTGACGTTTGAAGTCTTCGAAGCGAGCGGTACTGAAGAAGCCGGGGGCGTCGTCATAGACGTTAAGCCCGACCTGGTAGGCGTCGTAGTTGACGACCGGTTTGCCGCAGGCAATGGCCCAGCGCTGCGTGCTCGAGAAGTAGCTGATGTAGATGTCGTGCCTGGGGATGAGTTGGATCACGTAGTCGTGGACGATGTTCAGCCCCAGGCCCTCCAGGCCGGCCCTCAGCTCGCCCTGGATGGCCGGATGCAGGGACACGGTCAACTGGCACCCGGGCAGTTCGTGCAGCCAACCCAGGACTTCCTTGCTCATCTCCTCGTAGCTCACGAACTCGCAGTGCGCGGCCCGTGAGGCGTGATAACTGGTGGGCCAGGACACGAGAATTCGCAGCGCGTCCGGGCCGATGGGCTGAGGCGCCCGAAATGCCGCGTTGGCTTGAGGGTCGCTCTGTAGGGCCGAGAACATCACGTCGCAGTAGGGCGTGCCGGTCAGTGCCAGCTTCTTGCGGGGCTGTCCCTCGGCCCGATAGAGGTCCATCATTTGGTCACTCTCCGCCAACAGCCGATCGGAATAGCCGCCGTGAACGATCCATGCGTTGCGCAGCGTCATGCCCAGAGCTTCACGGGCTGCGATGTAGGCCATTGGGAAGATGAGGGCGCCGGCAAACCGGCCCTTCTTGACCCATGCGGGCGCGAGCAAACGAAGCAGCCGGCCGAGCCCACCCTGCGCCTGGATCAGCTCGTTGTGAGAAGCCTTTTCTTCGAGGGCAACGTCCAGATCGTGCTGTGTGCCGTAGCCATACGGCAAGTCGACCACGGGCAGCTTGAGGCTGCGGGCAGCGGCGATCAGGGCAGCCGGCCCGGAGATGCCGTCTTCGCTCACGATCACTACTGCGGGCGCCAGCCTGGTCAGTAGGGCTTGTGCCGCGGCAAGGCGGGCCCCGAGGATGCGCCGATGGATCGACTGCTTCGCTGGCGCAAACTGGGCGAACAGCCACGCCCGCACCGGGTGCGGCATGCGCCACCAACGCAGGGTGGGGCGGGCATCCTCGCTAACAAGGGTGTCCAGGGACACCGCTTCGGTGCCCCACAGCCGGGCATCTTGCTCGACCTCGGCAAACAGCGCATCGGGCGGCTGGTCGTAGACCAGGACCACCTTGCGCCCATTGGTCACGCAGTATTGCGCGAAGATGCGCTGCAGCCGATAGCTCGTAGCCGAGCCGACCACGAACAGTAGCGTCTTCATGTCTTGTCGGTGCGACAGATCAGGTCGTCGGGCGCAAAGTCTTTGGATGCCTGGGTGCCTATGGTCTCCCAGTAGTCAAAGGGGCTCAACCCGGACCCGGGGCGTTTCACCGTCAGGGCGTCGGCGCCAATCCGTTCGCCATGGGAGATCGCTCTGGCTGCCACCAGGCTCTTGCGGGCCACGACCCGATTCGGAATCTCCACCGGCATGGGAACCTTGACGCCATCGCCCAAGGCGGCCTCGACTTCGCGAACGCCCTCCACCAGCGCCTTGAGGGCGGCCGGCTCGATCGATGCTTTGTGGTCTGGGCCTGGCAAGGCCCGGCTCAAGGTGAAGTGCTTTTCGATGATGGACGCACCCAAGGCGACCGCAGCCAATGACACGGAGTAGCCCTCGGTGTGATCGGAGTAGCCGCACTGAAGGCCGAAGGCGCTTCGAAGCGTGTGCATGGCGCGCAAATTTACCTGGTCGCGTGGTGCGGGGTATTCGGTGGTGCAGTGCAGCAGCGTGACCTTGTCGATCACACGGGCGCGCCCGGACGCGTTGGCCCAGGCATCGAGGAACGCCGTTCGAGAGGGTTCCGCCGCATTTGGTCCGTAGCCGAAGGCGAGGACGCCCAGCGCGGCCTCGACATCAGCCAGCGTGGCCATGCCAGTCGACAGGATCAGTGGCAGGCCGGTCCGTGCGACGGCGAGCAGCATGGGGGCGTTGGTCAGTTCACCCGATCCCAGCTTGATGTGCCGTACACCCAGCGAGACCAGAAAATTCAGGCTCTCGGCGTCAAACGGCGATGACATGAACCCGACACCCCGCTCGGCGCAGTGCTGCAACAGCTCCACATGCGCGGACTCGGAGAGTTCGAGCGCTCGCAGCATGTCCAGTTGAGACTGCCCCGCGTCGGTCTGCCGTTGCTGGTAAGCGGCCTTCGCAGCGGAGCGACTGGCCAACTTGTCCGCCCGGAATGTCTGGAACTTGACGACATCGACACCGGCGTCGGCAGCGGCGTCGACAAGCTGGTGCGCCACGTCGAGTGATCCGTTGTGGTTGACGCCCGCTTCGGCAATGATCAGGCAGCGTGGATGAATCGGTCCGCTCACGAATGCGCCTCCTTGGGGGCCGAAGAATGGAAGTGCTTCTTCAGTATGCCGTCCAGCGGGTGCGCGGCCAGCACTGCGGCGATCCTGGGCGCCACCGGGCCGTCGCCGTAGGGGCTGACCGTTGCGGGCAAGGCATCGCGAAACTCCGGCGTGTACAGCTGCTCCAATGCCGCCTTGATCGAAGCACGGTTGGGCTCGCAGTCGATGACGCTGGTGGCCCTGGTGCGGCCTTTCTGTCGGTCCCCGATGTTGATGGTGCCGACCCGCAGCAGGGGCGCTTCAATGATGCCGCTGGAAGAATTTCCGATGACTCCGTCGACATGTCGCATGGCCGAGAGAAACCTCAACTGCCCCAGCGACGTGAACGCCACCGCCTTCGAAGGGTTGCGCAGCACATACTCGTCAATCAACCGGATGATGACCCGCCCATCGGTGTCGGCGTTGGGTTTGGTGAAGATCAATCGCGTTGCCGTCAGGTCGTCCAGAGCCGCCAATAGTTCATCGAACTGCTGTGCCGACGAGGCGTGCTCCAGCGTAACCGGATGAAAAGTGACCAGCAGATTGCGCGGAGCCAGTCGACAGCCGAGCGAGGCTTCCAGTTCTGGCCGATCCAGCAGCGCGAGCCGTCTGATGTTGTCAATGCCGGCGGCTCCAAAATTGAATACGCGAGCCGGGTCTTCGCCCAGTTGCATCACGCGGGCGCGGTACGCCTCGGTGGCGGTGAAATGCAGGTGCGCCATCTTGGTGATGGCATGCCGGATCGACTCGTCGATGGCGCCTTCGGTGGTTTCGCCACCGTGCAGATGCGCCACCGGAATCCGCGCGACCAAGGCGGCCTGCGTCGCGCTGAAGACTTCAAAGCGATCCCCCAACACCACCACCATATCCGGCTGAAGGCGCGCAAAGGCATCGGCAAAACCAATGGTTCCCAGACCCATGGATTTGGCGATGCCCACGGGTGTGTCGCTGGAGAGCAGCATCTCAACCTTGGCGTCAATCTGGAATCCGTCGGACTCAATCGCGCGATAGGTCAGCCCGAACTCCGGCGACAAGTGCATGCCGGTAGCAACCACCTGCAAGCGCGTCTGCGGGTTGTTTTGGAGTTCCTTCATCAACCAGTAGAGCAGACCGTAGTCGGCACGCGACCCGGTCACGACGCAAATGGCGCGTGTCACGAGCCCACCCCAAGGGCAACGGCGGGGCCGCTGGGGAGGTTGATGATGGCGCCCTCCAGTTGGGTGGCCACTGTCAGGGGTGCTGACGGACACGCCTGGTACATGGGTAATTTGTTGAGCAGCGTCCAAGCTGGTCTAACCATCAGGCCGGTGTCGTTCGCCACCGCCAGAAGCTTGTCTCGCAATTCGATGGACGGATGCCGCAGCGCGACCGTGGCGAGCCAGTAGTTGCTGCGGCAACCGGGTGGTTCCGCCACGAAGCGGATATCGGGGTCATTGGCGAAGGTCATTTGATAGCGTTGTGCCAGTTGCCGCTTCGCTGCGACAAACGCATCGAGTCGTTCCAGCTGGGCGCATCCCAAGGCTGCATTGAGGTTGGGCATGCGATAGTTCCACGCCACTTCGTCATGGAAGAACGCCCACTGATGCGGGCGTTTCGCCGTGGTGGTGATGTGTTTGGCATGTTGCGCCAGCGCGGAGTCCTGAATCAGCAGGGCGCCCCCGCCGCCGGTTGTGACAATCTTGTTGCCGTTGAAACTGAGCGCTCCGCAAATGCCAAACGTGCCGGTATGTCGCCCGTGGTACAGGCTCCCGAGCGACTCGGCGGCGTCTTCTACGATTGGAAGGCTGAAGTCTCTTGATATAGCAAGAAGTCCGTCCATGTCGACGGGGTGGCCAAATGCGTGCATGGGCACCACTGCGGCCAACCGCCGGCCCGTGCTCTTGTTGCGCAGCCCATCGCCAGTTCTTTCGGCCACTATCCCCAAGTACTCGCGCAGGGCCTGAGGGTCAAGGCCCAGGTTGCTGTCACTGCTGTCGACAAAGTGCGGTGTCGCGCCGCAGTGAGAAACTGCGTTGGCCGTTGCGACGAAGCTGAGAGCCGGTACAAGCACCTCGTCACCAGTTGCGACACCGGCCAGTTTGAGGCCGACGTGCAAGGCAGCCGTGCCATTGACAATGGCCACGGCGTGACGGGAGCCGGTCATCTCGGCCAGATCCCGCTCGAACCGGTCGACAAACTTTCCGACTGACGAGACCCACCCGGTATCGATGCACTCCTGCACGTAGCTGGATTCATTGCCCTTGAACAGCGGCTCATGCAGGACGATCGGCCGTTGGGTGGGCAAGACGCTTTGGAGGCTGGCAAGAAACCTTGCTTCGATCGCAGAGCCCGGGTCAGGTATGGACGTCGGGTTCATCATATGTTGTACCGATCGGCTTTATAGGCGGCTAGGTTATGCGGGTCCGCGAACCATGCGGCGGTCTGGGCCAATCCGCGGCGCAGGCCGTCCTTGCCGCCGTAGGCCGGAACCCAGCCGAACAGCCGCTTGGCCTTGGCGTTGTCGGCCCAAAGGCGCTCGACTTCGCTGTTTTTTGGGCGAAGGCGCTCCTCGTCGGTTTCGATCTCGACCTCAACGCCCATGACCTCGGCGATCAGACGCACTGTGTCTCCAATCGAAATCTCGTGGTTGGAGCCAAAATTGACGACTTCACCGATACCTGCATCGGAGCGGGCAGCCAGCATGAACCCTTCGACCGTGTCCATGACATAGTTGAAGTCTCGTGTCGGGTGCGTTGCCCCCAACTTGATCCGGCGGTCGCCGGAGGCGATTTGCGCAATGATGGTCGGGATGACCGCGCGGGCCGACTGGCGCGGACCGTAAGTGTTGAACGGCCTCACGATGGTGACCGGCAGGCCGAAGGAGGCGTAGAACGAGTAAGCCATCTGATCGGCGCCGATCTTCGACGCCGAGTAGGGCGACTGACCCTGCAGCGGGTGTTCTTCCGTGATGGGGACGAAGCGGGCCGTGCCATAGACTTCGCTGGTGGATGTGTGAACCACGTTGACACCTCCCAGCTCCCGGGCGGCTTGCAGGACGTTCAGTGTGCCTTTGACGTTGGTATCGACATAGGTGTCTGGTGAGTGGTAGGAGTAGGGAATCGCGATCAGCGCCGCCAGGTGAAGTACGGTATCGCAGCCCTTCATGGCGGTTCGCACGCCATGGGGGTCGCGTATGTCACCTGCAAACACGTCCAGCTGGTCACGCACACTGCGATCAGCGTGATCAAGCCATCCCCAGGAGTTGAACGAGTTGTACATGACGAAGGCGCGCACATCGTGGCCTTTGCGAATCAAGGCCTCCGTAAGGTGGGAGCCGATGAAGCCATCCGCTCCGGTAACGAGTATCTTCTTGTGGGTCATGATTGGGCCATCAGGCGGGCAGTTGCTGCGGCCGCTATTATCCAACGGCCCGACGTGGGGCCCGCCGAGGCTGTCAAGCCCTTATGGAACGCGGCCTAACTCCTGCTCGGAGGATTGCCCTTTGGGCTGGGCCCGTTCCGGGATACTTGCCAGCGAGCCAGGCAGAGCAGGGTGGTTGTGATCATGTAGCGAGCCACACTGAACCAAGAGTAGAAGATCCGCGATTTCCCGGCTTGCCGGGTATTCATGCTCACGGGTATCTCGACCATGCGCAGGCCGGCCTTGCGCAGCAGGAGCAGTACGCCTATGTCTTGGTAGTCCAGAAGTGTCGCTTCATGTGCTGCAAGCAGTTCGATCGCGCGCCGGTTGTACCAACGAAAACCGGATGTCAGATCGCGTAGTTCGACGCCAGTGATGGTCCTGAACCAGCTCCACGCGAACTGGCGAAGTCGGCTGGCGCGTTCAACATGGGCGCCTATGACGACGTCAGCCTGCGTGCTGGCAGCGACAAGGCTTGGGACCTCTTGGACTTCGTGCTGCCCGTCAGCGTCCATCGTGATAACCGCGTGGTATCCATGGGCCAGTGCGTGGCGAATTCCAAGTTGCATGCCGCCCCATGCGCCCAGCGGCAAGACAGGACGCGCAACAGTGGCGCCGGCTTGGCGTGCTATATCGCCTGTGGCATCACTGCTATGGTCGTCAATCACGAAGACATCGTGCCAACCCGCCGCAATGAGAGCGCGTACGACCTGCCCAATCGTGGAAGCCTCGTCGCGTGCAGGTATTACGATTAGCGTGCCGGTATGGTCAGGCGGTGATTCTGGGCGGAGGGACGCGTCGCGCAGCAGCAGGTGGTACTGTGCCGCGACTGTGCGCGAGCACGCGTCAATTGAGAAGCGTTCCGTCAACGCCATACGCCCGTGCGATCCCCACGAGCCCAAGGCCTCCCGATTGCTAGCCAAATGTTCAAGCTTCTCTCGCCAGGCAGCGACGTTGTCAGGGGGCAAGCTACTGATGCCGGCATTGCTTGACGAAATCACCCATGGCATGCCGGATCCCGGCAAATCAGTGACGATGCATGGTCTTGCATGAGCCATGGCTTCCAGAAGTACCATTCCAAATGCCTCGGTGCGCTCATTGGACGCCAGGCAGAAAGCGTCGCAGGTGCTCAGCAGTCGATGCTTGTCCTCATCGCTAACCTCGCCAAGCAGTTGCACATGCTGCGTGATACCGATCCCATACGAGCGAACCAGTGCCTCCAATCGATTCCAATCCTCTCCCTGGCCTGCAATCAGCAATTGCAGGTGCCTCGACTCACTCACGGCCCGGATGAGAGTTTCAAAGCCTTTGTAGTGAGCCAAGCGTCCGATGGACAGAAGCTTGAGGCGATCAGGCAGCCACGGAGAAAGATGCGCCTCTTGAGAAGGGGACGGTAGATTGACTTCAATGCCTAGCGGTACAACCGTGCACTTGTCTCGCCACGCAGACAGAGGTTCGCTGGCCTTCAGATAAGGCGGTGAAGTTACAAGAACACGCTCTGCGCGCCTTAACACGGCTTGTTCAAAGGGTCGGTAGAGGGCGTAGGCGAGGCGCAAAAGTATCCGCGTCCGGGAGACGACTACATCCGAATGCCAGTGCACGATCCAGGGACGCCGCCGGGCGCTGGTGAGCGTCAGCGCCCAGAAGACCGCATTGTTAGGCATGTGCAAATGCAATACATCGGGACTGACTTCGTCTATCGCGCGCGCTAGCGCACGCCGAAAACCCACTGCAACCGGAGCGTAGACGAGCTGAAACTGGACGGGTACCCGCCGAACCCACGCCGGGTCATCCGCCATCGGCGCGCCATGAACAAGGACGTGGCTGTCAATGCCCTGCAGCCGCTGCGCCCGCACCAGATCGGACAGGAATGACTCCATCCCTCCCTTCGTGGGCGGAAAGAACTTACCGATGTGGAGCACGCGAACGATCATGGGTAATGAGAAGGAGTCTTGCCGTTGGCGAGACCGAGAAGGAGAACGGCCTCCGATGGAACTGCAGCGGCTAGGCTATGCCATGCCGTGGCTGAGGAGATAATTGCCATCATGTCAAATGACCAAGTCCGTATGCATGTTTACCAACGAACTGTCAAAGATGAGCGCCAGGACTCCTTGTCATTGATTGCGGGTCTGATCGAACCTGGCCAATCCATTCTCGATTTGGGCATGGGAACCGGCGGGCTGGGTGAGTTTCTGAGTCAACGAGGCGCTATTGTCGCCGATGGGGTCACGCTCAACGCGGCCGAAGCCGAGATCGCGCGGACATGGTATCGCCGTCCCGTGGTCGCGGATCTGGATCGGGACGCGCTGACAGACCTTTTCGGTAGCGAGCGCTACGATTGCATTGTTTGTGCCGACGTGCTGGAGCACTTGAAGGCGCCGCAGCACGTGCTGGCGCAGTGCAAGCAACTGCTCAAACCGGGAGGTCGGCTGCTCACATCGGTGCCCAACGCCGGGTACTGCGGGCTGGTGGCGGAGTTGATGCAAGGGGAGTTTCGCTATCGACCAGAAGGCTTGCTTGACGCGACGCATCTGCGCTTTTTCACCCGCAGATCGTTGAGCCGCTTCTTCCGGGAGCAAGGCTGGGCCATGCTCTCGGTGACCACCACTCAGCGCAGCTTGCTGGATTCCGAGTTTCAGGTGGCCTTTGACAGTCTGCCGCCCGCCGTGGCGCGGCACTTGCTGGCCGTGCCCGATGCGCTCACTTACCAATTCATTTCGGTGCTGCAGCCAGCCGATCAGCAGTCTGTCGCGCCCGCTGGCGATGTGTCGGTGGCGCCGGCCGAGGCCGAAGGCGTGGCGATGGGCGGCGCCTTGTTTTCGTCGCAACTCTATCTGGCTCGGCAGGGCAAATATGAGGAGTCCGGCAAACTCGTGGTCGCCGGGCGCATCGGCGATGCCAGGCAGACGCTGGTCTTCGACATTGCCAGCAGTGCCGAGCCGTACAGCCGGATTCGCCTCGACCCGGCTGACCGACCCGGCTTCTTTCGGCTGCATTCCCTTGAGCTTGCGTTGCCGGATGGGCGGACGCTTTGGCGTTGGAACGCAACTGAACATCCCCTGCAAGCGCTGGCCGGCAGCGCGCATCAGGACATCGTGTTCTCCACGCCCTGGGAGCTTGCGGCGGGTGCTTTGCTGCTGCTCCATGGCGATGATCCCTGGCTCGAGCTGCCGCTGGATACGCCCGCGCTCGATCAGCTATCGCTTAACGGGGGCAGGCTTGCGCTGTGCGCCGGCTGGCCCATGTCGGCCGATTTCATTGAGGCCCGCAACGTGGTGTCGGCATTGCAGGCTGACCACGCCCAAGTGGAACTGTCGCTGCGACAGGAGGTCGTGTCGCTGCGACAGGAGGTCGTGTCGCTGGATCAACAGTGCCACGCGCTGCAAGACGGCAACCGAGCCATTGCATTCACCTTGGACCAGACGCGAGAGAACCTGCATCGGGTCGAGAGCGCGGCCAGCCGCGCCGTTCAGGCCGCACAGGATGAGAAGCAGGGGCTCGTCGCCGAGCTGCGCAATGCCCAGCGTGAGCGGCTTCTGTACCTGGGTCAGGTTCAGCAACTGACCAGTTACCTGCAGAGCATCGAGCAGTCAAACGTGTTTCGCTACACGCGCCCGCTGGTTCACGCGAAGATGCGCGTGGATCGACTGCTTGGTCGTACATCCAAATCAGACGCCCAGCCATCCATGAGTTCCACCTCGCCTGCCCCGATCCCTGCCACGCATCCGGTGGACATCATCGTTCCCGTGTACCGCGGCCTGGATGACACGCAGTGCTGTCTGGAGTCTGTCTTGCGTTCGCAGTGCCAAACGCCTTGGCGGCTCGTGGTCATCAATGACTGCAGCCCCGAGCCAGAGGTAACTCAATGGTTGCGTGCCCTGGCGGCACGCGAGCCCCGCATTGAGTTGCTTGAGAACGAGCAGAACCTGGGTTTTGTCGGCACCGTCAATCGGGGCATGGCCCTGCATCCGCAGCACGACGTGCTGCTGCTCAACAGTGACGCGGAAGTGGCCAACGACTGGCTTGACCGCATCCAGGGCGCGGCCTACAGCGGCGCGCGCGTGGCCAGCGTGACACCGTTTTCCAACAACGCCACCATTTGCAGCTATCCGCGCTTCTGCCAGGACAACGAATTGCCCGTGGGCCATGACACGGCCAGCCTGGACCGCTTGTTTGCCCAGCATCTCGCGGGGCGTTCGGTGCCGGTTCCGACCGGGGTCGGTTTTTGCATGTACATCCGGCGTGCCTGCCTGCAGGAAGTGGGCCTGTTTGATGTGGACAATTTCGGCAAAGGTTATGGCGAGGAGAATGACTTCTGCGTGCGCGCCCAGGAGGCAGGCTGGCTCAACCTGCATGCTCTGGACACGTTCGTGCGGCATGCCGGCGGCGTGAGTTTTGGCGACAGCAAAAGCGCCCGCGAGTTGCAGGCCATGGAAACCTTGCGCCGGCTGCATCCGCAGTACGACGGCGAGGTGCAGCGTTTCGTTCAGGACGATCCGGCGCGCATTGCGCGCCTGACGATCGATGTGGCGCGCATCGTCACGGCGGGTCGGCCGGTTGTCCTCAGTGTCACGCATAACCGCGAAGGCGGCACCCTGCGTCACATTCAGGAACTGGCGGATCGTTTGCATCAACACGCAAGCTTTCTACGGCTCGCGCCTGTGCCGTCCGGCGTGGAGCTGCGGCTGGAGGGCACCGGCGAGGCTCTTGCACTGCGGTTTGTTCTGCCGCAGGAGCAGGCGACGCTGCTCGACGTGCTGCGTCGGTTTCAGGTTGGGCACATCCACTACCACCATCTGCTGGGCCACCGGCCCGACATCTGTGACCTGCCAGAGCAGCTCGGTGTCAGTTACGACTTCACGGCGCACGATTTCTACAGCTATTGCCCGCAGAT
>Ga0154020_10008149_pt1 | contig 12175 bp, 7 predicted proteins | sample Klosneuvirus_201_FD_109709 | JGI IMG/M metagenome (GOLD analysis project Ga0154020, IMG submission 109709) | Active sludge microbial communities from wastewater, Klosterneuburg, Austria - Klosneuvirus_20160825_MG | ecosystem: Engineered > WWTP > Aerobic digester > Activated sludge | place... | reverse complement strand
CACTTACTGACTCCCGAAGCATACAAGGACTTAACCAGCGCTTAAAGAATTAGCTTAAATTAACGCTCACATAAATGCGCTACATCCCGAATACCCCCGATGATCGCAGTGCGATGCTGCGCGACATCGGGGTCTCCTCATTTGAAGAGTTGCTGGAACCTATTCCGGCGTCGCTTCGCTTAAATAGACCTCTCAAAATAGCCGACGGTCAGTCTGAATGGCAAGTACGCCGAGACTTGACCCGTATGGCAGAGAAAAATCAAAACGCAATGGGCCACGCCTGTTTCATGGGCGCTGGCAGCTACGATCATTACGTTCCCGCAGCCGTCAATGCGATAGCATCTCGCAGCGAATACGTGACAGCCTACACGCCTTATCAACCAGAAGTTGCACAAGGTACATTGCAAGTCATTTTTGAATTCCAATCAATGATTTGCGAACTATTTGGAATGCCCGCCGCAAATGCCAGTATGTACGATGGCGGTACGGCATTGTCAGAAGCAATTGCCATGGCTCGCGCGCATACAAAACGTCAACGCATCGTCTGGAGCGAGGCGGTTCATCCGTCTTACCGCAGAGTTGCTGAAACGAACAATATCGCGCTCGGAATGACTTTTGATGTGGCTCCGTGTCCAAATGGGTCACAGTCCAATGATACTATTAATATGTTGCTGGGCGACGACGTTGCCGCACTCGTTGTTCAATATCCGAATTTCTTTGGCATCATTGACGACCTTAGGCAATTGGTGGAGCGTGCACATTCACACGGTACGCTCGTTATCTTTGTAACGGATCCGATGGCGATGGGTTTGCTCACACCACCCGGCCAATTGGGTGCAGATATCGTTGTCGGAGAAGGACAAAGCCTTGGCAATTATATGTCTTACGGCGGCCCCTATCTTGGCTTATTTGCAGCGAGTAATGAGCTTGTGCGCTTAATGCCCGGCCGCATCGTCGGAATCACAAAAGACGTTGACGGTCGTCGTGGGTTTGTTTTAACGTTACAAACTCGCGAGCAGCATATCCGCCGCGACAAAGCCACGTCAAACATTTGCACAAATCAAGGCTTACTCGCCACTCGCGCAACATTTTATATGTCCATGCTTGGACCAACAGGTTTGAAAGATATCGGAGAAGCATCTGCTCGCCGGGCGCAATACCTAATGAAGAAATTGACCGCTGTCCCGGGCTTTTCAATAGCTCATAAGGGTGTTCACTTCCGCGAGTTCTTGTTAAAGGTCCCCGGCGATGCCAGACAATTCTTCAAGTTCATGGGCGAACGCGGCATCTTAGCCGGCGTTCCATTGACAAAGTTTGGTATGGCGGACGAACGTGGCATTTTAGTCGCGTTAACCGAAACTCGTACGATTGAAGAGATGGACAAGTACATAGCCCTTGCGACTGATTACTCGATGGGAGGTGCAAAGTGAAACGTGAAGTAGTCTCCCTCCAGAGTGAATCTAAGCTCATCTTCGAGCATAGCCACGTAGGCCGTGTTGGATTTCAAGCTCCTCCGACTCCCGACGCACTTCCGACATTCGATCTGCCCGAAGAACTGAAGCGTAAAAATGCGCCACGACTCCCCGAAGTGGCAGAGAGCACGGCTGTACGTCACTATGTGAATCTCTCGACTCGCAATCATCATATTGATCGTGATTTCTATCCACTCGGATCCTGTACGATGAAGTACAATCCGAAAATCAACGATGAGGTTGCAGCGCTTCCCGGCTTTGCTGGTCTTAGCCCATGGCAACCAGCATCAACAGCACAAGGCGCACTTGAGTTGCTTAGCGAGTTATCCGATGCCCTGCTTGAAGTAACAGGCATGGATAATATCACATTGCAGCCTGCCGCAGGCGCGCAAGGTGAGTTTACGGCACTCTTGATGTTCCGTGCCTACCACATGAAAAACGGCAATGTGCGCAAGCGCATCGTTATTCCGGATAGCGCTCACGGCACCAATCCTGCGTCCATTGTTCTTGCTGGTTACGGCGTGACTCAATTACCGTCGGATTCCAACGGTTTGATGGACATCGAAGCACTCAAGCGCACGCTTGATGAAGACGTCGCGGGTTTGATGATCACAAATCCAAATACGATTGGTTTGTTCGAGAGTAATATCGCCAAGATCATTGATCTCGTTCACGATGCAGGCGGCTTAGTATATATGGATGGTGCAAATCTAAACGCGCTCTTGGGTATTACTCGCCCGGGTGATATGGGTTTTGACGCTTGCCATATCAATTTGCACAAAACATTCTCAACTCCGCATGGCGGCGGCGGTCCCGGTAGCGGTCCAGTTGCCATCAAAGAGAAACTCGCACGTCATTTGCCGGTGCCTGTCTTAAAGAAGAACGGCAATATGTTTGTGTGGGATTGGAACCGACCGGACTCCATCGGTTCAGTTCATACTTACAATGGTAACTTTGGCATGCATGTGCGTGCCTTAGCCTATATCAGAAGTCTTGGCGGAAATGGTCTTTACGCGATTAGCGAGAATGCGATTATAAACGCCAACTACTTGCGCAAGAAACTCTCTCCAACGTATCAAATCTACGTGGACAAGCCTTGCATGCATGAAGCGGTATTCTCCGGAAATAATCAGAAGGCAAAAGGCGTTCGCACAACGGACATCGCCAAGCGCTTGTTGGATTATGGGATCCATCCACCGACGATATATTTCCCGCTCATCGTACCAGAATGCTTGATGATCGAACCAACCGAAAGCGAAACGAAGGAATCGCTGGACGAGTTCATTGAAGTCATGCAGCAAATTGATCGCGAAGCCACAGAGACACCGGATCTCTTGAAGCATGCGCCCTATACGACTCCGGTGAGAAGGCTCGATGAAGCAGGCGCAGCACGCAACCTCAACATTCGTTACTTCGGCAACGCCGACGCGTGAACATAGCCAGTCAGAATGGCTAGCACCGCTCGGCTTGAGTCGTTTTGTAGCGATTGATCTCGAGACGACCGGTCTTACGCCAGCCAATGACGAGATTATCGAAATTGGTGCAGTGTTGTTTGAAAACGGATCAGTGAAAGACGTCTATCAATCGTTTGTCAATCCCGGACGTCCGCTACCCTATATTGTAACGTCACTAACGGGGATAACTGATCGTGATTTAGTTGGAGCGCCTAAATTTGATGAAGTCAGCGATGAGCTGCTTTCATTTATCGGCGAAATGCCAATCGTTGGTCAGAATACTTCGTTCGATTTAGGCTTCCTGGTTGCAAGTGGCGGTGTCGATTTCCGCTTTCCGGGAAAAACGGTGCTGGATACCGCGGAACTTGCGCGCATTTTTTGGGCCGAGCTTCCGCGGTTTTCTTTAGGAAGTCTATGTTCAACGTTTGGAGTTAAGCTCGAATCTGCGCATCGTGCCAGTGACGATGCGCAGGCTACGGGCGAAGTCCTTGTGGAAATGATACGTCAATTGCCACACAGAGTGTGGTTTGACCTGACGACAGAAATGGCAACAGTTACAGGTCAAGGTCACCACCGATCTGAGGTGTTCTTTGACAGATTGAAACAAGTCAGTCTTGACATTGCCATACCGCAGCACGCAGGAGTTGATGATGAGAGCTTGTCACTTGAAGGTATTTCGATTAGTGAACTCGACAGTGGCGGAGTCTTTGAAAAACAATTGCCACACTTTTCACCACGCGAACAGCAGATCAGAATGGCTGAACATGTCGGGACAGCTTTCGATCAGCAGCAGATTCTGTTACTAGAGGCGCCTACAGGTACCGGCAAATCGATTGGCTACCTCGTGCCTGCACTCAAATGGGCGCTTAGTGGAAGTGAAGGCAGCGACCGTCAAGTCGTGGTCTCTTCGCACACGCGTTCGCTTCAGGAGCAATTGATGCACAAGGACATTCGCGACATTGGTATTTCTATGGGCGTGCATGTTCCCGCAGCAGTATTAAAAGGCCGTGACAACTATCTGTGCAAACGCAGATTCCGCACGGCGCTCCGCGATCTCGATGGCAGGCTATCCGATGGAGATCGGCACAAACTATTGCCACTGTTGCGTTGGTCGTATCTGACGACGCACGGAGATATTGGGGAAATTGGCGGCTTCAGACCTGAACATGAGCCTATGTTGTGGTCGATGGTCTGCTCGGATGGCGCGGCTTGTACTGGTGCCATGTGCGGAGCCAATCGTGGTGACTTCTATCGTCAAGCCCTTGACGAAGCTAAGAAATCTAAAGTTCTCTTGGTCAACCATGCGCTCTTGGCTACGGACTTCACACGTTTTCTTGGTGGAGAAGGATCTGAGCGCAGATTGGTCATTGATGAAGCACACCAGTTCGAGCGCGCCGTAGTATCTGCTTACACTGCCGTATTCAGCCTCAAAGTCACGCGCAACGTGCTCGGACGATTGGCAGATGAACGATCCTCACGTGGCCTCCTGACAAGGTTGGCCAAAGACATCAAGGACAGCGATGTAAAGGAGGAGTTGATTGCACTCGATGTTTTAACAAAATTGCTCTTTCAGCAGAGCCGCCTATCTTTTCAGGAAGCCGCCGGGTTCCCCTCACAATCGCAAACAGAGGAAACTCGCCAGCGACTTAAACCCCAATCTGCGGATCAAGAACTCATCGAAAGCACATTAAGTCCCCTACTGGATGTGTTTGACGAGCTCGGCGATCGCCTCGACAAACTGAATCAAGTCCTCGCCAGGGAAGAAGAATTACCTCGCGATGTCAAGGAGCGCGTGCTTGAGTTGCGATCTGTCTCCCTGGCCCTCGCCGACCTGATTGATTCCGGCAAGCTTACAATTGCATGCAACGACGCGAATTTTGTTTACTGGGTTGAGGCTTCACAAAGAAGATCTAATCTAACCTTGGCACTCTTTGCTGCGCCGATTTCAGTTGCTGAACCACTCGCCAAGACGTTATGGTCGAATTCGAATGGCGTTGTCCTAACTTCAGCAACGCTCGCTCACCATGGAGACTATACTGTTCTTGGTAACGCGCTGGGCATCAGATCAACTGACAAAACCGAAGTTGTTAAGGTCGTGCTCGAATCTCCTTTTGCTCTTCCTCAACAAATGCGTCTGTTTTGCCCAGCCTATTTGCCGGACGCAAAGCAAGTGACACGTCACTTGGATGCCGTCGCAGAATTTCTTTCCGGCATCATGGCACAAGTGAAACGTTCCACTCTGGTGCTGTGCACGTCGCACGCGAGTTCAGACGAATTAGTTAAGAAGCTGTCGCCCGTCGCTAGAAAACATCATCGACAGATCTTTCAGCAAAAAGGTGGTCGCGACACACATGAGGTGCTTAGAGCTTTTCGCGAAGCGACCGGCGGAATGCTGATAGGTTCATCGGCATTGTGGGAAGGTATTGACTTGGTTGGTGACATGCTGGAGATCCTTGTGGTCATCAAACTTCCTTTCGATGTTCCGACCGAACCGTGGCACGAAGCACGCGGTGAATTGGCCCTTTTGCAAAAACAGGATCCATTCTATTCTCTGAGCATTCCCTCATGTGCAACGAGATTGCGTCAAGGACTCGGTAGATTGATCCGCCACCCTGAAGATCGCGGCATCGCAATTATTGCTGACACACGGCTAACTGCAACTCGTTACGGGAAGATTCTTCAGCAGTCGTTACCTGTGCCAGTCGAGTCCGTTGCCACTGAAGATAATTTGATGGATAAAATTCAAACCTTCTTTGCAGGAAAACAGCAATGATACAGAGTTTGGATCATATCGCCATTGCAGTTCCAGATTTGGACAAAGCAATTGAGGAATGGAGTCGCATCACAGGGGCGACGCTGACGCATCGCGAACACATCGTTGAACAGAGCACCTTCGTTGCTTTTCTGAGAATAGCTGATTTTCGTATTGAATTGATTGCCCCTGACAAACCTGACTCCGCCGTAGGAAAATTCTTGGAGAAACGCGGCCCCGGTTTGCATCATATCGCCCTAAAGACTCTGAACGGACAAGTTCTGCTAAACGAGTTAGCAGACAAGGGTGCACGCTTGATTAACACATCGCTCCGCCCCGGCGCGGAGAATACGATGGTTGGGTTCGTGCACCCTGCCACATTAGACGGAGTTTTAGTTGAAGTGGTGGAGCATCCTTATTAGTAGAGTTGGCTTGCTGTGACGCCGGAGCTTAATGACAAATTAATCAATCTGCCCAAGTATCCGGGTGTCTACATTTTTCGAGACGTCAAGGGCAAGGTCATATATATCGGCAAAGCGAAAGTCCTGCGCAATCGCGTGCGACAGTACTTTCAGAAAACGTCTGATGGCCGCCCACAGTTTGAAATCCTTGTCTCAAAGATTGATGACCTCGAAGTCATCACGACTAAGACGGAGTACGAGGCACTGATTCTTGAAAGCAATCTCATCAGCCAGCATAAGCCGCGTTATAACGTCATGCTCAAGGATGACAAGTCGCAGCCATATTTGCAGATTGCCAATGAACAATTCCCGCGAATCTTTCTGACACGTCGGCCCCTTCAGGATGGATCAAAGTACTATGGCCCGTATGGAGATCTGCGTTATTTGAAGGGTCTCCTGCACGTTCTGCGTGGTATGCTTCAGATTAGAACGTGTAATTTGCCTTTGACAGAGGATTCTGTCAATAAAGGCAAGTTCAAATCCTGTCTCGAGTTTCATCTGGGACGCTGCAATGCTCCGTGCATTGGCAACGAATCGCGCGACGACTACGCAAAACGCGTGCGCGATTTTACTGCTGTTATTAAGGGTCGCGGCAATGACATTATCACTCAGTTGCGTGACGACATGGAGAGCGCCTCGGACGCTCTTCACTTTGAACGAGCTGCACAGTTACGCGACTGGCTGGCTTCAATTGAAAACCTGACCCGTCGTCAAACAATCATCTCGCCCGAGCCTGTCGAGCGCGATATCATCGGTTTGGCAGTTCAGGATGAAGATGGCTGTCTCGTTGTTATGCAAGTCCGCAATGGCCGGTTGCTTGGGCGAGTGCAATACCCGCTCAAGCTGCCGAAAGACACTCCACTCGATGAGGTCCTTACTCAGGCATTGCAACTCTACTATTCGCAATCAGGAGTCCCTGATGAGTTGATTTTGCCCTATGATCCGACAGACTCCAAACTACTCTACCACTGGCTAAAGGAACAGGCTGAGAACAAACTCTCAGTTAAAGTTCCCGAGCGCGGCGAAAAAGTGCAAATGGTAGATCTCGCCCAACGCAACGCGGATCTTCAGTTGCAAGAGATTCTTCGCTCTGCTTTAAAGCGCGAACGGATTCCAGCAAGTCTGACGGAGCTGAAAACAAAACTCGGACTAAAAGACATCCCGCGCGAAATTGTCGCATTTGACATCTCAACCCTGATGGGCGAAAACAAAGTTGCGGGTATGGTTGTGTTTAAGATGGGCCGGCCGGCGCGTAACGACTATCGTCGCTTCAAGATCAAAACGGTCGAAGGTCAGGATGATTTTGCCTCGATGCATGAAGCTGTCTCGCGTCGCTTCGCACGAGTAGCCCGCGAGCAACAGCCAATGCCCGACCTTATTCTTATTGACGGTGGCAAAGGACAGCTTGCGGCTGCTGTGGACGCATTGCATTCGGCTGGAGTGCGCGAGTATCAGATCATCGGACTTGCTAAGAAACTCGAAGAAGTCTATCGTCCCGGTGAATCCGAGCCACACAATTTGCCCAAAACCTCTTCGGCGCTGAAACTTCTGCAGCAAGTTCGAGACGAAGTTCATCGCTATTCGATCACATATCATCGTCAGCTACGCCAAAAAGAGTCTATGGCTTCAGAGTTACAGGATATACCCGGAGTGGGCCCTGCACGCAGGAAACTCTTGCTCACTCATTTCCGTAGCTTCCAGCGGCTCAGCGAAGCGTCTCGCGATGAGTTAATTGCCATCAAAGGGGTTAGCCCGAACCTTGCAGACCGTATCGTCGCATTTTTTCAAGAGCGAAAATCAAGCTGATTCAAATGAGCACTGCCTGTCCACCCGTCACATTAGAAACCGCGCTTTCACACGGATTGTCGAGTGAAGAGTATTCCCGTATTCAAGAGATTCTCGGCCACGTGCCGACGTTTGTTGAATTGGGGATTTTCTCCGCAATGTGGTCGGAACACTGCTCATATAAAAACTCTATACTCGAGCTAAAGCGCCTTCCGAAAAAAGGTAAACGAGTCCTAGTTGAGGCGGGAGACGAAAACGCCGGATTAATCGATATCGGAGACGGTTTGGCGGTTTGTTTCAAAATTGAAAGCCATAATCATCCGTCGGCAATTGAACCTTTCCAAGGTGCAGCAACAGGAGTCGGAGGAATACTGCGCGATATCTTCTCAATGGGCGCTCGTCCAATCGCGGCATTAAACTCCTTGCGCTTTGGCGATCCAACACACCCTCGAACCGCGATGCTGCTTGACGGAGTCGTAAAAGGCATAAGCCACTACGGCAATTGCTTTGGTGTTCCGACTGTAGCAGGCGAGATCTACTTTGATCCGTCCTACAATGAGAACCCGTTAGTTAACGCCATGGCCGTTGGCGTCGTCGAAGTAAGCAAAATTATCAAAGGCGCGGCACATGGGGTAGGAAATCCCATTTTTGTCGTAGGATCAGCGACGGGCCGCGACGGTATTCACGGTGCTTCATTTGCATCAGAAGACCTTTCCGAGTCTTCAAAGGAAAAGCGGCCGTCTGTTCAAATCGCCGATCCATTCAAAGAGAAGCTCCTTCTTGAAGCCACCTTGGAGCTTGCCGGAACGGATGCGCTAGTTGGAATTCAAGACATGGGCGCTGCAGGAATCTGCTGTTCATGTAGCGAAACTCCCGCCCGCGCGGACACTGGAATTCATCTCGACGTTAACAAAGTTTCGCGCCGTGAAAAAGGCATGAATGCATACGAAATTTGCCTTTCCGAATCCCAAGAACGCATGCTTGTCATTCTGAAGAAAGGGCAAGAGCACAAGGCCCGTGACATCTTCAGTAAATGGGATTTGCATGCCGACGAAGTCGGATACGTTACGGAAGACAAACTGTTCACAATTGAAGAAAACGGCAAAACTGTCGGTGTGATTCCTGCGGCAGATTTAGTCCTCGGGGGCGGCGCACCGCGCTATCGCAGAAAGTTTGAGCGGCCCGATACTCTCGACCCGTTACTGAATTTTGATCCAACCCACTTGCCGGATCCCAACGATTGGAATGATGTTTTACTTGCGATTCTTGGTGCTCCAAATATTTGTAGCCGCAAGCTCGTTTTCGAACAATACGACCACACGATTGGTGCGGCAACCGCTCAAGGAGGCGGCAAAACAGACGCTGGAATTGTGCGCGTGCCCGGCACGAACAAAGGGCTTTCCTTGTCCGTGGATTGCAACTCCCGCTATGTGTCTGTTGACCCTCGACGAGGAACCGCCCTCGCGGTATTTGAAGGCGCACGTAATGTTGCCTGTACCGGTGCAGTTCCAGTTGGAATCACCAATTGCCTGAACTTTGCAAACCCCAACAAGCCACAAAACTATTACTTCTTCCACGAAGCAATCACCGGCATGTCGGACGCTTGTGTAGCCTTAGATATTCCTGTCACAGGCGGCAATGTCTCGTTCTACAACGAATCACCGAGCGGCCCGGTTCGCCCTACACCAGTGATAGGTATGGTCGGTGTCTTGGATGACATTGACAAACACGTCGGCATCGCATTTAGGGAAGAGGGGGATTTCATCGCCCTATTAGGAGACATCGGACCCGATCTCGGTTGCAGTGAGTTTCTTGCCACTATTCACGACGTTGTTGCAGGACCGCCGCCTCGTCTTGATATCGATCAGAACATACAACTAATCAAACTGCTTCCAGAACTTGCCAAGAACGACATCCTGGTTTCCGCACACGATATTTCTGAAGGCGGACTCGCTGTTGCGGTCGCTGAGTCCTGTATGGCTGGTGGCGTCGGCTGCTTGTTGACCTTTCCCTGGAAAGAGCGTGTCGTCGATACCCTCTTCGCGGAGACATCCGGTTGCGCAATCGTCAGCGTCACGCATGAGAAGTGGCCGCAGCTAAAAGACATGTGCCTTGCCTACGGTGTTTCTTTGCAAATGCTCGGTAGGGTAGGGGGCGAGCTAATTGTCATTAATGACTGGATCACGTTACCCTTAGAATCGGCCTCAGAAGTCTACGATTCAGCGCTGGCTAGCCATCTCGGTCGGTAAAACCCTCCATTTTTAGTTCAAAATAATAAAAATCAAATATTTAGACTCGATTAGTTAGTATTGCATGTTGGGTCTAATTTGATTACATTAATAGGTTAAAGCAGGTCGGGCAACCTGACCGTCGGAAACTACCCCCGTAGCTCAGTGGATAGAGCACCGGCCTCCGGAGCCGGGAGCATGGGTTCGAGTCCCGTCGGGGGTGCAAGCACAACTTTATGTCCGAAGAATCCCAGACGCCACCTCCCAGCGAACAATACGATATCAGCGAGGACGAAAAACTCCTCGCCGTGCTCGCATACGTCCCGGTTGTTTGCTTCGTGCCGTTTTTCAAGCGCGAAGAGTCCTCGTTTGTGCACGGCCATGTCCGGCTGGGCATGGCGCTCTTCTTTGTTGAAGTTGTCGCGCTCTTATTACGTTTCCGATTCATTTGGGATCTCGTTCTTTTTTTCTGCATTGTACTCGCGGGCTTAGGCATTATGAATGTGTTCAAGGGCCGCGGTTTCTTTGTTCCATTTTTGTCCGATCTCTTCAGCCGTAAATTCTAACCCGCGCGGCCAAATCTGCGCGTTCGCAACAGTCCTGGAGTCCAAGCTTGAGAATAGCCGAGAAAGTCGCCCAGTTTCATACCGCCCGCGATGTAATGTCAGCAGGAATCTACCCATATTTCCGGGCGATTGAAACGGATCAAGATGCCGTTGTCAGAATTAACGGCCGCGATATCCTCATGCTCGGTTCGAACAACTACCTAGGACTGACGAATCACCCGAAGGTTAAAGAAGCCGCTCGCAAAGCCGTGGACGATTTCGGGGCAGGCTGTGCGGGATCACGTTTCCTGAACGGCACTCTGAGCATTCATAAAGAATGCGAAGAAAAACTCGCAGAGTTCTTGCGCAAAGACGCAGTGCTGTTGTTCACGACAGGCTATCAGGCCAACCTCGGTGGAATTGCGACATTAGTCTCGCGCAATACATGGATTATTGCCGATGCGCTGTCGCACGCGAGTATCATTGATGCCACACGCCTCTCCTTTGGCCGCGTCGCGAAGTTCCGGCATAACGACATGGCCGATCTCGAGCGATTGCTGAAGACGCACCAAGGCAAAGAAATGATCATCATCACCGAAGGCGTTTTCTCGATGGAAGGCGATACTGTAGATCTCACTGCCGTCGTGAAGCTGTGCAAAAAATACAACGCGGACCTCATTCTCGACGACGCGCACGGAGTCGGAGTATTTGGTCCCAATGGCGAAGGCACTGCCGAACATTTTGGTTTGACAAATGAAACGGATGTCATCATCGGCACGTTCTCAAAATCACTTGCGGCCATCGGCGGATTTGTTGCGGCATCGGAAGATATCGTTCACTTCTTGCGCCATCACGCGCGCGCCATGATCTTCTCAGCTAGCCCACCGCCTGCAACCGTTGGTGCAGTAATCGCAGCATTAAAGATAATCAAAGATGAGCCTGAACGCCGCGAGTTACTTTGGAGTAACGCAAACTACTTGCGCCAAGGTCTGCAAAATCTCGGTCTCGATACGGGCCATAGCAACACCCCGATTATCCCTGTTGTTGTTGGTGATGCCTTCAACACCTTCCAAGTTTGTAAGATGATGCAGGACGAGGGCGTGTTCATTAACCCCGTGGTTCCACCGGCAGTACAGCCAGGCCAAAGTTTGATTCGGTTCTCTGTTATGTCTACGCATACGCACGATCAGCTTGATTTTGCTCTGGACAAGATTGCCAAGATTTCCAAGATCATTCCCTTCCACGCGGAGGCTCCTCATTCCGGTTCGCATTCAAACGGTCTCGGATCAGAAGACGCTGACCCGTTTTCTGCGGTTCCCTTGGCAAGTTCAGGGCACTGATCCTAACTGGGTGCCGCCGCTGTTGTTTGATCAGCGGAATCTGTTTTCACCCAAACATCCTTTCCACAAACACGCGAACGTCAAGCATTTCATCGCATTAGATGAAAATGGCGACGTTCGCGGTCGTATTAGTGCGAT
>Ga0154020_10008148_pt1 | contig 12176 bp, 9 predicted proteins | sample Klosneuvirus_201_FD_109709 | JGI IMG/M metagenome (GOLD analysis project Ga0154020, IMG submission 109709) | Active sludge microbial communities from wastewater, Klosterneuburg, Austria - Klosneuvirus_20160825_MG | ecosystem: Engineered > WWTP > Aerobic digester > Activated sludge | place... | reverse complement strand
TCCTTCGATCTCGTATGCATGGATGGATCGAGGCAGGAATCCGGCATCGGCGATAGCGATAGCCCGGCGGTTCGAGAGGAGGCCGACTCAGGCCGACGCCGGTCCCGGTGCGAGCGCAATCTGCTCCAGCGACGTCCAGCCCATCCAGCCTGCCCAAAGCCACGGCTCGCGCGGACGTGCACCCCGGAGTCGCTCGACGAACCTCGTTACAGCCTCGCCGAGCTGCCACGAGTCGTCACCGGCAGCGGCGGTACCGAGAGCCTCCAGGAGAGTGCTCAGCTCGTAGTAGGAGTCGTTCATCATCCACGCAGGCCAACGGTTGGTCACGACCACGCGCGCGCCAGCCGCGATAAGCGCCTCCGTCGGCGAATCCCACTCACCGCCGGCCCGAATCAGCCCACCGCCGCCAAAGCATGTGAACGACACAACCGAGGCTGCGACCGGCAACCGCACGCCACCCAAGGCCTCCTCTACGGAGACCTCCGTGCCGCCGACCGTCAGCGAGGCCGCGCCGAGGACGCCCTGCTGTGTCCCGTGACATCCGATAACGATCACGCGGGCCGGCTCGGTGTTGAGTGCGGCACGGAGCTCCTCCACGGTCGAGCACCACACGTGATCCAGTCCGAGCTGCTTGGCAAGACCCGCCAGGGTACGGCCGAGCGGCTCGTTCTTCTGGAACACGTTCACGACGACCTGGCGATCGGCAGCACTCGGCCGAGGAGCCGGGTGCCTCCACGCGCCAGGACGGACAGCTAGAACGCTGCGTACCGGAATGCGTGCGTCGACCAACGCCCCGAGCCATGGGACCTGGAGGGCGGTCGACTCGAGCACCAGGGCGACTCGATCGATCGCGGTGCGTGTGGCACCCTTGGACCGTCCCGTACGAAGCGCCCGCGCCACGCGGAGCTGGCCGCGAAGCCGCTTCATCAGGTCGCGCCAAACCTGGTCTGACGAGGGCGGCGGGATCTTGCCGGCGCCGAGCTTGAGGTCGAGCCCGGCCCGCGCGCGCACGCCGTCCAGCGTCTCGAGGAGGCTCAGAGATGCGGGGAGCTCGATCCAGTGCTCGACCTGGGCCGCGGTCGAGACCCCGAGGACCGCGTGCCGGCGCGTGATGACGGGCCGCACGACAGTGACGCCCGCGGCGGACAGCTGCGCCGGCGGAAGACCGCGGATGACCAAGTGCGCGTGCGCGTAGAGCAGCCCGGGTCGATCGGATGCGGTCGCGACGCGGTCGATTGCCATCGCGGTCCCGATGAGGTCGTCTGCGCCGCCGAGGAGCCCCTCGCGCTCCAGGCTAGAGGCAGACGCACGCTGACCATGGAGGCTCGCGAGCGCGAGCCGGAGTTGGCGTTCTGCCTCGACCGGCGATCCGACGAGCGCCAGGGCGTGCGCGAGCGTCGTCCTGTGCATGCGCTCGGATTCGCCGTGGCCGTCTTGAGTGTCGGCCTCGTCGATCGCGACCGAGAACTGCCGCGTGAGCGTCCGAAGCGCGTTCTCGAAGCCTTGCGCGCCGCACGCCGCCAGGCGGAACACATGGTCCAGGCCAGCCACGAGGGCCCGTCGGGAGTTCTCGGCACGGCCCACGCCGCGCCAGCCGTCGGCGAGTTCGATGCAGTTTGCCGCGAGACCGTCGGCACGCTCGGCGTTGAGTCGGGCGTCACGTCCGTGCGCGATCTCCTCGCGTGCAATGGCCAGATCGAGCGTGAGGATCCGGTTCCGCACCTCCAACGCGTTCACCGCAGCGAACCCGGCGCCGCCATCAACCTGCAGTAGCTCCGCAGTTAGCGCAAGCTCGCACGGCACGACCACCGACTCCGCGTGGTGAAGAAGCTCGCGCGCGGCCTGGAGCCGCGCACGCCGACTCGTCAACCGCTGAAGCTGCCGATCGCGGATCATCGAGTCCAGGGTGACGAGCGCGTGGACGAGTCGAGCGGCGCCGACCAGCTGGCGCGCACGTGGCGACTGCTGGTCGTGCCCGTCGATCGCGGCCTGCAGCTCCTCTAGAAGCTCGCGGGCCCAGGGCAGAGCGCCGATCCGCAGTAGGACGCGTGTAGCGTCAGCCACGACCTCCGCACCCAGGCCCAGAAGTTCCAGGTCCACCGCGCAGCGCATCGCCAGCGCCAGTCCGTGCGCGTAGATCCTGCTGATGTCGCTGTCGCGCGTCGGCCAGCCGCCGCGCCGCAGCGCCGCAACTTCGGCGACTAGACCGAGGAACCCGCTGGGCTCGTTGAGGAGCCCCTCGTTGCCGAAGTGCGCCGCGAGCCCCTGCCGGTCGAGCGCCGGGCCGCTCACGAACGGCAGGGACCACGACCAACCCGCCTCGGTGTAGAGGCGGGCGGCGACGAGTAGCAGGGTGTCCTGGGGCAATGGGTGGCCCTGGACCCACACGTACATGTCGCCGAAAGAGAGCGAGAGGCGCGGGCTCGGGGGGGGGCTCGGTGCCATGGGTCCCAAGTATCGTCGCGGCGAAGTCGGTTGGCGCCTACAGCGCGTAATGAATGAAGAACTGCAGGATCTCGCCGGGGCCGATCCCTGCACGCGCCCGGCGCGGAACCGGGAACCGGATCGTCGACTCCCATGGACCACGCGACGTGTGCGCGAAGCCGACGTTCGGGCGGTCCGGTCCGACGGCGAAGAAGCTCGCGAATCCGAAGTCGACGGCGGCAGTGACGGTGATCTCTACCTTCAACAGGTCGTTGCGGCCGTGGACAGGCTCGAAGGAGATGCGGTCGAAGTAACTGGCGTGGCGGTCGGGGGCGGTGCCCTGCTGCTCGGCTTCCTCCAACGCTGACCCAGGAGCCCACAGGCCGAGCACGAAGGGCGCGACTCGCAGGTACCAAACGCCGCTCTGCATGGCCAGCATCGTGAGCCTCTTCACCAGCTCGCGATCCGACGGGGTCATCTCCCCGCGCTCCCATCGCGCGACCGTGTTCGGGTGCGTGTCGAGCACCGCAGCGATGTCCGCCTGGGTGAGGCGCGACCCAGCCAGCGTCTTGCGTTCCTTGAGCTGGGCGAGAGCCCTCTGGGCAGCCTCGACGATCTTCGTGTCCATGGTCTCGACCTCGACGTTCGACATCGGTCACTCCCGCGACGCACGTGCGGCGTATAGCGGCACTATACCGACCAATGCGGATAGTTCAACTATCCGCTTGGCTCGTGGAGCTCGCGAGGACTCGCTACCGAGGACGCTGATCAGAGCCAGCAGAGGGCGCCTCGTCATCTTCGCTCGACGACCTCTTGATACGGCTCCCAAGCCGGAGACGATTCCGTTCGAGAGCGAAGCCTCGTCAGGGTGATCGTCGCGGGCCCGACCGCCAGAGTGTGCTCTTGCCTCGCTTCTCCCGCACAACCCCCAGCCATTCGGGGTGCTCCGCGATGAAGCGGGTGAGACGGACCGGGAAGACCGTCCGAACATTTGCGTTGCGGCGCGTGAGCACCGCGATGATCTCGGCGCTCGTCCAGCTGCCGGGATTCAGGCGAAACCACTCGCGGAGCAGCTCGGGAAACTCCGTCACATGATGGAGCGCGCTGAACGTCGCGCGCCAGACGTGAAGAGGGTCCTCTTGGCCGGGAGGGACTGGGTCTCGCTGCGGCGCGGGCATCGGAAGCCCCTCGAGATGGGCGAGGATGCGATCGAGCTTGGCTTCGATGCGATCCAGCTGATCGGTCCGTGTGCTGCGTGCCATGGCGCTCGGTGAAGCTATGCGAGCGCGTCGCGGACGGTCCGGACGAGAAGTCCAAGCTCCCTGGCCGAGAGGTTCTTCTTGCCTCCGACCCTGATGGCCTCGATCACGATGGCTGCCGTGGACTGGATCAGGGTCGGGTTGCCGTTGACGGCTGGACCGGGAGCCGCAGCGGCGGCCGAAGCAGTGGGCGTCGGAGAGGACGTTGCGGGCGCGCTCATGAGATCAGCGAGCCGCTGCTGCACCTTCGCGGTCGCCACCGCGTGCCCCGTCTCCCAGTTCTGAATCGACGTGGAGCTCACGCCGAGCGCCTTCGCGACGCCAGATCGCGACATCTTTTGACGTTCACGCCAGCCGCGAAGCGCCTCAAGACTCACAACCGTCCAAGTCCCAGCCTGCGACCACCACGACGCGCCCTGCGCGTCGTGACCGGTGTCTTCTTCGCCATGGCTGCCTCCCCGCGCAAACTTACTTCATGGCGCGCCCCGGTGGGGCCGAAAGGTCCATTGCCACGATCGGGGACGGCGCCGCACGGCCGCTCCGGGTGATCCACATGGGGTTCACTCGCCCTCAGGAACCAGCGGGCACCCGTCCCGCCATCGGCGGACCAGGGGCCAGCCGGCCATGCTGAGCGCGACGACCTTGATCCGCGCATACTGCCGAGCGGGCTCGTCGGGGCGCGACAGGTCCAACACGCGCACGTTGTTGCCGCCTCCGCCGAGCGAGACGCTCACGCCGAGGGAGAGGCTGTAGACCAGCCGCCGCGGCCGAGAAGGCCGCCGCGGCCGCCGCCGCGGCCGCCGCCGAGAAGGCCGAGAAGGCCGGCGAGGAGAAGGCCGCCGCGGCCGGCGAGGAGAAGGCGGCCGCGGCCGAGAAGGCGGCCGCGGCCGGCGAGGAGAAGGCCGCCGCGGCCGGCAAGGAGAAGGGCGCGGCCGAGAAGGCCGCCGCGGCCGCCGCGGCCGAGAAGGCGGCCGCGGCCGGCGAGGAGAAGGCCGCCGCGGCCGGCAAGGAGAAGGGCGCGGCCGGCAAAGAGAACGGCCGGCACGGAGAAAGCCGGCGCGGCCGGCAATCGGCAAGGAGAAGACCCGCAGGCAGTTAGAAGACCAGTGCCCGGCTTCTAGCGCGGACAGACGCTGGCATGTAGCTGGCCTATCTCGCATGCTCGGAACGCCTTACGAGTCCACGTGCTCTGCCGGCTCCGAAGGTTCGGACCTCGTATCACATTGCAATTGCTGTCCTTGCGACGCTGGACACCGACGGGCCACCTCGCGAGCCGATCCAGTGTTCCTACACCCGGCAATCCAGGAGCCGATCATCCAAGATCCCATCTGCCCGCGCGAGCAGGGATGCCGCATCAATAGCCGAGTCCATAATGCGTTATGTCGAGTTCGCGACTCCCAGGCGAAACGCCAAGATCTTTCTCAATCTGCTTTGCTCGGCTGACTACACCTCTATGCCGCGAACGAGAACGACCAATGCGGCAGAAGGACTTGGTGATACAGATGCTGCTCACTGTGGGCGAGGTGGCTGCAAGGGAGTGCCAGTCGGTTGGCACTGTACTGATCTGGATTGACGAGGGGCTTCCCACCATGGAGCACCCAGACGACGAGGACGAGATCCTCATCGACCTCAGCGACCTGGTCGTGTTCCTTAGCGCGAAGCGTCAAGAGGCGGCGCATAAGAGTGATACGTCCGACGAGGAGGAGGAAGAGGAGGAAGAGGAGGAAGAGGAGGAAGAGGAGGAAGAGGAAGAGGAGGAAGAGGAGGAAGAGGAAGAGGAGGAAGAGGAGGAAGAGGAAGAGGAGGATAGCGAGGCCGAAGAGGACGAGGAGGAGGAAGGCTAGCAACCACTGCACGCGGCGGGGCAACCCGCCGCGTGCGGCCGTTGTGAGGCTAACACTATGAATGATCGGCAGATGGGCGACGAAGCGTTGTGGACCCCGGAGGAGTTCGGTCGGTTCATAGGGCGTAAGCGTCGCTGGGTTTACGGGCGCATTGGATATCCACCTGAAATGAAAGGCTCCGTTCCCTTCATTCGCATTCCAGGAGGAGTGCCGCGGTTTATCCCAGCGGTCGTAAGGGCTTGGGTCGCGAAAGGGTGTCCGCCAGCAGCCGAAATGGCTTCGGTACAAGGCTAGGTAATGCAATGGCTTCCGTGTTTCAGATCACCTACACGAAGCCGTCGCCGGACGGAAACGGGCGTATCCGTCGACGCACGAAGAAGTTCTGGCTTGAGTTTCGGGACTCGCGCGGCGTCATCCGAAGGGTTCCTGGAACTCGAGACAAACGCGCAACCGAAGCAATGGCTGCGAAGTTCGAGCGCGAGGCGGCGATGGGTGCAGCGTTCGGCTACGCAGCGGAGCAGGTCGATCGCTCAATCGAGGATCACGTTCAGGGATACGACGCATTCCTCCAGGCGAAGGGGGTGACCGACGGCTGGCGCAAGGAGTCCGTTGCCAGGCTGCGCGTGCTCATCACGAAGACCGGCGCGCGCAGACTGGTCGACATCAGCATGATCGCGGTGGCCCGCGTGTTGAGGGACCTCGAGGAGGGTCGTTCAAAGAGGACTCGGAACGCCTATCTGCGGAGTCTGAGGGCGTTCGTGGCGTGGGCCATCGCCGATCGCCGCCTTGCCCCGGAGGCGAGACCCCTGGACCCGGTGAGGCTCCTCGACGAACGGAACGACCCTGCGCGCCCGCGTCGATCCATCGCTCCGGGGGAGCTCGCGCGTCTCATGGCCGCCGCGCTGCGTCGTCCGCTCCTGACTGTCGGCCCGCGGGTCACACCCGAGAGGCGACTGACGCTCGAACTCCGAGGCCGTGAGCGCGCCCTCGTCTATTCGTGTCTCTTCTTGACCGGTCTTCGTGTGGGCGAACTCGCAGGACTGCGCTGGCGTGACGTGAGGTTCGTCGAGTCGCCGGCGCCGATCCTCGCGTCTTTGCCGAGCGTCGTCGTCGAGTCGCGCGTCACGGGCATCGCCACCGTGCAGGGGAAGAGCCGCAAGACGGAGCAGGTGCCGTTGGTCCCTTGGCTCGTCGAGCAGCTGGTGGCCTGGCGGAGGCTGCGGCCGGGTGGTCCCGGCGACCGGATCTTCAAGATTCCCTCCCAGTTCGTGCGTGTTCTGCGGCGCGACCTAGCCGAGGCCGGGATCGCCTACCGCGACGCGGAGGGGAAGTACCTCGACGTCCATTCGATCCGCCACTCGACCGCCACGTTCCTGGCCGTTGCCGGAGTGGCCCCGCGGGTGGCCCAGGCCGCGATGCGGCACAAGAACATCGACCTGACGATGAACACATACGTGGACATGGCTCTACTCGACGTCGGCAAGGCCCTGGCCACGCTGCCGATCTCGGACCTTCCCGCCCTCGGTGGAGGGTCATGAGCCGCGCGCGTCTGGTGCGTGCCGACTCGAAGGTCGGACTACTTCAACGACGACATCAACGGCTCGGTGCCGCACGGCGAAAGCACCGGCGCCTGATCTCCGGATTCCGCTCGAGTCGGCCGATGCGCAGCGACTGGATGGCGTCTCCCTCCATCCACGGGAAGACGAGCCCCTCGTTCTTCGCCGTCGCGGACCATGAGCATCGGCGAGGACGGAGTTCCTGGAGTCGCTCGCGCGCGCGCTCAGCCAGCCGAGAGTACGCTGTTCGCACGGGCCGGCGACCGGCAGGACCGAACGGAGTAGCAGTTGACCCCTGAGCAGCAGATCAAGCGCCTCGAACAGGATCGAGAGCTCCTCCGACGGTACCGCGCCGGGGACAGCGACGCGTTCATCGAGCTGTCGTCCCGGGCCAATCGGTTCATGAGGAAGCTCGCCGTCGGGGCAGAGGAGCCGCCGAAGAACGTCGACGAGTTCATCGAGGACATCTGGACACGCGTGCTCCAGGAGACGATGCCCCTCGAAGGGTCCCTCCTGGGGATGCTCAAGCTGAAGGTCGAGTGGGCGCTGGGCACCCTCAAGAAGGAGAACATCCGGGAGGAGAAGGGGCTCGAGCGCGTTGCCCAAGCCGGCGGTAGGAGAGTGGCGTTCGGCCCGGTCGAGGAGGAGATCCGGGAGCTCCTGCCGCTCTGGATCGTGCCCACGCGCACACTACCTGCCTGGAGGGCTCACCTTCCCGAGTCCTCGACCTGTCGGACCTGGTCGGATCTCATGGGTGAGGGCCACCGAGACCTCGTCAGCTTCGACCCGATCGTCCTTGCGGCGCTCGACGTCCCCCTCTCGGAGGTCCCGGCCACGTGCCAGGCTCTCGCCCAAGCCGCCCGCGCTGGTCGGTCGATCGTCATGCTCATCCCCGGGCTCGGACCGGAGTCCTGGGATGCGGACATGCACCTCGGGATGCTTCACGTCCTGACGGCCATGGGCCTCCCGGTGGGGTCGCAGCGGATCCGATGCCCGGAGCTGGGCAAGTCCGACGCCCGGGTCCGGTGGCTCGAGGGTGAGCTCCCGGGCCTGGGCGTGTGGTGGAAGGGTCAGCACCTGGCGGCCGCCCCCACGGAGCTCGTTCCCGCCAAGGTCGTCGCCCCCTGGACCATGCACGCGCTCAGGCGCTACGACGGCGGGGAGGGCGCTGCCGTCGCCCTGTTCATGGGCCCAGGGAAGATCCTCCTGCTCCCGTCGCGCTCGAGCGGCCCACCGACGGAGACCTCGGAGCTCGCGGCCCTGCGCTCGATCGTCGCCTCCGTCCGCGACGCGCCGACCGTCGTTCGTCTGGTCGCTGACCTGGACCGCCGAGGCAAGTTCAAGGGCAACTTCTTCACGACGGCAGGCGAGTCGGCGGCCTGGCATCTCGGCCCGAAGCTCGCGTCGCTCGTGTGGGCGTTCCTCGAGGCGCGTACCCCCGACGGCGTCGCTGCCGACGCGGAGATCAAGCGCCTGATGATGACCGAGATCTCCACGTTCAAGGAGAAGGACGAGCTCGGGACCCTGCGCGCACAGGTCAACGCCTCCTTCCAGAAGCACCTGGCCGGCATGTGGGACAAGACGCCCTACCCGTTGTTCGACGACCAGGGGAAGACGACCCGCCTGCGCTTCTTGGACCAGTTTGCGGAGGTGCGCGGTCTGGAGGCATAGTGCAGGAGGAGGGGCAGCATGGCCTCCGTCTTCCGGCCCACCTACACGAAGCGCACCGACGACGGGAAGACCGTCAAGCGCACGAGCCGCTGCTACTGGATAGAGTACCGCGACCCGGACGGTGTGCTGAAGCGCGTGCGCGGCTTCGTCGACCGCCGCGCGACGCAGAAGAAGGCCGCCGAGATCGAGAAGGCGTTGTCGAGGGGCGAGGCCCCCGTCGACCCGCAGGCCGCACAGGACGCCCGCTCGATGGCGGAGCACCTCGTCGACTACGACAAGTACCTCACCTCGCAGGACGCCGGCGCGCGGTGGAGGCGCGAGTCGATCGCGCGCATCAACAAGGTCGTCGACGAGCTCGAGGCGGTGCGCCTGGTCGACCTTGACGGCGCGCGCGTCGCGGCGTTCCTCGCCACGAAGGTCGAGCAGGGCAGCAGCGCGCGCACGCGGAACGCCTACCGGACGAGCGTCGGGGCGTTCATGAACTGGTGCCGCGCAGACGGTCGCCTGCCCAAGGAGCACGACGCCCTCGCGCTCGTCGGGACTCTGAACGAGCAGCGCGATCCGAAGCGGAAGAGGCGCGCGCTGACCACCGACGAGTTGCACCGACTCGTCGACGCGACGCGCCGGCGGCCGCTCGACGCGGCGACGAAGGAGCGCTGCAACGCGGGCGTCTCGACGAAGGAGAGGGAGAAGCTGATCCGCCGCGGCGACGAGCGGGCGATCATCTACATGACCCTCTACTACACGGGCGTGAGGATCGGCGAGTTGTCGGGGATCCGGGTGGGCGACCTGGTGCTCCCGACCGAGGAGGGCAAGGCGGGCCTCGCCACCTTCTTCTCGAAGGCGCAGAAGCCGCAGACCGTGCCCCTCCGCCCCGACCTCGTGGCCGAGTTGAAGGCGTGGATCAAGGCGAACGACCTCACGCTCACGGACAAGCTCTTCTCGATCCCCGGCCAGCTCGTGAAGATCCTGCGGAAGGATCTGAAGCACGCGGGCATCGCGTACCGGGACGCGATGGGCCGCACGGCCGACGTGCACTCGCTGAGGCACACCATGGCCACGGCGCTCTCCGTCGCCGGCGTCCTGCCGCGCACGGCGCAGAAACTACTCAGGCACTCGCGCATCGACCTCACGATGAACACGTACACGGACGCGGGCCAGCTCGACTCCGCGGCCGGGGTCGCGGCGCTGCCCGCCCTCCCGTCGATCCTTGCGACGCCCGCCCCGACGCCGCCGATCGCGTCGCCCCAGGCCGCGGCACCGACGCCCTCCAGCACGACCTCCGAGCCGTCCGTCGCGGCGATCGCGCCGGACGGGTTCGTGGCGAACGCGCCGGAGAGCGCGGCTTGCAGGCCGGCTTGCAGGAGCTGCGCGCACTCCGACCGACCCGATTGCACTTGCGTGCACTCGACCCCGAGCGACATCTCCGGAAAGGAAGAAGCCCAGGCCTTTGTGTGGCCTGGGCTTCCGGTGTTGGGCGATACAGGACTTGAACCTGTGACCTCCTGCGTGTCGAGCAGGCGCTCTAGCCAACTGAGCTAATCGCCCCGAGGGGACGGGAAGATACCCGCCTGGCGACGGGGGGTCAATCCCGGCCTCCAGCCGGCGCCCTGGAGCGCGGATGGCGCCGAAGTGCTCGCCAGGCGGCCGGTTCCGGCGGAGGCGCCGTAGACTCCCGCCTCATCATGCCGACGCCCCCCGGTCCGCTGGTCACGATCGTCATCCCCGTCTTCAACGGAGAGAACTTCCTGGCGGAGGCCATCGACTCGGCCCTGGCCCAGACCTACGAGCGGGTCGAGGTCCTGGTCGTCGATGACGGCTCGACCGACGGCGGGGCGACGGAGCGCGTGGCCCGGTCGTACGGCGACCGGATCACCTACCTCCACCAGCCGAACGGGGGGACCGCGTCGGCCCTGAACCTCGGGATCGCCCGCATGCGGGGCGAGTACTTCTCGTGGTTGAGCCACGACGACCGCCACGCGCCCGACAAGGTCCTGCGCCAGGTCGAGCGGCTGGCCGCCGCCGGCGGAGGCCCGGCCGTGGTCTTCGGCAACTTCCGCAACATGGACGAGCGGCTGGAGCGGGTGATCCAGCTCTCGGGCTTCGACGCCCGGCTCGAGCGCTCCGCGCGCTGCGCCATGCTCCAGTTCTCGATGAACGGCTGCGCCTTGCTGGTCCCCCGGGGGGCGCTCGAGGCCGCCGGGGGGTTCGACCCGGCGCAGGTCACGACCCACGACTACGACCTGTGGCTCCGCCTGGCCGGCGCAGGCGTCCCGTTCCTCTTCGTCCCGGACACCCTCGTCGACTCGCGGGTCCACCCGGCGCAGGACAGCAACCGCAAGCGGGAGCTGCTCGCCGTCGAGGCGGACGCGGTCTTCGCGCGGATCGCCGCGGCGCTCACCGCCGACGAGCTGCGGCGGTTCTCCGACGACCCGGCCGGGTTCCTCGACGGCGTCTTCGCGCAGCTCGTGGTGAACGGCTGGCGGCGAGCCGCGGCGGCGGTGCTCCGCGCCGGGCTGACGCTCCTCGATCGGCCCGGCGAGCGGGAGGCGGTCGAGGCGCGCCTCCTGGGCGGCCGGCTCGGGCTGGCGCGACCCGCCGAGGCGCGGGCGGCGCTCCTCCGCCTCGCCGCCTCCCCGCGGCGGAGGGTCCTGCACGTCAACGGGTGGTGGGGGGTGGGCGGCGCCGAGCGCGTGGTGGCCAACCTCGCCGGGAGCGGCGCGGACCGGCACCACGCCGTGCTGGTCAACTACGAGGACCAGGCGGAGCGGATCGGCTACCCGGTCGCTCCCTCCGTGACGCGCCTGGACCTCCGCCCCGGGCCGAGGTGGTTCGACGCGGTCGAGCCCCTGGCCGCAGCCCTGGCCGCCGACCTGGCGATCATCTACCCCAACTTCCTGCCCGGCCTGACCCCGCTCTACCAGGCGCTCGCGCGGCTCCGGGTCCGCACCGTGTGCGTCCAGCTCAACGCCTTCTGGCTGCCGGCGGTCTACCCGGACCTGCACGGGCTCCTGGCCGCCCGGGAGGAGGTGTGGCGCGCCGCGGACGCGGTCGTGTGGATCACGCGCGCCTCGGCGGCGCTGTGCGCCTCGAGGCACGACCGGACCTTCCTCCTCCGCCCCCCGGTCGACGTCCGTCCTGACCCGGGTCCCCGCCCGCGCGGGTCGGCTCCGCGCCTCCTCGCCGTCGGGCGCTTCGACGACGCCCTCAAGCGCGTCGACCTCCTCGTGGCCGCCTTCGGGCGCCTCCTCGAGCGCCATCCCGCGGCGCGGCTGACCCTCCTCGGCCCGCACGCGCTCGGCCTCCGTCGCGCCCCGGAGCGACCATCCCTCGAGGAGGCCCTGGCCGCCCTCGGCCCCGCGCGCGGGCAGGTCGAGCTCGTGGGGACCGCGCCCAGCGTCGAGGTGCACTACCTCGGCGCC
>Ga0154020_10008147_pt1 | contig 12176 bp, 10 predicted proteins | sample Klosneuvirus_201_FD_109709 | JGI IMG/M metagenome (GOLD analysis project Ga0154020, IMG submission 109709) | Active sludge microbial communities from wastewater, Klosterneuburg, Austria - Klosneuvirus_20160825_MG | ecosystem: Engineered > WWTP > Aerobic digester > Activated sludge | place... | reverse complement strand
GTACTGTTTGTTTTATTCGAGCCCTTTTTGCTAACATAAGTGTTATTACGATTAAACTGCCGATTAAATAGCTACAAACAGTGGCTAAAATAAAGTTGTTTAGGCCAAGCAGTAAAGCCATACCGGCACTTAGATAAATGTCGCCTGAACCTAACCAACGACCCTTGGACGCAGCGTATTGGCCGCCGAAAAAGGCTAGGGCGATGGCTAAAGCTAATAGGTGATTGATGACATTGTCGTATAAATTGCCTCCATTTAGTAATACTCCCGGTAGGCTCAAGATTAGCCAGCTGTAGAGGAAAATATTGGGAATGGTTTTAGTTTTTAAATCGCTGAAGCAAATTGCTAATAGATTTAGAGAAATCAGGTTGAAATAAATAAGTTTAAGCCAAAACTCTAAATTGGTCTGATAAATTGTCCATTGGATTAGTCCTTCTGCACTAATCAGTAAATTAAAATTGGCGAAAAAAAGTAGTCCGGTGATCAATTCAATTATTGGATATAGTGGGGAGATTTTTTTGTGGCAATAGCTGCATTTCCCTTTTTTGAAAATCCAGCTCAGTATGGGGATTAAATCTTGGGCTTTCAAGTTGTGTCGGCATTTTGGGCAATGTGATTTTCCCGCTATGATGCCTTTGCTACCACTTAGTGTCCGATTAATTAGTACAGACAGAAAACTGCCAAAACAGCTGCCGATAATAAAAACAAAGATACTGAAAATTATTTGTTCATTCATGGAGCGATGAGATTAGCTTTGATATTGGTATTGATTTTTTGGCTGGCGAATAATTTATTGTAACGAGTGGCTGCGGCAGCAGCTACGCCACTTTCTTGCCCTAGAGTATGGGCTTTTTGATAAAAGTTTAAGGCTTTGTCGAATTGATTTTGTTTTTCATAAAGTAGGCCGAAATTTAAATAAGTGGCGTCCAATTGTGGGTTGAGACCTTGGGCGTACTTGAGGTGATCTTCAGCTTTTTTCAATTCATTATTATAGATATAAGTCCAACCGAGGAGATTTTCGGCCATAGCTTCCTGAGGGTGGTCTGTAGCAGCTTTTTGGGCCAGTGCCAGGGCTTTTTGAGGTTGATTGGTTTTTTCCAGATAAATCCAAATTGGTTTGATATAATAATTTATATCTTGGGAGTTGAGGCTGAGGACAGTTTCATAGCTGGCTGCTGATTTGGGATAATTTTGTAATTCCAGGTAAACTTCGGCCAATTTTTGATCAACAAGAATTTTTGGTTCATAGCCATATTCTTTGGCTTTGAGTAAATTTTCTTCGGCGGATTTAAAGTTATTGATGCTGTAATACCCGAGCCCCAGATAAAAAAGTGTTTCAGGTTTTTGATTGTCCAATACTTTGGCGCGTTCCAGAGCTTCGATGGCGTCTTGGTATTTTTCTGTTTGTAGATAAGCATATCCCAGTAAAATCCAAGCGTCCCGATAATCCAATTTGGCTTTGGTAACTTCAAAAAGCAGGGGAATGGCCATTTGATATTCCCCGCATTGATTGAAACTGCGGGCCAGAAGCAATTTTAGGTGTAAATCTGGTGACTCTGAATTAAATTTATATTCATTATAGGCACTGAGAAAATTATTGGCTTTTTGTTTTACTTCCTCTGAACCACCTATTTTTACCGCTTCATCGAGTAGATTTTTGGCCCGATCATTTTCACCGAAATAGGCTGCTAAAATACCTTGATAATATTTAACTGTCTGATGTGGAGTGGTGATTGGGTCAAAGACTTTTCTGGCTTCACTGATTTTCCTTTGCCCTAAAAGTGATCTGCCTAAATATATTTTTGCATCAATATTATTGCCATCTCGTTCTACCAAATCCTGGAAAACATCTTGGGCTTTGATAAAATTATTTGTGCGTATTTGGATTTTTCCGATTTCATAAAGTGGTTTTAAGTTGCTGGCATCTTTTTTATAAGCTTCTTGATATTGGGCGATGGCCAGACTGGGGAAATTGCTTTTTTCCAGTTGAATCGCTCTGTCGATTATTTCTTGATAGCTTTTGTCTCGGGCGATTTTATTGTCACGGAGATTTTCTGGAAGATTTTTTTCTTCTTCGGCTAAAGTTTGATCGGTGTTTTCTGAAAGTGGACGTGTTGCCGGGTTTTGAAAAGGGGGGAGTTCAAAAACATAAAGTATGGCAAGCGTAATGCTGGCTGCAATTAGTAGGAAAAATAATCGGAAAATCAATTTGATCATGATAGTTGGTTTAATTTTTGTTTAACAAAGTGGGCGTGGCTGAGGGCAATGGCCAAAGCATCAGCCGCATCATCCGGTTTTGGTATTTGATGAAGGTTCAATAATAATTGTACCATTTTTTGAACTTGAATTTTAGGAGCGGCGCCATATCCGCAGAGATTGAGTTTAACTTGATTTGGTTTGTATTCACTTAAAGGTAGTCCACGTTTGGCCATTTCATACATAATGGCTCCACGACATTCAGCAACTTTTAGGGCTGTAGTAACATTTTTACTAAAAAAAACTTCTTCAATAGCGATTTCTTGGGGCTGAAATTCTTGAATTATTTCCAATAAATCTTCTACGGTTTGTTTGATGCGTAAATTATGCGGAAGGTCTTTTTCTGTTGTGATAACGCCACAATCAATCAATTTAATCTCATGATCAATCTGATGGATCAATCCAAATCCTGTAGTAGCGTAGCCTGGATCGATACCTAAAATCAGCAAATCAAATAAATTATTAGATGCTGTTGTATTATAGGCAAAGGATTCCTGTTTGGGAATTAAATTTGTTTAAGCATGATTTCTCTACTGGCTTGAGTTGCATTTGATACAATAACTATTTTATCGCCTTTTTTAATTAATTTTTCTTTTTTGAGTAAAGCTATGATGTCTTTGGAATTATTGGCTTTGTTGACCAGAATATTATTTAATCCCCAGGATAGATGCAGTTCGCGACCGGTAAAAAGATTTGGAGTAATAGTAATTATTTCAGTGAAACTTCTGAGTTTGGCCAATTGTCTCGCTGTAAATCCATGATTGGTGATGGCGATGATTTTATCGGCTTTGGTTTCTTCGGCTAGTTTTGCCGCTTGGAGGCAGATTTCGCTGGAGTCGTTTTCTGAAAAATTATGATGATTTAATTTTGTCCATTGTTGATTTTTTTGAAACTTTTCCATGGCTTCGCTGACTTTTGCGAGAGTGGTGACAGCTTCTACTGGGTATTTCCCTGAGGCTGTTTCATTGGAGAGCATTAGTCCATCAGTGTGGTCAAATACGGCATTGGCTGCGTCACTGATTTCGGCGCGAGTGGCTCTGGGACTAACGACCATTGATTGTAGCATTTCGGTGGCAATGATTACGGGCTTGCCGGAGTTGATGGCCATTTTAACCATGATTTTTTGGGCAATGGGGACTTCTACAGCTGGGGTTTCTACGCCTAAATCTCCACGCGCAACCATGATGGCGTCGCTGGCCTGAATAATTTCTTCCAGATTATCGAGGGCTTCATGTCTTTCAATTTTGGCAACAATTTTTGCAGTGGATTTGGCCTGGTGAATAATTTGGCGGAGTTTTTCGATGTCGGAAGCTTTGCGGACAAAGGAAAGAGCGACATAGTCTACGCCGAGTTTTAATCCAAATTTTAAATCTGTAAGGTCTTTTGGGGTAAGTGGATTTGCGCTAATGGATGCTGTCGGGACATTGATGCCTTTGTGGGATTTCAAAAGTCCTGGGGTGATGGCTTGAACTGTAATAGAGGTTCCGGATACTTTGATTACTTTGGTTTGTATCATGCCATCTTCGATCAAAATCAAATCATTTTTACGAACATCTTTGTGTAAATGACGGTATTGAACGGGGATAATTTTCAAGTTGGGTTTTTCTGTGTAGGTGTTTGATGAAGTGTCCAGGATGAAATTTTCCTTTAATTTAATTGCTACTCCATTTTCCGGAAGTATACCGAGACGGATTTTGGGGCCTTGTAAATCTTGTAGTAATATTACTGTTTGTTTGGTTTTTTTCTCGGCAGCACGCAAATTATTGACCAAATCTAATTGAGACTGATGATCACCATGGGAAAAATTTAAACGGGCAACGTTCATGCCTGCTAGGATCATTTTTTCCAGTATAGCTTTTGAGCTAGAGGCAGGCCCAAGGGTGCAGATAATTTTTGTTTTTCGGAGCATTTTGTTTTTTTGTGAACTTTATTTTTAACTAACTTTTTTAAGTGGAATGGTCGTGTTTGCTGGCTGTTGTCCTGTGAAAAGTGGATCAACCTTTATTAAATTGAGCAAGACGGTTGTTCCTCCCTGATAGCTGCTTTGTACTGCTCCACCGGCGCTAATGGCGTCATTGAAAATTTGGCTGGGACTTTGGGAAGCAACTTCGTTTAGAGCGGCAGCCTCACTTTGTTTTTCCGCTCCTTTGAAATTTTCCGGTGCTCGTGGGGCATTATCGACACCTTGAAATATCAGACGTTCTGGTTTGAAAGTTGTTTTGTAAGTGTGGCGATTGAGAAAAATTGTATTCATAAAAATTACATTGCTAAAATTTCTTGTTCAATTTCTTGCAGACGTTGCATTTCTTTTTGCCTATAGATGTTTTCCAGTTCTATCAAGCCAATACCAAAGTTGCGTTGGAGCTCTTTTTCATATTCATTGAGAACTTGTTGGAGATCTTGTTTAAGTTTTAATTTGTAACGGTTTTCCAAGTCTTGCGCTTCAGCTTTTGTCTTATCTATCGTGGTAATTCTTTGTTCAGTTTCTACTCTGAGTTTTTCACATTGTTGTCGAAAAGCCTGACTGATTAATTCCAGTTGTTGAAGTTGTTTTTGTGCTGCTTGGCTGTATTGTTCGGTAATTTTATCCATGGGTGGAAATTTTATTTATGGTCGAGAAGTTTTTGATATTTTTTAATTAGATCACGATAGACTAGTGCTGATGGGCGAATAGTACGGAGGAAAGCATCATCGTAGTCAATTTTTATGAGTCCAAAACGTGGTGTGAAGCCGCTGTCCCATTCATAATTATCAGTGAGTGACCAGTGCAGATAGCCAAGGACTTTTGCGCCTTCTTGGCGGGCTTTGAAAATCCAATCAAGGCCTTCTTTGATTACTTCTTCCCGCAATTTATCACTATGGTCAGCTACGCCGTTTTCGGTGATGATAATAGGCTTATTATATTTTTTATACAATTCTAGAATATTTAGATAAAGACCTTTTGGATAAATTTCCCAGTTCATGTCGCTTTTTCTGGGAGTGGGGTAAGAGGTCTGACAGAAGTCATCAACCAGTTTCCAGTCCGCTCGTACGCAACGATAAAAATAATAGTTCAAGCCGATAAAGTCTTGATGATTTTTGATATAATTGAGGAAAAATAAATTCCAGCGATATTTAAAGAAAATAGAGATTAGATGGTCAAAAGGATTGTTCTTTCGATCGGCTTGGAAAATTTGATTGTTTTTTGCTACTCCGATTTGAAAGTCAGGATTGATGCCTTTGAGGCTTTCATAAGCTTCTCGGTGGGCTTGGCTCAAGTTCTTGAGTACTTTATTGTAGAGTAGAAAACTCTTTTTAAGTGGAGGCCATTTTTTGATCAGATAGCCATGATAAGCATAAATTTCTGGCTCATTGATGGTGATTATATATTGTAAATCATTACGGAAAGTCGCCCCGATCAATTTGCAGTAATTCACAAAATGCCTGATATTGGCTTTCTTTTCAAAACCTCCCAAGTCGGCAAACCATTTGGGTAGTGAAAAATGGAAGAGAGTAGTAAAGGGAGTTAATTTATTTTTAGCTAAACTTTCAAATACTTTTTTATAATGTTCCAGAGCTGCATAGTCGATTTGGCCTTGTTTTGGTTCTATTTTGGCCCATTCTATGGAAAAACGATGGGAGTTGTGACCTAACTCTTTGGCCAAACGGAAATCCTCTTCATAGAGATGCCAATGATCGGTGGCCTGCCCGGAAGGTTCTAGTCCTTTTTCTTTTAAAGTGGTTTGTTCAAAGTCCCACCAGTCGCTGTTCTGATTGTTTCCTTCGGATTGATGCGCAGAGAGTCCGGCGCCGAAATAAAAATTGGGCATTGATATAAAAGAGAATAAATCCTTTTATTTTAGCATGAAAACGCCTTTTTTGAAAGTTTTAAGTGGGCTAAATATGCTTGAGGAAATAGGTGACCATTTCTTCGGTAGTGGAGTGTTGGTCGGGGGAACTTTTTAGTACATTGTAAATTTCGTTGCGTTGATAGCCAAGCCCCATTAAGGCCTGGATTACCTCTTCCAGATGCTGATCGAGGTTGCTGGATAATTCTTGGTAATTTTCAGGGTGAACTTTGCCTTTGAGGTCGAGAATGATGCGCTCGGCGGTTTTTTTGCCTATTCCGGGGACTTTACTGAGAAAAGCGGCATTTTCTTGGAGAATGGCGTTTTTGACTTGATTGACGTCGCTATTCAAAATTTCCAGGGCGGTTTTAGGGCCGACGCCATTTACACCCAGTAGCATACGGAAAAAGTCTAAATCGCTGGCTTTGGCAAAACCAAATAGGCTTAGATCATCCTCTCGTACTTTTGTATAAATGAAATATTCCTTTTTGCTGCTAATTTCTGCTGTTTCCAGGAGAGAATTACTGAGATGTATTTCGTAACCAACTGATCCGGCCAACAAAATAATGGTGTTTTTTTGTTTGCTGATAACTTGTCCGGTCAAAAAACCAATCATGTGTATTTGTTTAAACTTTGTCTTGGAATCTGGCGAAGAAATTATTTTTGAATTCCAGGTATTGTCCTGCGGATATAGCTTCTCTGGCCTGATGCATTAGCTGCAGGAGGAAGTATAGGTTATTTAAGCTAAGTAGTCGAATGCCAAGCATTTCATTTTCCTTGACCAAGTGGCGTATATAGCTTCGACTAAAGTTTGCTGTGGGACTGTCTGGTGATTCCGGGTCTAGAGGAAGAGGATCTTTGAGGAATTTTTCATTGGTGATGTGGTGTCGGCCATCAAAATTGTAAAAACAGCCATGACGGGCGATGCGAGTGGCATGAACGCAATCAAACATATCTATGCCTCTTTCGATGGAATTGAGCAGGTCGTGAGGTGTTCCTACCCCCATTAGATAGCGTGGTTTGTTCTCTGGATAATAGGGGTGAATGGTCTCCAGTATGTGATTCATAACGGGTCTCTCCTCTCCTACTGACAAGCCTCCAATGGCAATTCCTGGGGTGTTTAGCGAGGAAATAAATTGAGTGGATTCAATACGTAAATCATCGAAAACAGTACCTTGAATTATCGGGAAAAGGGCTTGAGCTGGTTTTTCGATAGGGTCTTTTTGGGCTTCTAATTCTTGGTGTTTTTGTAGACATTTCTGGGCCCAATTATGTGTGCGTTGTAAGGCTTCTTCGGCGTATTTTTTGTCACTGCTATGTGGTGCGCATTCGTCCAAAGCCATGATTATGTCGGCTCCCAAATCATGTTCTATTTCTATGACTTTTTCTGGAGTTAAATAATGTTTATTACCGTCGATGTGGGATTTGAATTCGACCCCATCCTCGCTGATTTTCACTTTATTGACGCCTTTTTTGCAACCTTCGCCCAGGGAGAATATTTGAAATCCACCAGAGTCAGTCAAAATCGGTTTATCCCAATTAATCCATTTATGTAGTCCGCCCATTTCGCGGATTAACTTATGCCCAGGCCGTAAATAGAGGTGATAGGTATTGGCGAGAATTATTTGGGCGTGAATTTTGTTTAATTCATCAGGTGAAACTCCCTTGACCGACCCCAAAGTTCCAACCGGCATGAAAATAGGGGTTTCAATTTCACCATGTGGTGTTTTGAATATCCCCCTTCTCGCATTGGTTTGCTTATCTTTAGCTGTAACTTGAAATTCGAACATTAAGCTTTTTTAGCCTTTTTAGTAACTTTTTTTGCAGGAGCTTCTTCGCTGTCTGTTTCAGATTTAGGCTTGTTCTTGTCTTGAGCCTTAGCAACTTTAGCCATGAATTTAGCAACTTGGTCGTTTCTAACGTCGCTACGGCGTTTGCCAGTATAGAAAGGGTGTGAAGCTGATGAAGTTTCTACTCTGATGACAAAGTGGTCTACGCCATCAATTTTTTTAACTTCTTCGGATTTGAGGGTAGAAGTGCTGACAAATTCAGCGCTGCTTGTTACGTCGAGGAAAACTACTTTGTTAACTTTTGGGTGAATTTTGTCCTTCATATGCGATTCTTGATTAATTTTTCTGTGTAAGTAAGCGCGATTTGATTAAAAAGTCGGCGCTGTCGATAAAAAGCAAATGGATTCTAATGATAAAGTTTTAATTTAGCAAGCATATTTTGTCTAGGCTTAGGCTTTTTCAATTTGTTCATGGGCATCCTCCATGATTTCTTCTGGGGTCCGTTCTACTTTTTTGGTTTCTTCGATAATACTGGTAGATGCGACAAAGTCCTTGCTATTCATTCTCATCAGATAGACTCCTTGTGTGGTTCGCCCTTGTTTTGGAATGGCTTTGAGAGGTAGGCGAATTACTTGGCCCATTTTGGAGATGATGATTAGGTCTTGATTGGAGTTTTCTTCGATGATTTTTGCTCCGACAATCTTTCCTGTTTTTGCTGAGATATTGGCTGTCTTGACCCCTGTCCCACCACGTGTTTGCAGGCGATATTCACTTACTGGTGAGGATTTTCCGAGGCCATTTTCCATAATTACCAAGAGTTGAGAGATTTTTTCGTCTCTGATTATTCCCATATCTACTACGGTGTCTCCAGTGCGGACTTTGATGCCGCGTACTCCCATGGATGCTCGGCCTGTTGGGCTGACATTTTCTTCGACAAAGCGAATGGATTTACCTTCTTTGGTGACGATAAATACTTCATTGTTTTTGCTGACTTGAGATACCCAGTGTAACATGTCTCCATCGCGTAATTTTATGGCAATTAAGCCGGATTTACGCACATTGGAGAAGTCTTCTACTTTTGTTTTTTTGATAGTGCCTTTAGTCGTACACATCAGTAAATAGGAGCCTGTTAGTTTTTCTCCGGTGGAGAGAATGCCGGTGACAATTTCTTTATCAGATAATTGTAGTAAATTGACTACTGGCGTGCCTTTGGCTGTGCGGGAAGCTTGTGGTAATTCGTAAGTAGGGAGGCGGAAAACTCTACCCAGATTGGTGAAGAATAACAAGTCATCGTGATTACTGCATTGCAGCATGATGCTGATTTCGTCTTCGTCTTTGGTGGTGGCCCCGATAATGCCTTTGCCGCCACGTCCTTGTGTTTGGAAAGTATTAACTGGGATTCTCTTGATGTAATTTTCTTTGGACATCATCACTACCATTGGTTCATTGGGAATGGTGTCTTTGCTGGAGAATTTGCCAATGGCGTTAGGGTTGATTTCAGTGCGACGTTTGTCTCCATAATTATCAATCATTTCTTGAGTTTCACTTTTGATAATATTGAAAACCTTTTTTTCACTACCCAAAATGCCTTCGAGTTCAGCAATCAAAGCTAATTTTTCAGCTAATTCATCTTCGATTTTCTTTCTTTCCAAGCCTGCCAAGGTTTGAAGTCTCATTTCTAGAATAGCTTTGGTCTGGAGGTCGGAAAGTTTGAATTTTTTCATCAAAGCAGCATGGGCGTCTTCTTTGGTGGGTGATTTCTTGATTGTTTGAATTATTTCGTCAATATGATCCAGCGCTATTTTTAATCCATCCAGAATGTGGGCGCGGGCTTGAGCAACGGCTAGGTCATAGGCAGTACGTCGTTTTACAACGGTAATTCTGTGAGTAATGAAATGTTCAAGCATTTGCTTGATATCGAGAAGTTTCGGTTGCAATCCATCAACAAGTGAAATCATGTTGAAATTGAAGGTTGACTGCATTGGAGTCAGCTTGAATAGTTGATTGAGTAGCTTTTTTGGATAAGCTTCTTTTTTTAATTCGATTACTATTCGTATGTCTCTTTTTGATTCGTCTCGTAAATCACTGATGCCAACAATTTTTTTGTCGCGAACTAAATCGGCAATTTTGGTGATTAGATCTGATTTATTTACCTGATAAGGGATTTCAGTGATAATTATTTGAAAACGGCCACTTTTTCTTTCTTCAATATCTGCTTTTGCTCTCATAACTATGCCTCCACGACCTGTGGAATATGCTGTTCTGATCGCGTCGTTGTCATAAATAATGCCTGCAGTTGGGAAATCAGGGCCTTTGATGAATTGCATTAAATCATCAATACTAGCTTCGGGATTGTCCATTAAATGTAGTACTCCAGCACATAATTCACCTAAATTGTGAGGTGGAATGGATGTGGCCATACCTACGGCAATTCCGGATGACCCGTTTAAAAGTAGATTGGGGACTTTAGTCGGTAAAACGCGAGGTTCTTGGATGGAGGCATCATAATTATCCGCCCATTCAACAGTGTCTTTGTCGATATCGGCAAGCATTTCATCGGAGATTTTCTCCATTTTTGCTTCGGTATAACGATGGGCGGCTGGTGCGTCTCCGTCAATTGAGCCAAAGTTACCTTGGCCGCGGACGAGCACATATCTCATAGCGAAGTCCTGAGCCATTCTAACCATGGCGAGATATACTGGTGTATCGCCGTGTGGGTGGTATTTACCTAAAACTTCACCGACGATTTTAGCTGATTTCTTGAAGGTGCTTCCTGAACGTAGACCCATTTCATGCATAGCGTACAAGATGCGACGATGAACTGGTTTTAGGCCGTCTCGCACGTCTGGGAGGGCGCGTTGAACGATTACACTCATGGCATAGTCCAAATATGAACTTTCCATTTCCATGGAAATGTTGCGTAATGTGTAGTCTTTGATTAGTTCCCCGGTTGTTTGTTTGGGATCTTGTTTGGGAGATTTGTCTTGATTTGTGCTGTTTTCTGCCATTCTTAAAGTTTGTGAATTTGCTTCAGCGCAAGTTTAGCATAAGTGTTTTACCTGGCCAATTGAAAAAAATTGCATTTTTTGGTATAATAGAAGGATTTAATAAGTATGGCTAAGCCAAAATATACCAGATCTATGGCAGATAATAACTTAACTAGCACTGGCGGAGATAATACTGGAAGTAACTCCGGTGTTCCGCTTTGGCTGCAGAAAGCCCAAGCTACGGTTGTGCCTGTGGTAGATAATGCTGCAGTAAAAGAAATGATGGCCTTGAAAGAGCATGAAGAGAAAATTAAATTGGACGATCAAGGGAAAGTTGTTTTGGATAATGTGATTGGAAGTCCTGAAGTTGAGGTTCAAAAAATGGAAGAAAAAGCTTTGGATGGCTTGGATTTTGAAGGTTTGGAGCCTAAAGCCAAACCGGTTTCTGTAGTTGCGCCCAAAGACGAAGCTCCGGCTGTGGCAACTACAATAGCAGCACGTCGAGAAGCGCCGGCCTGGTTAAAGGATTTAGGTGGCCTGCCTCAGGAAAAAACACATGAAGCTGTTAAGACGGAAAAAGTTCAAACTGAAATTTTGAAAAATTTAACTGTTAAAAAAGAAGAAAAACCTCTTGCAGCTCCCACTTTTTCAGTGCAGGAAAAGGCTGAGGCTCAAGCCAAAGGTGATTTGCTAAAAGATTTGACCAAAGGTTTGGTAAAAGCAGTGGAATCGACTAAAACTGAAATTGAAAAAGGTAAAACGGCTGGAGTTGAAGATGCTTCAATTACTTTGGAAAATTTTGAAGTGACTAAGGCTGCCAAGAAATATGTAGAAGCTGGTGGCGCTCCAAAAACTCCAGAAAATAAGCAGAAATCAGAGCTTGCTGCAGAAGAAAGACGTAGTTTGATGGAAGCGGAAAAGATTTTTCAGGAAGGAATGGCGACAGTTCGTGATTTGATTGCGCCTTCTTCGATGGAAGTGAGTTATGACAATATAAGAGTAGAAGGAATGTATGCCCGAACTTTTATTGTTTATTCTTACCCACGTTATTTGGATACAAATTGGCTTTCTCCTATAGTGAACTTTGATGCGACTATGGATTTGACGCAATTTATTTATCCGATTGATTCGGCCAAGATAATGAAAATTTTGAGTAAGAAAGTTACTCAGATGCAGTCGGCCATGAGTATGAACTCTGAAAAAGGTTTGATTCGTGATCCGGCTTTGGAAACGTCTTATGAGGATGCTGAGCAGTTGCGAACTGAAATTCAAAGAGGGCAAGAAAAGTTTTTCCAATTTGCCATGTATTTGACGGT
>Ga0154020_10008146_pt1 | contig 12177 bp, 22 predicted proteins | sample Klosneuvirus_201_FD_109709 | JGI IMG/M metagenome (GOLD analysis project Ga0154020, IMG submission 109709) | Active sludge microbial communities from wastewater, Klosterneuburg, Austria - Klosneuvirus_20160825_MG | ecosystem: Engineered > WWTP > Aerobic digester > Activated sludge | place... | reverse complement strand
TACTTTTAGAGATATTCTACTTATGATAGCAAGAAAAACTTTTGACGTGCATCCGTAGCCCAATTGGTATGAGGCAACAGACTTAGAATCTGTACAGTGTAGGTTCGAATCCTACCGGATGTACCACATTATGGTCCAGTAGCCCAACTGGTAGAGGCAATAGATTCAAGATCTATAAAGTCAGAGTTCGAATCTCTGCTGGACTACATTTTCGGGGCCATAGCTCAATTTGGAAGAGCAACTCCCCTGCAAGGAGAAGGCTGTTGGTTCGAATCCGACTGGCTCCAAATTATTTTCTACAAATTTTGGCGGAGTAGGGAAGTGGTCGTTCCCGCAAGCCTCATAAGCTTTGAGATCGCTGGTTCGAATCCAGCCTCCGCTACATCTTAAGAAATGAACAATTCAAAAATAGGAGTAACTGTGATAAAAAAACTCTTTGATAAGCTTCTAAATAAACCTGAAAAAATAGAAGATTATGGCACAGGACTAAAGATTGGTCAAAAATACCTAATAATTCCAAAAAATAGAAGTTTGCATACTGAATATGTGTGTGTACTAGAACTGGCCAAAATAGAGAAGCTAAAAAGCGATGAAAGTATAATTTTATTGTTTTATAAAAATCCTAAAGATTGGGTGCTTTATAGTATGCAAGAGCAAAATGCTTTAATAGTATATAATTTCGATGATCTAGATCTCGTAAAAGTTGACAAACGAAGATAGAATGTTAGTAAAAAATAAATTAAAATGATTGGAGAAAAGTATTATGGCAAAGGTAGTTAGAATAGAAGGATATACACTTTATTTTGATAATGGAATATCTTTAACTTCTGATCATAACCAAAGTTGTTGTGAAAGTCATTGGTTAGGTTTATCAGATCTATCTATAAATGATTTTGATGGCCTTGAATTTGATTTGGATTCTGATGATTTCTTTGAGAGAATTCCTGGTTATGGAATTGCACTAAAACCAATTTTAGGGTTCCCAATTAGAATTCCAGGATATGGTAGCAATAACGGTTACTATAACTCAGACCTGAGCCTAGTACTGATAAAAAATGGAGAGACAATAAAGTCTTTTGATATAGATGAATGCCAAGATTATCAATATGATTAATAAAAACAAAATATTTGTTAAAGTAGCTCATCCAAAAGGAAATGGTATACACTTTATCTCTTTGGATGGAGATATTTTTGGTTTATTTTATAAATCAAAAATACACCATCTTTCGAAATACGTTCCTTATAAGATTCTTCCGAAAGTTACTATATGTGGCATGATTCCTACGCGTGCAATATTTGTAGGATATTATAAAACAACATATAGCGGCAAACAAGTGATAACTTGGGAATCAAGTAGAACTTGCGAGAAGTGTTTTGATAAAGTGGTTGTTGTGAATGATTTGGTATTTGGTTTAATGAAGTTCTTTTTAACTGTAAAGAAAGGTATTGCTGGATTATGGAAATCCAAGACACAGAACTAAGCAAGATAAAACAAATCGTTAAATCAAATATTGGCGTAATAGCATCAGAACTAGAAATAGATAAGGAACAAATAATTCTAATGGGTTTTAGAGGGTCAATATCTCACGGCCTCTGGATGCAAGATAATACTGACACTGCCAATAGTGATGTTGATTTGATGATAGTTTTTTGCGGAACAATAGATAGCTACCTTAGAATTACAAAAAAGATACGCGAGTCTCAACAAATAAAACTTAACATCGATAAATATGAGTTTGATATAGTTGCTTATGATATAAGAAAAATGTTTTCTTTATTGATGAATTCAAATCCAAACGTAATGGATTTTCTTTTTATGGAAAGAGATATGTATGTTTTTATGGATTGGGAAGGAATTGGAAGTAGTTTCATAGAGTCAAGGAATATGTTTCTTTCGCGAAAAATAAGCGAAACTTACGGAGCATATGGCAGTGATCAACTGCACAAAATGATTCAAAGTCAATACGCACTATATATGGGAGAAAAAAGAAAACTAGCTGTAGATAAATTTGGATATGATACGAAGAATGCAAGTCACTGCATTAGACTCCTAACTATGGCAGTAGAAGCCATGAAGAGCGGAACTTTGAAAGTAAAAAGAAATGAAGACAAAGATCTATACATGAATATTAGATCTGGCAAGTATTCTTTTGAAGAAATAAAGGAAATGGCAAATTCACTAAGAAAAGAGCTTGAAGAGCTGTCTAAGACAGAAGGAATTTTGCCAAAACATATAGACATAAATATGGTAGAATACTATCTTGTAAGATATATAGAAAGATTTTCCTCGTACCTACAATTTAAAGTGCCTACAATTTAAAAAATACAGTGATCTTACATTAGAATGCTACATAAGGAGAACATAGAAATGAAAAAGAATGAAAGCGATATTTTTGCCGATGAAAAAGAAGAGCTATTAAAAAAGATTAAAAAGTTAGAAAAAGCAAAATTAGATTTAGGCAAAAGCCTTCCAATGATGAAAAAATTATTTAAGGCATTAGATAAATTAAATTTAGGTGTTGATGAGTTTGATTTTTATTGCAATTGCTATAGACTTAAGGGCAATGGAAAATATTTAACATCAAGAGATGATTTTAGTGTATATGAATATGTTATTCTCGACAAGAACGTTGTCGATTTTATTTTTTTGACAGACGAAATTCAGGTCGAAAAATATATTGAATATTTAGGCGCAAATGATGATAACTGTACATTATTTTCTTTGACAACATTTAAAAGAATACCTTTTGAATATGTAACAAAATTGGAAATAAAATTTCCAGCTAAAAAAATAAGCAAATCGCTCCGATAGCTTAGTTCGGCCCAAAGCGTCTGTCCTACAAACAGAAGACCGAAGGTTCAAATCCTTCTCGGAGCAAACAATTGGGACTATAGTTTAATGGTAAAACCTTGGCCTGTCGAGTCAATGTTCGGGGTTCAATTCCCCGTAGTCCCGCCATTTAAAAACAACTTAAAAACATGTAAAGGAGAAATTACAATGATAAATATAAAAAGAAATATTGAGACTGTACTTTTTGAAGAATTGCGCGTAGAAGATTGTTTTATTAAAGAAGGATTAGGAGATTGCATATACATAAAAACTTCAGAAATGAAAGGTCTTCAAGGAGATCGCAAAAACGCAATTATATTTACGGACCAATTTAAGATTCCATGGGTTTGTGAAGTAGATCCTAAATGTAAGGTTATTCTTGTTCATAGCATTGAGATAGATATAACGACAAAATCAGCAAGATTGTGATCTAAAGCATTTACTAACGGTCCTGTAGTTCAACGGTAAGAATTAGCGCCTGATAAGCGTTAGACGGTGGTTCAACTCCACCCAGGACTACCATTGTAATTAAGATACACAAAACAAAAGGAGCGATATGTATTTTCCTACGCGTATGTCTAGCGGTTCAAAAATGCCAAAAGCAAAAGATTTGAACAAATACAGCGGAATAGATGTTGTTGCGCAAAGTATATTTGATGCTTTTGCCGAATTTTTAAATTCAAGAAAATCTAAACAACATAGAAATAATTTAGTTTCTATAAATTCGGTTTCTATTTTTTTCAAGAAAGAAGAAATAGGAATAATAATAGATAAGTTTATCACCCCTAAAGGAATAGACATAGATGTAGATACATATTCAAAAATTTTGTCTGAATATGCTGATCTTTATTTTATGGCAGAAGAATTCCAAGCACTTGGATATGTTTTTAATATCAAATATGATGACACAAAATCTCACATAATCATGACACTTGAATGGGGAAAATAATATGATTAAACTTTCTAGAGATTTTTCAAAAAAAGATTGGCAGTTTATGTTAATGAAAATACTTGGGTGGAAATGGAATGAGAAATTTATGCAGCTTGAGAGATATGACGGAATTACATTTCAAGTATTGCACTTTAGACAGTTACAATCTGGCGTAAAATTATGGAAAATCATTACCGGATAGCAAAAAGACACGTAAGGAGAATTAAGGAGCTAAAATGGAACTTAAAGATTTAGTTGGAGTTCATGTTCTTGACGCAGTAGACCGTGAGAATGAATATGTGCGAATCTATGGCGACAGTTTTGAGTTGTGCGATGTTATCCGTTTCCGGCTCGACGGAGTGGTTTATATGGCTGTTGAAGACCCTTCTGACGGGTATCGCAGTAGTATGAGAAGCATCGAGTCTGGCGATTGGCCGATGACCAACGAATTCACTCCTGTGCTCGTCTTTGGGCGGCATGAAGTGAAAGGTAGGGACGGCAACGATAATGACATTCTGGAGTTACTAGATGCTGCCACTTGCAAGGTGGTGCTCAGTGTAGGTACCCAATGGATCGACGACTACTACCCTGCATTTGTGTGCTTCTTCAATCCTACTGCAATGGTCACAAATGCAGGCCTGTGTGATCCATGTTTGAATAAAATAATGAGAACCGTGAAATAGTATATTTTTGTAACCAGTATAGTATCGCACAAGAAATCAGAGATCACGATGCAAAACATAGCTATGATAATTCCAATAAAAACATGGATAGAAAATGGCAAAGCTGAATATGGTAACTCTTACAAATTTGAAGAAGATAAAGAATTAGAGTATCTAAAATTTTGCAATGTTGCCGTAGTTAAAAGTGGAAATGTATACATATATGATACCTATTTACTTTTAATTAATGGGATAAAAACTCCAAGAGAAATACTTGTTGAAGAACTTATAACAATTGATAAAATTTATTCAGATGAATTCTTTCCAGTTATTCAAAAAACAATTGATTACTATAAAAAGATATTGTAATAGGTATTTAAGTATGTCGTTAAATAATGAAATTATATATAGGATTTTTGTACCAATTTCTATTATAGCATATCATAAATTCGACGTGCCAATTGGACTAATTTCTATAGAAAGATCAAAAATCAAAGGTTGTGATTTTACTTTAAACTTATTCAAAGCAGCAAAATATCTTAATATTAATGTCAATGTTTTTTCTAAAATGGTTTCTGATGAAATAAATAGCGATATAGCAAATCCTAACGGAATATTTGCTAAATTAGTTATTGATATAAATGAAACATAAGCCGGTATAGCTCAGATGGAAGAGCGCCGTATTTGTAATGCGGATGTCCGGAGTTCGAATCTCCGTACCGGCTCATTTTTTTACAACTAGTTACTAGAATTCCAGAGATAGTTTTAATTGGCAAAACCTTGGATTGAAGATCCGATGTTCTAGGTTCAAATCCTAGTCTCTGGACCATTAATCATAAATAAGATTAGAAGTTTGAGAGAGCTATAGTTTAACTGGTCAGAACACAAGATTGTGACTCTTGAGATATGAGTTCGATTCTCATTAGCTCTACATTTTGAGCGAACAAAAATAATTAGAAAAGGAAAAATAGGATTATGATAGACATAAAAGATGCTAAGATAGATTTTGTGTCTTATTTTAGAAAAAGACCATACTATATAGCCTGCGGAAAGACAAAGAAAAATGGAAAAGATGCGATTTATGTTGTTTTAGATGGAAATAAGATTACCAAACTTATTGAAAAGAATCTTCCTACTAGCTATTATGGATTTCCTATAGTTTATAAATTTCAATACGAAGAAGTCAAGAAACAGTCAAAAATTAAAGGAGCAAGAAATGCCAAGTAAGAATAGTAAAGAAAAAATTACCAATACTGACAAAAAAAATAAAAATCAATATCTAATCGTAGATGGTGAAAAATATGAAGTTGATACAAGTAATTTTATAGCTGTCGATAAATCAGAAATCTTAAGCGAAAGTAATTCGATGAAATCTTTGTTGCATGATATTCAAAATGATTATAACCCATCAGATATGGGTTCGTTTGAAATTTATGTACGATTAAAAGTCCGAATTCAGACTGAAGTAACATTTGTAGACGCCGGATACTAGTATATAGAATTCAGAAAAAAGAGGAAAATAAATGTCAGAAACAAAACTAATCAATCCTATTCTAGTTAAGGTAACGTCGGAAGCATATCTTTATGTAGAAAAAGATGATTTTGAGAGGATGAAAAAAGAAAACGGTCTAAGATGCCTAATAGATTTTGCAACCGAAGGCTATTTTAAAGCAGAGCAAGTTGAAACAGGCGTGTTATGGCATGAGGATGATGTTTATAGGTACACGACATCAGAGACTGTAATGATCCCAGAAGGATTCCAAATCTCTAATGTAGGATTTGAAAAAAAAGAATCCATTACAATAAATCATTCTGTTACAATAGATGCTGCAAAAAAGAGCAATTCTTAAACATTGTAATTGCACGATAACATAACTTTTGTTAAATTAACATTAATGCGGTATTAGTTTCAATTGGCAAAACGTGGTCCTTCCAAGTCTGAGTTGCCGGTTCGAATCCGGCATACCGCACATTAGTTTTATGTTCGCGTGCTACGAGTAAATATATATTGGCACATAGCTCAAAGGTAGAGCAATCGGCTGTTAACCGATGTATTCTGGTTCGAGTCCAGGTGTGCCAGAAATATCACTCCCCAGTAGCTCGAAGGTCGAGCAGGTGACTCTTAATCATCAGGCGTGGGTTCGATTCCCACCTGGGGAAATTCTTAGGTCCGTCGTCTAACGGTTAAGACAAGGGACTCTGAATCCCTTAATGTACGTTCGATTCGTGCCGGACCTGCCATTTATGCAAAAAGGAGAAAATATGTGTTCATCTGTAAAGGATTCAATTCATATAGGAATAGTTGGATCTAGAACGTTTCCTGAAAGCAGATATAGTGAATACTTCCATAAAATAAGAGCAATAACTGATAGCGCAGCAGAAATCACTGGAATTTATGGGCTATATCCTGAAGTAAGAATAGTTTCAGGAGGAGCTATTGGGGCTGATGCTTTTGCTTCGTATTTTGTTGATAGGATAAACAAATGGTCATATTTATCGTACACATTAAAAGAGTATCTTCCAGACTGGGATAGTCATGGTAAGTCAGCAGGACACATAAGAAATGAAAAAATAGTTAGCGATTCAGATATGATAATAGCCATATGGGACGGAAAATCAAAAGGAACGCAAGATACTATAAGATTGGCTAAAAAAGAAAAAGTACCAACTATAATTCTTTATTTCTAAATGAAGGACGTGAAATGTATTTAAATAGTGTTGACCTAAATTCAGAGATTAAAAAAATAGAAGCAAAATTACACAAAAAACAAAACATTGTAAATATCTCAATAATTGTTGTAATGTGTCTAGTTTGTTTAGGTTTATACACTGTTATAGATCACAAAAATAATGAGATACTGAATCTTAACTCAAGAATATCTGAGCTTCAGTTTGAAACAAACTCTGAAGAGCTTAGAATAGAGTTTATTAGCTCCGCTGATAGCATAATTTCAGCATCAAATAAGAATATTTCTTTAGCAAAGAGAAATCTTATAGCCTGCAATATATGGAGTAGCGCAAGAGAGTTCAATGTTAGTCCTCACTTAGTTTTGGCTGTAATGAAAATTGAGTCTAATTTCAAAGATACAGCAAAATCATCGTCTAATGCTTATGGCTTAATGCAAATTCTTCCATCTACTTACAAAATGTGTAGAAAGTACTTAGGAGACCCGCAAGAATATGAATTGGACATGTATAACGCCCCTAATCAAATAAGATACGGAACCATGTATCTTAGGATGTTGTATGATGACTGTGGAAGTTGGGAGATAGCGATCACTAGATATAACATGGGATACACGAATATTCAGAATGAATATTCTAGAAAGGTGTTATCGAATAAAGCTTTATTTTTGAAAAATAATCATAAAGTAAAGTAGCTTATTCACAAGCTAAGATATAGTAGAAAGGAAGTGAGTGCTATAAATATGTTTGTAATAGATGATACATTTGGAAATGGCGACTCTTTTAAAGAAATGAAAAGAAGAGCAGAAAATTGCGTAAATGCAAATATTTCAAGAGGAAACTATTGGATCTTTAGTCATGAAGACGGATCTGTATTATTCGTAAAAGACGAATTAATAGCCATATCAAATGGCATTCCTGCCGAAAGACTTCTAAATTTGAACAAGAAAGAACAAAGAGATAAAGCAGTCGAATTGATTCTTGAGTCAATGAGAAATGGGTTCGTTTACTGAAAATAATCATACTTTAACAGCACTTAAAGTCTTCTATAAGAAGCCTGCAATAACAATACAATGGAGAAAATAAATGTCAATAGAGCTAGAAAATTACAGAAAAGAACTTAGATCTTGGCAGCTTAAGAACTTTCCAAAAGACTCAAATGCTCCTGAATGGATGATGGTAGGTGCTATTGAAGAGCTTGGAGAGATTGCAAGAGCAATGCTGAAATTTCATCAGCAGATTAGAGAGTTTAAAGATCCAGAAGTAGCAAAGAGAGCTATATCTGATGGCTATGCCGATCTAAATGTTTATCTGCTACAAGTTATGTCGATCTACGGAATAGATCCAGAGGAAGCTATGTCACAGACTTTTAATCATGTTCTAAGTAGAGACTGGACAAAAAATACAGTAAACGGTGAAGTTGATTCAACACTTCCAAATCCAGTTGAAAAACAGTGATGATTGGAGTTTAGTATTTCAAGGAAACGCTATAGAAATAACGCAAATAAGAAGTTATACAAGAAAAAGAGAAACTCGTCTTCTTTCTGCGACAAAAAGAAAGCTTTATTTGAAAAATTCAAGTATACATGCCAAATATGTAATTACTCTATATTGAGTGATATATGCGAATTTGACTCGCTATATCCTTTCGAAGACTTCTGCCAAAGTAAAAAACAAATACAAAAATACTATGACGCTAGATCTGTTCTTCTGTCTAGAATGCAAATTCATCACATAAATCCGCTAAGAAGTAATGGAAGTCATGAATGGACAAATCTAATACCTTTATGTGAAAACTGCCATACTACAATAAACTCAATAGATAATCTGCTTAATCATAAGAATTCAAATCTAGGACTAGATAATAGCGAAGGCTTTTACTCCTCTATAGCAAAAGCAAGTGTAGTTCTATTTGGAAATGTGTTTGGCAATTTTCAAAAAAAGAAAAACAAAAATGTTATGATAACAAAGGAGTTCTCTTCTGAAGAAGAAAATAAAGGGAACCATTGAAGTAGAAAAACCTAAATCTATCTCAAATGAAGATATAGTTAAAACATGTAAAGAAGTTGAAAAAAGCAATACAAGAATAGTTTACTACTCTTCTGAGCCAACTAGACATGTAATGCTTATTAGGTGGAAATGTGTTGATTGTTCTACGTATGTTGATTGGGGAGATGAGACGTTCTGTCTTAAAGATGGTGTGATTAGCATGTCAAATGGAGATGCTAGATGCTCAAAATGCTATCATGAAATAATTAAAAGCAAGAAGAAAAAACAATGATAAGACAAGTTATTACAAAAACTGATATTCCTCGACCAGCTAGCGCGGTGTCAAATTATTTAATAGATTTGTATGGGCATACATTAAAACAGGCAAAATTACAAAAATTACTGTATCTTTGCCACGGATGGAATTTAGCGATTTATGACAAGCCTCTAATTAGAGAGCCTTTTATAGCAAAAGAGTTTGGTCCATTTTTAGAATGTATTCATTTTGAATATTACTTACTAGGAAATGGTTTGATTACGCATCCGATTTTATGCTATGATGATAATGGTACTTTTAAATATGTTCTAGACCAGAGCGATAAGTGCATTCCTCTTATTGAGAGAGTAATAGATATTTATGGTGAATTTACATATCCAGAGCTTTTTTCAGTAGTTTATGATGATTTAGCTTATCAGAAAATAAAGAAAGACCAATCAGATGGAATTCTTATTCCAAACTCTCTTATAAAAGAAAGTTTTATACACAAAATAAAAAACAGTAAATTAATTCTCGGAGAATAAAAAGCAAATGCTCTTTAAAAAAGATTTCCTAAAATACATTGATGATGAAAAAATGTTGACGTTATATCAACAGAACTAATAGACAGTAGTAGATGGAGTTTACAATATAGAAGAGTATTTTTATATGAAGACAGGTTTTATGAAACATATTTTTCTAGAGGAGCAACAGAACAGCAAGATGAGCATCCATATGAATATGACGAAGATGAAATAGAATGTAATGAAGTTTTTCCTGTTGAAAAAACAATCGTAGTTTATGAAATAAAAGAAAATTAAAACACAAAGGAATATATGCAAACCTTTTTACCATATGCAAGTTTTGAACAATCCGCAAAATGTCTTGATAAAAAAAGACTCGGAAACCAAAGAGTTGAAGCGCAACAGATTCTAAACGTTCTAAATCGCTCTGATCACCTAAAAAGAACAAAGTCTGGAAAAATTGCATGGCAAAATCATCCAGCAGTGTTAATGTGGGCTGGATATGAAACTGCCCTAAAACATTACTTCAATGCAATATTGCTAGAATGGATTGCTAGAGGGTATAAAAACAACTACGAACCATATGATGATCTAAGTCAAGATTTTGAAATGCCTTGGTGGATTGGAAATGAGCAATTTCATTCGTCACATAGGCAAACTTTACTATCTAAAGACCAGGAGCATTATTCACAGTTCGGATGGAAAGAAGAACCTAAATATGAATATTGGTGGCCATCTAAGAACATTCAAACAAAAATTGAGTTCTAGTGATTACTATATAAGAAACATAACCTTTATTAGTTTTATAGTGTTTGTCATTGCAGTTACTTTAATGATATGTATAGAATGTTATTGTATTAACCCAAAATAAAAGTATATTATTACATAAAAAATAAACAAAAGAAAGCAGTGATGTAATGAATTTTCAGTACTATACTAACAAAGATCATAAAATTGAAGATGTATTTGATTCAGTTCAATGGGACTCATCTTATCATGCAAAAATAGCTAAGCCAAATGGAGACATAGTCTTTGAACAAAAGAATACTGAATTTCCTGTCTCATGGAGTGAAAATGCTAGAAACATAGTAGCATCTAAGTATTTTTACGGACACGGAGAAAATAGAGAATTTAGCCTGAAACAACTTATTACAAGAATTGTAACTACTATTTCCAAAAATGGTCTTGAATTAGGATATTTTGAAGACAAGCAGAAAAAAACCGAATTTGAAAATGAATTAGCATATATTTTGCTTACTCAGAGAGCGTTTTTCAATACGCCTGTTAATTTTTCAATAGGTGTTCCGGGCAAGACGCAGGTAGCTAGTGCTTGCTATATCTTAGGAGTTGAGGATAACTTAGAGTCTATTCTAGACAACGCTAAGACAGAGGGATTGGTCTTTAGGGATGGAAGTGGCAGCGGCATCAATCTGTCTACTCTTAGAGGCTCTAATGAGCTTATAGCGGATTCTAGCGGTACATCTAGCGGTCCTATGAGCTTTGATAAGATATATGACACTGTTGCAAAAATAACAAAATCAGGCGGGTCACAAAGACGCGCTGCTAGAATGGTTATCTTAAACGATAATCATCCAGATATAGAAGAATTTATAACCTGTAAAGCTAAAGAAGAAGAAAAAGCTAAAGCTCTAATTAGAGAGGGTTATGATAGCGCTCCTGGTGGAGAAGCTTATTTAAGTGTGGCTTATCAAAATGCGAATTATTCGGTTAGAATTTCAGACGAATTTCTTGAAGCCGTAGAAAAAGATCTTGACTGGAATTTGATCAATGTTAAAGATGGAAAGGTAGCCAAAACTTTAAAAGCTAAATATTTATGGAATTTGATATGTGAATCTGCTTGGTCTTCAGGAGATCCAGGTATCCAGTTTGATTCTATAATTCAAAAATGGCATACACTTCCAAATACAGGCAAAATAACAGCTAGCAATCCTTGTCAGTTGTCGGAAACAAAAATAATTAAACTTGATACAAATGGTAGGTCAGTATTAACTGAATTAGGATCTATCAAAATAGGAGATAAAATCTGGTCTAAAGAAGGCTGGACAACCGTACTGAATAAAGTATTCACGGGAGCCAAGGATGTTTTTAGATATAAAACAACCGGTGGTACTTTCTATAGTACAAAAAATCACAGAATAATGTCAAATGGGCAAAAAATAGAAGTATCAGAAGCAGAAACTATTGATACATGTATTGGTCCAGTTCTTTCTTCTTACGAAGAAAGAGTGGAAGACGATCAAGCAGTTATAGATGGTCTTCTTTTAGGCGACGGAATGGTC
>Ga0154020_10008145_pt1 | contig 12178 bp, 13 predicted proteins | sample Klosneuvirus_201_FD_109709 | JGI IMG/M metagenome (GOLD analysis project Ga0154020, IMG submission 109709) | Active sludge microbial communities from wastewater, Klosterneuburg, Austria - Klosneuvirus_20160825_MG | ecosystem: Engineered > WWTP > Aerobic digester > Activated sludge | place... | reverse complement strand
CTCGCTGTTGGCACGTGCAATGTGGCCAATGGCCTGGCGCATCAGGCGCGCATACGGGCGCGAGGCCTTCATCAGGTCCTGCGCCTTGCGGATCTTCGATGCCGAGACCATCTCCAGCGCGCGGGTCACCTTGCGGGTGTTCTGCACGCTCTTGATCTTGGTTTTGATTTCTCTGCCGCCGGCCATGCTCTTGCTCGCTATGCTCGCTTCGTGGGAATCGGGAGTGGGGAATGGGGAATGGTTTTTAGAGCCGGGAATGGAGAATCGGGAATGGAGAATGGGTAAAGCGACAGCGCGCTACCTAGGCTCTTGCCCTTGCTTCCAACTATTCCCTGTTCCGTATTCTCGATTCCCAAGGGCTCCTACCAGGAGCCCGTATTCTTGAACTCGTCCAGGCCCGCCTTGAACTGGCCTTCGATGTCGTTGTTCCAGTCTCCGGTTTCGACGATCTTCTTCATCAGGTCGCCGTAGTTGCTGTGGAAGTGCTGGTGCAGGGCGGCCTCGAAAGGCAGGATCTTGGCGATGGGCAGATCGTCGAGGTAACCCTTTTCCGCCGCGTACACCGACAGTGACAGCTCGGCGATCGACAGCGGCGCGTATTGCTTCTGCTTCATCAGCTCGGTGACGCGCTGGCCGCGCTCCAGCTGGGCGCGCGTGGCGGCATCGAGATCCGAGGCGAACTGCGCGAATGCGGCCAACTCGCGGAACTGGGCGAGGGCGAGCTTGACGCCGCCGGACAGCTTCTTGACGATCTTGGTCTGCGCCGCGCCACCGACGCGCGCCACCGAGACGCCGGCGTTGACGGCGGGACGGATACCGGCGTTGAAGAGATCGGTTTCAAGGAAGATCTGGCCATCGGTGATCGAGATCACGTTGGTCGGCACGAAGGCGGAAACGTCGCCGGCCTGGGTCTCGATGATCGGCAGGGCGGTCAACGAACCGGTCTTGCCCTTGACCGCGCCGTTGGTGTGCTTCTCGACGTATTCCTCGTTGACGCGGGCGGCACGCTCGAGCAGGCGCGAGTGCAGGTAGAAGACGTCACCCGGATAGGCCTCGCGACCCGGCGGGCGCTTCAGCAACAGGGAGATCTGGCGGTAGGCCCAGGCCTGCTTGGTCAGATCGTCATAGATGATCAGCGCGTCTTCGCCGATGTCGCGGAAGAACTCGCCCATCGAGCAGCCGGAGTACGGCGCGATGTACTGCATGGCCGCCGATTCCGAAGCCGAGGCGGCGACGATGATGGTGTGGGCGAGGGCATCGTTTTCCTCGAGCTTGCGCACGACGTTGGCGATCGAGCTCTGCTTCTGGCCGATGGCGACGTAGATGCATTTGATGCCGGAACCCTTCTGGTTGATGATCGCATCGATGGCCAGGGCGGTCTTGCCGGTCTGGCGGTCGCCGATGATCAGCTCGCGCTGGCCACGGCCGATCGGGATCATCGAGTCGACCGACTTGTAGCCGGTCTGCACCGGCTGGTCGACCGATTTGCGCCAGATCACGCCCGGCGCGACTTTCTCGATCGGTGCCGAATGCTTGGCATTGATCGGGCCCTTGCCGTCGATCGGGTTGCCGAGCGCGTCGACGACGCGGCCGAGCAATTCGCGGCCGACCGGGACTTCAAGGATCTTGCCGGTGGTCTTGACTGTATCGCCTTCGCGCAGGTGCTCATAGCTGCCGAGAACCACGCAACCCACCGAGTCGCGTTCGAGGTTGAGGGCCAGGGCGATGGTGTCGCCGGGCATCTCGACCATTTCACCGGACATCACGTCGTTGAGGCCGTGCACGCGCACGATGCCGTCGGACACGCTGGTGATCGTGCCCTCGTTGCGCGCATCGGCGGTGAGCTTGAACTCTTCGATGCGGTGCTTGATGAGTTCGCTGATTTCAGACGGATTGATTGTGGTGGCCATTTTGGTTTCCCGGTTCGTGTACGGCCTTTGCCGCACGCGGATGTTTCAGTATTGGGTTGTGCGGTGGGGAGTCAGCAGCCGAGGTGGTAGGCGCGATGCGCTCGCCGCCCACTGCCGACTGTCCATGCGTTCACTGGACCAGCGCCTGTTCGAGTCGCGCCAGGCGGCCGCGCACCGAACCATCAATGACAATCTCGCCGGCGTCGATGACGGCACCGCCGAGCATCTTCGGATCAATCGACTGGCTCAGCTCGATGTCGCGATTGAAACGACGCTTGAGTGCCGCGCTGATCTTTTCGAGCTCGGCCGCTTCGACACGGGTTGCCGTGCGCAGTCGCACTTTCAAGGTGCGTTCCGATTCCAGCTTGAGCTGCTCGAACAGCGCGCCAATCTCGGGCAGCGCCCACAGGCGGCCATTGTCGGCCAGCAGGCTGATGAAGCGGCCAAAGTCCGAATCGACCTTTTCGGCATGCGGCAGGAACAAGGAGGCGAGTTCGCCCGCGCTCAGGCGCGGATTGCCAAGCAGGCCGACCACGCGCGGATCAGCGGCCACCTGTGCGGCAAAGGCGAGCTTTTCCGCCCAGGCGGCCAAGCTGCCTTTCGACACGGCCGTCTCGAATGCGGCGCGTGCGTACGGTCGGGCCAGGGTCAGTGCGCTGGACATGGGATCAGATCTCGCTCACGAGCTGGTCGAGCAGATCCTTGTGCGCACTGGCATCGATCTCGCGCTTGAGGATCTTTTCGGCACCGGCAACGGCGAGCGCGGCAACCTTGGTCCGCAGTTCCTCGCGGGCACGGTGTGCCATGCTCTCGATTTCGGCGGCGGCAATGGCTTTCTGCTTGGTGCCTTCGACGATGGCATCGGTGCGCGCCTTGTCGACGATCTGGCCCGCCTGCTGGCTGGCCTTGTCGATGATCGCGACGGCTTCGACGCGAGCCTTGCGGATCTCGTCGGCGACGCGCGAATCGGCATCCGCGAGTTCCTGGCGGGCACGATCGGCTGCAGCCAGACCTTCGGCGATCTTGGCCTGGCGTTCTTCGATTGCCGCGATGATGTGTGGCCAGATGAATTTCATCACCAGCCAGACAACGGCGAAGAACACAATGCCCTGGATCACCAGAGTGATATTGGGAATCATTTTTCTTGCTCCTGCGTGACGGCGGCCGGGTGGCCGCCGCGCGGATGCCGGGTTAACGGATGATTACTGGACGCCGAGCGTGGCGAGCAGCGGGTTTGCAAACAGCAGCAGCAGGGCGATGGCGACGCCGATGATCGGCACCGCATCGAGCAAGCCGGCGACGATGAACATCTTGGTCTGCAGCATCGGCGTGAGTTCCGGCTGGCGCGATGCGCCTTCAATGAACTTGCCGCCGAGGATGGCGAAGCCGATCGCCGTTCCGAGCGCGCCGAATCCGATCAGGAGGGCGGCGGCGATGACCGTCATGCTGAGCAGGTCGCCGACCTGGGCAACGTTTGCGATGGTTTCCATGGTTCTCTCCGTGTTGACTGTATTGGTTGGTTGGAAAAGGTGAGACGAAAATCAATGGTGCTCTGCAGCCATGCTCAGGTAAACAATCGAGAGCACCATGAAGATGAAGGCCTGCAGCGTGATGATGAGGATGTGGAAGGCGGTCCAGGCAAAGCCGGCGATGAACTGGCCCATGCCCAGCAGGTAGGTCGAGAAGTGGGTGAGTGAGGCACCCAGGGTCAGCACGGCGATGAGGATGAAAATCAGCTCGCCCGCGTACATGTTGCCGAACAGTCGCAGCGACAGCGACAACGGCCGCACCAACTCCTCGATCACGCGCAAGAGCAGGTTGAACGGCGCGAACCACGGGCCGAACGGGGCAGTGAAGAATTCCTTGAAGAAGCCGACCACGCCCTTGTGCTTGAGGCCGACATACTGGATCAGCAGGAATACCGTGATCGACATGCCGAAGGTGGTGTTGATGTCGGCGGTCGGCACGACGCGCAGATAGGCGTGGGCGGGATCGTGGCCGGTCATCTGGTGTGCGCCGGCCCAGGCCCACGGCAGCAGGTCTACCGGCAGCATGTCCATGAAATTCATCATGAACACGAGCACGAAGATGGTCAGCGACAGCGGCGCGATGATCTTGCTGCGACCGTGGAATGTTTCGCGGACCATGCCGTCGACAAAGCCGACCAGCATCTCGATGGCGCACTGCACCTTGCCCGGCACGCCGGACGTGGCACGGCGCGCGACACGGATGAAATACCAGACAAAGAGGAGGGCGGCGAGCAGCTTGATGAGGACGCTGTCGAGGTTGATCAGCCAGAACTGCCCCTCGGTACCCGGCATCTGCACCTGCCAATGATGCAGGTGGTGCTTGATGTACTCGGTCATGTTCGGCGATGCGTGTTCGCTGGCCATCGGTCTACCTGATTGCAATGAGGCTGATCCAGAATGAAAACTGTGCTGCCAGTACGCCGGCGATCAGCCCGGCGAAAGGCAGTTTCAAGACTGCGATGGCCAGTGTCAGCGCCAGGCACAGCCAGAACCACTTGATGACTTCCGCCGCATAGGCGGAACGCAATACGTCGCGTGCCGGGGCAACGCCCCGCCCGAACAGGCGCAAGGCAAACAAGCCGTTGCCGATCGCGATGATGGCACCGCCCACGAAGGTTGCCGAGCCGATCCGCCAACCGTACATCGAAGCGACCAATGCGACCACGAAGGTCACTCCGATCTGCAAAAGCGCGGTGCGAACCGCCACGCGCCAGCCATGGGCGATGGAATTGCGCACCTGGTTTTGCTCGAATGCTTGTTGGGATCACGGTCAGCCAGCAAAAATGCTGCCTGCAGAGCCGCCGAATTGTATCAGCAGGTGTTTGGCAGTCGCAACCGAGAAAACCCCCTGGGCGGCGCTGGATCGGCCCGGCAAGGGCATCGCCGGATTCGGGCAATTCGACCCTGCTCCTCGCCAGGCCTGATGGTGCCGGCCCCAGGGACATGCGCCGTGTGCAGCCCGCAGGCTTTGCCCGCTCACTGCGTCCAATTGTCACCCCGCCCGCCGCATCGGCGGGTGCCTGCCGGCGCATTTGGTTGCCGCTGGCATGGCTGGCTCGGCATAATCAGGAGTCCGGGCTCGACCCCGCTGCGTCAGGGATCACGCTTCAATGAGTCAAGCTGCCGATGCCTACCTTGAATTGCCGGCTGGCCAGGCGGTTTATGCCGAGGGCGATTCCGGGTCGACGATGTACATCATCGAGGCAGGAACGGTCGATCTGCTGCTGGCGGCACGCGGAGCCGAGCCGATCGCCAGCTATGGCCCTGGCGACTTCTTCGGCGAGGCGTCGATGCTGGCCGAGCAGCCGCGCTTCAGCTCGGCCATCGTGCGCAAGCCGGTGCGCCTGCTCAAGATCGAGCGGGCCGGATTCGCCGACCTGCTCGCCCGGCACGTCGAAATCGGCATTGCCATCATGCGCAAGCTGGCGCAACGCCACCAGCAATGCGAGTTGCGTCTGGCCTCCGCCCTGCTCGAAGCGGCGCAAAAGCGCAAGCCGACCAGTGCCCCGCCTCGCGAGCCCGCGCGCGCCGCGCCGGCGGCACCGGGTGAAACCCTCCAGCAATCGGCGAGGCTGGAGCCGCCGCCTTCGCGAACCACGATCGAGCCACCGCGGGCATCGCCGCCGGTCGCGAAATTGCGTGGCGGTTGTGCACTCAAGCATGCCAAGGGCAGCGTGTTCGCGCTCGATCCGGCGCTCAACGAGTTTCTCGTCGGTCGGCCTGATCCGCGGGCCGGCATCAATCCGGAGATCGATCTCAGCGAGGTTGATCCGACGCGCAGCTTGAGCCGGCGGCATGCCAGACTGGTTCGACAGGGCCAGCTTTTCTTCGTGCGCGAAGATGCGCGCACGGTGAATGGGACCTTTGTAAACAATGTGCGGATCGGAACCGGCGTCGATGTTCCGGTCAAGCCCGGGGATACGCTGCGCTTTGGCGCGGTCGAGGTCGAATTTTCTGCCGCCTGACGCGGCTCGGAGACTGAAGATGGTGAGTAGCCGCGAGTTGCCAGAGTCCCTGACCGGGGTGGATCTCGGTGTCATCGATGCGCTCAAGGCGCTCAAGGAAGAGGCCGATATCCTGCGCGGTCGCTTGGCCGGTCTCGAGTCGGTCAAATCCGATTTTGATCCGGCCGTGTTCAGTCGGGTCAATGCCGACTACGCGAAACAACTGGCCGGCCTGGAGGCCAAGTCCGAGCCGCTGCGCCAGCAGGCGCGCGAGTCCTATGCGCGCTTGCGCGGCGCGCTGGCCGACATCAGCCACGCCCACGAGGCGGTCAAGCTGGATCGCCAGGAGATCGAGCTGCGCCGCAAGCTCGGCGAGTTCAGCGAGGAGGAATACAAGAAGCGCCTGCAGGCCATCGAGACCTCGCTGTCCGAACGCGCCGTCGCCCACAAGCAGGGCGAGGCACTGCGCGGGCGCTTCCTCGAAGTGTTCGCCAGCGAGGAGGAGTTGCTGCAGGCGGTGCCCGCAGCGCATGCGGGTCCGGCGAGCACGCAGGAAATGCCGATCGCCGAGGATATCGACATCCCCATGGATCTCGCTGCGCTGGAAATCCCGGCCGCGCAGACGCAGATCCTGCAGGTGCTGAAGCTGCCCGAGCCGCCCAAGGTGCCGGGCGCGCCTGCCGCCAAGCCGCCGGCATTCGGCGCGAGTGCGACGATGTCGCTGCGCACCGGTCGCCTGGTTCCGCAGAATCCGGAAGCCGGACGTACGGCCATTCCGCTTCCGCCCAAGCCGATCTCGATCGGTACCGAAGCCAGCAACGAGATCCGCATTGGCGGGCCCGGTGTCGAACCCCAGCACGCGCGCATCTCGGTCGATTCGCAGGGCTACACCTTGAGCGATCTCGGCAGCAAGTCCGGCACGCGGGTGAATGCCGAGACCATCCAGCAACGCCTGCTGCGGCACGAGGATGTGATCCAGATCGGCATGGCCCGCTTCGTCTTCCGCGAAGGCTGAGATGGCGCTCGAGATCCGCGAGGAAACCATTGCCGAGGTGCGCGTGCTCGGCCTGACCGGGCGTCTGGACACCGATACCGCGGCCGATCTCGAATTGGCCGCACAGGACCTGATCGACGCCGGGGCGCGCGATTTCATCGTCGACCTCGGCGGTGTCGGTTATGTCAGCAGCGCCGGTTTGCGCGTCTTGCTGATGATCGGCAAGTCGATCGACGGCAAGGGCAGCTTGCGCCTGTGCGGCTTGAACGCGACGGTACGCCAGGTTTTCGATGTCGCCGGTTTCACCCAGTTGTTCGTGATCGGTGCCGATCGCAACGCCGTGCTGCCCAAGGCCAAGGCCAAGCCAGCGGCTGGGGAATCCGGCAAGGACACTGCGCTTGCGCTCGCCGCAGCAAAGCTGCTGGCGGCGGAAAAATCCGTTTTTGCCGAGGCCAAAGTCGAGGCTGCCCTCGCCGCCGCTGCCTCGCGCCTGCTGGCCTTGGCTTGAGGCGTGCTCAGTCGCGGCTGAGCAGGAGCAAGGTCAGGTCATCCGCAGCAGCGGCCGAGCCGACAAAGGCATCGACTTGCCGGTTGATCTCCGCAAGCAGCGCGGGTGCCTTGCCGGCACGCTGCATGGCTGCCTTGGCGCGCTCGATGCCGAACTGTTCGCCATCCTTGTTCTGCGCCTCGTCGAGACCGTCGGTGTAAAGCAGCAGGCAGGCCCCGGGCGTCAGGGTGATTGTCGATGAGGCAAAACGTGTCTGCGCGTTCGCGCCGAGGGCGGCGCCCGGCTCCATGACCAGTTGTTCGACATAGCCGTTTGCCGCGCGCAACAGCGGCGCCGGATGACCGGCATTGGCAATCTCGACGCGGCCGCTGTCGACGTCGAGGGCAACGACCTGGGCGGTGACGAACATGCCGGCTTCAAGCTCCTCGAGAAGCAGGATGTTCAGGGTGACCAGCAAGTCGAGTGGCGTGCCGGCCTGGTTTGCGAGCAGGCGCATGGCCATGCCGAAGCGGGCCATGACCAGGGCGGCGGATACCGCCTTGCCGGAGACATCGGCAATGACCATGCCGACGCGGCCATCGGTAAAATGGAAATAATCATAATGATCGCCGCCGACCACGCGTGCCGGCACGTAGGCTTCGGCCAGTTCGTAACCGGGCAGGCGAATCGTGTTTTGCGGCAGGAAATGCTGTTGCACGCGGCGGGCGAGGAGCAGGTCGCGCTCGGCGACACGGCGATCCGGGTGGTTGCCGCGCTCGGCTTCGAGCAGGCCGGCAAGCACACTGGCAATGCCCTTGGCCAGCGAGCGGTCCATCGGGTTCCAGGTATCCGAACGCGCGGATTCGGCGACCACGACGCCCAGTGTCTCGCCACCGAGGATGACGGGTGCGGCGAGGATCCCGGCCGGTGCGCGGGCAACGCCGAGCGGTTCAATGGCCGAAGTGCCACCGGCGACACCATCGACATGACGCAGGCAAGCCTCGGCCAGGGCCAGGCTGACCGGGCGCTGCGCATCGGTGCTTGCCGCTTCCTGGCCATACTCGATCAGCTTGCGACTGCCGGGGCGGGTGACATACAGGCTGACCCGCTCGCAGCCGATGAAGCGCTCGCGGATGGCACCGAGAACCTGGCTGATCAATGTGCCGGCTGCCTCGCGCCGCGCCGGCAGCGCGGCAATCCAGGCCAGCAGATCGAGGCGCCCGACCAGTTGCGGGAACGAGCTCTCCGTCCCCTGGCCCGTTGCCTGCACATCGGTCGTGGTCACGGTCACGGCGACTTCACCAATGACCAGAGCGACCGCGCCCTCGATGCGCAATTCGCCGCGCAAGGGCTGGCCGCGATGGAGGATGCCGTTGGCACTTCCGAGATCGCGGATGCGCCAGACACCATCGCTGCCGCAGGTCACCTCGGCATGCCGGCGCGAGACCGTGGAGTCATCGATGCGGATGTCGGAATACGCCCCGCGCCCGATCACTGCGGATTCGCTGAAACTGAATTGCTGGCCGGCGAGGGCACCGCTGGTGATGGTCAGGCTCGGCATGATCGCGGCAGTGTCGCATGGCAGCCGTCGAAGTTGAAATCCGCGTGCAGTCGTCCAGCGTTGTCGGCAGACAGTCCATTCATGGCATCGCCTGCAACTGCTCGGCAACTGCTCGGCAACTGCTCCTGCGTTGCTCTCGGCCCTTGTTCCCGACAGGGCTCTACCGCCTCCATCCTTGGAGGCGTACCTCCTGCATCCATGCAGTCGTCCTGCGTTGCAGGCATACCGGCCATCCATGGCCATCACCTGCAACTGCTCCTGCGTTGCAGGCATACAGGCCATCCATGGCCATCACCTGCAACTGCTCCTGCGTTGCAGGCATACAGGCCATCCATGGCCATAAAAAAACCGGACGGCGATGCGTCCGGCTTGAATGCGTTGCGGCGAATCCGGGGAAAGCCGCAACGCTATCCGTGTTGCTGGAGGCGATTACTTGCCCGAAGCGGCCTTCTTCGCTGCATTGACCTGTTTGGTCACGGCTTCGTTGGTGGCTTCGAACGAACCCTTGATCAGGTTGCCGATCTGCTCGTTGGTCTTCAGGGTCAGGCCGATCACTTCCTGGTTGGTGGCGTACAGCTTCTCGGCGGATTCCTTGGCCAGCTGGATGCCCTTCGGCCAGATGGCCTTGGCGCCCTCGAAGTCACGCACTTCGGAAGCCTCGGCCCAGAAAGCGTTGGACGCATTGACATGGTTCTCGACAGCCTTCAACTGCAGGCCGGCAATGCTTTCGAAGCTGGCCAGAGCGACGCTCTGCGCTTTGACAGCGGCGTCGGCAAAGTTCTTGCCGAGGGAAAGGAACTGCGAATTCATCTGCTCGTACATGGGGTAACTCCCTCTCTAAGAGTGTTGGTGGATTGCACTCTAGCAAAGAGTTTGGTGCGTTGCAACATAAACCGGCGCAACCAGATGTAAGTCATTCAGAAACCGTTGCAAATCATCAACATGCACATGGGAGTTTTGATGTGCGTATGCAATATCGCCGACGCAGGTCAGGTGTGCGGACCGGCGTAGCTGCAGCCGGATGTGCAGGTTTCGTGGATCACCACCCGAGCCAGCAGGGGCAGGCGTGGCTGCAGCGCGTTCCAGATCCACACGGCGAGGTTTTCGCTGGTCGGGTTTTCCAGTCCGGGCACGTCATTGAGATAGTGGTGGTCGAGCTGGTCGAACAACGGCGCAAAGGCGGCTTTGACCTCCGCGAAATCGCAGACCCAGCCCAAGTTCGGCTCGATGGCTCCGCGCAGGTGGATCTCGATCTCGAACGAATGCCCGTGCAAGCGCGAGCACTTGTGCCCTTGCGGCACGTTGGGCAGGCGATGAGCCGCCTCGATGCGGAATTTCTTGAAGATTTCCATGCGCGTCGTGTGTTTGCGAGGGCGACATTCGCCAGATTCGCAAGGATACCGTCGCCGGCGTCAAGCGGGAATCGGGAATCGGGAAAAGCATGCGATGCGGTGAACGGGAGGCCTTTCGCAGGAAGCGGCTTCAGCGCGATGCCTTTTTTGCAACATACCGAAAGGCATCTTCCACGAAAAGCTGTTGCCGGGCGGAACCATCGCAGATGATACCGCCACACGAATTGCAGAGGAGCGATTGTTCCGCGCTTGTGCCGTCAATCGATCAGGTAATGGCGTGCGATGGCGAGCGCCAGGCGGTACGGTTCGGGATCGTTGCGGTTGCTCAGGATGATCACGCTCAAGCGGCGTTGCGGATAGCGCACGAAGACGTTGCGGAAGCCGATGCTTTCCCCCGAGTGCCACAGCGATTCGCCGGTGATGCGCCAGCCGAAGCCATAGCGGACATCGGCATCATCGGTGACCGTCCACGGATGAAAGGCAAGTTCACGCGATTGCTTCGAGAGCAGGCGATCGCTGTAGAGCGCGGCATCCCAGCGGGCCAGATCGTCGAGCGATGAATAGATTCCGCCATCGCCGAGCACCGCGCTGGTCAGGCTTTGGTCGGTGCGCGTCCAGCCGCTTGCACCCTCGCTGTAGCCGTAGGCGCGATGGCGAACGGGCGCACCGCCGTTGACATAAGCCAGGCTGTCGCGCATGCCGAGCGGTTCGAAGATGCGTTGCTTCAGGAATTCCTCGAAGCGCAAGCCGGATGCCCGTTCGACGATCAGGGCAAGCATCGAATAGCCACCATTGCTGTAGCGGTAGTGGCTGCCGGGCGCGAAATAAAGACGATCCTGGGCTTCCAGCAGATGCAGCACGTCAGCATCGCGAAGTTGGTTCGCCTGGTTGGCGGGCATCACATCTTCATAGTCGACAAGGCCGCCGGTATGAGTCAGCAACTGGCGAATGGTGATGGCATCGGTCGCTGCAGGCAGTGATGGCAACCATTGGCGCATGCGCTCATCGAGGCTAAGCGTGCCGTCTTCGGCCAGAAGCAGGATTGCCGCTGCGGTGAACTGCTTGGTCACCGAGGCGAGCCGATAGTTCGTCGCCGGCGTGGCCAATTCGTGATCTTCCAGATTGGCCAGGCCGTAGCCCTTGCGCACGACCGCCTTGCCATCGCGAATGACCAGCACCGAGGCGCCCGGAACGTCGCCTTGGTAAGCCTGCATGATCGTGTCGATCGCGGTGGTATCGGTCACGGTTCCGGCACTACTTGCGCATCCACCCACGGCGGCTGCAAGCCCGAGCAGCAGGGCGAGTGGCGCCAGGCTTGTGCGCTGGTGCAGGCGGCGCCGGCATTGCGGTTCACGCTCATTCAATGGGCACGTCATAAAAAATCTCGGCGGAAGGCTCGGGCTCGAAGCGGTAGTGCCACCATTCCATCGGGTAGTTCCGGAAACCTGCGGCGAGCATGGCTTCACGAAGCCGATGGCGGTTGCTGCGTTGCGCCGCACTCACCTGCGTCGAATCGGTATGCGCGCGCGAATCGAAGAAATCGAAATCCGTGCCCATGTCGAGCGTTCGGCATGCTGTAGCGGGATGATCGCATTGCTGCAGGGTGAGATCGATCGTGGCGCCGCGACTGTGCCCGGACACCGGCGCAATGTAGTCGCCCAGCAGTTCGGACTTGTCGAGATTGGGGTAGTAGCGCGACTTGGTTTCCTGATCGCCGGCATCGTTCGCCCAGCGGACAAAATGGCGCACGCCGCGCGCGGGGCGATAGCAGTCGAAAATCTTCAGTCGCAAAGAATGCTTGCGCAATTCGCGTTCAACATCGGCCAAGGCGTGCGCTACCGGCGACTTGAGCAGGCAACGTGCGGCGCGGTAGCCATCGATGGGTCGACCGACAAAGTTGT
>Ga0154020_10008143_pt1 | contig 12181 bp, 9 predicted proteins | sample Klosneuvirus_201_FD_109709 | JGI IMG/M metagenome (GOLD analysis project Ga0154020, IMG submission 109709) | Active sludge microbial communities from wastewater, Klosterneuburg, Austria - Klosneuvirus_20160825_MG | ecosystem: Engineered > WWTP > Aerobic digester > Activated sludge | place... | reverse complement strand
CGTGCTCGCGCGCGCGCTCGCCGGGCCGGTCGGGGACGCACCGGCGGCGATCGCGCGGCTCCGGGAGATCTCCGGTGACGACCCGCACGCGGCGCACGCGCGCCTGCTCGAGGCCGCGTACCGGCTCCGCCTCGGTGACCGTCCCGGCGCCTCGCGCGCCCTCGGGTTCGGGCTCGAGTTGCTGGAGGCGCGACCTCCCCACGCCGACGACCGCAAGCCGCTCGTCGAGTTGCTGCTCGGCGCTGCGATCGCGGTGCGCGAGGACGATCCGGGGCTCGGGCTGCGGGCGGCGCTGGCGGGGCTCGCGCTCGATCCGCAGCACCAGAACCTCGCGACGCTGGTGCAGGCCCTCGGCCGCGGGAGGAGCGAGGACGACGACGAGGAGCCGCCGGCCACCGACCCCGGCCGTGACGGCCACGGTCCGCTGCCCTCGATCCCACCCCCGCGCATGCTGCTCGAGGACCTCCCTCTCGCGGAGGACGACGACGCCGAGGCGCAGGCGGAGTCGCTGCTCGCGCGCGTGAAGGCGAACCCGGAGGACGACGCCGCGATCGACGCCCTGGTCGACGTGCTCGGTCGCCTCGGCCGCGACTTCGAGCTGTTCGCGCTGCTCGCGGCGCGCTGGGACGACGCCGACGCGGAGCAGCGGCGGGTGCTGCGTCCCAGGCAGGAAGCGGTGTTGCGGCGGATGGCAGAGGCCGCGGAGCGCGACGGTCGCGTGGCCGAGGGTCAGGTGTATCGCGACGCGATCGCCCGGCTCTGACCCTAGAACGGCGGCTTGGTCACGAGGCCGCCGCTCGACGAAGGGGCGCTCGTCGTCGTGGGGTTGGCCGGAGCACTCGGCGTGGGACTCGGCGCGGGCGCAGGCGTGGAAGCCGTGGTCGACGGGACGACGGGCGCGATCGCCACCTTGGTCCCGACGACGGGTGGAGCCTGGGTCGGCGCGAGGGCAGCGCTCGTCGAGGCGCTCACGACCGGTGGGGTCGGCATCGGCAGCGCGACGCTCGGCACGAGGCTCGGGGCCACCGATGCCACGGTGCTGACGGCGGGTGGGGCGCTCGAGGCTGCCGCGCTCGGGGCCGCCGTATTCGTGGGCTGCTTGCTCGACCAGACGGCCCGGGCACCGACGCCTGCCGCCACGAGCACGAGGACCAGCGCGACCCACCGGAGCGGCGACGGGTTCGTGGGCAGGTTCGCCGTCTTCGCCACCGCGGCCACCGTGCCCGACGGTCGCTGCGGCGCAGGTGTGTCCTGCAGCGTCGCGGCGCCCGGGTCCGCCTTCGCGCCCACGACGACCCGCGCGCTCTCGGGGTTCTTCTTGGCCGGCGCGCCGAACGACGGGCGCGGCACCACGCCGTGTCCGGACAGGACGTCGGCCGCCTCGCGCAGATCGGAGAGGCGCTCGCTCCGGTCGCGCTTCAGCATGTGCGCCACGAGTTCGACGACGTCGGCGGGGACCTCGGGCTTGTTCTTGTCGACGCGTGGGATCACCCCCGACAGCAGCTCCTTGACCAGCTGGCCGTAGTTCTCGCCCTCGATGGGGCGCTTGCCGACCAGGGTCTCGTAGAGGATCGCGCCGATGGCCCACACGTCGACCCGGTGGTCGAGCCCCTTCTCGCCGAGGAGCTGCTCGGGCGCCATGTACGCCGGGGTGCCGACGACGGCGCCACTCTCGGTGATCGACGAGAGCGCCTCCTCGATCCTCGTCGACTTGGCGATGCCGAAGTCGAGGACACGCACCATCTCACCGGTCGGGGTCTGCGAGAGGAAGATGTTCTCGGGCTTGAGGTCGCGGTGGATGAGGCCCACTGCGTGCGCGGCGCCGACGGCCGAGATGACCGGCAACAGGATCTGCACCGCCTCGGCGATGGGGAGCGGGCCCACCCGCTGCATGCGCGCCGCCAGGGTCTCTCCTTGCAGCAGATCCATGACGATGACCGGGGTCTCTTCGTGCTCGAGCACGTCGCGGACGCCCACGGCGTTCGGGTGCTCGACCGACGCGGCGGCGCGTGCCTCGCGGATGAAACGCCGGCGCGCCTCGCCGTTCGGATCGCTCCCCTGGCGCACGAACTTGAGCGCGACGCGACCGCCGGTGATCTGGTGGGTGGCCGCCCACACCGTGCCCATGCCGCCCTCTCCGAGCGGGTGTTCCAGGACGTAGCGACCGGCGATCACGGTCCCTGCTTCGAGCGCGGCCAAGACCGGAGAGACTACCACCGCTTCTCCCTGTTTTCTCGCGAAACAGCGTAGGATGCCCCCATGCGTCGCGCGTGGCTCTTCGCCTCCGTCGTCTCGGTCTGTGCGCTCGGGGTGCTCACCACGGAAGCGCCGACACGGGCCGACGAGTCGGCAAACCTCGAGGCAGCGCGAGCGGCGTTCGAGCGCGGCGCCAAGCTCGCGAGCGAGGAGCGGTGGCTCGACGCCCTCGCGGAGTTCGAGGCCTCGGCGCGGCTCCGGCCCCACGCGACGACCACGTACAACATCGGCTACTGCCTGCGCGCGCTGGGGCGGCCCACCCGCGCCAAGAAGCACTTCGCCGAGGCGCTGACCCGCGACGACGCGACGGCGGGCAAGGAGCTGACCCCGCAGCTACGCGCAGCGGCCCAGAAGTACCTCGAAGAAGCGAAGGCGAAGATCGCGACGCCGTGGTTGTCGATCGATCCCGGGGACGCGACCGTGACCATCGACGGCAGCCCGCTCGAGGCCTCCGGCGTGGGTCACTACCTCGCGGGCACGCGTCCTGCGGGGCCAGGCGAGAAGGTGACCACCCCGCACGGCTTCGTCGTCGAGGTCGACAGCGGTCCGCACGAGATCGTGGTCGTCGCCCCGGACGGTCGCAACAAGGTCGTGCACGAGGACTTCGCTGCGGGCACCACCAAGTCGGTGCGCATCGAGGTCCCGAAGCCGGTCCTGCGCAGCGACGGCAACCCGACGCGGCGCACGTGGGGGTTCGTCCTCGGTGGCGTCGGCATCGCGGCGCTCGGCATCGGCAGCTACCTCGGCCTCCGCGCCCGCTCCACGTGGCACGACGCGCTCGACGCGTGCCCGGGCAAGACCAACTGCAAGGACGACCGCGGCTCGGAGCTCGCCGCCGACGCCAAGGTGCAGGCGAACCTGTCCACGCTCGCGTTCGTGGCCGGCGGGGCCGCGCTGCTCGGGGGGACCATCCTCGTGCTCACGTCCACCGGGAGCAGCGAGCCCAGGGCTGCGGTCAGCGCGTCGGTCGCGCCGAGCGGCGGGTTCGTGACCGTGTTCGGCCGGTTCTAGGTTCAGCGGGCAGGGGACGGGTACAGATCGAGCCACGACACCGTCCCCGCGCGCACCTCGAGCGGGTGCTCGCCGATCCGCTGGTCACCGCGAAAGGCGCGCACGATCTGCTGTCCGACGGGCAGGTTGGCGACGAACGCCATGCCGTCGCTGGTGGTCTCGGTGCGGGCGAGATCGATCGTCGGTCCGGCGAGGTAGAACGTGCGCGTCGAGCCGTCGCTCGTCGGCGTCTCGAGCCGCACGCCGACGAACGGATCGAGCGCACAGTCGTGGACGACCACCAGCGCGTGCCCGTGGTCTTCGAGCTTGGTGAGCTTGGCGGTGGCGAACGCTCCGTCGAGGCTTTCGGTGGGGTACAGGAAGAACGTGCCGTAGGGGAGGAGCTCCTGGTAGACGGCGGGACGTCCGAACTGCAGGAGGCCGGGTGCGAAGCCTGGTGCCGAGGCCTTCAGATACCCCTCGTACTGCCGCGCGAGCGCGAGCTCGACGATCCCTTCGGTGTTGGTGGCGCTCTCCGTGACGATGGTCGTGCAGAAGGCGTCGAACGGGTCGCACGCGCGGACGGTGATGGCAGGGAGCGGGTTGCGGTTGATGAGGTTGCCGACGAACAGCTTCACTTTGAGCTTCTCGCCGGTCTCCGCGCCCCAGCGGTAGTTGCCCTTGCAGGCGTCGGCGTGGCTCGTGGCGACCTCGCACCCCGCGCAGCTGTGCGCCTGCCAGCATCGATAGAGGGGCGTGAACTGCGCGGGCGCCTTCGCGCTGGACCAGCGGGTCGCGCACAGGTCGATGCGGTCCGGGTTCGGGCTGCCGCCGCTGTAGCCGCACGCCACGAAGCGGTCGCAGTCCGGCTCGCCCGCGCAGGCGATCGCCTGGGCGCGACAAGCGTCGTCGAGGCACTGGCAGGGGCCGCCGATCTTGCTGGGGCCGAAGCACTCGGCGGTGCAGGTGCGGCGGCGACAGGCGTCGAGCTCGGCGAACGCCTTGCTGGTGCCGAGGCGGGTCTGGCAGCCGTCGCGGCAGGCGCCGTCGGCGCAGGCGTCGACACACGCGAGCAGCAGGTTGCACGAAGGCGTCCCCTGGCAGGCCGCTAGCTCGTTGCGGCAGTCGCGGGTCGAGCAGGTGGTGCAGGAGGTTGCGCGCGGCAGGTCCTCGATGCCCAGGAGCGGGTCGCAGGCGGGCAGGGCGACCGCGAGGGTCATGAGGAGCGCCGTCAGAGGTCGCATGGCGCGAGACAGACCGAGAAGCAGAGGGTGGGCGCGTCGCAGCCACCATCGGTGCCGATGCACGACGGGTGACCGACACACCCGGGCGGCGCGCCGTACGCGGGGCACGTGAAGCCGCTCGGGCAGGCGCCGCTGCCGGCTGCGCAGGTCTTCCGGCAGCCGTGGCTCGTGCAGTACTCGTCCGCAGCGCAGGTGGGCGTGCACTTGCTCGGCGACAGCACGACCAGGCCGCCGCACGCGTCGCCGCCCTCGGTCGCGTCCGCGTCACCGGCGTCGGTCGCGTCGGCCGTGGCCGCGTCGGTCGCCGTGTCGTCGACCTTCGCCGCGTCGACGCCGCCCGCCTCGGGTGCGGGACCCGGGGTGCCGGTGTCGACGCTGAAGCTGCCGTCCGCGGTGGCGTCGGCGGTCTCGTCGCTGGTCGCCGGGTCTTCGGGCTTGGGACCGATGACGCATCCTGCGCTCGTGAGAGCGAACAGCCAGACGCTGCCGAGGCGACGCGAGGACATCACCGCCAGTCTAGCACCGTCGATTCAGGGGCCGCTGCACGGGACGTAGCACTTCGAGGAGACGCAGCTCATGAGCGGGCTCACCTTGCTCGACGGGTAGTCGACCGCGCACTTGTCCGCGCACGCGGAGTCGAAGCACTTGCTGAGGCAGTCCATCTGCGCGTTGCACGCGGCGTCGGTCAGACACGTGGTCAGCTCGGCGCCGCACGAGACGTCGACGCAGTCGTTGCAAGGGTCGCCGCTCCCTCCATCGTAGGCGCCGGTGTCCGCGATGCGGCCCGTGTCCTCGGTGCCTGTGTCCTCGGTGCCCGTGTCGTCGACGAGCTCGGTGTCGGTGGCCGTGTCGTGCGCGGTGTCGGTGCGGCTGTCGGCCACCCCGCTGTCGCGACGGACGATGCGGGAGGCATAGTTGGGGTCTTCTTCCACGGAAGCGCAGGCCACGAGCGTGATCGAGCCCACGACGACGGCGAAGGCCGTGACGATACGAGAGTGCATGGGTCCCCTCCAGGGTGTGTCGGCCGTCTCCGTTGCGGGCCACGGTCACGCGATTCATCTGCATTTCGCGTGCTGAAGCGCTGAATGTCGCCGCGAATCGGTGCACCGACTGTCCTCTTCGGCAGGGCCTTTACGTCCGCCCTCGCGCCGTACAAAGAGCACCCCCGGAGGTGCCGTTCGATGCTGGTGATGAAGTTCGGCGGGAGCTCGGTCGCGAACCGGGAGCAGATCGAGAAGGTCTTTCACATCGTCGAGGGACGCAGGGCCCGCCGGCCGGTCGTCGTGTCGTCCGCGCACAAGGGGATGACCAATGCGCTCATCGCCGCCGGGAAGGCCGCGGCGCGGGGTGAGGTCGACGCGGGCGCTGCGGCGATCCGCCTCCAGCGCGGCATCGCCGAGGGGCTCGGTGCACCCGAGGCGCTCCTCGCGCCGTTCTACTCCGAGATCGAGGACCTGCTCCGGGGCGTGCGCCTGGTCAAGGAGCTCAGCCCCCGGAGCCTCGACTACATCGCGAGCTTCGGCGAGCGCATGGCCGTGCGGGTCATCGCCGACTTCTTCGCCCGAGAGGGCCTGCCGTCGAGCGCCCACGACGTCTGGGACCTCGGCTTCGTCACCGACTCGGTCTTCGGCAGCGCCCGCCCTGTCGAGGGCTACGAGGCGCGGATGCAGGCGGCCTTCGCCGCCTTGCCGGCGGACGTCGTGCCCATCGTCACCGGCTTCGTCGGCAAGAACGAGGCGGGCGAGATCACCACCGTCGGCCGCAACGGCAGCGATCTGACGGCCACCCTCGTCGCCGCGGCGCTCGGGGTCGACGAGGTGGAGATCTGGAGCGACACCGACGGCGTCATGAGCGCCGATCCGGCCCTCGTGAAGGTGGCCCAGAACATCCCCACCATGAGCTTCGACGAGGCCGCGGAGCTCGCCTACTTCGGGAGCCGCGTCCTGCACCCGGAGACCCTGCTGCCGGCGATGAAGCGCAACATCCCGGTGCGCGTGCTCAACACCAACCGGCCGGAGCACCGCGGCACCGTGATCGAGCGCCAGCCCGGGCCCCGTCCGCAGGCGGTCACCAGCATCGCGTACAAGGAGGGCCAGCGAATCCTCACCGTGACCTCGCCGCGCATGTTCGCGCAGGCCGGGTTCCTCTCGCGGATCTTCGAGGCGGCGTCGCGCAGCGGCACCGTGGTCGACATGGTCGCCACCTCCGAGATCAGCGTGTCGTTGACCGCCGCCGACCCGGAGGCGCTGGACCGCGCGGCCGAGAACCTGAAGCCGCTCGGCGAATGCCGGATGCTCTCGGGCAAGACCATCCTCGTCGTCGTCGGCCACGACCTGCCTTCACGCGCGGGGATCGGCCGCTCGATCCTCGGCGCGCTCGCCGACGCGCAGGTCAACGTGGAGATGATCAGCTACGCCGCGGGCAGCATCAACTTCTCCATGGTCATCGACGACGCAGACGTCGGGCGCGCGGTGACCGCGCTGCACGGGACCCTCTTCGAGCATCGGTAGCAAGGTCCACGCCGCCGGCGGCCGCCGGCGACCGCCGGCGAACCAGGCGCGGATCGAGCTGGATTCTCGCCGATTCGTGCTGGCACCGCGCGTGCTTCGTGGTGCGCGTGACCACCCTTCGCATCGGCTTCGACAGAGGGACGCTCCGCCTCGACGGTGACGTCACCTCGCTCGAGGAACCCACCGTCTGTCTCGACCCGCGCACGGCGTTCCACCGCGCGCCGGCGCACCTGTACGCGAGCCTGCTCGGGCGCGCGCGCGCGCGCGGCGTGACGGTCGACGACGCGCTCGCGACCGAGCTCTTGCCACGGCCACCGCCACCCCTCGCGCTGCCCACGCTTCGCGACTACCAGGCCCAGGCGCTCGCGGCCTTCGAGGCGTTCGGTTCGCGTGGCGTCGTGGTGCTGCCCACCGGCAGCGGAAAGACGCTGCTCGCGTGCGCTGCCATGGCCCGGTCGGCGGTCAGCGCGCTCGTGCTCGTGCCCACCTGCGCCTTGCTCGAGCAGTGGCGTCAGCTCCTCATCCGCGTGTTCGGGGGCACCATCGGCGTGGTCGGCGACGGCACCTTCGAGCTCGCGTCGATCACCGTCATCACCTTCGCGAGCGCCTGGCAGAAGCTCGACGCATTCGGGCACCGCTTCGGCATGATCGTGGTCGACGAGGCGCACCACTTCGCCGCCGGCCTGCGCACCGAGGCCCTCGAGATGTGCACCGCGCCGCTGCGCCTCGGGCTCACGGCCACACCCCCCGAGCCGGGCACCGTCGCCGAGGCGCGGCTCCGCAGCCTCCTCGGGCCCGTGGTCTTCCACCGCACCGCGGCCGAGCTCGCGGGCACCCACCTGGCTCCGCTCGCCGTCACGCGCCACACCCTCGATCTCGACCTCGAGGAACGCCGCCTCTACGAGCGCGACAGCGCGCCGTTCCTCGAGCTGCGGCGGCACGTGCTCCGGGCCCAGCCCGGCCTCGACTGGGCGGGGTGCATGCGTCACATCGCCCGCATGCCGAGCGGGCGGGAGGTGCTCGCGGCCTTGCGCCGGGCCACGGCCATCGCCACCCTGCCGCGCGCCAAGCTCGCGCTCGTCGAGGCGCTCGTGCGCGAGCACGCCGCCGACAAGGTGCTCGTGTTCGCGGCCACGGCCGACGACGCCTACCGCCTCGGCCACGCCCTGCTCGCGCCCGTGATCAGCAGCGAGACCCCGCGCCTCGAGCGGCAGGCGATCCTCGAGGCGTTCGGGCGCGGCGCGGTGCGGGCCCTGGTCAGCGCCCGGGTCCTCAACGAGGGGATCGACGTGCCGGAGGCCAGCGTCGCCATCGTGGCGGGGGGCTCGCTCGGACAGCGCGAGCACGTGCAGCGCATCGGGCGCGTGTTGCGCCCGCAGCCGGGAAAACAGGCGCTCGTCCACGAGCTCGTCACCCTCGACACCGTCGACGAGGCGCGCGACCGCGCGAGGAGGAGGCCCCATGCTGCCCCGGCATCTGCTCTGTCTCACCCAGCATGACGGCTTCGCCACGCCGGCCTGGCTCACCGAGCGCGACGCGGTGTGGATCCGCCTCGCGGCCGACGCCTTCGACGCCTGCGTGGGCAAGGCCGTGGGCGCGATCGACGACGAGCTGGTGCCTCGCGTGCTCTCCCTGGCGCGCGTCCACGGGGTGCACCCGCGCAGGGCCGAGGGCCTCGTGCGCGTGCTCGCGCGGCGCGCGGGCGATCGGCTGGTGGCGCCGGTCCTGCCGCCGCAGGCGCGCGCGGCGGTGTTCGCCGAGGCGGGCCGGGATCGCTCCGCCGCGCGAGAGGTGGTCCTCGGGCGCGTGGCCGCCGAGATCCGCACCTCGCCCGAGGCGGTCGAGGCCTCGCTGTTCGCCGATCGCGCGAGCGCGCGGCGCATCGCCCCGCTGCCGAGCCTGCACCCGACCGACCTGGTCGAAGCCTACAACCTCGCCCTCGCGCAGGGGCTCCTGCTCTGCTCGGAGATCGTCGTGGTGCACGTCCGCGAGCACGTGCGGGCGGTGGTCCGCTTCGCCAAGCTGAGCGGCCTGCTCTGCACGTACGCGGTCGACGACACGGGCACGAAGCTCGAGATCTCGGGGCCGCTCGCGGTGCTGCGCCACACCACGAAATACGGCTTCTCCCTCGCGCGGTTCTTCCCCGCGGTGCTCGGCACACCGGGCTACGCGGTCGAGGCGCGGTGCCTCGTCTGGGACACCCCCCAGTGTGTTCGCATCGACGCCAGGGACCACCTCGCGCCCACCCACGTACTGCCGCGCGACGCGGACAGCCGCGTGGAGCGCTGGCTCGCCCAGGACGTGCGGCGCCTCGAACGGGGCTGGGTCCTCGATCGCGAGTCGGATGTCGTGCCGGTCGGACGCAGCGTGTTCTTCCCCGACTTCACGCTGCGGCGAGGCGGAGCCTCGGTGCTGGTCGAGGTCGTCGGCTTCCACGGTCCGAGCTACCTCGACGCCAAGGTGCGGGCGCTCGAGGCCGCGCGCGGCCGCCCGCTGATCGTCTGCGTCGCGGCCACGCTCCTGCCGAACCTCGGCGCGATCCCGGGAGTGGTGCTGCCTTTCCGACACCGCATCGAGGCCGCCGCGCTGCTCGACCACGCCGAGCGGCTCGTGGCGACGCCCGGTGCACTTGCCGAGCAGGCCTAGGTTGCTACCGTTCGCGCATGCGGTACCTGGTGCTCGGGCTCCTCGCGGTGGTCGGTTGTGGTGGGTCGGCGGATGCGGGCGCCTTCGTCGACGACGCGGGCGGCGGGGACTCGACCGCGGCCGACGCCGCCACCGATTCGTCCACGGGCGACACCACCGCGACCGACAGCGGCGGCCCCGACACGCCGAAGACGGACACCACGCCCGACCTCCCGCCGCCGCCCCCGGTGACCCTCGACACCGTCTGCGACAAGCTGGCCGACGCCGTGTGCGGCAAGCCCGCGTCCACCTGCTGCACCAAGAGCGGCTTCGGCTTCGACGAGGCGGGCTGTCGCGACGGCGTCAAGGCCGGCTGCGCCGACCGCGTCGACGACGTGAAGGCCGGCGACTCGGTGTTCGACGCGAGCGCCTTCCCGGCCTGCGTCGACGCGTGGGCCAAGCTCGAGACCGCGTGCACCGTGAACCTGCTCGAGTTCCTGCGCACGTATCCGCCCTGCCAGCAGCTGTTCCGCGGCACCACGGCGCCCGGCGACAGCTGCACCGACGACGTCGAGTGCGCGGGCCCTCCCGGCGCGTTCGGCACCTGCACCGACGCGGGCGCGTGCGCGCAGTTCACCATCGTGGGCAAGGACGCCCCGTGCAACACGGCGGGCGACGTGCGGGCCACCTGCGATCTCGGCCTGTTCTGCAACGTCACCGGCGGCGGCGCCGACCCCAAGGGCACCTGCAAGGCCGCGCGCAAGGTCGGAGAGACGTGCTCGTTCTCGCGGTGGTTCGAGTGCGGCTACGGGTACGTCTGTCAGGGCGGCACCGGCAGCAGCCCCAAATGCGCCGAGGGCAAGCCTGGTGGCGCGACCTGCGGCGGAGACTGGGAGTGCGCCTCGTGGCAGTGCGCCACCGGCCGCTGCTCGCCCGCGAACTACCCGGTCGCGAGCAAGGGTCTCTGCGGCGGGTGATCAGGTGCCGAGGTAGCCTTCGGCCTGCAGCTTGAACATGCGCGCGTAGAGCCCATCCTGGGCCAGCAACGCCTCGTGGGTACCGTCCTCGACGATGCGCCCGCCGTCGACCACCACCACGCGATCGGCCATGCGCACCGTCGAGAACCGGTGGGTGATGAGGATGGCGGTGCGGTCGCGCTTGAGGTCCCTGAACCGCTGGAAGATCTCGTGCTCCGCCTCGGCGTCCATGGCGGCGGTGGGCTCGTCGAGCACGAGGATGCGGCTCTTGCGCATGAACGCGCGCGCGAGCGCGACGCGCTGCCACTGCCCGCCGGAGAGATCGTCGCCGCCGAACGCGCGGCCGAGCGGGGTGTCGAGGCCACCAGGCAGGCGCGCCATGATCTCCTTGGCGCCCGCGTCCTCGACCGCAGTGCCGATCGCCGCGTCGTCGTCCTTGCTCGGCAACCAGCCGACGCCGACGTTCTCGCGCGCCGAGAGCTGCAGCTTGGCGAAGTCCTGGAAGATCACCCCGACCCGGCGGCGCAGCGCGCTCATGGAGAGCGTGGCCACGTCGGCGCCGTCGACGAGGATGCGCCCCTCGGTCGGGCGGTGGAGGCCGACCAGGAGCTTGATCAGCGTGGTCTTGCCCGCGCCGTTCTTACCGACGAGGGCGACGGTCTGGCCAGCCGGGATGCGCAGCGAGACGTGGGTGAGCGCATCGCGGGTCGCGCCCTGGTAGCGGAAGGTCACGTCCTCGAGCTCGATCGAGGGCGCGTGGTCCTCCTCACCGGGCACCTCGGTGAAGTCGTCGTCGGCGTCGGGCTCCTCCTCGGGTGAGGCGAGGAACTCCTCGAGGTTGGTGAGGTAGAGGTCGGCCTCGTAGGCGCGCGCGACCGACGAGAGGGCGCCGCGCAGGGTCTCTTGCCCCTGGCGGAAGACGACCAGGTAGAGCGTCATCGCGCCGAGGGTGATCGCGCCCTCGATCGTGCGGACGACGATCCAGGCGTACGTGCCGTAGAGCGCGAGGGTCGCGAGGAGTCCGAGGAGGAACGTGGACGCGATGCGGCGCCGCGCGAGCGCGGACTCTTCGGCGGCGAACGAGGCGAGGATGTCCCGGAACTTGTCGCGCAACCATCGCGCGAGCTGGAACAGCTTCACCTCCTTCACGGTCTGCTCGGTGGTGAGCACCGCCTCGAGGTAGAACGACCGACGGTTGCGCAGGGTGCGCGCGCGCTGCATCTCGAACTGCTCGCGGGCGTAGCGCGCCTCGGCCCAGAACGGCGGCACCGCGGTCGCGACCAGGATCAGCACGGCCCAGGGTCCGAGCGAGAACAGGAGGGCCGCGAAGCCCACCAGGGTCACGATCTGGCGCGCCAGGCCGAGCACCTGGTTGACGAGGTCGAGCGGGCGCGAGCTCGCCTCGCGGCGCGCCTGCGACATCGCGTTGACGAACGCCGGGTCCTCGAAGCGCGCGTACGCGACCTTGGCCGCCTTGTCGAGGATGAGCAGGTTCACATGCAGGCCGAGCTTCGCGCGGAGCACGAGCGCGGCGTACGACTGCGCCTGGGTGACGAGCGCGCGCGCCACCATGATCCCG
>Ga0154020_10008140_pt1 | contig 12184 bp, 12 predicted proteins | sample Klosneuvirus_201_FD_109709 | JGI IMG/M metagenome (GOLD analysis project Ga0154020, IMG submission 109709) | Active sludge microbial communities from wastewater, Klosterneuburg, Austria - Klosneuvirus_20160825_MG | ecosystem: Engineered > WWTP > Aerobic digester > Activated sludge | place... | reverse complement strand
GAAAGTATGGTAATTCGAGGCTCATTAGAAAGACTTGTTCCGGTATTAATGACGGCCCTCACCGCTATTTTAGGTTTAATTCCCTTAGCTCTTGCTGGAGGTACGCCGGGAAAAGAAATTCTTCATCCCGTAGCTGTTGTTATCGTAGGTGGACTTATTAGCTCTACCCTTTTAGATATGTTTGTTACACCAACGGTTTTTTATCATTTTGGTAGAAAGTCTGCGGAAAAATATGTTCAATTATTAGAAAATAATAACATCTTCGAACAAGAAGAAAAAAAAGGAGAATACAAATGAAAAGCACGTTAATTTTTTATGTTGCAGTCGTTTCTATATTAGGAGGGTGCGCTTCAAAGCTCCATCGAGGAGTAGTGGCCATGAAAGTGGATGAAAATATTGCACACGTTGGCCTTAGTAAAGACGAAGCCTCGATTGGAGACCACGTCCAACTCTATGGAAATAAGTGTAGTGGATCTAAAGAAAATAAGAGTTGTGAAAAAGTCTCCAAAGGTCACGGCATTGTAAAGGAAATTATCAATGATAACTATATAGCTGTAAAGTTTGACGATGGAGTTACCTTTGAAGAAGGAGATTTCATTGAAAAGCATTTACATTAAATTAGTTAAATAAGATAAAAGGAGAATACAAATGATCAAAAAAATTATTTTATCAATTTTAATAGGAGCTTCTATTCCTATCTTTGCTCATGAAGGACATGATGAGGCTCCAGGATCACTTAAGGCTAATCATGGTGGAGCAGTGAAAGCCGGTAAAGAAATCAATTTAGAATATGTTGTATCAGGAACACAGGTAAAATTATTTCCAATTTCTCATGAAGGGAAAGACTTATCCCCTAATGAGGTCAAACTTACAGCCACCACTAAATTACCAAAAGGTAAGGCTGAAGGTGCAAAGCTAGAAGTTCGAGATGGAGCCTTTATTACTGACATTGATTTCAAAAATGCTTTTCGTGTAGAGCTGAATGTCAGCGCAAGTAAAGCCGGAAAGGCTGATAGCTTTAAGCTACAAATAGAAAAATAATGGTTAAGTTGAGAGTATTTAATATCCCTGATATGGAGTTAAATGTATGAAGAAAAGCCTCTTTATTTTCATGATTCTATTTACCACTTTTAAAGGTAAGGCTATTGAAGGACTTAAAGATTTAGAAACACAACTTTTTGAAAAAAACGCTGAAGTTTTATCTCTTCAAAAGCAAACTGAAGCTAAAGAGGCTTTACATAATGCTGCATTTTCAGGGTTCTATCCCACTTTAAATATAAATGGTGGCTATGAGATAAATAAAACTGATGAGAAGCCAAATGAAAAGGGTTATTTAGGGTTCTTTGAAGGAAAGTTGAATTTATTTCAAGGATTTAAAAACCAAGCCCTTACCTCCCAACGAGAAGTAGACTCTAAGCTTTCTCGAATCGAATTAGAATTTAAAAAAAGAGAGCTGCGGCTTACACTTATAGAAATTGCTAGTGATATGGTTCATCTTCATCAAGTTCAAACTATTTTAGATGAGGAATCAAAAGTCACTCAAGATCAAAAGCAAATGGCTGCAAAAAAAGTCGCATCAGGTTTAACTGGTCCTGTGGATAATTATGAAATGGAACTAAGAGAAAGTGAAATTAAGATTGAGCAAGCTCAAATTAATCAACAGCATCAAGAAGCACACCAGAGATTTTTGAAGATTTTTGGAGAAGATATTGAAGACAAAAAATTAAATAAAATAGAGTTCAGTAAACTAGAAAAATTGAGCCAATTTCTTAAGGAAGAATTAAGTTTTGAGAATACATTAGAGTTTCAGAAAGAAAAGCTCCTAGTAGAAAAAGCTGAGTACGAAAAAAATGAAGTAAAATCTGAATTTCTACCCTCCATTGATTTTACATATAGCTTTGGACGACTAACTCCATCGGAAACTTCTCCTCTCCCCTTCAATGAATCTAAGTATGGGGTAATGCTTACCATACCTTTATTTTCAGGCTTTCAAACTTATTATAAAACTCAAGCAATAAATTTGCAGATTCAGTCTATTGAAAAGCAGAAATGGCAAAGGGGTAATGAAGTTCAATCCGAAATAAACATTTCAAAAACAAAATTAGAAGAATTAAAAATGCTCCTTCAACTCAATGATCAAAAGCTTATAAATTCTCAAAAATATTTTGAGCTTACTTTATCTGAATATAAGAGAGGAGTAAAAAATTCGCCTGATTTAGTAGGTGCGACAGAGAGACTCTTTTCATCAAAGAAGAAAAAAATTGCACTCCTTCGAGAGCTTGAGCTGTTAAAAGCAAAAGTAGAAAATTTCAAAATTAATATTTAAAAGTTTAAGAATTGAGCTAACTTAATTTTTGAATCTTTTACCTTTCAAAACCATCCACCGATTTAATTTTACATAAAAATCTCAGATTAGCTAAATGCCTATATTCTGAGCATAATTACTTCTTTATCAATAGTAAAGCCACTTTCAGCTTATGTCCTTAAGGCTAGTTTTAAGGTGTTTGGCTTAAAAAAACTTCTGCATGTACCGATAGCTTCAACATGAAAATTCTTATTTTAATTACAATTATATTTTTCATTAGTTTTGGCGAGAGTTCTGAAATGAATTCTCATGAATGGGCATCAAATATAGTAAATTCAGGCGATGAAGAGCCCGCAGGATTATATGGCGACCCAGTTGGAGAATTAGAAATTCTTCATGAAAAGGATCCACTTCCTCCTGGCACTTCATTTTCTGTTAGCCGTGAAGTTTATAAGCTTGCCAATGGGCCCGCTCAGAAATGGGATGGATGCGATCAAGAAGCGCTTGTTACAGGCGGCTATGACAGCGATAGTCAATGCGGGAAAGGCTATTTTCATCCAGAGTTCGTTGAACATCTGAATGCGAACTTCTTCCCATGTATTGAAAAAGCCTCACTTGCTGCAAACTTTCCTCAACCTTCTCGAGTTTTTATTCGCCATATTGGAACATACGTCAATCGCAATGGACGCAATTCCAGTACCTTAAGCATGCATGCTTATGCGCGTGCCATTGATATGGCAAAACTGAATCTATTTGATAATCAAGGACAACTGTTTCCAATTAGTCTGACGATGAGAGATTATAAAGGGCCCACTGCCAAATTCTACGACACTTTCCGCCAATGCTGGAAGGATTCTCTTCCCTCAGCTTGCCAGCCTGGAAAGAAAGAATACAAAGGATCAATAGGACACCCTAATTCTGCTCTCGGTGGAAATAGTCTCCATACAGGGCACATCCATTTATCTTTTCCATTTTGTGCGGGGTAATTATATGAATAAAAATCTACTTAAACAAAATACTATCCTTTTTGCACTTTTCTTCTTTTTTAACTCAAGTGCGTTCGCTACAGAGAAAGGATCAATGGTCTTGAGCGAAAGGATTTTCAATTTACCTCAGAGCCGGGGAAGCATTCAACTCATCACGAGAACTTCGAGCGTAAGCTTAGGGCATCCTTTCAGAATCGAAATTAAAACCATGTGTCAGAATAAGAAAACAGACTGGGCAAAACTTCCAATCTCTGATTCAGAAACTGTTTGTGATTTGCAACCGAACTCCCCACATCTTACCGAAGATGGTAAAAAAATCTCGGTCATAATTAAAGAAACTGATTCAGAACACTTCAACGAACAAAGTCGCTTAGCATCACCTAAGGAGCTCGAAAAGCTAAAACCTATCTGTAAATCAATGTCTAAGGAGTTTTCTTTTTCATTAGATGAGTATTGCCACTAATACTAATATGGCTCACTAATTAAGCGCTATAGTCTCTATTTTCTTATTACTAATTCAATTTATTACTCAGATTTTTTTGAAGTCTATTGCCGACGAAGACGGTAGCTTCCTTCAATCGTAGCTAAGGCACCTAGGAAAGCTCCTAAGATCCAAAAGACTGTGAAAGTAGCAACAAGCTCTGCACCAAAGAAATAAAAGGCAGCAATTGAAATCAGACCAAGCACTCCTGCTTGTAGCCACTCATAACGTCTAATCGTTTCAAGCTCCTCAAGATTTAAAACAAAATTAGCCAGTATATAAGTAGTGGTCATAAATAAAATCCCACACGCTACCATACAAAAGCTGTGACCCCCAACTTGCATAAACCAATTCATTAGAGATTTTTCTGTATTGAAGGGATTAAGGCCAAATTGATTGCAGATACCAAGAGATAAAAATCCAACAAGACTATGAAGAATGAGTGTTTTTCCAAATACCACCCAAGGGTTTGGAAAAAGTTTATTTTTTAGATTTTTAAAAACTTCTGGGGACACGGAATGAATACTATGATCAGCGTTAATAAATTCCTTATACTCTCTAATCCAATTTTCTTTATTTATCTGATCCATCTTATTCCTCCTTTATTGAACTTAAGAGGTTCTTTAATTTTTTTAAACCACGACTCACAAGCTGACGAGCATTTTCTGGTGAGGTGGATAATTTAAGGGCGATTTCTTCAAAAGTCGCCTCATCAATCACTCTTAAGCTCACGGCTTCCTTTTGATTAAGAGGAAGCTCTTTGAGCACGGCTAGATCTAATCCCACTGTGGCAGCTTCTAGGATCTGACCAGAGCTAGATATTTTTTCAATCCCTTCAAAGTAATTCACCGGATCAATACGTCGCTTTTTAATCCCATCTAACCACACAGAACGAGTGATTGAAAACAGCCACGGAGAAAATGGCAATGTGGTATCATACTGATGGCGAGATCGATGCAGCTTAAAGAAGACCTGTTGAAGAAGATCCTGTGCGTCTTTAGAAATGAAAAGTCTCTTTTTGAGATACCCCAACACAAGACCAGAATATCGTTTAAATATAATTTCAAAGGCCACCGCACCCAATTGATCTTTATCTATTTTATACAACTCCATTAACTCTTCATCCGTCAGTTCCTCCAGCTTATTCTTTGCTGCCATACACCTTCCTATTACGAGGTTTAAACCGCAATTGTGACAGTCTGAGAAAAAAATGTCAAAAGCCATAAATTTTAAAGAATTAAGTCTCTTTGTCACACAACTTTGATATAGTTCGTATAAAAGGATATTGTTGATTCGCTCGTATTATGGCTCACGGCTCTTAGGAAAAATCGAGGAAGTCTTAGGTAGCAGCAAGAGAAAATAACGCAGAGGATTTTATCTTATTTTATAGTTGTGTTATTTAGATAATAGGAGTCATTATACGGTTTAGTTATCAGGAGTTTTTTTAGAACAAGAAATTGATTCAAAAATAGGAGGTATTTATGAAAAACAATTTTTTTAGTATTTTACTTGTTTCTTTTGCAGTTATGGGATTTTCTTCTATGGGTTGGAGTAAAGTTATAGTAACGACTGAGTCAGAATTATCACGAGACTGTGCGAGTATTGGCTATTTTGAAGGCGATGCCGGTTATGGGAAATCTCTGGATGGAGTAAGAATTGCTCTCTATAAGTCCTTAAAAAAAGCTTCTATGGCTGGAGCCAGTCATGCTGTTGTGAAAAGGTTAGATCGCGGACTTTCAAGTCAGGATGGTTATAGTCTTGTCGAAGGATTTACTTGCCCTCAAGACAATAAACTTATTTATTGAAGTTTAAATTAGTCTCAAGTGTTATTATTACTACTTTCATCAAAGTAAAAGATGAAAGTAGTATTTATTGCTATAGAGCCTGTGGATTAAAAACAGATGCTACAAATTAGCTCTGGAAATCCCTTTCTCAAGTGGAAATTTTATTTTGAGAAAGGGATAGAAATAGCATCTCAGAATGAGAAATAATTTACATATTAATATAAGCTTGTTTATCCATAAAATAGGGAATTTTTGATATTATTATGTTTAAATCATAAATGTGACAGTTTGAGAAAAATGTCAAAAGCCTTAGAATTCAAAAAACTCTATAGTTCTTTTGTCACAAAAATCTTGGTTCCTTCGTATAAGAGCACATGAGTAAAGTTTTATATCTCTTAATTTTATTTATTATAACATGCCCAAACTCTTCTTTTGCAAAAAAGGAAGAGCTCCCCCTAGGTCAATATCTCAAATTAGTAGAAGCCCAAAATCTAAATTTCAAGATAGAAAAAGCTAATGTAGATATGGCTCAAGCTCGTTCCCGTGGTGTTCGAATCCCTCCTCCAATGATTGGTTATATGCAAATGAAAGAGGGAAACAAAATGAATCAGGGTTATGAGGTATCACAGGAAATTCCCTTTCCTACAAAAGTCTCAAAAGAGCATGAAGTGAGAACTCTTGAGTTGGAATCTCAAAAAGAAACAAGTCGAATTCAAAAATATTTTATTCTTACAGAAGCAAGGTCTGCTTACATAGATTTTTGGTCCAGCTATTTCAAGCTTGAAATTCAAAAAGAGAAACTCGCATGGCTCAAAGAACATGTCAAAATTGCTCAATCTTTATCGTGGCCTGATACTGCAGCTAAAGCCCATCTTTTAGAAGTGGAATTAGATCGTGACCTACTTGAAAATGACGTCCTCTCTATGGAGTCTGATGTAATAACTTATCGAGAAATGCTTCGCAATTTTGCACCAGAGTTAAAGGTGGAAGAGATTCTCCCAATTGCCCCCCCTATCCCTTCGATTGAAACTCCGAAAAAAGCTCCGTACTCACTTATTTTTATAAAAGAGAAGGAACTAGCAACTAGTAGTGCACGTGAGGCGTTGAAAAAACAATCCTATTTACCAGATTTTTCTGTTCGTTTTCGTACCTATAATGGCAATGAAATGTCCCCTCAGAGTCAAGAGTTAATGATAGGAATGAGTCTCCCCTTTGCATATTTCTGGCAACCCAAGGCGGAGTTGGAGGAAGCTTCGGCACAAAGGCATCTAGCCGAAGTAGAATTGCAAAAAGCCAAAGTGGAATCTGAAACCAAAGTCCTAAGCCTTGTTAAAAGACTTGAAGCCCAGCAAGCACAACTCAAAAATTTGAAGGAAAATGTGATCCCACGAGCTGAGCGTCGAATGAAGCTTATCCGCAACCTTTCCAAGAGAACCATGGAAGGACTTGATCAACATAAATCTATCATGCTTGCTCTTCTGGATTTTAAAATAAAAGCAATCGATTTAAGACTTGAATTTGAGAAAAACTTTGCCGAGCTTCTTAAGCTTACTGGAGAAGGTTCATCAGAAGGAGCTTTAAAATGAGACAGTCATTTTTATTAATAGGATCTTTTTTATTTATCACACTTGCAATCAGTTCCTGTACAAAAAAAACTGAGGATGATAAAAATATCCGCAGTAGCAGCAGCAATAAAGCTACTTCTCTTAAAGAGAATCATGAAGATCCCGAAGGCTATTACACCTGCCCCATGCACCCTCAAGTTCATGAACATCAATCTGGAAAGTGCCCAATTTGTGGAATGGCACTGGTTAAAGTTTCTGGGGACAATAAAAAACCACAACTTGAAGTAGCAGATAGAAATGAGATGGTCGTAAGTGACAGACAACTGCAGCTAGCAGGAATTAGTAAATACACAGTGATTAGAAAAGATCTCACTTTTACAATTCCGGTGGGAGGCCGATGGATTTCCTCTCAAGAAATTGCTTTTCAAGTTTATGAGTCAGATTTAAAAAAAATCCGTATTGGCTCAGATTTTATGGGTAGCTCCAGCTCTTCGAACGAAGAAAAGTTCTTAGGAAAAATTAGATCCATTGATAATCTTATTGATCCTTCAAGCCGCACGGTTCGCGTAATAGGGGCTCTTCAAAAGCCTGCAAAGGGTATGATTCTTGATAGTGGATTTTTCGGAGAAATCAGATCGACGGAAAAATCTCAACTGGCTATTCCTGAGCAAGCTGTACTCCATATGGGAACAAGAGATTTTATTTATCTAATTGGCGCAGATAACAAACTTAAGCCCATCCCCGTCACTTTGGGAGAGAAAGCCGAGGGAGAAGAATACCAAGTTCTTTCAGGTCTCAAGGAAGGAGAGGTGATTTCTTCTGGTCCTAATTTTTTAATCGATTCAGAAGCTAAAATTCGGGGTCTCCATGATTAAAAAAATTATCGAGTTTTCAGCTCATAATCGATTTTTAGTCTTAGCGCTCACTACTGTTCTGATGGGCCTTGGAATTTATTCCATGAAACTAATTCCCCTGGATGCCATTCCTGATCTGTCAGACACTCAAGTGATTATTTACTCTAAGTGGGATCGTTCACCGGAGATTATTGAAAAGCAAGTGACGTACCCCATTATTGCTTCTCTACTAGGAGCGCCTAAAATTAAATCAGTCAGAGGTTTTTCTGATTATGGCTATTCCTATATCTACGTGATTTTTGAAGATGGAACAGATCTCTACTGGGCTCGCAGTCGGGTAGTGGAATATTTAAGTCGTATTTCTGCACAACTCCCCAGCGGCGTGCAAACAGAACTAGGACCAGATGCCACAAGTGTTGGTTGGATTTATCAATATGCGCTTGTGGATGAGTCAGGAAAATTTCATACTGGTGACTTAAGATCTCTTCAAGATTGGACCCTCCGCTATCAACTGCAATCTGTTCCAGGTGTTGCGGAAGTAGCCAGCGTTGGCGGATTTACCAAACAATTTCAAGTGCGCGTTGATCCCAGAAAGCTTCAACTCTATCAACTCTCCCTATCACAAGTGATGGAGGCCGTAAGAGACGTCAATCAAGAAGCCGGAGGGCGAGTGATTGAAATGTCGGGGACGGAGGCGATGGTTCGCTCTCAAGGACTGATTTCTGATATCAAAGACATTGAAAATGCTGTTGTGACTTATTCTCTTCAAAGTCGGGCTCCCATTTTAGTGAAACAAGTAGCTCAAGTTTCCGTTGGACCTGAAATGCGACGAGGGATCACTGACTTTAACGGTCAGGGCGACACCGTCGGTGGAATTATTGTAATGAGACAAGGGGAAGATGCTCCGGCAGTCATAGCTCGCGTGAAAGAGAAAATTAAAACACTTCAAGGCTCTCTCCCTGAAGGCGTCTCTATTAAAACTGTTTATGACCGATCAGACCTTATTCACCGAGCGATTGAAAACTTGAAAGGAACTCTAATTGAGGAGCTTATTATCGTAAGCCTCGTGATTCTCCTTTTTCTCTGGCATGTTCCTTCAGCACTGGTTCCGATTGTCACCATTCCGATCGCAGTAGGGCTCAGCTTCATTCCCCTTGTTTTACTAGGGCAAAGCTCCAATATTATGTCTCTGGCAGGAATTGCAATCTCCATCGGAGTTTTAGTCGATGGAGCTATTGTAGAAGTAGAAAACGCCTACCGAAAAATTCAACTCTGGGATGAAGGAGGTCGTAAAGAAAATTTCTTTAAAGTCAGACTAGATGCCTTGATGGAAGTAGGACCTTCGGTCTTTTTTTCTTTACTTGTGATTGCCGTAGCATTCTTGCCGATTTTTACACTTGTAGACCAAGAAGGACGACTTTTTAGACCGCTGGCGCTTTCCAAGAATCTCGCTATGGCGATTGCAGCCCTGCTTGCCATCACTCTGGATCCTGCCATGCGCATGCTTTTTGCTAGAGCGGATCCTTTTCGTGGTCCCTATCCTTGGCTTAATAAAATAGGAGACAAGCTTCTGGTGGGGAGCTACTACTCCGAGCACAAGCATCCTATCAGTCGAAGGCTCTTTGCGATTTATGAACCCGTTCTTCATTGGGTATTAGAGAGAAAAAAACTAGTTTTGGGATTAGCTTTACTAGCGGTACTTTCGATCTTTCCAGGCTTTGCTATGCTGGGCTCAGAGTTTATGCCCACGCTTCATGAAGGAAGTCTCCTTTATATGCCAACTGCTCTTCCCGGACTTTCAGCTTCAGAAGCTCAAAAAGTTTTAACCACTCAAGATCAAATTTTAAAATCTTTCCCTGAAGTCGATTCCGTTTTTGGTAAAGCTGGACGAGCAGAGACCTCAACAGATACGGCTCCGCTTTCGATGATTGAAACCACGATTGTGTTAAAGCCGCAGTCTGAATGGCGCAAAATAGAGCGGTGGTATTCTTTTTTACCAAACTCATTAAAGGCACCTTTTAATCGAATTTGGCCTGAGACCATTTCAGAAGAAAATCTCATCTCAGAGTTGAATGAAAAATTGAATTTTCTGGGAATGCCAAATATCTGGACCATGCCGATTAAAAACCGTATCGATATGCTTTCCACAGGAATTCGCAGCCCCGTTGGAATTAAAATCTTTGGTTCTGATTTAAAAGCCATAGAAAAAGTCGGGCAAGAAGTTGAATCTGTGTTAAAATCCACAGACGGAGTTCGCACCGTTGTAGCCGAGCGAATCGCCAGTGGTTACTTTCTAGATATTAATTTTGATCGTGAAAAATTAAAATTCTACGGTCTCTCCCTCAAAGAAGCCCAATCCCAAGCCATGGGGTCCATTGGTGGAGAAAATGTTTCAACGGCTCTGATCGGTCGAGAGCGTTATCCCATTCAAGTTCGTTTGGCTCCTGATTTCAGGCAAGATATAGAAGCTATCAGGCGAGTTTTAATTTCCACTCCCATTGGAGCTCAAATTCCTCTCAAAGAAATAGCTCAAGTTAAAATCACTGAAGGTGCCTCGATGATTCGTGATGAAAATGCGGCACTTGTGGGATACGTCTATGTGGATATTGATCCAAATAAAATTGATATTGGAAGTTTTGTAGAAAGAGCTAAGAAAATAGTAAATGAGCAAGTAAAGCTTCCCACAGGCGTAACCTTAGCCTGGAGTGGACAATTTGAAAACATGGAGCGCGTAAAAGAGCGACTTCTAATCGTAATTCCACTTACCCTGATTTTGATTCTCCTTCTCCTGCACTTCAATACAAAATCTTGGATTAAAACGGGCATTATTTTGCTAGCTGTTCCCTTTTCGCTGATTGGAGCCGTATGGTTTATGGTAGCACTTGATTATAATCTCTCGATAGCAGCATGGGTGGGAATGATTGCTCTCCTTGGACTCGATGCCGAAACAGGAGTTTTTATGCTAATGTATTTGGACATTGCCTACTCGGATCGAGAAAAGCGTGGTGCGATGATGACCTCCAAAGATCTACACGATGCCGTGATCGAAGGCGCCGTTCACCGCGTGCGACCAAAGCTTATGACTGTACTTGCCCTCTTTATGGGACTCATTCCGATTATGTGGTCTATTGGTGCAGGAGCCGATGTGATGAAGCGAATCGCAGCTCCCATGATTGGTGGTCTTTTCACCTCGTTTTTACTAGAGCTATTGATTTATCCGGTTATTTTCTACATTTGGAAAGAAAAAGAAATGAATTTAAAAATAAAGGAGATCTCATGAAAACAAAAATACTATTAGTGATAATGATGACTTACTCTTTAGGTGGAGTCATCGCCACTGCAAAAACAAAGAATCATCAAACTATTGACCTTTCAGTCACAGAGAAAGGATTTGAGCCCAAGTCAATTGATGTGGCACCAGGAAATGAAGTCACACTTAAAGTGACGCGAAAGACCGATTCTACTTGTGCTACTCAAGTCCAAGTTCCCTCTAAAAAAATCAAAGTCCCTCTTCCTCTTAATCAGACCGTGACGATTGCTCTGGGTAAGCTTGAAAAGGGAGAAATTCGTTTTGGTTGCGGTATGAATATGATGGAAGCAGGACGGATTATGGTTCACTAAAAATTGAGATCTAATAGCCTCATAGGATTTACAATCACCAGAAGTGAAGATCCTATGTCTACCGCTACAGCAAAGCCACAAACTCTACTAAGCTTGATTCAAGAGGCTAGTCTACCAGTCATCGCCGAAAACTGAGCTCAGTTGGATGTACGGCCAATGATATCGAAAATATTTTTCACTACGCTCGACTACTCTCTTTGAAACATTAATTTAGCCTTCATTCAACTTCATACTTTAATTCTCTTAAGTCTCAGTGAATTGGCTATTACAGAAACAGAACTGAGGCTCATGGCAGCGGCTGCGATTATCGGACTTAGTAAAATCCCAAACGTAGGATACAAAATTCCTGCTGCCACCGGAACGCCTAGGATATTGTAAATGAAAGCAAAAAACAAATTCTGTTTGATATTTTTAAGAGTTGCTTCACTTAAACCTCGGGCTCTTACAATGCCCATCAGATCACCCTTTACTAGGGTTACGCCGGCACTGTTCATGGCGATATCAGTTCCTGTCCCCATTGCAATCCCGACTTGAGCTTGAGCAAGGGCTGGAGCATCGTTGATTCCATCGCCGGCCATCCCAACAAAT
>Ga0154020_10008139_pt1 | contig 12184 bp, 9 predicted proteins | sample Klosneuvirus_201_FD_109709 | JGI IMG/M metagenome (GOLD analysis project Ga0154020, IMG submission 109709) | Active sludge microbial communities from wastewater, Klosterneuburg, Austria - Klosneuvirus_20160825_MG | ecosystem: Engineered > WWTP > Aerobic digester > Activated sludge | place... | reverse complement strand
CGTTTAAGAATATTTTAGATATAAGTAGAATTTTAAGCGACTACGAAGGCAGTGTTTCTATAACATGGAACGAAAATCAGCTTTCTTATAATATAGATAATATTTATTTAACCACTCGGATAATAAATGGAAGTTATCCAGACTATAAACAAATAATTCCTAAAAACTCAACAACGGACGCCGTCTTTCTTTTGAAAGACTTGGAACAATCAATTAAGATCTCTAATATTTTTTCTGATAAATTTAATCAAATAACTTTTGATGTAGACCCAAAAAACAAAACCTGTTTTTTGATTTCAAAAAACTCAGATTTAGGTGAACAGAAAACAGAGATTGATTGTGCGATGAAAGGTGAACCAATCAACATATCTATAAACTATCGATATTTAGCAGATGTTTTGTCTATTATAAATGCAGATTCAGTTGAGTTTATGTTTAATGGAAATAATAAACCTATAATTATTAAAGGAATAACAGACGGAACTTTCCTTTATTTAATTATGCCAATGATAAGATAATGGATTTATCTGATATTTTTAAAAATTTAAAAACTAATGTTTTTAAAAATAAAGACAAAATAGACTTAATTAGAAAAATAATTTCTAAAAAAATAAACTTTGAAATTAAAGAAGATGAAATAATCTTAACGGGGGATAGTGTTAAGTTAAATATTCACCCGTCTGTAAAACACGAAATTAAAATAAAAAAAGAAGAAATACTTTTAGAGTTAAAAGAAAGTAATATTTTTTTATCTAATATTTTTTAAGTTTATTCAGAAAATTCAACTTTAATAATTTCAGTATCTTTATTAAACACTACATCTGTTACAACTATAGATAATTCGTTCGTTTCACCTATTTTGGCTATGTTTTTAGGGTCAAAAGAAAAACTATTTTGCGGTGCGTCTATACTACCTAAAAATGAATTATTTAAGTAAATGTCTGCTTTTTTGTAAGAGTAAAATCCATTGTAATTAAAATTTACGGCAACATTTTGGTTTATAGATAAAACAGAATTATTGTTGGGACTACTTATTGTAACGCTTGGAAATTTTGAAGGTACATGTACGTCGTCGTAGCTACTCGGTACTTGGCTTTGAGTTACAGTGTTATATTTAGATTTATTTTGACTCCACCAATCTTGCACAGTTGTTTCCCAGTTTTTAAATTGGTTATCAGAGTCGAAATCTCCTGTTTTTAAAACAGTTGGGTTGTCTTTGTCTATCCAATAAAGAATAGAATGAACATTTGTTACAACTAAATCTTTTTTAGTTTCATTTGGTGTATATTCTGTCGCGAGTTTTCCTGAGATTGTATCTATTGTGTAAGCTTCGCCACCTTGCCACTCACCCTTAAGAGGAGCGGGTAAGTTTGAGTCATTTATAAAAGGTTTTTCAAAACTATCGTTTGGAACAGTTTTTAGTGCTTCGTTCATAAATTCTTTAAAAAGCGGGCCGGAAATAGCAGAAGAAGATTTTTTCATGGGTGTATTGTCATTGTTTCCAGACCAAACACCTACAGCAATATTTGGAGAATACCCAACTAGCCACGCATCTCGGTTATTGTTTGTTGTTCCTGTCTTTGCAGCAACTGATTTTCCTGGGAAATGAAGTGAAGAGTATAGACCAAAAGTCGGCGATCGGGCTATGTTGTCTGATAGCACGTCTGAAATCATTAATGCAACATTTCTATCTAAAACTTCTCTTGGGTTTGGTACGAATTCTTCTAAAACATTACCCTCATAATCTTCAACAGATAAAATTGTTGTAGGTTGATTATGCACTCCTTCATTTGCAAAAGTTGCATAAGCTCCAGTCATTTCAAGAGGTGTAACTTCTCCACCTCCCAAAACCAAAGTAAGGCCGTATCTGTCAGGATCTGTTAGTGTTTTTATTCCCATGTCTCTTGCTGTTGCAATAGCATTATTAAGACCAGCTAGATAAAGAGTTTTAACGGCAACAACGTTTATAGATTCAGCCAAAGCTGAGCGCATTGTAATAGGTCCTTTGAATGTTCCGTCAAAGTTATCAGGATTATAACAATCAGCACCTGAACGAAGTGGTTTTCCGTAAGGAGAACATCCTGTGTTAAATTCTGTAAAAACATCGAATAGTTTAGAATTTGGTGTAAATCCTTTTTTAAAAGCAGTAGCGTAAGCAAATGGCTTAAAAGAAGAACCAGGCTGTCTTTTTGCTATTGCAACATTGTATTTACCGTCTATTTTTGTGTCGAAATAATCTCTTGAACCAACCATTGTTAAAACTTGCCCAGTCTTAGGGTCTATGGTTACAAGGGCGGCATTTGAAGCATTAAAATCTACTTCATTTTCTAATGCGTTTCTTTTTACAATTTCCTCTGCTTTTTGTTGAAGTTCCCAATCAAGAGTTGATATTATTTTTAAACCACCATTTTCAACTGTGTCTCTACCGTATTTACCCTCTAAGTATTCTTTTATATAGAAAACAAAGTGAGGGGCTTTTATTTTTATATTATCCTGTTCTTTCCAAACCACTTTTTCTGCTAATGCATTTAGATATTCCTCTTCTGTTATAAAACCTAGTTCATTCATTCTTTTTAAAACGAAGTTTTTTCTATTTTCTAAATCATCTAAATGACTACCATAAGGGGAGTAGTAAGTGGGAGCTTGTGGAATAGCCGCCAAATAAGCTGATTCTGTAAGGGTTAGATCAATTGGGTCTTTTCCAAAAAAAGAACGAGATGCTTCTTGAACTCCGTATATATTTCCGTAAGGTAGTTCGTTTAGGTAAGTTTCTAATATCTGATCTTTTGTCATTTCTTCCTCAATTTTATAAGCAAGCATCCACTCTTTTATTTTTCGAGAAATCTTTTTATCAGTTGTTAGAACACTGTTTTTAATAAGCTGTTGTGTGATAGTTGATCCACCTTGTGTTGGGCCTCCTGTTGTGAGGTTGTTGAATATCGCTTTTAGAGTTCTGTCTATTCGAACACCGTTGTGGCTATAAAATTCGGCATCTTCTACTGCAACAACTGCGTTTTTAATATTTGTTCCCATATCGGAAAAAGGAATAACAGTTCTTTTTAGAGATTCGTGAATGTCAAAAAGAACAAATTCACCAGTTCTGTCATATATTTTAGTAGACTTAACAATTTTTCTCTCCTCAAAAGACTTTAGGTCTGGTATTTTTATAGTTGCTATTGTTATAAATACAAAACTGGCAAAAATTAAACCAGCTCCTAGTATAAAAAAAATTATATTTCTAACCCAATGTTTCTCCCAATGTTTTTTTAAGTATTTTCTCATATTGTTCTTTAATGATATCACGTACTATTACCAAATTTAACAAAAAAATGATAGAGTATTTGTATATTAATTAGTTAGACGAAATATGCCAATCAATAGTGACAAAAAAAGAATCGAAGAAATCTTCAACAGAGGAGTTGTTTCAGAGGTTTTGCCCTCAAAAGAAGAGCTATTTAAGGTTCTAGATTCCGGTAAAAAACTGAGAATTTACCTAGGTGCAGACCCAACATCTAACTCTTTACACCTTAATCACGCCAAAAATTATATGTTTTTGGAAGAATTGCGACAGTTGGGCCATGAAGTTATCGTTTTGGTAGGGGATTTTACAGCTCAAATCGGTGACCCAACAGGAAAGGAATCAACAAGAAAACAGCTTACAAAAAAAGAAGCTCAAAATAATGCCGTTTCTTGGAAAAAAAATCTAAAAAACATAATAAATTTTCAAGACAAAACTAACCCAGCCAAAATAAAATATAATTCTAAGTGGCTCGAAAAACTTTCTTTCAAAGATGTAGTTTCTTTGGCTTCAAACTTTACTGTTCAGCAAATGCTAGAAAGGGATATGTTTGAAAAAAGAATAGAATCAAATACCCCAATTCATTTACACGAATTTTTATACCCTTTGATGCAAGGTTACGACAGCGTGGCGATGGATGTAGATATTGAATTATGTGGAACGGATCAAACATTTAATGCTATGGCAGGTAGGGTTTTGCAAAAAAGAATAAATAACAAAGAAAAGTTTGTAATAGTCTTAAAGCTCGGAGAAAATCCAAAAACAGGAAAACTTATGTCAAAATCAGAAGGTACTGGTGTTTTTTTGTCATCATCACCCGAAGATATGTTTGGAGCCATAATGTCTCAACCCGATGAAATGACTGAAGTATTTTTTGTTAACAACACAAGAATTCCACTTGAACAAAAAGAAAATATATTCTCTTTAGGGCCAAAAGAGGCAAAGGAAAAAATAGCTCTAGAAGTAGTAAAAAACATTCATGGAGAAAAACAAGCCCAAAAAGCACAGTTTAACTTTTCATCAGTTTTTGGGGGTGGCGGAATTCCACAAGACGCACCAACTTATAAAATGAAAGAGGGGGAGACGGTTATAGAAAGTTTGTTTAATGCGGGGATTGGAACAAAATCAGAAATTAAAAGGTTAATAACATTATGGTCTGTTAAAAATCTTAATACCGAAGAGGTTGTTAAAAACTGGACAGACATAACCAAAGAAGGAACTTACAAAATAGGGAAACATAGATTTCTTAAAATAATATAAACAAATAAACCAGCAATGCTGGTTTATTTGTTTGTCTAAAATCTATATTCTAATTATCTAAATTCTAAACTAACTCTCTTCTTCTTGGTGTTCAAAATCAAATTCATTTCCACCAAAATCTCCAGAAACGGCTTCTTCCTCTTCTAATAATGGGTCATCTACTTCGCCTACTTCTACTGCCAAAACTTCATCAAGAGCCCCATCTGTCTCTTCTTCGTCTTCACTATCTTCGTCTACAATATGAAAACCAGAAGGTAGAATTTCCTCTATGTCTTTTTCGAATAACTCGTCTTCTTGATCTGCTCGTGCCATATTTTTTAAAAAATAAAATTATTTACTATTAAGATAATAGTTTTATACAAAATAAATAAAAAATATGCAACTATTTAAGTAGGGTGGAAAACTAAATTTTTTTAAAACTACCAGCAATTGCAATCGCCATAGCATCTATTTCGTCATCTAAAATTACTTTTTTAGGTAAAACAAATATTTTGGAAATCATTTTATATATCGCATCTTTCGATGCGTGGCCGTATCCAGTGATTGAAAGTTTTATTTCAGGAGGCGTCATTTCTACTATCGGGATATTATTTTTTCTTGCTAAATACTTTATAACGCCACGCACTTCAGATACTGCCATGGCTGTTTTTTGGTTTTTAACTACAAAAAGATTCTCAATAGAAATTAATTCTGGTTTAAATTTTTCAATTATTTTTTCAAGTTCTGTTGTTATACTAAAAAGTCTTTCTATAAACTCATCCCCCTTTTTGCTTCTAATGCAGTCAGAAAATATAAGACTAGGCTTTTGTGTGTTTTCAATAATTGCCACACCAAGTCTTTCATACCCGGGGTCGATCCCTAAAATAGTTTTAGGAGAGTGTTTAGATATTTTCATCTTCTAAGTATTTTTTACCACTAGCAGTTATTGTTCTTCCTCTTGGTGTTCTTTCTATGAAACCAATTTGCATTAAGTATGGTTCAACAACGTCCTCTAGGGTTTCGTCTTCTTCTTGCAAAGATGCAGCAAGAGTCTTAAGTCCAACTGGGCCTCCGCTAAATTTGTTTTGTAGAGTTTTTAAAAATTCTCTCTCTGTTTTACCAAGACCGCGTTTGTCTATTCCTAAAAGACGCATAGCATCGTCAATTGTTTCTTTTTTAAGATCCATTTTTTTTACTTGCGCAAAATCACGAACTCTTTTTAAGAGGTGGTTTGCAATACGTGGAGTAAAGCGACTTCGTTTTGCGATTTCTTGTATCTCGTCATTTTTAATTTCAACACCAAGAAGTTGGCTTGATCGATTGAGGATTTTATTTATTTCTTCATTGCTGTAAAAATCTAATCTAAAAACACCACCCGAAAATCTTGACCGAAGAGGGGATGATAAAAGCGCAACTCTAGTTGTTGCGGCAATTAGTGTAAAGCTAGGAAGTTCAAGCTGAATTGTTCTGGCTGATGCACCTTTACCTATAACAATATCAAGACTGCCTGCCTCCATAGCAGGGTAGAGAACTTCCTCAATTTGTTTATTTAGTCGATGTATTTCGTCTATGAAAAAAATATCTCCTTCTGATAGGTTGGTAAGAATCGCCGCCAAATCTCCAACTTTTAAAAGAGCGGCACCAGAAGTTATTTTTATATTTCGTCCTGTTTCTTTTGCAATAACATGGGCAAGAGTTGTTTTTCCTAGCCCAGGAGGTCCATAAAATAAAATATGTTCAGGTGTGTGGCCTCTTTCTGTTGCGGCTTGTATTAAAATTTTTACATTTTCTTTTATTAAATCTTGTCCAACATACTCGTCCCAGTTTAAAGGGCGCAAAGTTTTGTCTAAAACTTCATCATCATTTAGTTTTTTGTAGTTTTCTTCAGTGCTTGACATAAAAATTTTTGTATGCTACAATCGACTCAGAATTTAAATTTTTCTAATTTGAAGTCAAAAAAGAATAATGTTTTGAGTAATTAACACCTTGTTAACAGGGTTGTATACATATTGTCCAAAATATTACTTGACCTTATCTTATAATAACAGAAAGAGATTAAAAAGGCTTAAATCTCTAAGCAATCGGGCACTTGTCAATAGGTTGTTGGAAAGGACGTTCTGGTTTCACTCCGGTGATCCACTGGGGCTATCCTTACTTGGGATCTTACTTCTGTCGGAAGCGATGGAAGGATTGTTTAGAGGTTTAAGCTTTTTTTCTATTCTTCCATTTTTATCAAAAAATTATTTACCACCATTGGTGGTTTTTATTTTGCTACTTTTTCCGCAAAAGTAGCGCAAAACCTCTCGCCAGAATAAAGTTTTATTATGAAAACGAAATTCGTCCTCGCAAAAAATTTAAACTCGCTCCGCTCAAACAGAAAATTTTTAGTCTTCGGACTTATTGGTTTTCATATATAAAACTGTATAAGGCGAGTTGACGTTGCTGATCTCTTGATGTAAATTCAACATAAACAAAAAGTGTTCTAACTTTAAAAAATATGTAAAATGAATAAATATAATGTATTGGGGACTTATTATTCAAACGCAAAAAGTTTTTTTGATCAAAAACAAGGCTTCTTTTTTGGGGAGATTATTTTTGTAGCGGAAGACGGAAATTTTGAAGGCACAATGGAAGATAGTCTTGGGAACTCTGTTCTTAATGGAAAAATGGAAAGTAAAAATTTATCCTTCGAGAAAAGATATATAGACGGAGTTCTTAAGGGGCAAAAAGTCAAATACGAACTGCTGAGAAGAGAAGAGGGGGTTGGGTATGTTGGTCAATGGAAAAACTCTGATATGTCGGGTGACGCAGTGTGTGCACTTTTTAGAATTTTGTAAATAAAAAAGCCGGAGAACTTTTCTCCGGCTTTTCTTATTCGTTTTACTTTATAACTTTCTACTTTCAACTTTATAACTCTTTTTATTCTTCTTCTAAGTCCACAACTGATTTTACTTCTTCTATAGACGTTGTTCCATTTAGTATTTTCAAAACCCCATCTTCTTTCATGTCCAAGATTCCTTGACGCTCTGAAACTTTTTTTATTTCGTGTTCAGATGGGTTTTGTGGAATTAAATTTTCCATAGCTTCGTCTGTAATAATTGCTTCAAATATACCAACTCGCCCCTTGTAACCTGTTTTGTTGCATTTGTCGCAACCAACTGCTTCAAATATTTCATACGGTGGCTGGGTGTTTATTCCATACTCTGTCATATCTTTTCCTTCAGCTTTTGCGTCGTCAACAATTTTTTTCAAAAGTGTTTCATCTTCAGGTTTTGCGGGAACTTTTTTTCGACAATTAACACAAAGCTTTCTCACAAGTCTTTGCGCGATAGACATCTTTAGTGCTGAAACTAAAATTTTCGGATTTACCTCAAGATCTATTAAGCGGGGAACAACACCACCCGCGTTGTTTGTGTGTAGTGTAGAGAAAACCATGTGTCCAGTTAGGGCTGATTCTACGGCTGTCTTTGCTGTGTCGGGGTCTCGTATTTCTCCAACCATTATTACGTCAGGGTCTTGTCTAAGTGCGCTTTTTAGTCCTTCAAAAAAAGTATACCCTTTATCTGGTTCGACTTGAGTTTGGCTTAATCCAGGCAAATGATACTCAACAGGATCTTCGATTGTAATTATTTTTATTTCTGGAGAATAAATTTTTTGCATAAAAGCATAAAGGGTTGTTGTCTTTCCAGATCCAGTAGGACCGGTGATCAAAACCAAACCATTTGGTTTTTTAATTTCTGAAAGTGTTTGTTTGTACAGCTTATCAGTCATACCAAGTTCTTCAACTTGAACACGAATAGATTTTGGATTTAGAATTCTCATTACTATTGATTCGCCATATGCACCAGGCATTGCAGAAACACGAAGAGATATTTCTTCTTTGTCTAGCCAAATAGAAAATCTTCCATCTTGAGAAGATTGAGTGGTTGTAAGTTTCATTCCTGCCAAAAGTTTTATTCGAGAATTTAAAAATTTAAATGTAGGGTAATCTATTCTAAGAATTTCTTGAAGTATTCCGTCGATTCTCATTCGAAAACGAACATCCGCTTCTTCTGGTTCCAAGTGAATGTCAGATGCTCCAATGCCAATAGACCCACCGATCATTATCTCAAGCATTCGCGATACTTTGTGTGTGTTGTCGTTGTTTTTTACTTCCTCTACGGCTTTCAAAACATCTTCAACTGATTTTATTTCTTCCGCTAGTTTTTTAAGACTTTCTTCAGAAACATCAAGACTGCCAGATTTTACTTTTGCTGCATAGGAGATTTCTTCATAGCGTGCCCAGGCTTTTAGGAGTGAGGCGCGAGAAGCCATGAACCATTTTATAAAATAACCCTTCCTTTCTAGCTCTTCTTCTAGAATTCTTATATCGTCTCTTGCTGGGGCTCGAACAGCAATAGAAACAATCTTTCCAGATATGTTAAAAGGGGCAACTTCGAGCTCGCGAGCCCTTTTTTCATCAACAAGCTTCAAGGCTTCGTTTTCAATACCGACACCTGTTAGGTTTATTGAGGGAATTCCGTATTTATCACGTGCCAAAGTTTCTACAAGTTCCTCTTCTTCTTTTGAATGTAGGTCGTCAATGAACTTTTTATTCTTTTCGTCTATGTCACTCATATGCTTATTATAGCAATTTAAGCCTTTAAAATAAGGGTAAAAAGGGGGAGAAAGGCTATTGACAAGAGGTTCTTTGTGTGATAAACTGATACCAAACTAAAAAAACTCAGATATGAAAAAAATGATCTTTAAAAGCCTAACAATGTGTGTTTTTGCTCTGGGTTTAAATACCCAAGCAAATGCCGAAACGTTAAAACCTTTCATGAAGGAAAAAACTGGTTTTGAAAACTATACAGTTGATGAATTTGTCAACTATTGGTCTAATAAATCAGACGAAGAATTGGTCTACTATATTGGAGGACAATTTTTGTGGAGCGCAGAAAATACGAAAGTATCGCCAACACAAAGTGTCTATGACTTGATGGATCCAAGTGGTTTTGGAAATGCTGATGAAATTCGGAAGCTGTTGCCTCGTCTTGAAAGAGGCGTAAAACCACTTTCTGGGCAGGTAAAAACTGCTGGAATAAATTCTAAAAAAGTTGTAGAACCTCTAACAAGAGACGCTTATTCTTCTGAACTTGCTTTCACTTTTGACTGGAATGTTATTGAGGAGATGAGCGGAGTATCTTTTTTAGGTGCCGATGTTGATCCTGTAAATATTTTCTCAGCCAAATGTGGAAATCCTCTCAAATCACCGCGAGTTGGTGGGGGTTATACGGTTAATCGCAATAACGAAGGATATGCGCAGATGCCTCCTAGCACTGGTGCTGAGAAGTATCCAGATTCAGAATTTGGACAAGTAGAAACAAATCCAGGAAATACTTACATTACTGATCATAATTATTATGATCAAGAAAAAGTAAGTTATGAGCAGGATGAGTATGGTCAACATGAGGATCCTAGGATTCAGTGGATGATTAGTTTAAATTTCGGGGTTGGCCCATTATTTGGCAATAGTTGTTGTGGGTATGGTGGAAATACCTATGGTTATTGTAATCACGGTTCTCCTTATCAGCAGTTTGGTTACCAACCGGCTGGTGGCGGAGCTCCACAAGTTACAAATGTAAATATCGTAAATGAGATTTACAATAGTAATACAAACACCAATACCAACACCACAACCGTAATAACAGACCCGGGAAATCCTCCTGGAGACCCTGATCCTATCGATCCTCCAAATGGAGGAGGTGATGGACAGCCACTCGATCCTCCAAACGGTAGAAATGTTGGAAAAAGCAAAATCATTGATAGGGGTAATTTCGCAAACAACCAAAACAATGTGCCACCTAAAAATGATTTTCGTCCAAAGACAAATCGGGACATAATTGCACAAAATACAGAGCAATCAGATCCGCGTCCAATGAAGCCAAGTGTAACAACAGATTCTCGTCCAAGTAAATTTGGCCCTAGAATTAAGCCGGGTTCATATCCAAGTGCAAGCGAAACAGTAACTGTTTCCAGAAATAACAATAATTCTGGTACAAACCCAAATGCAAGCGCAAGTGTGGCAAGACCCGACTCTCGACCTATTCAAAAATCTCCAAATTCTTTTATGCGAGTCCAACAGCAAAATCAGCCTTCGGTTGATCAAGCACGTCGGCCTCAGGAAAATGCAGATAAGTACAATCAAAAATCTCGTCCGTCAAACAATCAAACAAGGACAAGCGCGCAACCTCAAAGACAGCCATCGAAGCAAAATTATGGCAATGGTAGTCAGTCAAGACAACAAATTGCCTATAATCAAGCCCCGGTTAGTCGAGGAGATGCTCCAAGTGGAGGACGTGTAAATTCTGGTGGAGGAAATTCTGGTGGACGTAGATAAAAAAACAAAAGTAGCACACATTTTTAGCAAAGCCCTCACCAAGTGGGGGCTTTTTTTATTCTATTGACAATGATAGCTATCTATGATATTATATAGGAGTTAAAAGATTTATTAGATTTATTTATGAAAACACAGATTTCAAAATTATTTTTCGTTTTTGCTGTCACAATCATTTCATTGGGGCTTTTTTCTCCATCAAATGCATTTGCTCAGCAAACACAATTCAATACATTGGGCAACGACAGATCTACAATCCAGGTTTCTAATTATACAAATAATCCGGGTTGTACAAGTTGTTGGTCAACAAGCGTATCTGCTGATCCAGGAGATATTGTTTCTGTTTATGTTTATTATCACAACACAGGAACAGTTGCAGCTAACAACACAAAAGTAAAATTAAACGTTAACCAAGGAGCTGATTCTCAATATCACAATATTTCAGGATTTGTTTCTGCAAGTAACGCTAGCGCATCAAACGGTTCGGCCTCTATAAACCTTAGTCAATCAGAATCTTTGGTTTTTGATAACTATGTAAGATGGTATCCAAATCATCAGATTGCAAATTCAGCAACATTACTTTCTGGTCAAAATGGCAGTGAAGTTTTGAGTGGAAGTGGTTTGAGTATTGGAAACATTTCACCTGACGCACCACTTGGAAGTTTTTCAACACAAGGTTCTGTTGTGGTGAGATTTAGAGTTACAAATACACAAACTCCACCACCTCAAGTAAACTGTACAATTGATTCATTTACAGCAAATCCAAATGTTGTAAATTATGGATATTTCTCAACACTAAACTGGAACACTACAAACTGTAACAATCTAACTTTGGTTGGTGGAGGGCTAAGCCTTTCAAGTATAAACCAAGACGGATCTGTTTCTACAGGAGCACTTTATAACCCAAGTAATGTTTTCACGCTTACTGGCTATGGAGACAATGGAATGGTTCAAAAAACCGAAGTTGTTACCGTTACCGGTCAACCAGCAAATAACTGTGTTATAAACTCTTTTTATCCTGATCAATATAATCTTTCCTACGGACAGAGTACTACTTTGTACTGGACAACTACAAATTGTAATAACGTTTCAATTGTAGGTGGAAATATAAATCAATATAATCTTTCTTCTAATGGACACATAAGTACAAATTCTCTTTATGGAAATACAACATTTACAATAAATGCTACTGGTCAAAACGGAAGTGATTCTGATCAAGTAACTGTAAATGTCGACGGTCAATCTCAAGATAATTGTGTTATTAATTCTTT
>Ga0154020_10008138_pt1 | contig 12184 bp, 18 predicted proteins | sample Klosneuvirus_201_FD_109709 | JGI IMG/M metagenome (GOLD analysis project Ga0154020, IMG submission 109709) | Active sludge microbial communities from wastewater, Klosterneuburg, Austria - Klosneuvirus_20160825_MG | ecosystem: Engineered > WWTP > Aerobic digester > Activated sludge | place... | reverse complement strand
TAGACTGGCTGGCCTTCGACAAACACACCGCGCACCGTATGAAAGTACTTCTGTTTTTTTTCTGTGTCCAGCTCCTGCATAAGCCAGTTTATCAAAGCGCAATCCCGAAAGCGTAAGAGGAGGCGCATGTCGAAGTTTTGGATGTTGGGGTGCTTGTTTTGTTCTGGGTGGTTCGAGATGGGTTGTGTGTTTCGTTATCGAAGTGCCTTGGATGCAGAGGTTTTGCTGGATCATCGGCGTTTTGCGAAAGCAGAGCTCGATAGGCGGATCGTGCAAGCCGCGCCGCTGCGGATCACGCGGAGTTTGCGAGAAGATCTGCAATGGCTTCAAGCGCGTTTGTTGGATTACAATCTGGTGTTGCGCGGATATTTCGTGGTGTTTACCTATCGTCCCGCAGAGAGCGCCTTGAGCCGATGGGGTTATGCTTCGATGGTGCGAGCCGCCACGATGTATGCTTGGATCGCCAAGCAGCTTCGGTCTTTTTTGGCCCTTTACCCGCCCTCTACATCGATGCCCTCTTCCCTTTCCACCTCGACGCAAAGTCCCAAAAATCCGAACTCAGCGATGCCCACACAAAACACGCTGCGCCCGCAAAGGCAGACCGCACAAGAGGCTGTGTTGCGCAAGCGCACGCCCCAAGAGGTCTTGCGCGAGATCCAAGGCAGTGTGGGGGCGCTAGAGAAACAGGCTTACAAGATGCTGTTGATGACGTTGTTTGTGGGCTTCTTTTTCCGTCATCACCTACCGAAAGAGCCGATACATCGCTCCGAACACAACCGCTGGTTGCGGATCGCTGCCCAACAGCGCACCCACCTCGCCCAAGAACTCGGCATCCAAGAGGCCCAACACAAGGCGATCTTGGGTGAGGTGCGCCAAAGCTTGCGCAAGATCCTCCGAGGCCACGATCCAAGGGGCTTTCAACAAGCCTTCGAGGGATTTGTTCGGACGCTCTAAGCGTGGAACGATATCATCCGAAATCCGATGGGGTATGGATCTGCGCGGAGTTTAGGCGTTGGAGGGTTTGTCGATCGGTTTGAGCAGGAGGGCAAAGAAGACGACGATGGCACAGCCAACGACGTTATACCAAAGGAAGCCAAGGCTGGATGTAAAGTAGAGAAAAAGTACGGTGGCTTGGGCGATGAGGGCGGCGATGAAGGTGGCGTTGCTACCGATGCGTTTGAGGAAAAAGGCGACAAGAAAAATACCGAGGATCGTTCCATAGAAAATGGAACCGAGGATATTGACAGCTTCGATCAAGTTGTCGAGCAGGGAGGCAAAGGAAGCAAAAGAAAGAGCCACGAGTCCCCAAAAGACGGTAAAGGCTTTGGAGACGAAGACATAGTGTCGATCGGATTCGTTGGGGCGGATGCTGCGGCGGTAAAAGTCGATCACGGTGGTGGTTCCAAGGGCATTGAGTTCGCTGGCGGTCGAGCTCATGGCGGCGAATAAGATGACCGCGATCAACAATCCGACGATGCCGGCAGGAAGCATGTGGATGACAAAGTAGATAAAGATGTAATCGGCTTCTTTGGACTTTTTCGCTTGAGGGTGTTTGTCGTAGATCAGGAGTCGCGTGCTTTTGCGGAGGGCGTCGGTGTGTTGGGCGCTTTGTTGGAAGGCGCGTTTGGTGGCTTGGATGTGTGCGGTGTTGCCGCTTTGACGGGCTTTGACGAAGGCATTTGCGGCGGCTTTTTGTTTGGCAAAGGCGAGATCATAACGGCGTTGCAGATCGTTTAGTTGGGCGGCATGAGGGGTGTTTTGGAGGCTACGGAGGGCAGGGGAATTGAAGAAGATCGGAGGTTTGACGAAGAGATAGAAGACGAAGACAAGAACGCCGATGTACAAGATTGCGAACTGCATGGGGATCTTGAGGATGCCGTTAAAGAGCAGACCGAGGCGGCTTTCGGTGACGGAGCGGCCAGAGAGGTAGCGTTGGACTTGGGATTGATCGGTTCCAAAGTAGGAGAGTGCAAGAAAAAATCCGCCAGTGATACCCGACCAAAAGGTATAGCGATTGTTGAGATCGAAGCCAAAGTCAAGGACATTCATGCGCCCGAGCGCGCCCGCGAGGGCGGTGGCATCGCCAAGAGAGACGTTGGGTGGCAAGCGATAGACGATGATCAAGGCGGCGACAAACATCCCGACCATGATCACGACCATCTGTTGTTTTTGAGTTTGGCTAACAGCCTTTGTGCCGCCAGAGACGGTGTAAAGGATGACGATGGCCCCGATGACGAGGTTGGTGATATGAAGCGGCCAGCCCATGACGGAGGCGAGGATGATCGCGGGTGCGTAGATGGTGATGCCGGCAGCAAGGCCGCGTTGGATTAAGAAGAGAAAAGCGCCAAGGAAGCGCATTTTGAGGTCAAAGCGGCGTTCGAGATATTCGTAAGCGGTGAAGACGTTGAGTTTGTAGTAGATGGGGACGATAAAGATCGAGATGACGATCATGGCGAAAGGAAGGCCGAAATAGAATTGGACAAAGCGCATACCGTCTTCGTAGGCTTGCCCCGGGGTGGAGAGGAAGGTGATGGCGCTGGCTTGGGTTGCCATGATGGAAAGGCCGATGGTCGGCCATTTGAGTTCATTGCCACCGCGCAGATAAGCGTTCATGTCTTGATGTCCACGCGTTTTCCACCATCCATACAAGACGATCGCAGCGGTGGTTGCGAGCAGAACAAGCCAATCCAGTTGGGTCATGTGCGATCACTCCGTAAGGGAAAAGGGCGGAACATGCGAAATCCGCCCTTTGTGAGAGCGAAAGATGTAGGGGCAGCCCCCTGTGGCTGCCCAAGAACAGGACTGCTACAGCAAATCGTTGCGACGTTTCGCACACATCTTTCGGATATCGTCTTATGGGGCAAATTGCCAAGTGATCCAAGCATAGAGCAGGATCTGGGCAAACAGCGTGGCGATCACGACGAGGTAGATGCGGTTCCATGTGCCGAGCAGGGGAGGTGTTTCGTCGAGTTCGGGACGATCGGGGTCGTGGTTGGGTGAGTGCATTAGGGTGTCCTTGTGGGTGGTGTGGTGGGAGAGGTGGCGGGGGTAGGCGTGTAGGCGAGGAGGTTGAGCAGCAGTCGGTACGCCCCGGGAACTCCCGCAGGGAGCTGTCGAAAGAAAGAAAGTCCTGTGTAAAGATAAGCGCCTTTCCCATGATGTCCTAAGAGAAGTGCGCCATCTTGAGGAGGCTCATTGGGATCGGCCATGCGAAGAAGAGGAATTGCGGCTTCGTGCCATGTGGAAGCGAAGTAGAGACCGCGTTCTTGAATCCAACCGTGAAAGTCTTGTGGGCCGATGGGATGGGGAGTTTGAAAGAGGGGATGTTGGGGTTTGAGAAGAGTGACGGGTGCGTCTTCTTGGGTGACGCGCTGGCGTCCAACGGTGAGAGCAAACGGAGCGATGGAGGTTTGAAGGGGCCGCCACCAGAAGGAAACATTGTATTGGACGATCAGGGTTCCGCCTTGGGCGACGTAGTCCCAGAGGCGTTGTTTGTAGGCTTGGAGGGTGGTGTTGGCGTTGAAGGCGCGGATGCCGATCAGGATGCTGCGAAAGCGCGAGAGGTCGGCGGTGATGATCTCTTTGTCGGTGAGGACACAGATGGGGAGGCCGATCTGTTGGAGGGCTTCGGGGATACGATCGCCTGAGCCTTGGATGTAGGCAAAGGAGCCTTGGGGGAGTTGGAGTTGGAGAGGAACAAGGCGGATGGAGGCGGGTTGTAGGACGGTCATGGCGGGGATATGGGGATAATGGAGTTGGGTTTCAGCCCATGTGAAAGAGCGTCCTTGGGATTGGAGGATTGGGGTGGCAAAAAGTGTGATGGATGGGGGGAGTTTTTGGGCAAGTTGTTTGGGGGGTGTGATCAAGAAGGTGTGTGTTTGGAGGGTGTTGGTTTGGGTGAGATGGAGGGATATCTGTGTGGGGGTTGAGGTCCATCCTGCGGGGAGTTGGAGCGAAAGAGTTCCTTGGGCGTTGGGGAGATGGGCGCGGATGTTGAGGGTGAGGGGTTGGGGGGTGTGGTTGGGGAACATCAGAAAAGGGCTTTGGGGGGTGAGGGTGAGGGGGGGTGTGATCTCGGTGCGTTGGGCGACTTCGCCTCGGACGGGATCTGTGCGCAGATGGCGGAAGGTACGAGAAAAAGTCAGAGTGTGTTGAGCGATCTGTAGGGTGAATTGAGCAAAGAGAGGGGCGACGTCAACGGGTTGTTCGAGTGTGTGGGGTTGTTGGAGTGTGTAGAGTCCCGAGGAGGAGTGAGTGGCGAGCCAGTTGGGGGCGGAGATGGCGGCGTCTTGGGGCAAGGTCAGAGACAAGCGTCGCAAAAAGGGCTTGTGTTCGGGGAGATCGCGTTGGAGGTGGAGGTGCGCACCTGTGGAGAAGTCGACGCGAAGGAGTTTGAGGGGGATCGGGCTGCGATTGAGGGCGTGAAGAGATATCTGGAGGGTGGAACCCGGGACGGCGGAAGGTGCGTTGGTTCGGGCATCTAGATAGAGTCCAAGGCAAGCCGCAAGGGTGGAGCGGAGAGCGAGAGCGCGTTCTTGGAGCAGGATATCGCTGGAGAAGTGGGGATGTTGTGTGAGGGCTTGGTAGGCGGAGAGTAGGGCGGGGATGGAGCGGTGGGGTTCGTGCGGGAGGAAGGCGTCTTTGGCTTGTTGGAGAGAGCGGGCGATGGCGTCGGAGAGTGGGATGCGCTTCCAAGAAAAGTCGATGCCATCGAGGATATCGGTTTGGGCTTTTTCACCTGCGAGATGTTGGAAGTATTCGCGGGCGGGTCCGCGTTGTGTGGCGAAGCCAAAGCCTTGGCTTTTGTGCATCGAGCGGCTGTGGGCAGCGATCTCTCCATAAGAGTAGCCAAGCAGAGGGTTGTAGGAGCCGATATCGAGTTTGTGGTAGCGGGAGAGGTTGATCTTGCGTTTGAGGCGTCGGAGCATCCAAGTGGAGATGTTGTGGAGGAGGCGTTTGGCTTGCCAAGGCGGGGCGTGTGGGATCTGCTCGGGGAATCGAAGCGGGTCGGATGCGGCGTAAAAGGCTTCGCGTGCGAGGATGGCGGAAGCAAGGTGGTGGCCGTGTGTGTTGCCTGTCTCGGGGAAGCGGGTGATGATCACATCGGGCCGAAAGCGGCGGATCACCCAGACCACATCGGAGAGGACAGCTTGGTGTCCCCAGATCCGCAAGGCTTCGTCGGAGGATTTGGAGTAGCCAAAGTCTTTGGCGCGGGTAAAGAATTGCTCCGCACCGTCGAGTCGGCGGGCTTGGAGAAGTTCATGGGTGCGGATCATGCCGAGCAGGGGGCCTTGTTCGCTACCGATCAGATTTTGTCCACCGCCTCCTCGCGTAAGAGAGAGATAACCGACGCGAAGTTTTCGTTGTCCAGCGAGATAAGCGAGGAGTCGGGTGTTTTCGTCGTCGGGGTGTGCGGCGATGTAAAGGACACGCCCGACGGATTGGAGGCGTTCGAGTTGATGGAGGATGTGGGCGGCGTGGGGTTGGGCGAGCTCGATCTGCATGAGGGCAGGATCGGGGAGTTGGGGTGCGGACATAGCGGTCCTTTTGGGCTGTGGGCGTGGAGCGGGGCTAGGGTAGGTTGGTGGGATTGGAAGGGCGAGAAGGAGGAGGATCGTCAAGAAGGGGCGAAGCAGAGCGGAGGTTTGTGCGTTCGGAGTGATGGGCATGATCGAGTGGCTCCTGTGTGGGGTGCAGGGCGTGTGTTTCGCAGAGATGACAAGGAGAGGCGAGCGAAGGGCGCGCAAGTGTTTGGAGATAAAGGGTTTCGTATTGTTGGAGGACGGCGTTGGGGTCGCCGAATTGGAGGGCGCGTTCTCTGGCGTGGAGGCGGATCTGGGCGAGGCGTTGGGGATCGCGGAGGATCTGGATGGCGTGTTGGGCCATGGTGTGGGTGTCATAGACAGGGGCGAGAAAGCCGCTGTGTTGGTGTTCGATCAACTCGCTGAGGCCGCCGACATCACTGGCGATAACGGGGAGTCCACAACTCATGGCTTCGAGGGCTGCGAGGCCGAAGCTTTCGGTTTCGGAAGGCATGAGCATCAAGTCGCATTGTTGGAGATATTGGACGATATCTTCGCGTTTTCCGAGGAAGCAGACGCGATCTTGGAGTCCGCGTTGTTCGATCTGTTCGGCTGCGTTGCGGCGTTCGGGGCCTTCGCCGATCAAGAGCAGGCGGGAGGGAAGGGTTTGATTGACGGAGGCGAAGGTGTCGATCACGTCGGGGATGCGTTTGACGGGGCGGAAGTTGGAGACGTGAGCGAGGATGGGTGTGTTGTGGAGGGCGGGGATACGGGGGAAAAGGTTGTTGATACGTTGTTTGTCGCGGTGGGAGGGGGGAGAGAAGCGTTGTGTATCGACAAAGTTGGGGATCACTGCGATGGGAAGGGGTGTAGGGAGATCGAGGAGCGGGTAAGCGACTTCGCGCAGATAGCGAGAGGGTGCGGTGATCGCGTCGGAGGCAAGGAGGGCCATGCGTGTGACAGAGCGGTAACTATCGAGGCATCCGACACGTGTGACATCGGTGCCGTGAAGCGTGACGATCAAGCGGGGTCCGCCGCCTTGGAGGATCTGGCGAGCGAGATAGCCGCTGACGGCGTGAGGGATGGCGTAGTGGAGATGTAGGATATCAAGGCGTTCGCGTTGTGCGATCTCTGCGAGACGGGAGGCGAGAGCGAGCGTGTAGGGGGGGAATTCAAAGAGCGGATAGTCTTGGACTTCGACGGGGTGGAAGTGGATGGGTAAGGTGGTTTGTCGTGCACGGACGGGCATTTCCGTGGTGATGAGGTGAACTTGATGACCGCGTTGGGCCATGCCAAGGCCGATCTCGGTGGCGACGATACCGCTTCCGCCAAAGTGAGGATAACAGACGATTCCGATGCGCAATTTGACAGATCCCATCAGCTTTTCTCGAAGAAATGAGGGAGGCGTCCTGCGCTTAGGCGAAAGTGGGCGACAGGGTCGGCGATCCCGAGCGTGTTTTCACAAAAGAAAGGTTCGGCGCGTTCGACACCGAGCATGGAGCCGTAGTATCGGTCGCGGGCGTCGATGGCGGCGAGGGCTTGGGGGGAGCCGACGAGGGTTGCGGCTCCGCCTTGGGGGGTGACTTGGCTGGCGTGGCAGAGGATGGCTTGGTTTTTTTGTTCGGCGTGTGCGGAGATATCGACGAGGAAGCTTGGGGAAAAGGTGTGCCGCATGGCGTAGAAGAGGACTTGTGAGGGGGCAAAGGGCGGAAGATGAGAAGAAGTGGTGTAGCGTCGTAGGCCAGAGAGAAAGATGGCACGCGAAAGCAGCGCACTGGCTTGGGTATGATCGGGGTGTCGGTCTTTTTGCCAAGGGATCAAGACAAGGGCAGGGCGAAGCCTGCGCAAGGTGTCGACGATGCGAGCGGTGGGTGTGTGGAGGCGTTCGTTGGGGATGGCTTCGTTTGGAGACCACGGAAGCAGCGCACCATCGGGGAGTTCGAGATTTTCGCGAAGGGTGAGGCCCATAACACGGGCGGCTTCGGCAGCTTCTTTGGCGCGTGTTTGGGGATCGCCGTTGGAGGCGAGTTCTCCGCGTGTGAGGTCGAGGATGCCGGTGTTGTAGCCGCATTGAGCCATCTTGATCACCAATCCACCACAAAAGAGTTCAACGTCATCGGGATGTGGGCCGATGGCGAGTAGATCAAGGTTGTGTGTTTGAGTCATGGCGATCATGGCTTTCTTTGCGTGGGTGAAGGCTCTGGGTGGTGTGTTGGTAAGGTTGATAGGCTGCAAACAGCGTTTGTTTGAGGGTTTGGAGGCCAAAGCGTGCGGCCAAGTAAGGGAAGCCGTAGATGCGTTCTTGGGGGGCATCGTTGGGAAAGAGGCGTTGTTTGGCAGCGTGGAGGCGTTGGGTGGTTTGTTCGTCTTGGCTGAGTTGGGCGCGTTGGATCTTGGTGATGAGTTTTTCGAGTCCGTCGTCGAATTGTTGTATGAGTTTTTGAAGCGGTTTCAAGAGGTTGGGATCGAGGGATTGGAGGGGATCTTGAAGCTGTGTGATGGCGTCTTGGAGGGGGGTGGAGAGTTGTTTGCGGAGGTTGTGTTGATCGAGCGGATGGTTGGGTTGTTGTTGAGAGATGCGGGCCATGAGGGTGGCTTCGGGGGCTTGGAGATCGTTGGGGGCCAAGCCAAGGTGGTCGAGGAGTTTTTGTTGGCTGGGTTCGATCCATACGAAGCGTCCGCGAGGAAGGATCATCGGCATGGGGAGATCCATGAGTCGGTAAAGCGGGGGCATCTGTGCAAAGTAAGCGATCTCGCCGGGCCCACCGACATAAGCAGCGGTCGGGAGCAATTGATCTTGGAGGATCGGGCGCAACAGAGCGGAAGTGCTGAAGCAGCGGGGAGATCGTTGAAGGTGTTCGAGGAGTTCTTGGCGTGAAAGGTGGGCGGGGTGGCCAGCGAGGGCAAAGTCATTGCCGTTTTGGAGGATGCGATAACGCGGTCCTTCGGGGCCTTCGGGATGAAAGAAGCAGAGGGTGGCATTTTTTCGCAGGGGGATCTGTACGTCGAATCCTGCGGATGTGAGGGCTTCTTCGCGTTCTTTGAGCGAGGCTTCGATGGCGTGGGCGTCAAGGAGGGCGCGTTGATGGAGCGGAGCAGCAAGAGGGGCAAAGGCGGGATCGCGTGGGTTGAGCAGAAGCAAACCTTCGTCGGCAAACAGAGATTGGAGCAGATCGGCGAAGGCATCACCGATGGGGCGGTGAGGGGTGTAGTGCTGTTCGAGGATGGCGATCACTTCGTCGGCGAAAGGGAGGCCGTGAAGGGAAGATCGAATTTGCTCAAAGGCAGCGGAAAGGGCGGTGGGATCGAGTGTATAGTGGGCAACGGAAGCGCGCCATGCGAGGGCTTCTGGGTGTTCGAGAGCGCGCAAGGTCAGGATCTCCCCGTTGTTTTGGGGGAGACAGCAAGTGGCGATCTCGGCGAGATCGTGGTCTTCGACTTGGAGCCAAAACAGCGGAACGACGGTGTTTCCCGTTTCGGCTTGGAGTTGTCGAGCGAGAAGGATGGCGGAAGCGGCCTTGTGGAGGGTGTAAAGCGGCCCAAGAAAGAAGCCGACCTGTTGGCCTGTGACGACGACGGTGGTTCCTTCTTGGGCGAGGGCGTCGAGGTGGGCTTGGAGGGCAGGGGTGCGTTTTTCAGGGGGATTTTGCGCATGAAGCAGCGCAAGCAGCGCGGGTGAACATCGGCGGTTTGCGCGTTGTTGGAGGGTGGCAAGACGGGCTTTGGGATCGGTGTGGTGTGGATACAAAAAGGCCGAAGCATCGGGCTGTGCGGCAAGAAAGGCGGGAGAAAAGGGGCGTGTCATCGCAGCATATCCTACACAAGGTGAGGAGTGGTTTTTTTGTGTTTTGTGGGGTGCGGCCCCACGCCCCGCAAGAGCGAAGCCCTCTTGACCCCGTATTGGGCGAAAAGATCTCTGTTTTTCGCACAGACGACTCTATCGCTTGAGCGGGCGAGAACACGGGGGGTTCGTCAACCGCGTCTCTGCCGTCTGTGATTATTTTTTGGGTGGAGCAGCGGCTTTTTGCCAAGCGGCGATCTTGGCTTCTGCGCCTTTGCGGAAGAAGTTGTCAAAGATGCGATCGCCTTTGCCTAGAGCGGCGGCGCGTTGGCCGCTTTGGATGGCGTCTGCTGCGCGTCCAAGTTTTTCAAAGGCAAGCGCTTTGAACCATGTGTTCCACCACGTTTCTTTGAGTTGGGTGGAGGTGTTGAGCATGGCAAGAGCTTTGTTGGCGTCACCTGCGCCCAAGTAGTAGCGGCCCGCCAAGAAGAAAGGACGCCAAGCATTTTTGGTGCCTTTGTGGATGGCGGCTTCGACGAGTTTGGGGGTATCGGTGGAGATCTGTACAGAGAGACGTACTTTTTCCCATTCGACGTGGAGGAGGGTGGAGTTGTCGGTGGTGTCGGTGAATTGGAAGGCGAGGCGTTCACGGTGCGGGATAGCGGTGGGGGTGGCTTCGACCTGTGCGACGGTATGTTTGGTGTCGTACTTGGGGCCGCGTGTCCAAGCCCGTTCGTCAGTGCTGAGGAAGAACGTCCATGTTTTTTCAGTGGGGATGGTGAAGATGTAGTAGGTTCCGGCTTTGACGAGGGTTTTTCCGAAGGTGGTATCGTGTCGGAACTTGATCTCGGTTCCGACGTTTGCGCCTGTGCGCCAGATCTTGCCGTAAGGAACGAGACCGCCCCAGATCTTGCGGCCTTTCACGGCGGGGCTATGGTAGGCGATGCTGATCTTGGTGATGCCGACAGTTTGCATGACTTTGGCGCGAGGACTTGGGAGAGGGAGTTTGAGCGCATGGGCAGCGGGGGATGCGAAGCAGGCAGCAGCGAGGAAGCCGAATACAAGGGCGATTCGGCGGAGGGCGGTTCGTGGGGGCGTCTGTGTGTGCATAGGTTTCTCCTGTGTGAGAAGGATGAAGAGGAACAACGGGGCGCTTTTCGACAAAAGCACCGAGGAACTGTTGTGCAACATTCTGGGTGTCGATGCCATTCCCAGAAGTTTTGGGCGGCCTTTGGATGCACGAAGGCGGCCTTTGGGTGCGCGATCGCAGCGGTGGGTCGCATGAGGTGGTTGTTTCGATGTTTTGCGTCAAGGTTGCAGATTGTTTCAGGTGGTTTCATTTGTCTCAAGATGTGGTTGCAAGAGGTTGCAAGTAGGGAAAGATGATCTTGTTTTGTCCTTGTGTTGCAAGGAGGAAATGTTGTTCATGGTGTAGAGTGGTATGTCTCGTGCTGTTGCAGAGTGGCGGTCTGGAGGCAGGGACGGAGGGTATCTGAAAGAAACGCGAGGAGCGAAGGATCTGTAGGGGTGGTCGTCCGCAGCGTTTTAGTGGTGGAAGTTGGGAAGGAAGGCGAGGAGCGAAGACATGGGCGGTTTGAAGAGATGGATACCAGCGGTGATGTGGTTGAGAGAGTACAAGCGCGAGGAGCTGCGGGGGGATATGATGGCGGGGTTAACGGTCGCGATCATGTTGATCCCGCAGGGGATGGCGTACGCGATGTTGGCGGGTTTACCGCCGCAGGTGGGGCTGTACGCTTCGTTATTACCGCCTTTTTTGTATGCGTTATTGGGGACATCGCGCCAGTTGTCGTTTGGTCCTGTGGCGATGGATTCGCTGTTGGTGGCGACGGGAGTGGGGGCGATGGCGTTGGCGGGGAGTGCGGATTATTTGGCGTTGGCGATCACGTTGGGGGTGTTGGTAGGGTTGATGCAGATCGGGATGGGTTTGGCGCGGTTGGGGTTTTTGGTGAACTTTTTATCGCGGCCTGTGATCAGCGGTTTTACTTCAGCGGCGGCGTTGATCATCGGGTTGAGCCAGCTCAAACATCTAGTGGGGTTGAAGCTGGAGCGGAGCAGCCAGATCCAAGTGATCGTGGTGGATGTGTTTAAAAAGATAGGGGGTTTGCATGGTTTGACGTTGGGGATCGGGGTGGTGTCGATGGTGTTGTTGGTGTGGGTGAAGAAGCGGCATCCGACGTGGCCGGGTGCGTTGTTTGTGGTGTTGTTGGGGACGTTGGCGGTGTGGGGTTTTGGATGGGAGCGGTCAGGGGTGCAGATCGTGGGAGCGGTACCTGCGGGGCTACCGGGCTTGACGATGCCGCGTTATGACTGGGGGACGATCGAGCGGTTGTTGCCGATCGCGTTGACGATCGCGTTGGTGGCTTTTTTGGAAGGGATCTCGGTGGCGCGGGCGATTGCGACCAAGCGACGTTACGCGGTGGATGCGAATCAAGAGTTGATCGCGATGGGCGTGGCGAATCTTGGGGGTGGTTTGACGGGCGGTTATCCCGGGACGGGTGGATTGTCGCGGAGTGCGGTGAATGATCAGGCGGGTGCGCGGACAGGGCTGGCCTCGATGATCACGGCGTTGTTGGTGGCGTTGACGCTACTGTTTTTTACACCGCTGTTCTACTTTTTGCCGAAAGCGGTGTTGGCGGCGATCGTGATGGTGGCGGTGTTTGGTTTGATCGAATTTCAGGAGCCGTTTCGTTTGTGGAAGATCCAACGGATGGATGCGGTGTTGTTGTTGTTGACGTTTGGTGTGACGTTGACGGGGGGGAACCAGCAGGGGATCGCTGTGGGGGTTGTGGTGTCGTTGTTGTTGTTTCTTGCGCGCAGTACAAGGCCCCATACAGCGGTGTTGGGGCGGATCAAGGGGACG
>Ga0154020_10008137_pt1 | contig 12185 bp, 11 predicted proteins | sample Klosneuvirus_201_FD_109709 | JGI IMG/M metagenome (GOLD analysis project Ga0154020, IMG submission 109709) | Active sludge microbial communities from wastewater, Klosterneuburg, Austria - Klosneuvirus_20160825_MG | ecosystem: Engineered > WWTP > Aerobic digester > Activated sludge | place... | reverse complement strand
AGAACCCCAATCACGGTCAGCCCCATCATGGGCATCCACTGGTTGTTGCTCATGGACCAGATCGACCCGATCACCAGGCAGACTCCCGCCAGCATCAGCCCGATGTGCCGGAACCGCTTGAACACCAGGTAAGACCCGGCGGTGCCGATGAACCCGTTCACGAGAAGGAACAGAATGGCCATGCGATGCTCCTACGAGCATCTTCGAGCCGCGCCGGGTCCGAATTCACGCAATCCGCTTCTGTTCGGGTCCGATACGCCGCGGTCAACCGTCAAACCGCCACACGCGCCCCAAGTGTCCGCCCGATCACCTCGACCGCCCGATCGATCATCGGCCGCGACACATCCAGGTGCGTCACCATGCGGATCCTCTGCGGGGCTGTCGGAAGGGCCCACACACTTTGAGCTTTGAGCTTCGCGCACACCTCCGCGCCAGTCCCGTGCTTGCGATCCACATCAATGAACACCATGTTCGTGTCCACCGCCATGGGGATGTTCACACCTGGAATGTCGCCGAGCCCCTCGGCCAGTCGCGTCGCGTTCTCGTGATCCTCAACCAGTCGATCCCGGTGATTGTCCAGCGCATACAGCGCCGCCGCGGCTAAAATCCCCGCCTGTCGCATCGCCCCGCCGAACATCTTCCGGAACCGGAACACGCGTGCGATCGCGGCCGGGTCCCCGCACACCGCCGACCCGGCGGGTGAACCGAGCCCTTTGGAAAAACAGCAAGACATCGTGTCAAAGTGCTTGGCGTAATCCGCGGGCTTCAAACCCGTCTTCGCGCACGCGTTCCACACGCGGGCACCATCCAGGTGCAACTTCAGCTTGTGCTGCCGACCCTTCGCGGTGACTCGCTTCACCTGCTCGATGGGCCATACCGCCCCACCCCCGCGGTTCTGCGTGTTCTCGACCACGAGCAGGCAGGAGTGGGGGAAGTGCACCGAATCGGGCCGCACCAGCGCCTCGACCTGATCGGCATCGAACAGGCCGCGATCACCGCTGGCCGTCCGGATCATCACGCCCGACAAGGCCGCGGGAGCCCCGGTCTCGTAATTGATGATGTGACTGTCAAAGTGCGCGATGACTTCATCGCCCGGCTCGGTATGGGCCTTGATCGCCGTCTGGTTGGCCATCGTCCCTGAAGGCACAAAGCACGCCGCAGGCTTACCGGCAATCTCCGCGATCCGCTCCTGCAGCCGGATCACCGTCGGGTCATCACCCAATACGTCATCTCCCACGACGGCCTCGGCCATCGCCTTGCGCATCCCCGGCGTGGGACGCGTGACCGTGTCGGAACGAAGATCGACGATCTGGTGTGGGTCTGACATGACGGAAGAATAACCCCTCCCCGATCCTTCCGAAGCCCAAGCGCCACCACCGGGCCCCGTACCCTCGCCAGCCTGCCAAACTGACCCCCGCCGCCAAGCCCCCTGGCCATCCTGACACCAACCACCCTTGAAAACAAGCCAAAAACGGCGTTTCACCCCTGGAATCGCCTTTGCCTTTCTTCCGGCACACCCCGGCGAAAGTCGCGAACGACACCGGGCAAAGACACAACCCACGAAGGAGCCTACCCATGTTGACCCTGATCCGCCGTGAACCGACCCCGTTCCCCAGCGTCTCTCGCCTGATGTCCAGCTTCATGAACGACCCGCTCTTTACGGACCCTCAGTCCGTGAACACCGGCAACCTTGCGCTCGACGTCTCCGAAGATGAGAAGACGGTCATCGTCCGCGCCTCCCTGCCCGGATTCACCCGAGAGAACATCGATGTCGAGATCCACGACGGCGTTCTCACCATCAAGGCCGAGCGTACGGATGAGACCGAAGAAAGGGGCGAAAACTACTTCCAGCGCGAACGGCGGATCGGCGCTGTGGCCCGCAGCATCGCGCTGCCCAGCGTCGTTGATGACACGCAGACGGCCGCGGAACTCAAGGATGGCGTTCTCACCCTCCGAATCCCCAAGAGCGAGAAGGCACTCCCCAAGAAGGTTAAGATCGGCTGAGTTGCGGCGGGTGGTCCGCCGGCAAAAGCATGCGATGCGGAAGGGCCGAGCGATTGATCTCGGCCCTTCCGCTTTGTTGTTGGTTGTTTGCTTTGCTCGCCCGCGCAGTGGGATCGCATCATTCCCGGGGCCGATGAGCCCTTTCCCCCATCGCCCGCCCCAGCGCCGCAAAGCCGATGGCCCCCAGTGCGCACAGCACCACGCTCACCGCGAACACCCACGACCCCGCACCCACCTGCCAGTGCTCGAGCAACCGGTACAACCCCACGGCCAGAAACGGCGCGACGATCCCCCGCACCCCGTTCAAGGTCACGTGCACACCCATGTATTGAGCAGCCTTGGGCCCGGGTGCGAAGTCCAGATGCCCCAGGTTCCACGCCAGCGTGCCACCGGCCATCGCAACACCCATGGCAAACGATGATCCAAACAGCAGCCAGTACGTTTTGGTCACCACCGCGGCCAGCACGATCGCCTGCGCCAGCACAAATACCCAGCTGTGAATCGTCCGAAAGTGCACCACGTGTTTCTTGGCCAGCAGCCGCGCCCACATCGGGATGAACCACGGCATCACCAGATACGGAATCGCCGTCGTCACCGCGATCCCACCCAGATACCCCTGGCCAAAGCGGTCCTTGAGCGTGATCACCAGCGGTGCCGTGAGCATCAGATTCCCGAACCCGATCACAAACATGCTCCCCATGAATCGCGCGTAATAGCGATCCTGTCGCAGCAAACTGATCATCGCCATCGGATGAAACGTCGCGGCGCGGTCGGTGAGCTTCTCCGCCTTGATCGCCGCGGCCCGGCCTCTCATGCGGATCCCCCGATACGACCGACTCCCCAGCAATCCCAGCAGGCACACCAGCGGCACAAACACCCGGTAGGTCTCAACCCGCTGATCCATTAAGCGCCCAAGCAAAAACCCCGTCAACGCGATAACGATCACCGAGATGGTCGAAAACTTCCCCGTCGACTTGGCCCGCTCAAACCGCGAGTAGTTCGCCCGCCAAAGCGCGGCCCGCAGTGTCACGATCCCCGCGATGCACAAGCGGGCCGCGACCACCGCGCCCGCGGTCAGATAGAGTCCCAACTCCGTCCGGGGCATCGCCGCGACGGCCAGGATGCTCACCAGGACAATTAACTGCAGCCGCGTGATGAGCTTGACCTTCTCACGTCCGTGAGCGATCCCCGCCCAAAGAAAGCTGGAAATGTTCGCCCCCTCCGGCAGCGCCCCCAAAAGCGCGACGATGGCGGCCAGCCTCCCGGCCGAGACGATGTCCGCAAACGCGTTCTTCACCAGCACGCCGATGACCCCGCCCTCCACAATCGCCAGCGTCGTGGAAAACAGCAGCGTGTACTTCAACTCCCTCGCGTAATTGGCGCGCGAAATCGCCGGCACCGCTTCAGGATGGAAGGATGCAAAGGGCCGCACAACCATTCGGGCCAGAGACAGGCCAGCGCTCCACTAGTTTCCCGGTCATGGCTGCCCCGGTCGGCAAATGATCGGTAAACCAAGCAACCCGGCCCGAAGAAATGCCGCCAACCCCCACTCGCGGAGCGCCGCTCCGCCGCGCTGCTTCTCCAAAGTGACTTGATCCGCGCCGGAGCGGCTCTCCGAATCTCTCCGCGCGCGACGATGTCGCCTCGCGTCTCCCTCTCTTGTAGCAACCTCCCGCATTGCCGGCTGCCCGGACAACCCGGACAACCAGCGTTCCGAGACCGCGGGCTCGATTCGGCCTCCCATTCAGGATGGCACCTCCCGCGGCCGATAGATGTCCCAAGTTCCGTGGAGTTCGATCGAGGGCGAGGGATGACCCTCAACCCACCGCCCACGCCCCGCACTCCTACGCTTTCCACCCATGCCCCTCAAGACTCCATCCCGATCTCGACCGCCGCGCGAAAACGATGCGCCCGAGTACGTTCTGGGCACCGGCGATCAAGAGTCCGATCGCCTCGGCCTTCAGAACCGACTCTGGTCCTCTTCAGCGCATCAACTCTGGGAGCGCTCTTCGCTCCGCCCCGGCATGACCGTGCTCGACGTTGGCTGCGGGCCCGGACACGCGACCGTGGATATGGCCGAAATCGTCGGCCACACCGGCCGCATCATCGCCGTCGATGAATCGCCCCTCTTTCTCAAACATCTCCACGACCGCGTCGTCGGTCGCCACCTGCACAACGTCGAACGCATCCTCGGCGATGCTCAGCAGATCGACACGCTTCTCCCGCACATGACCGGCAAGGTCGATATGGCCTACGCCCGCTGGGTCCTCTGCTTCGTGAAAGACCCCGAAGCCGTGATCCGTGGCGTCTCCAAACTGCTCAAACCCGGCGGCCGCTTCGCCATCCAGGACTACTTCAACTACGAGTCCATGTCCCTGGCCCCCAAGCAGGAAGCCTTCACCAAGGTCATTCAGGCGATCGGCAAGTCCTGGCGTGCCCCCGGCGGCGATCCGGACATCGTCGCCCGCATCCCCGCGCTGCTCCGCAAAAACGGCATGGACCTGCTCGACATCCGCCTCAACCAGCGCGTCGCCCACCCGGGTTCGACCATCTGGGCCTGGCCGGATTCCTTCTGGAAAAGCTACCTCCCCCGCATGGTCGAGATGGGTTCGATCACACCCGAAGAGAAGCAGGCCTTCGAAACGGTGTGGGCCAAAGCGTCCGTCGATCCCGACTGCTTCATGCTTTTGCCGCCCGTGTTCGACGTGGTGGCGATCAAGAAGTAACTCCACTCTGGGGTGGCCCGCCGCTCCGCGGCGGATGTTTGTCCACGCGCCCTCGCGCGATCTCTCATCGCAAGACCCCTCACCTCTTCCCCGCATCCACCCGCCTCTCCCCATACCACAACTCCGTCCCCTTCCGGCTCTTCCCGCCATTCATCCCTTGCAAGCCAAGCCGCAACATCGTCCCCAAAACCTCCCGCGCCGAATACGTCCGCAGCTTTCGCCCGGACGTCACCACCCGCTCCCTGATCACCACAAAACTCCCATGCCGCTTGAGCGCCCGGCAGAAGTGAACCTCTTCTCCAACGAAAAACTTCTCATCCCACCCGCCCGCGGCATCAAACGCATCCCGCCGGCAAAATACAAAGCACCCGCCGCTTAGTTTCAACACGCCGAACAGCCACACGAGCGCGCCCAGCATCACCCGCGCATACCACGGCACCCATCCGTCAAACCGGACCCCCGCCCCGCCCCCGACCGCACCCGCCTCAATCGCCAAAACCGCCTCGCGCACGGCCGCGGCCGGCACAATCGTGTCCGCGTCCACAAACACCAGCATCTCACCGCGTGCCGCCCTCGCCCCCGCATTCCGCGCCGCCGCGATATGCCGGCTCTCAATCCGCACCACCCGCGCCCCCTCGCGCTCCGCTACCTCCCCGGTCCGGTCCGTGCTCGAATCATCCGCCACGATGATCTCATGCTCGGTGCCGCACTTCTTGAGCGCCCGCACCGTCTCCCCGATCAACCCCTCTTCGTTATGTGCCGGAATAACAAACGAGATCATCCCTTCACATACCGCGATCGCCCGCGTCGGTTGCACCGCCCGATCCCGCCGCACCCTCGCCCCTCCCCTTAAGGAACTTTCCCTCAATCGCCCCGAACCCGCGGCCGATGAATCGCCGGAACACGTGAGGCCCGCGAGTTATCGCCCCTCCCCCCGCACCAGGAGCCGCCCATGAAACTCATCCCCGAAACCACCGACCGCGCCGGCGAAGTCCGCCGCTCCTTCGTCACGCAGTTCGACCCCATCGAAGCCTTCGCCCTCGCCAACACGCTCCTGGCTCCCCGCGGCTTCACGCTCGACGAAGGCAACCCCGGCCGCTTCCAACGCTGGAACCGCGGCCAGCCCACCGCCTCCACCAAGACACCACTCACCAACCTCCCACACTCCATCCGACTCGAGATCGACCACGGGCGAATCTCCTACACCGCGAGCATGCAAGCCGGCCCGCGCCAGGCCCAGGCCAGCGTCTTGCTCACGGCTTACGCCGAGTCCCTCGAAGCCCTCCTGGCCCGCCGCGAGTCCCCCGACCAGGCCGCCCGCGTCGCCAACCTCGCCGAGTCCAACCTCAAACGCGATCAGAACAAGGCCCGAGCCAAAGTCGCCGGCATTGCCTTCGCGGCCGTCGCCGCTGTCATCGCGGCCGGTGTGTTCCTCGTCATGTGGAACCCCGCGATCAAGAAAGCAGTCCTGGGAAGCTCATCCGAGCGAGCAGCAAAGTCCAAAAACCACACGCCACCCATCGTCACCGTCCGCCGCGCCAATCAGCCGCCCGCACAATCCGAGGTTTCCACGCCACGCGAGTAGTGGGGCGACAACTCCCGAAAATCCTAATCTGGTAAGCTGCGTGCCTCGGCCTATGAAACCCCGCCGCTCCAGGTTCGCCTTTCTTCTCTTCGCCGGCCCTCTTTCTGCCGCCCTCGCCTTCATCTGGTTCATCTCCTCCTTCTGGTGGACCACGATCCCCATCCACACGCGCAGTCACGTTTACAACATCGACTTCAGCATCGGCTGCGTCTGGATCACTGACTACGCCATCTGGACCGGCCCGCTCTCCCCGCCACCCTACTACGCGCGCGAAGACTTCTCCACAGGCCCGATTCTCGACTCCGGCGAATACGGCTGGCGAGCGATGCCCACCTTCGAATGGACCGGCGACGTCACAACTCCACCCCCACCCGGCAGCCGGCTCAACGTCCGCTGGCAACTCATGGTGCCCCTCTACCCCTTCTTCCTCGCCCTGGGCATCCCCTCACTCCTGATGCTCCGCACGACGCTGAAACGCCGCCGCGAAGCCCGCCAAGGCAAGTGCAATTCCTGCGGCTACGACCTCACCGGTATCGCCGGCCCGTGTCCCGAGTGCGGATCCGCAACAATCACGCCGGTTCAGCCGCAATCTCCACCAACGTCCGCGGCTGAAGTTCCTCAAGCGCCTCAAGCACCGCCGGAATCACCTTGATCAACTCGTCGATGTCGTTGCTCGTTGCCAACATCACAACAACCGCGACCGGAAGCGTCGCCAGATTCTGTTGATGCTTGAGATTCCGGTCCACCGTGACCAGCGCGTAAAACCCGGCCGCACCCGCCGCGCCCAACAACGCCCCGTTTCGGAGCAGTTCCCATCCGGCATCCGCGGCCGTCGTGACTTCATGTCCGATGAACAAACTCCGGAGCCGCTGCGGGACACAATGATCCAGCAGCAACTTCACGCCGCGCGTCCCCCGCGCTCGTTCGCAATCACAGCATCCGTTGCCCGCGCCAGCACCACATCCACCTGCTGCCGGGTCACACCCGGAAAGTCACCCAGAAACTCATCAATCGTGTGACCGCCGCGCAAGTAGTCAAAGAGGTTCTTAACCGGAACCCGCGTCCCGTAAAAGCACGGTGCCCCGCTCATTCGCTCCGGGTTTACCCACACCGTTCCAAAAAGCGGATTCCCCGGCCCAATCGCATCCCCGTCAAGATCCTCTTGAGTCACTTGCCGCGGCTTGTCAGGGCTGTTTGCCACGCAGAATCCTAGGCCTAACCGCAAGCCGCTCCTCCGAGTATCCTGACTGTGAAGATCCATGATCCCGTCTGACCCCGACAAAACCGAATCCTGGGCACTGCTCTCATTCATTCCTGTTCCCTTCTGGCTCTCGCCTCAACCCCGGCCCCATGGGGTTTGTTTCATCGAGCCGGGCAACGCCTCATCCCGAAGCAGCGCGTTTGTGGCTTTTGTCTTCCTGTTCTTTGGGGCGAGTGGTGTCGCGTGGATTGCCCTCGGCGTCGACACAAATGACCTCCGCGGTGTCTGGACGGTCACCGTCTTCATGCTGCTCATTGGTGTCTTTTTCCTTTACATTGGACACCGCCGTCGCTGGACGCGGCGCACGTTGACCCTTGACAAGTCGAAGTCCACATTGACATTGCTCACGACGATCTTCGGTCGTCCTACGCAGTCAGTGGAGTTGCCGATACGCGACTGTCAAGTGCGCAGCCATCCGGTTCATTTCGATGACGGCCGAAGTATACATTGGACAGGCTTCGCGGCCATAGTCCATATGCCCCTCTCGTTCGACAATCACTTCTTCACATTCGGCGTCTTCAAATCAGAGTCGATGGCACGAAACTGCATTCAGCATCTCCCGCCCGAGCTTCGCGAGATCGACCGAGGTGGCGGTTCCAGGCTCCGCTGCGGCGTCGTGTTGAAACTGGCCTCTCGCCGCGTTCGGCGTGCTTCCCGCGGCCTCTGTCCCGAGTGTGGATACGACCTGGCCAACCTGTTTGCCGAAGGGTCGCGCTGTCCCGAATGCGGATGGTCTGCTTCGCGAACCAGCTAGCTCGGCCCGAGTCGCGGCCTGTTATCCTGCACGCTGTGTCCGCCAATGACCCCAACGCCGAGCGCCCCTCAGCCCCGACCATCGTTAGCAAGTCCGCGCCCTCGACCACCCACCTCGACCCCGGCGCCACCCTCGCGAACCGCTACCGCATCATCACCCACCTCGGCAAAGGCGGCATGGGTGAGGTCTACCGAGCCGACGACCTGACCCTCGGCGTCTCTGTCGCGCTCAAGTTCCTCCCACCCTCCCTCGCCCAAGACCCCCTCCGCCTCGAACACTTCCGCTCCGAAGTCCGCCTCGCGCGCCAAGTCAGCCACCCAAACGTCTGCCGCGTCTACGACATCGGTGAGTCCACCAACGAGAGTGGGGGCGCGGGGGGGCCGCCCCGCATCTTCATCTCCATGGAATACGTCGACGGCGAAGACCTCGCCTCCCTCCTCCGCCGCATCGGCCGCCTCCCCTCCGACAAGGCCGTCCAGATCGCCCGCCAACTCTGCTTCGGCCTCGCCGCCGCGCACGAACAAGGCATCATCCACCGCGACCTCAAACCCGCCAACATCATGCTCGACGGCCGCGGCCAATCCCGCATCATGGATTTTGGCATCGCCGGCCTCTCCTCCGATCTCTCCAAACCCTCCGCCATCGCCGGCACCCCGGGCTACATGTCTCCCGAACAACTCTCCGGCAACGAAGTCACCAAACGCTCCGACATCTACTCCCTGGGCGTCCTTCTCTACGAACTCTTCACCGGCCGCGCCGCCTTCTCCGCCACCGCGATCGAAGAGCTCCGCACGCAGCAATCCAAGTCATCCACCAACCTCACCCGCCCCTCCGTCTTCATCGCCGACATCGACCCCGCCGTCGAACGCGTCATCCTGCAGTGCCTTGAGCCCGACCCCAAGGACCGCCCACCCTCGGCCATGTCCATCGCCGCAGCGCTGCCCGGCGGTGACCCTCTGGCTGCCGCCCTCGCCGCGGGCGAAACCCCATCCCCCGAACTCATCGCTGCATCGGGGGCATCTCAATCACTCTCGCAGGTGCAGGCCTGGGGCCGGGCCGCCCTCATCGTCGCCTTGCTCGCCGTCGCGGTGCTTGTCACAACGTCCTGGAGCATGGTCTCCCTGGTCAAGCCCGCCAAGTCGCCCACGGTTCTCGAAGACCGTGCCGCCGAAATCATCAAAGCCCTGGGCTACACCAATCCCCCCGCCGACACCGTTCGCAGCCTTGGCCTCCGCTCGGCCTTTGTTTCGTACGTCAACCGCGAAGAATCGATCACCAACAAGGTAGATCGTCTGAAAGCCCGTCCCGGTCCTTACGACTTCTGGTACCGCAGCAGCCCCTCACCCATCAGTGCCACCTCCAACGATGGCAGAGTCCAATACCAAAACCCATTTCCATCGCAAGCCGGTGAGATCCTGCTCCGACTCGATGCCTTCGGTCGCCTCGAAACGTTCCTCGCACTTCCATCACGAACGCGAAGCACTCCACCGGCCGAAACTCCGGAAGCCTCCATCAAGCGCCTGTTTGAGTTTGCGGACCTCGATCAATCCCGCTTCACTCCAGCGCCACCAACCCTTCGCTCCTTCATCCCGACCGAATCTGTCCGGTCGTGGACCGGCACCATCCCCGAATCCCCTGACATTCCCCTCCGGATTCACGTCGGTTCTGTCGAGGGCAAGGTCAACACGTTCTCCATCCAATACGAATATCCGCAGCCCAACCCCAGCGCCACTCAGGCCGCGCCCGGCACTCCCGACTGGCAACAGAGACTCTCCAAAGCAATCAACTACGGCGTCGAAAACGGCGCTCCCATCGTTCTGGTTCTCATCCTCATCGGCACCTGCCACCTCGCCTGGCGAAACCTCCGCACAACCCGCGGCGATCGCACCACCGCCGTCCGCCTCAGCGCCGCGATGGCCGTGCTTGTTCTCATCGCCCTCTTCTTTGCTCATCACAGCCTCCCATCCGCCCGCTCCCTCTTTTTCGACGGCGATGGAGTCTCTCCCGCCATCTTCACCGCCGTCGAGTTCTGGCTTTTCTATACCGCCCTCGAGCCCTACGCCCGCCGCGTCTACCCCCACGCCCTTGTCACCTGGACCCGCATCGCCCGCGGCGGGTTCAATGATGCTCTTGTCGGCCGCCACATCCTCATCGGCCTCCTCCTGGGTTCCGCGAGCGTTCTGTGCACGACGCTTCTCGCCGGTGGGTTCCGCGTCCTGATGCAAGACTCGTTCGCCATTTCAGTCTTCGGTCGCACCGGCGCCCTTCTCACCGGCCCCTCCGGAGTCGCGGCGAGCACCGCTTCCGCCATCGTCACCGCCATCCTCGTCGGCACCGGAACAATGCTCCCACTGGTCATCGGTCAGCTCGTGTTCAAGCGCCGTTGGGTCGGCTACGTCATCCTCGTCATCGGGCTCGCCGCTATCACCGGACAGGGACTTGTTCTGAACCGTGTTGACTCGCTGATCGGCATCGCCATCTCCATGATTCCGGTCCTGTCGATTCGCTCCGGCGGCCTCCTGGCCTTGGTCACCACCCACCTCACCATTTACCTTGGCCTCTCGCTTCACTCCGGCCTCGACTGGTCTCACTGGTTTACAGCTCCAACCCTGATCCCCGCTTCACTCCTTGCCGCGCTGCTTTTCTTCTCCGCAAAGGCAGCCTGCGGCGGGCGGACTTTCTTGAACTGAAGCTTGTGTTCGACGCACCAGTTCGGTTCTGGCACGCTCGGGTTTTCCTTGCGTAGTTGGGGGCTTTCCCGTATGCTCAAACGAGCATCAGGAGGTCTCAAAATGCGACAGTTCCGCGTTCTCGCAGCCGCTGCCGTTCTCACCGCAGTTCCCGCTGCCCTCGCCCAACCCCTCACCACCGCCTTCACCTACCAAGGTGAACTTAAGCAGTCCGGTACTCCCGCCACCGGCACCTTCGACCTCCAGTTCAAGCTCTACGACGCAGTCTCCGTAGGCAGTCAAATCGGCACGACTATCTGCATCGACAACGTTGTGATCACAGGCGGACGCTTCACCCAAACTCTGGACTTCGGCAACGCCTTCTCCGGCCAGAAGAGATTCATCGAAGTCTCAGTCCGCGCCGACGCCACCAGTTCCACCCCCTGCTCCACCCTCACCGGCTACACCACCCTCATCCCCCGCCGCGAACTCACCGCCGCCCCCAACGCCGCCTTCGCACTGACCGCGGCCACCGCAACCAGTGCAACCACCGCCACCTCGGCAACCACGGCAACCACGGCAACGACCGCCACCACCGCCACCAACTCCACCCAGCTCAACGGCCAGAACGCCGCGTTCTACCAGAACGCGGCAAATCTTAACGCAGGCCCCCTCCCCGGCGGCCTCCTCAGCGGCACCTACACCGGCCTCCTCACATTCAACAACGCCTCCAACGCGTTCACCGGCTCGTTCAGCGGCTCCGGCGCCGGCCTCACAACTCTGAATGCCACCAATCTCTCGTCCGGCACGGTGGCCGACATTCGTCTCTCCACCAACGTCGCGCTCCTGGGAAGCGCTCAGACATTCACCGCCACCAAGACCTTCTCCGTTGCGCCCTCATTCACCGCCGCCAGCGTCCCGTTCTCGGTCACCGGCACAGGCGTGGTCACCAATCTCAACGCCGACCGCCTGAACGGGTTCAGCGCCGGCGCCTTCGGCCAACTCGCCGGAGCCCAGTTGTGGTCCGGAACCAACAACTTCTCCAACGCCGGAAACTCCTTCGTCGGCGGATTCAACGGCAACGGCTCCCTCCTCACCTCCCTCAACGCCGCGAACATCGCGACCAACACCCTCGCCGACGCCCGGCTCTCAACCAACGTCGCCCTCCTCGGAAGCCCCCAGACGT
>Ga0154020_10008136_pt1 | contig 12186 bp, 19 predicted proteins | sample Klosneuvirus_201_FD_109709 | JGI IMG/M metagenome (GOLD analysis project Ga0154020, IMG submission 109709) | Active sludge microbial communities from wastewater, Klosterneuburg, Austria - Klosneuvirus_20160825_MG | ecosystem: Engineered > WWTP > Aerobic digester > Activated sludge | place... | reverse complement strand
TGCGTATATCGCCCAAAACGGGGACTTCTCAAAATATGAGTGTTAGGAGTAAAATTATATATAATATATAATTCGAGGAGCAATCCTATGCCGGGTTTTACCCCAGGTCGCCGCTATCAACCGCCGTTCATGCCGTTCAAACGCGAGCCATTCAAGCAGAGAGCGCTCGCAAAAATAGAACTCGCCGTTAAGGGGCCGTTGTTTGGATGCCGCATGTGCGGAAATTGCCTGCTGCAAGAAACGGCCTTCATTTGCCCGATGGAATGCCCAAAGGGTTTACGGAATGGCCCGTGCGGCGGCTCGACCCCTGAAAAATGTTATGTGGATGAATCGCGGCCGTGCATTTGGTATAAGATCTATGAACGGTCTTTCAAACTTGGGCGCGAGGCTTTACTGCTTGAAGTGCTGCCCCCGCTGGATTGGGAAAAAGCGGGGACGGATTCGTGGGGAGATGTATTTGACCAGGCAAAGAATATCGGTGTAAAAAATATTGTCGCGGGTCTGACCGCGCGGGAAGCTGGTTCTGTTACGAAAACATTGGATTCCATCTTTAGGCCTGTGCGACAACCTGAGTGGTGGCAGGGCGACTCTTTGTATCACGCGCCAAAATATATAGAACCAGCCTCAGAACTTGAACGAAAATTGAAAGCGGGGGAATTTGTTGTTGCAGCGGAAGTTACCCCTGCCCTTTCGATGAACACCGAGAAGATGAAGCAAAATATTGAGTTGTTGAAACCGTATGTTGCGGCGATCAATTTTACCGACAGCCCATCAGCAATTCCGCGCATGTCTTCGTTAGCGTGCAGTAAACTCTCGTTGGAACAAAACGCGGAACCCGTGATGCAGATGACTGCACGCGACCGCACACGGGTCGGTTTGCAATCGGAAGTGCTGGGCGCATCGGCATTGGGCGTGCGGAATATTCTATGCCTGACTGGCGACAGCAACGTGCTGGGAGCCAGCCCGCGCGGGCGAATGGATATCGTTGACATCGACGCGATCCAAATGCTGTGGATATTGAGACGCATGCGTGATGAAGGCAAATATCTGGATGGGCGCGAGATGAAGACTCCGCCAAAATATTTCCTCGGCGCGGCGGCTTCTCCGTTCGCATCCAATATGAAATTCCAGGCGCTGCGTGAACAGAAGAAGGTTAATGCGGGCGCGCAATTCTTCCAGACCAATGTGGTCTTCGACGCGGACGCGCTGGATGAATGGTTGAACGAAATTGCGAAGCGCAATATTCTGGACAAGGTCTATATTATGATCGGCGTCACGCCGCTTAAGAACTATAAGACCGCCGCTTATATGAACAACAAGATACCAGGCGTATTTGTGCCTGAAACAGTGCTCAAGCGCATGGAGAATGCCAAAGACAAGGGGAACGAACAGGAAGAAGGCACACAGATCGCGCTGGAGTTGATCGAGAAGATCAAGACCAAGCAAGGCGTGCATGGAATCCACATTATGGCGGTCGGCTGGGAGGAGATCGTGCCGAGGATCGTGAAGGAAGCGGGGTTGATTGCAAAACCCCTCACCCTACCCTCTCCCTAAGGGAGAGGGGTTACAGACCAGTTACTGTGGAGCTTATGTGGAGACAGTGTGGAGCTACCATATAGACACCATATGGATTATGCAGCGCTTGTGTGAAGGAGGATTGGAAATATGGCGAAGGTAATTAGAAACCCAGTTGTGCAGGGAATTAGCGGAGCGGTTGGGAATTTGGTGTTCCGCCAGATGCCTGATGGAAGCACGTACGTCAGTGCGAAACCAGATTTCAGTCACAGAAAACTCAGCGAGGGGCAGAAGGAGCACCAAAGCCGCTTTCAACGGGCGGTGGCGTACGCGCGTGACGCAGCGAAGAGTCAGCCCATTTACGGGGAGCTGGCCGCAGGTACGATCAAGAGCGCGTACAACTTCGCGCTATCAGATTGGTTCAATCCGCCTGTGATCCATTGTATTGATCGAAGGGATGGATTGATCCGCGTGCAGGCTAGAGATAATGTGATGGTGGCTAGGGTAGTGGTCACGATTTTGGATGAGGGTGGGAAGGCAGTCGAGCAGGGCGAGGCGGTAAAAGTAGATGAACGCTGGTGGGAGTATGCCGCGAGCACGGAGGGAAAGGTTGCGGCGGAGGCGTGGGATCTGGCAGGGAATATGGTGCGGGGAATATTGTAGGCGGGGTATCCAAGTAAAATTTTAAACCGCAAAGCGCGCGAGGTGCGCAAAGAAAAACCTAATTTCATAAATCAGGCGGAAATACACTTGTCCATTCAATGGATTCGTATATACTTGTACGTAATCGAATTCCAAAAACAAGGATTTCACTCAAGGGGACATATGCCCCGAAAATTCTCAGCCGCCAAAAAAAGATGACAAAGAACAAGGACACCTCATGACCGAACTCATCTGGCAAGGCAAATACGACGAAAACGGCAAGTGGACAGCGCCTTTGTGCTTCAGGCTACTTTCTCAACCACATAAGGAAGAATAATATGCCTAATCAAAGATCTCGCGTCTTTATTTCATACGCCTTAGAAGATAAAGAAAGAGTTATCAAACTTAATCAATGGCTAATAGAGGCAGGCTTTCAAACTTGGTTTGATAAAGAGAGTTTAGTTGGTGGTGAACGATGGGAACGCTCAGTCAAAGAGGCTCTAAAATCATCGGATGTGATTCTAGTATGTTTATCAAAAAATTCTTTAAATAAAAAGGGGACTATTCATAAAGAACTGTCAATGGCTTTAGAAACAGCTCAGGAAATGCCTGATGGTGAAATACTTATTATCCCAGTTCAACTTGATGACATCCTATTGCCTGAATCTCTTATTGGAAAACAATATATAGATTTATCTAGAAGCAACGATTTGGCTGAAACTCTATTTAAAAAATCTCTCAGAATGATGGCGGAATCTCGACTCGCAGGTGACTCAACCACTGACGCCCCGCCGCCTGATGTCAAGAAGAAAAAGCGGAAAGGGAAATAATACGCATGGATGCAATTACTGAAAAACTCATAATAGCAGTTTTTCTTGTGGTTTTGGGCGTAGGTGTCTCAATTTTGGTAGTCTTCAAGCCACGCCCACCTGCCCAAAAATCCAACAAAGAGGAGAAAGACGCCTCATCTAGACCTGTCGAATCGAATACCAAGGTGCCACCGCCTCGAATGGCTGGCGACACTACTACCGATGCCCCGCTGCCAAAAAAGAAATCGACCAAAAAGTAAAGATCAAAGGCCTGATAATGTCGCTAATCTATTGGGAAAGCTATCTAGATCATAAAGCGTGGGAGTTAGGAATAAACCTGCAAAATGCAGGAAAAGATGACTTAGTAAATCTTTATCGCGAAACATTAATAGAAATAGATAACACGACTACTAATATAAGTATTAATAGAATCGAACTACGTTTTGTAGAAGCTATTTATAAAGATTTGGATTCAATTATAGTAGGCCTTAACTTATTGGATTATGAAAAACTAGAAACCGCTCTAATACTAAACAGATTAATTATTGCCCGAAATATTTTGGAGATCGTTATAGTTCTTTTTGATGATGTTCAAAATTTAGATGCAGTCAATCGGTTGGTTCACCGAAACCAAACATTTACAAATTTTAGGGATGCCCTCCAAAGTATAGTATGGAATTGGCGCATAAAACCGAACTTCCAGCAAACCAATTCTGATCGAATAAGAAAATTGCTTTCCGAACGCAGTAAAAGCAACTCTATCTTAGATCAACTTCCAAAAAAGAATTATCAATCAACTGTTGCATCCCCCATATTTGATAAAATCTCACTATCACACCAACAAATAGTAAACAAAAAAGAAGATATAACCAGCCGTCTTGCGGGTGATCCCACGGTCGAAGCACCACCCCCGCCTGAAAAAAAGAAGCCAAGGAAAACAAAGTGACTTTGGAGAAAAGCAATGTTTAGTGAATTGCCAAAACTTTTTGACCGAAATTTTGCAGTTGGCTTCTTCCTGCCCATCGCCATCTTTACAATTGTGTCAGGATTGATTCTGAGTCAGTACGGGTTTGCTCCCAATATCATTGCCTACGTGGCAACTGACTTGTTGGTTGGCACAACACTGCTTGGCCTGCTTTCATGGGTTGGCGGCATTCTCCTGCTTGCCGTCAACCGAGATCTGTACAGAATCATGGAAGGTTACGGCAAATACAGCCCGATCAAATTCTTTGCATGGTTCGAAAAACGCCGCTATCAAGAGGCGGTCAGCGAACTCGAAAAACTGGATGATGAATACAGGGAATGTTATGTCTCCAAAAAAGATTTCCCTGCAAAGTCTCGTGCAAAAAGAAATCAACTCATGCGCCAGTTGGCAGAGGAATTTCCTGATAAGGAAGAATTCCTACTCCCCACTCCGTTTGGAAACGTACTACGCTCGTTTGAAATATATCCCCGTGTCATGTACGGCTTGGAAGCCATTGACGGCTGGGGCAGGCTGCTCGCCGTCGTCCCAAAGGATTACACCGAACTCATTGACGCCGCCAAATCGCAAGTGGATTTTTGGATTAATATGGCAGTAGTATTTATTCTGTTGCAAATAGAATATGTGGGACTTGTTTATATATATGGTAACCGCCTAAATCTCTGGATAGTTCTTCTCTTCATTGTTCTTGGAACAATTCCTCCACTCAGAGCAACTAGTGCTGCGCGGGAATGGGGTGATTTTGTGAAGTCCGCATTTGATATGTTCACTCCCAAAATGCGTGAGAGTTTGAGATTCAATGTTCCTAAGGATCGAAATGAAGAGACACGCCAATGGACACAGTTCAGCCAGGCGATCATTTATCGCCTCCCAGAGAGGATCCCTGAATTGAAGAAACAGGAAGAAGAAAAGAAGGCAAAAAAGTAGTGTAAAGAAGTGATAGCGCGGTTCGAGTCGCTGCGAGGGCAGATGGGCGAGAATTTTGGAGAAAGATAAGTATGGATACAAATTTGATAATTTCAATTGCAGGCGCTGTAATACCAATTATCGGTATTGTCATTGCTTATTCTCAATGGAGGAAGGACGTTCAACTAAAGCTTGAAGTTTTACGCGACGAGGTGACGGCGGAACTAGTTAGACAACGAATTGCCCCATATTCGGAATTCATGAAGAAACTGGAAGCATTATCAAATTTCCACCTCGGTGAAATCGAAGCCAATACAAAGAAAAAGATTTCAACATTCCCTATTCTTCAAGAAGCAATTTATGGATCAATTGGCTTATTAGCCTCACACGATACACGAGAAATACTCGTATATGCCCGCGAGGGGTGTAAGTTGTTCGATGAAAAGAAATTATCAAAAGAAGAACTGGGAAAGAGAATTTGGGCGGTTCATCTGGGATTACGAAGTGATTTAGGTATATTCCAGCCAGAGTGGCCAAATGAAATTGAGAGATTGCGCAAGAAAATCGGTTCAGAGAAAAATCTGCAACTTCCCCGCCGTAAGGTCTATCAAGAAGATGGGCGCAAATAATATGTCAACCATACTCAAGTTTGCGGGCGTGGTGGCGCGGGTCGAGTCACTGCGAGGGCGGATGGGCGAGTCCACGGGCAGGTGGAGGGGCTGTTTGAGTCATTGTTGAGTGAGAGTTTTGGAGGAAATCAATGAATATACAACTCGGTATTTATGAATTATTTTCTACCATCATTCCAGGCTGTGTTTATTTGGTATCAATTGCCCAAGTACTAATAATGTTAGGCGTATTGAAACTTGAGAAGTTGGACATGGCTGTCATTGCTGATATGTCATTCATTTTGGCGATCTTTTTTCTGCTTGCTGCTTATCTGTTAGGCATAATACTTAGTCCATTTGGTCTTTTCTGGTACAAGAGATTTAGGATCAAAAACCAGAGCGTTGCATCTTTGAAGGAATTCAAGTTAAGGCATCAAGGTCGTTGGAATATTGATTTTGAAGATGGAGATTGGCACGTTTTACTAGCATTTATTCGTTCAAAGAACTTGGATTTGGCTCGTGAAAACGAACGTCATCTTGCAGGGTCTATCATGCTTCGTAATATTAGTTTTGGCTTCTTGTTGCTGGCAATAATAAATTTTGTGCAATCTGGACTTGTGTGGAGTTTATACTTCCTGATAGCAGGTGTAGTGTTGCTTATTCTATCTTGGATAACAATTAGCGAATCGAGAAAATTTCGGCGGTGGTATTATGACAGCGTTCTGTCGTCTGTGCTAGCTTATCGTGTTGACTTGGAGAAATCTATTAAGCCCTTTGAACCTCCCACTAAAGCACGCAAGGTTAAAAATGGATAGTTTTCTTCAAAATCGAGGCTCTAGAGAGTTTGCGGGCGTGGTGGCGCGGGTCGAGTCACTGCGTGGGCGGATGGGTGCTTCGCAATCCGCTCGGCAGGTGAAGAGGCTGTTTGAGAGTCTGCTGGCGGAGAGTTTTGGATAAAGGAGAAAACATGACCATCAAATTGAGTAATGATGAAAAAGTGGAAATACTTCGTCAGATTCTCCCGCAGTTTTGGAATGAAGCGATCCACTGGCGGGAAGATAGCTGGCGATTTACCACATGGGTCGTCTCTTCTTTTGTTGTCATTGCAGGTGCCTCCGTCTACACCGACAGGGCATTACTTTTTGCCGCATCTATATTGCTGGCTCTTTCGATAGGCAGTACGGTCTATTTAAATAAAAATTATAGGAACTATAGCCATCGAATGATGTTATTTACTCAGATAGAAGACGCGCTCTTGTTTTTTGAGGATGATATTTATATCAAAGGTCGGAGTTTATTACCGAAAGACCTACTGACCAATAAAATTACTTGGTGGCGCGGGCAAGGTGTTTATATTAGTATTATTTGGATCGTCGCAATTGCTTCATGGATTTCAATAGCTTATCAAGCGTTGAAGTAAGAGGAAAATATGGAAAAGTGGATAAAACAGGAAGAAATACATAAAGGAAAGATATTCTCCCTTTGGGGTGGTCAAGTCGCTTTAGATAATGGCGAAGTTGCTATTCGGGAATATATCAGGCATTCTGGTGGTGTTGGAATTGTCCCTGTGGTGGATGGGCGAATCATTTTGATTCGCCAATTCCGAATCTCCATTGAGCGTGAACTAATCGAATTACCGGCTGGAAGACTCGAACCCGACGAAAACCCAATGGAATGCGCCGCTCGCGAATTGGAAGAAGAAATAGGCTATCGAGCTGGGAAACTAATTCGTCTTTCTTCTTATTTTGCATCTGTTGGAAATTCAAACGAGAGAATGTATTTGTTTCTAGCGCTTGACCTTGAAAAAACAGAACGACATTTGGAAGATGATGAAAGAATACGAGAAGTAGTTATGTCGCTTGAAACGGTCAAAGAAAAATTGACAAATCAAGAGTTTGAAGACTCAAAGACGATTATTGGCTTGCGCGAAGCACTTACCTATCTTGAGAGAAATTGATGCAAGAAGAGTTTGCGAGTGTGATGGCACGGGTCGAGTCACTGCGGGGGCGGATGGGGGAGTCTGCGTGGCAGGTGGAGGGGTTGTTTGAGTCATTGTTGAGTGAGAGTCTTGGAGTTTGATAATTTCTGTTGGAACAGGATAATAAACCATGCCAGAAAAGTCTTTGTATGAAAAACTGCTCGACAATGTTCCGTTAGTTATTATTCTTGTTGGCGCCGTAATATTTATTATTGCAGCAAGTAATGGCCTCATCATAGGTAATGTAAGTTTGCAAATACAAGATTCTGTTTGGCAAAAAGCAGTTGGTATATTGGGAAGTGTTTTGGTGATAATTGGCGTGGTAATTTATATCTCTGAGAGACTTGGATATAGAAGATCATCCAAAGTAAAAACTTTCAAGGATGTTCTTTCTTGTCTAAAATACGTAAACAAAAAAATTCAATCTGCAAATTTGCAGATTGACGATCTGTCTTTAGTTGGCGATATAGGAAAAAGTGATGACTTACAGTCGGTTGAGACAGAAGCAGCAAAATATCATTCTTATGTGAAGCAATTGACAAACGATATTTCATATAGGGAAGTATTTATATTGAATCGGCGAAATCGAGAAGAAAAAATATTTGGCATGTTGGCAAATAATGCTTCAGGTTATTCATGTGCGTATTATCCCGAAATTCCCCAAATCCCCTCAATTCAATTCATGATTATTGACAAAAAAGAAGTGATTTTCTTGAGTGGCGAATACCCATATCTAGCTGTGCAAGATCAAGATGTAGTAGATTTGTTCATAAGATATTATGAAGACATCTGGAAAAATTCAGTGAAGCTCAAATACGGAAAAGATTTCGATTGGAAAATGATTGAAAAAGCACTTGGAAATGAAAAGACCTCTGCGCTGCAAAAATTACTAAAACCTCAACATGTATAATCAGTTGATGAAATGGCAAGAAGAGTTTGCTGGCGTGGTGGCGCGGGTCGAGTCGCTGCGTGGGCGGATGGGTGAGTCTACGCGGCAGGTGGAGGGGCTGTTTGAGAGTCTGCTGGCGGAGGTGTTTGCGTGAAAAGACCTGACAGGTTTTCACGGAGCCTCGCCCGACTCGTGTCTTTGTCCGCGCATGGGTTGCGATGGACTCGCGTCACGGTGAAACCTGTCAGGTCTGGATTTGCGGGCGTGGTGGCGCGGGTCGAGTCACTGCGTAGGCGGATGGGCGAGTCCACGCGGCAGGTGGAGGGGCTGTTTGAGAGTCTGCTGGCGGAGAGTTTTGGAGAATAGTCGTCATGGTTTTCATCAGGCGGAATATACCAGATACATATAAGGAGAAATAGAAATGTCTATCACTCTTGGAGTCTACGACTTGTTTGCTTATATGATCCCTGGAATTCTCTATCTATATATTGCAAATGAATTCATGATTTTATTTGGATTTGCTCATATTGAGTTCCAGAATCTGAACAACATCGTTGTAACCCTTTTAGTTGTCATCATTGGCTATCTTCTTGGGCAGATTTTCGATTTAGGTGCTAACAAATGGAGAAGGTGGCGCCAGCCTAAAGAAAGCATTTTGGAAGCCATCGAAAATCTGAAAAAAAATTTTCCAAAATCCAAAATAAATTTCTTGCATCAAGATAACCGTTTTTTACTCAGCCTTATTCGACGGAATCACCCTGAAGTAGCGACAACGATTGATCGCAATAAAGCGATTAGCATTATGCTTCAGAACATTAGCTTTGGGATGTTGTTTTATACTCTTTTACAACTAATTTCATTTATTCTCAATGGGTATTCTATTGAAAATCTGCTGTTAGCCTTTTTTGCACTAATTATTGCATTGCTGGCAAAACGAAAGAGCCAATTCTATAATCAATGGTTTTATAACCATATTTACGAAACGGCTCTAACCTATGGTAGCGATACTGGCAAGATAATTCGAAAAGTTCAAGCTATGAAATCCGAAAAAGATGATTGATGAAATTGCGGGCGTGGTGACGCGGGTCGAGTCGCTGCGGGGGCGGATGGGCGAGTCCGCGCGGCAAGTGGAGGGGCTGTTTGAGAGTCTGCTGGCGCAATCCTTTGACGGTGGACGGTAGACGATAGACGATGTAACCACGGTCAACGGTCTATCGTCCACAGTCTGCTTTGCGGGCGTGGTGGCGCGGGTCGAGTCACTGCGTGGGCGGATGGGAGAGTCCACGCGGCAGGTGGAGGGGCTGTTTGAGAGTCTGTTAAGTCAATCATTTTCAAGTTAGTTACAAAAGGAGATCATATGTCTGCAAATGCTTTTGAAGAATTAGAGAAAAAATACGATGAAATTGTGGGGTTGATGCCCAAGGAATTTGATTCGCACGAATTCATCCTGAAGTTAGCCCAAGAACACCAAAGACTTTATGTCCAAGCATTAGTGGAATATATAAAAGATGACCGACCATTTCAGATTGTTCACGGTCAAATTGCTATGCGTTTGCTTAAATACCCGAAACTTGTCACCAAGATTGGCGAAGGTGTGAGCAAAGATATCTTTCTACAAGAGAATTCTGCCGCAATCTGGCGCAAGGTGAAGTAACAATCATGCAAGAAGAGTTTGCGGGCGTGGTGGCGCGGGTCGAGTCGCTGCGAGGGCAGATGGAGAGTCCGCGCGGCAGGTGGAGGGGCTGTTTGAGTCATTGTTGAGTGATAGTTTTGGAGTAAAAATAGCCCTTTGAGAAGTTTCCAACAATTCACTATAGGAGAATACGATGGAGATAGATACTTTCCAGAAGGTAATTGGAATAATTAGTGGTTTAGTGGCAATTTTAGGAACTCTCTTTGGTATATGGAGAGATTGGCCAAAAGTTCAAGAAAGATTGCAAAAGAGCGTTGGCAACCAAAAATCAAATGTCAAAGTGGTAAGCAACCCTTCACCTAATCAAACAGACCCTATACTTTTTTTGTTCCAAAGAGGGGCAATCCTTATTTTTATAGGGGGGGTACTTTTTGTGCTTGGCATTCCTCTAATGTTTTTTATAGGTAGCAGTTTCTTGCCTCTCTTTTTCGCCAAGGCAGGGCTAACTATTTGTATTGGGGGACTTTCTTTTGTGGGCATTGGTTTTTTCTTATCGGCTTTTGATAAAAATAATATTGACTCAATATTTTCAAAGGTGCTATTTATATTTCTAACTTTTGGGATTGTTTTTTATCTTATCTATTTTTTAATTACTGAATAGATGGGCAAATTCGGCGTGGTGGTGCGGGTCGGTCACTGCGGGGACGGATGGGCGAGTCCGCGCGGCAGGTGGAGGGGCTGTTTGAGAGTCTGCTGGCGCAATCTTTTGACGGTGGACGGTAGACGATGGACGACGGAAAAACCACGGTCTACGGTCTGTCGTCCACGGTCTGCTTTGCGGGCGTGGTGGCGCGGGTCGAGTCGCTGCATGGGCGGATGGGAGAGTCCGCGCGGCAGGTGGAGGGGCTGTTTGAGAGTCTGCTGGCGGAGGCGTTTGATGGATAAGCAAAAGGGTTTAGCAGAGAAATCGTTTTTTGTTTGGGCTGGCATAATTGCGTCCCTTATTGCAATTTATGTTTTTATTTCTGGCAATCAGGATATCCATGATGAACTCGATAGCTATTTTTCAGTGGAGCAGCCGACTGCATTCCCTACACCAACACTTGTTACTCTTCCCGATACCATAACATTATCTTTCTATTTCTACTGGATTAACCACACTGGTAGCAAAGGTAACCAGTGGGATGACTCGATTCTATTGTCTGCTTGGGAGGAGACCACGGTGGATTTTCGTTGCAAAGAATTTGGTGGTTGCGACTACGAAACGTTTCGTGATTACTGGCTAAATTGGAAAGTGCAGGGGACATTATATGAGTGTGGCTCTAGCGTTGTAGATGCAGAACTCATATACTACCCAAAAGATGAGGCATCTGGTTTACAGACAATTGGACCATTCTTTCGTCGTTATATACTGGTTGAGGAAAGTGGTGTGCAAAAGATCAATGAAGCAGTAGATATTCAAGGTCCGTGCATTTTTTATGAATCCAAGACTGCTGTTACGCCGTAGGTACTAAATATTCAATTATTTTCTGCAACTGACATTGCTAACTCTCAGATCGGTGGTGGCGCGGGTCGAGTCGCTGCGGGGGCGGATGGGCGAGTCCACGCGACAGGTGGAGGGGCTGTTTGAGAGTCTGCTGGCGCAATCATTTGACGGTAGACGATGGACGATGGAAAAACCACGGTCTACGGTCTGTCGTCCACGGTCTGCTTTGCGGGCGTGGTGGCGCGGGCTATTTGAATCTTCAAGAGCAAGCGGTAGAATTCACGCGATAAACCACTTTATTTATAATAATCTTTAAAGGAGATTTCAAATGGCAAAGATCAACATCATTCAAAAAGGACCTTCAGGCACCGTTCAATATATTGAAGGATGGCTGAAGAAAAACATCTGTGAGTTTTATTTTGAATTTGGAGGGGGTGACACCGTTGCCATTATTACCGTCCCTGCCGAAGATAAATGGGATGCGACATATCCCTGGGCTAGCGGGCGACGGAAAGAGATACTCACATTTGTGGCAGAAGAAGTGCGCCGAACACAGGCCTCGTCATCTACAATTGTGTGGGAAGATAAAAGTTTTCGTCTTGTGAACAAATAAAACATCATGAATGAACCATCCAAAGACCCTTTGCACGGCATCACGCTTGAAACGATCCTGACCCGCCTGGTGGAACAATACGACTGGGAGGAACTCGGCAGACGCATTCCGATCCAATGCTTTCG
>Ga0154020_10008135_pt1 | contig 12186 bp, 8 predicted proteins | sample Klosneuvirus_201_FD_109709 | JGI IMG/M metagenome (GOLD analysis project Ga0154020, IMG submission 109709) | Active sludge microbial communities from wastewater, Klosterneuburg, Austria - Klosneuvirus_20160825_MG | ecosystem: Engineered > WWTP > Aerobic digester > Activated sludge | place... | reverse complement strand
CTCCTTCTCCTTCTCCTTGGCCTTGGCCAGCGCGGCCTGGCTGGCCTGCGCCAGGGCCTTGGCGCCCTCGCTCGCGCTCCGGAGGCGCGCCTTGTGGTCGCGATAATTCCCGGCCTCGATGTCGACCGAGCCGTCCTCGTGCATCACGAACAGCTTGGTCACGATCTCGTCCAGGAAGAAGCGGTCGTGCGAGATCACCAGCAGGGTGCCCTGGTAGCGCTTGAGCGCACGCTCCAGCACCTCGCGCGCCGGGATGTCGAGGTGGTTGGTCGGCTCGTCGAGCGCCAGCAGATTGCGCGGCTCCAGCATCATCTTGGCCAGCGCCAGCCGGTTGCGCTCGCCGCCCGACAGCCCCTTGACGATGCGGAACGGGTCATCGCCGAAGAAGCGGAAGCGCGCCAGGTAGTCGCGCGCGCGGTCGTCGGCGAAGTCGCCGCGGATCGACCGGATCTCCTCGATGAGGGACCGCGACTCCGACAGGCCGCCCAGCTTCTGGTCGAAGTAGCCGATCTTGAGCTCGACCCCACGCACCACGCGGCCCTCGCGGATGGCCTGCGCGCCCTCGGGCCGCCCCAGCAGCGCCTTGAGCAGCGTCGACTTGCCGGTGCCGTTGGGGCCGATGATGCCGATGCGATCACCGCGGTAGATCACGGTGTCGAGGTCGCGACACAGCACGCGCCCGCCGGGATAGCCCAGCGTCAGGTGCTCGATCTTCAGCGCGTCTTTGCCGCCTGGGTGATCGCCCACCGTGAAGCGCAGCCCGATGCGCCCGGCGTCACCCCAGCTGTCCGACCCCAGCTCCAGGCGCTGCACGCGCTCCAGCATCTTGCGCCGGCTCTGCGCCTGCTTGGTCTTCTGGCCCGCGATGTTCTTGCGGATGAACTCCTCGGTGCGCGCGATCTCGGCCTGCTGGCGCGCCACCGCGGCACGCAGGCGCTCGCGACGCTCCTCGCGCTCGGCCAGGTAGCGCGAGAAGCCGCCCACGTAGTGCTCGAGGTCGCCGCCGTCGACCTCGATGATCTCGGTGCAGGTGGCGTCGAGGAAGCGGCGATCGTGCGACACCAGCACGAACGACTTGGGCCACGTCTTCAGGAACTCTTCCAGGCGCTCGACGTGCTCGACGTCGAGGTGATTGGTCGGCTCGTCGAGCAGCAGCAGATCGGGCTCGGCCAGCAGCACCTTGGCCAGCTCCAGGCGGCCGCGCTCGCCGCCCGACAGCGTGGCCACCGGGCGCGCCAGGTCGGTCTCGTGCTCGAAGCCGACCGAGGCGGCCAGCTCGCGCACGCGCGACTCCAGCGAGTAGCCGCCGGCGCGGGTGTAGTCCTCCTGCAGGTGGCCGTAGCGGTCGAGGTCGGCGGCATTGCCGTCACCCAGGCGCGGCTCCAGCTCGGCGAGCTCGGCGCGCATGGCCAGCACGCGCGCGAACGGCCCCAGCAGCGAGTCCAGCACGGTGCCCTCGTCGCGATGCTCCTGCGACTGCCTGAGAGTGCCGATGGTGATGCCGCGGCCGCGCGTGACCTCGCCGCCATGGGCCTCGACCTCGCCCGCGAGCAGCCGCAAGATCGTGGACTTGCCGGCGCCGTTCGGCCCGATGAGCCCGATTCGCACGCCCTCGTCGACCTGCCAGGTCAGCTCCTCGAAGAGCTCGTTCCCGGGGTAGCCGAAGGTGACCGAAGACAGCTGCGCCAGACTCATGACGCCGCGGTGTTTACCACATCATCCAAGCCGGGTCGCGCGATTGACATTGTGCGTCAAACTTGCAAGTGTTCCGCGCTCGGCAGCCATCTGTTTTGCGCTCACTCGAGAGGTCCCCATGTCGATGAAGCAGTATCTGCTCACTCCTGGTCCGACTCCGGTGCCCGACCGTGTGCTGCTGGCAATGGCGCAGCCGGTGCTGCACCACCGCATGCCCGCGTTCTCGAAGATCTTCAGCGAGGCGGTCGATGGCCTGGCGTGGATCTACCAGACCGCCGGCCGGCCCATCATCCTGAACGGCTCGGGCACCGCCGCGATGGAGGCCGCGGTGGTCAACCTGATGTCGAAGGGCGACACCGCCCTGGTCGCGCACTCGGGCAAGTTCGGCGAGCGCTGGGTCGAGCTCTGCAAGGCCTATGGCATCGCCACCGTCGAGGTCAAGGCGCCCTACGGCGACGCCATTGACCCGGCGGCGGTCGACAAGGCGCTGAGCGAGAACCCTGGCATCAAGGCCGTGTTCATGCAGGCCAACGAGTCGTCGACCGGCGTGCGCCAGCCCTACGAGGCGGTCGCCAAGCTGGTGCAGGCCCGCCCGGACGTGCTGCTGGTGGTCGACGCGGTCAGCGCGCTGGGCGCCTGGGACATCCCGATGGACACCCTGGGCATCGACGCCCTGGTGACCGGGTCGCAGAAGGCGCTGATGCTGCCGCCGGGTCTGGCCTTCATCGCGCTGTCGGAGCGCGCCTGGGCCCGCCAGGCCAAGAGTGATCTGCCCAAGTACTACCTGAACCTGGCCACCGAGCGGAAGGCGCAGGCCAACGGCGAGACCGCGTGGACGCCGGGGGTGTCGCTGATCATCGGCCTGCGCGAGGCGCTGGCCATGCTCAAGGAGGAGGGCCTGCCCGCCATCTTCGCGCGTCACGACGCGCTGGCCCGGGCCACCCGCGCCGCCATGGCCGCGGCCGGGCTGGAGGCCTTCGCGCGCGCGCCGTCGCCCACGGTGACCGCGATCAAGGCGCCGAAGAAGGCCGACGGCACCGTGATCGACACCGACGCGCTGGTCAAGCACCTGCGCGGCACCTATGGGGTGTCGATCGTGGGCGGGCAGGGCTCGATGAAGGGCCAGGTCTTCCGCGTCGCGCACCTCGGCTACTACGGGCCGTTCGACATCCTGACCGTGTGCACCGCGCTGGAGATGTCGCTCAAGGATCTGGGCTGCAACGTCGAACTCGGCAAGTCGGTGGCGGCCGCCGAGGAGATCCTGTCGGCGTGGCGCAAGCAGGCCAAGTCCGACGCCAGCGCCAGCGCTGCGAAGAAGTAGTGCCCGAGGCAGGCGCAGCCGTGGCGACGCTGGGGGGGATCGCCGCGCACCTCGATCAGGTGCTCGAGGTGCGGGCGGTGCGCGACTACGGGCCCAACGGCCTGCAGGTCGAGGCTCGTGACCTCGGCAGCGCGGTGACCCGCGTCGCCACCGCGGTGTCGGCCAACCTGGCCGCCATCGAGGCCGCGGTGGCCTTCCGCGCCGAGCTGCTGGTGGTGCACCACGGCCTGATCTGGGGTGGTGGCATCGAGCGCGTGACCGGGCCGACGGCGCGCCGGCTGGCCGCGCTGCTGGGCGGCGGGGTCTCGCTGCTGGCCTATCACCTGCCGCTGGATCGGCACCCCACGCTGGGCAACAACGCCGGCCTGTGTGATCTGCTGGGGCTGGGGGCGCGGACGCCCTTCGGCGAGGTGCGCGGCGTCGCCATCGGCACCGTCGGCGAGCTGGCGGCGCCGCTGCCGGCGGCCGAGCTGCGCGCGCGCGTCGCGGCCGGGGTCGGCCACCCGACCTTCGCCTTCATGCACGGGCCGGCCCAGGTGCGTCGCATCGCGGTGTGCTCGGGCGCCGCGGGCGACATGATCGAGGCGGCGCGCGCGGCCGGCGCCGACGCCTTCCTGACCGGCGAGCTCGCCGAGCGTGCCGGCGAGCTGGCGCGCGAGCTGGGGATCCACCTGCTGGCGGCCGGCCACTATGCCACCGAGGTGTTCGGGCCGCAGCGCCTGGGCGCCGAGCTGGCGACGCGGTTCGGCGTCGCCACCACCTTCGTAGACGTTCCGTCTCCACTGTAGAAGAAAAGGAAGCTCCCGATGACGACTGCGCAGCCGTTCAAGGTCCTGGTCGCCGACGACATGTCGGATCGCGTCACCGCGCTGCTGCGCGAGACACCGGGCATCGAGGTCACCGTGAAGACCGGCATGAAGCCGGCCGAGCTGCTGGCCTTCGTGGCGCCGTTCCACGCCATCCTGGTGCGCTCGTCGAGCAAGATCACGCCCGAGGTCATCGAGGCGGCGCCCGAGCTGCGCTTCCTGGGCCGCGCCGGCATCGGCATCGACAACATCGACGTCAAGGCGGCCTCGCGGCGGGGCATCGTGGTCGAGAACACACCGTCGGGCAACGCGGTGACCACGGCCGAGCACGCCATCTGCCTGCTGTGCTCGCTGGTGCGCCACATCCCGCAGGCCACGGCCTCGATGCGCGCCGGCAAGTGGGACAAGAAGAGGTTCCAGGGCACCGAGCTGTTCGAGAAGACGCTGGGCGTGGTCGGCCTGGGCAACATCGGGCGCCTGGTCGCGGAGCGCGCCACCGGCCTCAAGATGAAGGTCATCGCGTTCGATCCCTTCCTGGGCGAGGAGGCCGCGCAGCGCGTCGGCGCCGAGCTGGTGACGCTGGATCAGCTGTTCACGCGCTCGGACTTCATCACCGTGCACACGCCGCTGACCGCCGAGACCAAGGGGCTCATCGGGGCGCAGTCGATCGCGCGCATGAAGAAGGGCGTCTTCATCGTCAACGCCGCGCGCGGCGGGATCGTGGACGAGGCCGCGCTGCTCGACGCGCTCAAGTCGGGCCACGTGGCCGGCGCCGCGCTCGACGTCTTCGCGGCCGAGCCGCCCACCGGCAGCCCGCTGCTGGAGCAGGACAACGTGGTGCTGACGCCGCACCTGGGCGCGTCGACCGACGAGGCGCAGGAGAAGGTCGCGGTCGAGCTCGGCGAGCAGCTGGTCGCGTTCGTGACCCGCGGCGAGATCAAGAACGCGGTCAACGTCGCGCCGGTGTCGCGCGAGGTGCTGCCGCGCCTGCAGCCCTACCTGGAGCTGGCCGGCAAGCTGGGCAGCCTGGTCGGGCAGCTGACGCGCGGGATCAACGAGGTCGACGTGGTGCTGACCGGCGAGGTCGGCGACCTCGGCAGCAAGGCGGTCGCCATGGCCGCGCTGGCCGGCGTGCTGCGCCCGCACCTGGATCGCCACGTGGTCAACGAGGTCAACGCCGCCATCGTGGCCGCCGAGCGCGGCATCAGGATGACGCAGACGCAGCGTCCCGCCGGGCGCGACTACACCAGCGCCATCACCGTCATCGCGCGTGACCGCGACGGCAAGCAGCACCTGGTGCGCGGCGCGGTGTTCCACGTCGGCGAGCGCACCGAGCCGCGCATCGTGCAGGTCGATCAGTACACCCTGGAGGCGGTGCCCGAGGGCCGCCTGGTCATCATGCGCAACCACGACCGGCCCGGCGTCATCGGCGCCGTTGGCACCCTGTTCGGGCAGCGCGGCATCAACGTCGCGCGCCTGCACCTGGGGCTCGACAAGGCCAACGATCAGGCGCTGGCGCTGTGGAACGTCGACAGCGAGATCGAGGACGGCGTGCTCGACGAGCTGCGCAACTTGCCGCACGTGGTCGAGGTCCTGCGCGTCAGTCTGTAGTGGTACTGTCGCCCGCTGCCGTGCGTTCCGTGCGCCTACCTGCTGGAGTCCGTGACTATCTGCCCGAGGCGGCGGCGCGGCGTCGTGCCATCGTCGAGGCGCTGGTGGGCGACTTCGAGCGCTGGGGCTATCAGCGCATCATCACCCCGGCGTTCGAGTTCGAGGACGTGCTGGCGCGCGGGAGCTCCGGCGCCGGCGCGCCGTCGGCGGTGCGCTTCGTGGATGCGCCCAGCGGCGACATCGCCGCGCTGCGGCCGGACTTCACGCCCCAGGTGGCGCGGCTGGTGGCGACGCGCATGAGCGACGTCGGGGGGCCGATCCGGCTGTGCTACGAGGGCTCGGTCACGCGTAGCGAGGGCGCCGGGCAGGGCGGGGCGGCGCGGCGCGAGGTCATCCAGGCCGGGGTCGAGCTGATCGACGCGCCGGCGCCGGCCGGCGACGTCGAGGTGCTGTCGCTGGCGGCCGAGGCGCTGGGCTCGGTCGGGCTCCCCGATGCGACGCTGGACGTCGCCGAGGTGTCGCTGGTGCGCGAGGCGCTGTCGGAGCTGCCGGCGGCGCTGGCGGGCGAGGCGCGCGCGGCCATCGCGAAGAAGGATCGCGCCGCGGCGCTGCGGCTGTCGCACGCGGCCGGGCTGTCGGCGCGCCGGCGCAAGCTGCTGCAGGCGCTGCCGTCGCTGTATGGCGGGCCCGATGCCGGCGCGGTGCGGGCGGTGCTGCGCGAGGCCGGGCGGCTGTGCGAGACCGCGCGGGCGCGCGCCGGGCTGCGCGAGCTGGAGAAGACGCTGGCGGCGCTGGCGGCGGTAGCGCCCGGGCTGCGCGTGGTGGTGGATCTCGGCGAGGTGCGCGGGTTCGACTACTACACCGGGGTGCGCTTCGCGGGCTATGTCGAGGGCGCACCGGGGGCGGTGCTGGTGGGCGGCAGGTATGACGACCTGGTGGCGCGCTATGGGCGGGCGGCCAAGGCGACCGGGTTCGCGGTGGATGTCGAGGCGGTGGCGGGGGCGCTGAAGCGAAGAGCCGCGATTGCGAGCACGAGCCCGAGCACGAGCACGAGCACGAGCACGAGCACGAGCACGAGCACGAGCACGAGGCCTGCGATCACGCTGGTCGCTGGCGAGCCCACGGCGGCGCGTGCGGTGGCGCGGGCGCTGCGCGGGATCGGGCGGCCCTGTGCGATGGAACTCGGCGGCCGTCGCGGGACGCGAGCGCTGGCCGAGTATGCCGACAAGCTGGGGCTGGGGCCGGTGCTGCGGGTGGGGGCAGGCGAGATCGAGGTCGTGGCCCAGCGCGGGCGCGATCGGGCTCAAGACGCCTGGCTGCCGGACTATCTGGCGGCGCGGCTGGCGGCCCAAAGTGCGAATGTGAAGTCGAAGGCGAACGTGAAGAGGAGACGGTCATGAGCAACGTGGTCATCGTCGGGGCGCAGTGGGGCGACGAGGGCAAGGGCAAGGTTGTCGACCTCTACACCGAGCATGCCGACGTGGTGGTGCGCTTCGGCGGCGGCGCCAACGCCGGCCACACGCTGGTGGTCAATGGCGAGAAGCTGGTCACGCACCTCATCCCGTCGGGCGTGCTGCGCAAGGGCGTGCGCTGTGTGCTGGGTGACGGCATGGTGGTGCACCCCGGCGTGCTGCTCGAGGAGATGGCCGATCTCAAGGCGCGCGGCCTGCTGCAAGACGACAAGGACCTCCTCATCGGCGAGAAGGCCCACGTCATCCTGCCCATCCACACCATGATCGACGGCCTGCGCGAGCAGCAGAAGGGCGCGCTGGGCACCACCAAGCGCGGCATCGGCCCGGCCTACGAGTCCAAGGTCGGCCGCCGCGGCATCCGCATGGGCGATCTGCTGCGGCCCGAGCGGCTGCCCGCGCTGGTCGAGCGCACCCTCGACGAGGCCGCGCCGCTGATCCGCCACCTCGGCGGCACGCCGCCGACCGCGGCCGAGATCCTGGCCGACCTGGAGGACAAGGCGGTGCGCCTGTCGCGCTACATCGGCGATGCCGCGCGCTACGTCTACGGCGAGATCCGCAAGGGACGCTCGGTGCTCTTCGAGGGCGCCCAGGGCGCGCTGCTCGACATCGATCACGGCACCTATCCGTTCGTGACCTCGTCGTCGACCACCGCGGGCGGCGCCTGCAGCGGCACCGGCATCGGGCCGACCGAGATCGACAGCGTCATCGGCATCGCCAAGGCGTACACCACGCGTGTCGGTTCGGGGCCGTTCCCGACCGAGCTCGAGGGCGACGCCGGGGCGCGCCTGCGCGAGGCCGGCGCCGAGTTCGGCGCCACCACCGGGCGGCCGCGCCGCTGTGGCTGGCTCGACGTCGCGGCGCTGCGCGTGGCGGTGCGCCTGAACGGCATGACCGGCCTGGCCATCACCAAGCTCGACGTGCTCGGGGGCATGGGTCCGCTCAAGGTCTGCATCGGGTACCAGGTCACAGGCGAGGGCGGCAAGGTCGAGGACCGTGACGAGCTGCCGCTGGATCCAGGTGACATCGTCGCCGCACGTCCCATCTACGAGGACGTCGCGGGCTGGGACGCGGTCACGCGCGAGGTCCGTGAGGTGGCCGATCTGCCCGTGGCCGCGCGCAGGTACGTGTCGCGCATCGAGGCGCTGACCGGCGTCGAGGTGGTCCTGCTCAGCGTCGGCCCCGGCCGCGCCGAGACGATGGTGATCAAGCATCCATTCCGCTGATGTTCCGGCAGCCCATCCTGGTCACCGCCGCCATCATCGCCGCCGCCGCGCTGGGCATCCTGTTCCTGGTGCTCCGGGGTGGGTGTTCGTAGCTTACGAAAAACTGCTTGCGTGAAGCCAAAGCTGGGCCAGCGAGCCGGGTCTATGCCTTCGAGAACGGCGGGCTTTCAGCCTCTGTCGGCCAAGGCCGGTCTCTGGTGGTGGGCGCCCGTCCCGGGCCCATTGGCCGTGGCGGAAGCCTGCCCAAAGGCAGGTGTCTCGTGCCTAGGAGCTTGGCCAGTTGTTTGCTAGAAATGGTGAAAAGTCATATGATGTCGCGACTGAAAAGGTCCGGCGTCCCCCAGGTCCCACTCTTCGAGAGGCCTCGATGAAGATCGTCTGCGACAGCTGCGGCACCAAATATTCGATCGCGGATGAGAAGGTCAAAGGCAAGGTCTTCAAGATCCGCTGCAAGAAGTGCTCGCACATCATTGTGGTCAAGGGCACTGGCGAGGCGGCGGCGGGGGAGGCCCCCAAGGCGGCCTCGTTCGATCAGAAGGAAACCCGCGTCTTTGACTACTCTGGCTTCGACGGCGCCAAGGGCGACGCTGGCGCCGCGCCTCCGACCGAGGGGGCTCCGCCACCCAGTGACGCCGATGCCGGCGCCGGGGAGGCCGTGTGGCACCTGGTGGTCGACCGGGAGCAGATCGGCCCCATGACGGTGGCCGAGGTGCAAGAGCGCTTCCAGCGCAACGAGATCGACGCCGACACCTATGGCTGGCGTGAGGGCTTCGCCGACTGGCAGAAGCTGTCCGCCATCCCCGACTTCGACGGCTTCATCGGTGGCGCGGCCAACGGCCACGCGGCCGCAGCGCCCGAGGCGACCGGCAAGTCCGACGCGGGTGACCTGTTCGCGTCGGCCGGCGCCGCCGCCGACAAGGAGGACGAGGCCGGCGACCTGTTCGGAGGCGGCGCTGCGCCGTCGCTGTTCGGGGGCGCCGCGGCGTCCGCGCCCGCCGCGGCCGAGGCGCCGCGTGCGGCCAAGAAGCGCGGTGGTGATGACGATCTGTTCGCGTCCGCGGGCGCCTCGGGTGGTGGCGACCTGTTCGGTGACGCTGGTGGCGCGGCGGTGTCGGCGCGCTCCGAGCCGGCGCCGGCGTCGCAGGGGCTCAAGGGCGCACGCAACGAGAACTCGGTGCTGTTCTCGCTGAACAACCTGGCCGCGCTGGCCAGCGGGGCGCCCAAGGCGTCATCGTCGTCCTCGTCCTCGCCGTCGGCGCAGCCGTCTGGCTTCATGGGTTCGTCGACCAGCACGACCGAGGGCTCGGGCCTGATCGACATCCGCGCCATGGCCGCGACCACGATGGGCGTCGGTCTGCCCAAGCTGTCGTCGTCCTCGAGCGCGCCGGTCGATGATCTGCCGGTGCTGTCGCCGTCCACCTTCTCGGCCTCGCCGGTGCTGGTGCCGGTGTCGTCGAGCTCGGGCACGCCCAGGTGGCTGATGCCCGCGATGATCGGGCTCGGCGTGCTGCTGGTCGGTGTCGCCGTGGTCCTGGTCATCATGCTGACGCGCAAGCCGGCCAAGCCGGCCGCGCTGGCCGCCAACAACACGCCGGGTGCCGGCGCCAGCCCCGGTCCAGGTGTCGCGACGGGCGGGCCGACCGATCCACAGCCCTCGGCCTCCCCGACCGCCTCGGCGGATCCGGGCACCGGGACGCCGCCGTCCGATCCAGGCTCGACCACGGGCACCGTCAGCGTGCCGTCGCCGGGCGCCGACGTGAAGCCGTCGCCGGGCGGGACCAAGCCGCACGACAAGGGCGACAAGACGCCGACCAAGGGCGACAAGACGCCGGTCAAGGGTGACAAGACGCCGTCTCCGTCCAAGGAGCCGACGCCGGTCAAGGACGACAAGCCGCCCAAGGAGACGGGTGGTGACGTCGAGATCAAGTGCATGATCAACCCCGACCTGGCCATCTGCAAGAAGGGCGGCAGCAAGACCACGCCCGACAAGCCGGACAAGCCCGACAAGACGACGACGGACCTGCCCGCGCGTCTGTCGAAGCCGGACATCCAGTCCGGGATCTCGCCCATCAAGGGCAGCGCGACGGCGTGCTTCGGCAAGTACAACGTGCCCGGCACCGTCAACGTGAAGGTGACCATCGGCGGCAACGGCAAGGTGCAGAGCGCCAGCGCGAGTGGCAGCTTCTCGGGCACGCCGACCGGCACCTGCGTCGAGAACGCGGTCAAGCGGGCCAGCTTCAAGAAGTTCTCGGACGACTCGATGTCCTTCACGTACCCGTTCGTCCTGCGCTGAAGCACCGGCGTCGGACGCGCTGAAGCAGCAGGGCCCCGCGGGCGATTGACGCGGGGCTCTGGTGTTTTCGGGGCGCGGCAGCCTATGGGATGCCGGCGAGCTTGTGCGCCTGCTTGACCGCGGCCTCGAGGTCGCCGCTGTAGTACCAGGGGTACCTGAAGGCGCCCCAGCCCAGGTGGGTCAGCGGCACGCGCAGTCGCGCGGCGTCCTCGGCGACGAAGGCGGCATAGGCCAGCACGTTCCACGGCAGGGTGGCCCACGGGCCCATGGGCGCGGTCTGCTCCAGGGCGGCGATGGCGTGATCGAGGTCGGCCAGCACCGCGGGCTGCTTGAAGTAGGCCCGGGCGGCGGCCTCGCCGACATCCATCAGCTGGCTGTTCCAGACCTCGAGGTGTGCGGCGATGGGCAGGGCGGGCAGGCCGCTCAGGGTGTCGGCGCGGGCGGCGGCGGCGCGCGCGAAGTCGAGCACTGCCTCGCCGGGCAGGCCGCTCCACTTGGGCGCCATGGCGACCACCAGCTGCTGGTGCGCCAGCCAGTGGTCGGGCTGGCGCTGGCAGGCCTCGGCGAGGAGCTGCTGGCTCACGGCGAGGTCGGCGTCCTGGCCGCGCGCGACCTTGATGGCGAAGGCGTACGGGGTCGGATCGGTGGGATCCATCTGCATGACGAGGTCGAGATCCTGCCGGGCCAGCGCCAGCCGCTGCTGGAACAGGCTGGCCGAGCCGCTGCCCACGCTGGAGCCGGCGCCGCTGCCGCGCGCCTGCCAGGCCCAGTCGATGCGGGTGACGCCGCGCACCAGGAAGGGCACCACCGAGTGCGGCTCGTTGTTGCACCAGGCGTCGCACAGCACGCCGAGGTGGGGCATGAGGTGAGGGGACACCAGGTCGAGGTAGAAGGCGCGGTCGTTCCACAGCATGTCGCGTGTGGTCAGCAGGACGGTGTTGGTCGAGCTGACGTCGTAGCGCTTGACGGCGTCGACCAGCATGGCGCCGGTGGCGTCGCCGGCGCCGGGGTGGAGCTTGCTGCCGCCGAACATGGATTTGAGGCTGTCGAACAGGCCCATGCGGGGGACGGTAGCATTGCGGGTGGGAGGGGAGGAGGAGGAGGCGAGGACGAGGACGAGGACGAGGACGAGGACGAGCACGAGGACGAGCACGAGGACGAGGACGAGCACGAGCACGAGGACGAGGACGAGCACGAGCACGAGCACGAGCACGAGATGGCGGCGGAGGTGGTGGTGCGGGGGCTGCTGCCGACCTTGCGTGGCGCTTGGGGGCTGGTGCTGGGTTCGGCGGCGGCAGCTTGCGCGCCAGCAAAGAGCGCTGGCACGCAAGCTGCGCGGGCCGCCTCTTGCGGCGTCACGGGGGCCGCCTGTGATGCTCGCGCTGTCTGACCCGCTCTTGGGCCCCTCACTGGGGTGAGGGCCCAAGAACGGGTCAGACAAGGAGAGAGCATGGCATTCAAGGTTCTCGAGATGGCGATTGCGCTCGCGGGGCAGCTGCGCGGCCCGCTGGAGGCGGTCCGCAGGAGGGATCGCTCGCTGGAAGACCAGCTGAGGAGGGCGGCCACCAGCGTGGTGCTGAATCTGGCCGAGTCGACGGGTCGTGAGGGCGCCGATCGGGTCCGCTTCATCCGCATCGCGGCTGGCAGCCTGTGTGAGTGTCGCGCGGGGCTGCAGGTCGCGCAGGCCTGGGCCTTCGTGACGCCGCGCGACCTCGCGGGTGCGCTGGCGCTGGCCGCCCACATCGAGGCCATCCTCTACAAGCTG
>Ga0154020_10008134_pt1 | contig 12189 bp, 12 predicted proteins | sample Klosneuvirus_201_FD_109709 | JGI IMG/M metagenome (GOLD analysis project Ga0154020, IMG submission 109709) | Active sludge microbial communities from wastewater, Klosterneuburg, Austria - Klosneuvirus_20160825_MG | ecosystem: Engineered > WWTP > Aerobic digester > Activated sludge | place... | reverse complement strand
TGATCGAGCACCTCGGGCGTCAGCCCGGCGGGCAGCGGCTCCGCCGCTGCCCGTTTCCGTCGAGCCATAACCACCTCCGTCCTACAAGGTTATGACCCATACACAGAATTTCCGACAGGCCCTTTTCAGTTTCACCCACCGAGACCTGAGAACTGAGAACCCACTGATCACTGATCACTCTGACTGATCACCCAGAACTCAGCGGTTGTCCGATCACTAACCACCGACAACTAGTCCGTTCTCACTGCCTCAGCCACACTACTATCCCCAAATTCCCGCACGCCTTTGACGTACTCGGCGCCTGAAACGTCGGCGTCGTGATCCTCCGGCTGTTGCCTCCAATACTGGTATTGCCGCGTACGCGTCCGCTTGCGCCGCCCGCCATGCTTGGCGAATACACCTCGACAAATTCGACTTCGTCCGTGTAGATGGCGCTCAGCGGCAGTGGTCCGCCTGGTTGGTTGCCGATGCTGACTTCACAATCGGGCGTGACCGTTCCGATTGCATTGCGTCGCGCCAGCTCCAGCAGATCGTCGATACCCTGTCGCGTCAGCGCTTCGGCGGTGAAGTACTTGGATGACGTCGGGCTGCTTCGCACCAGGCGCTGATTCATGTTGAAGAGATTCACGCCGATCATGATGTCGCTCGCGTTTCCCTTCCCGGGCACCAGCCATGCGGCGATGCGGCGGCCTTCGTTCTCCGGAATCATCACGCCCATCATCTGCCGGACATGGCCTTCGCGCTCGATGCGCACCATGTACTGGCCCGCTTTGAGCGGAATGAAGAAGTTGCCGGTGATATCGGTGCGGGCCGATTTGCCCTCGCCCATCACGGAGATTGTGGCGCCCTGCAGCGGGTTGCGATCCGTATCGGCGATCACGCCCGACAGGCCACCCAGGTCGGCCTGGGTGACGACCGACGGCAAGACATTCCGAAACTGAATCATGCGTATGTGCACACTGCCGCCCTGCTCAGTGACCTCGACGCGCTGGTTTGCGGCGACATAACCCAAGCGCCGCGGACGCACTTCGTAGGTCCCCGGCTTGACGCTGTCAAAGAGGAAGCGGCCATCGGGCCGGGTGCGGACTTGTCGCCGGAGCTCGGTGATGAGCACCAGTGCGTCGGCAAGCGGCACACCGAGCGTGTCGGTCACGATACCGCGCAGGGTGTTGGGCACCGGTTGCGGTACCACGGTGGTCTGCGCGCTGAGTGTGTTCGCGTGCAGCAGCGCCATCGGGAACAGTGCGATGGCGCCCGCGATCCGGGTGCGAGTTGCTGCTGTCGTCATCGCCTCACCTCGCTCCCAATGGTCAGTTCACGGCATCCTGGGAACGGCGACCGTGTGTAGTCACTTCCTGCTGCCAACCTCGCGCCTGAGCGCCTTGCCCGCCAGCGTCCCGGTGACCGCCCCCTCGCTCACCGCCGTTTTCCCATTCACGAGTACCCACCGCACACCGGTCGCGAGTTTGGTGGGTTCGGTATAGGTCGCTTCATCGCGAATGGTCTTGGGATCAAACACCACCACGTCGGCAAACGCGCCGGTGCGCAGCACGCCGCGGTTGGTGAGGCCGTACACCTCCGCCACCTGTCCGGCCGACGCGCGCACCATGCGCTGCATCGTGAGGACCGGCTTGTCGAGCACGTAGCGGCGAATCTTGCGGGGGTACGTGCCATAGAGGCGCGGGTGTCCGCCCGATCCATCGGAACTCGTCATCACGTAGGGATCGCGCATGAACGTTTCGATGTCCTTCTCGGTCATGTTGAACGACGCGACACTCATATCGAGCCCGTCGCGAATCAGTTCAAACGCGGTTTGTATGGCCGTCTTACCGCGTTCATCGGCCACCTGCTTGAGGGTCTTGCCGATAAACGGGCGCGCATCGATGGGACCGTCGGTGAGCAAGAGCGTGCTGTCACCGCCGCGGCGACGGAGATTGTCCTTCATTTCCAGCAGCATCGTCTCGCGCTGAGTCACATCGTTCATGCGCAGCAGCATTGAGTCGCGACCACCGGCCTGCACCCACCGCGGCATGAGTGCCGCGCTCAATCCCGTCCCACTCGCCGTCCACGGGTATTGATCGGCAGTGACCTTGCAGCCGCGTTTGCGTGCGGCGTTCATGATGCCGAGCACACTGTCGGCCTTGCCCCACACGTCCACACCCAGCGTCTTGATGTGTCCGACGTTGGCGGTGAGTCCCGATTCGCAGCCGATCCTGATGGTTTCGCGCACCGATTCGAGCAGGCCGATGGTGTACGAACTTTCATCGCGCTGGTGCGTATCGTACACCCCGCCAAATGGCTTGGCCGCCGAGACCACGGCGATCACTTCGTCGGTGCTGGCATAACTCTGCGGCGCGTAGAACAACCCCGAGCCCACGCCGAACGCGCCCTCGCGCATGGCCTGTGTGATGAGCGCACGCATGGAATCGATCTGCGCTTTTGTTGCCGGCGCCGATGACGAGCCCATCACTTTGCTGCGCACCGTGCCGAACCCGGCCATGACATACGTGTTGGTGCCCAGCCCCGCGCGTTCCGATTCATCGAGCGTTTTGGCGACATCCACCGGTCCGCGTCCATCCGCGCCCAGCACCACGGTGGTGATGCCCTGCATCAGCGACGACGCGTTCTGGCGACGCGTGGCGTTAAGGCGTGGCAGTCCTTCGTAGGCGTGCGTGTGTGGATCGATGAAGCCGGGCGACACGATGAGGCCCTTGGCGTCGATGCGCTGGGTGGCCGTGGCACGGGCCGCGGCTTTGCCAACGAAGACGATACGATCACCGCGAATGCCCAGGTCCGTCGTGCGACCAGGAGCACCGGTGCCGTCGTAGACGGTGCCGCCGGTGATGAGGATGTCGTACTGCTGGGCGCGGAGGGGGGAGGCGGCCAGGAGGAGGGCGCCGAGGGGGAGGAGGCGCATGGGATGGGGCATGCGGAATTCTATGTGATGAGGCCTTTGTTGGGGCGAGTTTCATGAAGGACAAAGGGAAGGAGGGACTGATCCAGGGGTCAGGACGCAGGAGACTGCCACCTGATTCCTGGATCAGTCCCTCCCCCCATTTGTCCTTCTCCAACCGCCCGGCAAGCCAGACGCCCTATCCGCCCCTCACCCCGTACCGCACAAACGTCTGCACCTCATCCTCCCCCTGCTCCGACACCAGCACCCAGCCCCGCTCCCCATCCCACACCCTTGCCGTATGCGGCAGCAACACCTGACCCACGCGTTGCCCGTCGCGCGAGAACACATCCCAGCGCGCCGACGTCGCTCCGGCCGGCGGCGTGGGGCGAATCCACACGGTTCCGTCGCGCAGTACGCGCAGATCGGCGAGCGGTGGAAAGGTCGAGCCCATTTTGGCAAACGAATCGCGCACATTCGGCGGCAGCGCACTCTCACTCGCGGCCTTGAAGACCTTGAGAACACGATTCACCGTGCTGTCGCGATCACGTGATGTCACGCTGCGCACCGGCACCTCCACGCGCAGTCGCCACGCTGCTGCGCCACGCGGAAAGACCTCCACGTCGTACTGCGCCCCGTTGCTGTGCGCCACATCGCCGCGTGCGCTGACGTGTCCGACAGCCACGGGCAGAAACGGACTCCGCATCGGGATAAAGCCTTCACTGCCCGCCGTGAAAATCGCGGCCGCGCGCACGCGTGCCAGCACCGTCGGCGTCCCACTCGCCGGCACCGTGCGATACGACGCCATCACCGTATCGCCCAGCTTGGCGCCGACGGGAATATCGAGAATCACCAACTGCGTATCGACGAGCATGAGATTGGCCATCGTGTACGGCGGCATCAGACGCGTGACCGGTCCCGGCTTGCCGTCGAGACTGACGGTGGCGATGCGCATCTGTGTGTTGTCAAACCACGTGACCAGACCGTTCGATGCGAGCTGCGCATCAATGACAAAACCGTATTCGCCTGGGCCTTTGCCCTGTCGACCCAGCGAGCCTACGAAGGCGCCGTTTGCGCTGAAGTGCTGCAGTGGGCCGCGTGCATCAGCGACCAGCAGACCGCCATCGGGCAACGTGCGCAGGGTAGCCGGTCCCTTGAACTCGCAGCCGGGCGTATCGACGTCGGTGCACCACGCGCGCTCCTTCACGAGCGTGATCCGTTTCACGGCATTCCACTGCGCGGTGGTCTCGCGAATCACGCGTTGCGCATCGAGCGGGAACGCGAAGCGCGCGCTGAGCGAGAGGATCACGAGATGCACGCCAAGGCGCCGGCGCAATGACGAGAGCTGCAGACTCGAGAGAAACATGTCGTCTCATTGGCGTAGGCAGGGGAGCACCTCGCTGATTGTGCGGGCCGCGCGGGTGAGACGTGAGAGGGGGGAGATTGCGGGAGGCTTAGAGGAAGATGAGGAATTGATGACGGGTGGGGATCCTGTAGGCGGATGGGCTTGGTGAAGGACACACGGAGGGAGGAACTGATCCAGGGGTCAGGAGGCAGTAACCTGCCACCTGATTCCTGGATCAGTTCCTCCTTCCGTGTGTCCTTCAGAAGTCTCGCTCCGGCGAAAACGCCTCACCCGTCCGTCAGTCTCGTCATCGCCCCCTCCAAGAACGCCACCCTCCACCCCTCGATCCGCTCCGCATCCACGCCGGCACTTTCCGCCACGGCCTGCACCGATTCGCCGCGCAGCACCCGGAGCACGAGCGCGCTCTTCTCCTCCGCACTCGGCGCTGAGGTCGTAAGCGTGCGCGTTCTGTGCGCAGTGTCCACCGTCGGCACCACCGCCGCAGCCCGGCGCCGCGACTCAATCGCCTTCACCACCACCGCGCTGAGCGACTTCATGTACTCGAGTGCCACGCAGTCGGGTATCGGCTCACGCGCCACTCGATCCCCGTACAGGCAGCCCACGATCGTGCCCGCGACGATGATCGGAAACACGCCGAACTGCGCCACCAGCATCTGATGCGCCCAGCGTGATTCCTGCGCGGTTGGGGCACGATCGACGGGCACGTACAGCGGTTGACGCTGTTGCAGCAACGCCGCTACCGGTCCGCCTCGCAGCGTCATGGGGAAGTCGAACTTCGTCATCAACGCTTCGACGCCGGTGCCGAGACCGGAGCGCGCGGTGAGACGCGTGCGATCGGCACTCAAGACACACGCGATCACCCGGTCAAACGGGCCGCCGCGCAGTGCGGCTTCGAGTGCGAGCAGCAGCACCTCCCCAAGCTCCGCGCCAGAGGTCGCGTCGACCTTGCTTTCGAGTTCCTGCCGCAAACGGCGACGCAGCGCGGGAGAACCCGGGGCGTCGTGCAGATCAACGGCCTCGATTTCCCACTCACCCGTGGGCGTGGCGGACAATCCCATTGCCGTGCGCGCCGCGTCGGCCAGTTCTTTGAGTCGGTGCGATTCCATCGGCACCTTGGCGCTCGTGAACAGCTCACGCGTTTCGTCGAGCGCGGCCTCCACCACGTCGCGCACCTGCTCGCGCGAGATCTTGAGGTGTGCGGCGTGTCGATCCATCGCGTCATGCACGGCGCGTTCCGCGTCGGCCGGCTCGCGCGGTTCTGCCCCACGCGCCTGTCGATAGATCGAGAGCGTGAGATCGTGACTGAACGCGGTGATGCCACTCACGTCCGACGTGACGGCCCCCGGTCGTGCACGAATGCCCTGCACGACGGTATCGGGCATGCCCCAGTGTCGTGAGACGGCCACCGCCAGGTCTTCATAGCGAAAGCCGAGCACGTTGTTGGCCGCGCCAGAGACACTCTGCCCGAGTTCGTGCACGCGCTCCTGAATGCGTGCGTAGTCGTCGGGAAAGTGACAGGCGATCAGCACCTCGCCGAGGTTACGGAACATGCCGCACAGGTGCGCCTCTTCCGGATCAGCGCGCTCGAGACGCGAGGAGATCTCGCGCGCATGGTTGGCGGTGATCAGCGACATCACCATCAACTCCTTCAGTACCGGCGAGCGTTTGCTGTAGTTCTCGAACAGCAGCAGACTGCTCGCGAGATGTCGCACCGTTTTGGCGCCCAGCATCATCATCGCATGCGTCGCGCTTTGAATCGGCCGGCCCGTACGGCGATAGTGTACGGTATTCGCGGTGCGCACGACGCTCAGCGTGAGGCTGTACTCGCGCAGCACGACATTCGCGAGACGCTGCAACGAACTGGCGTCATCGTCGATGAGCGAGATCGTATCGATGATCTGCCGTGACAGCGCCGGAAAGTCGCTCGCCTCCTGGATACGCGCGAGCCGCGCTTCAACGAGGGAGCGCTCATCCATCACACTATCCGTGTGTCGATTCGACTCAGCCGTGTGGCCCGTCATCGACCGCTATTCATCGCACTGTGCTCACCGAAGATCGTTTGCCAGCGTACCGCTTGGGCGTCGGCGGTCCGGGTCTCGAAGACCGTCGTGAGAAGTATCGGCTTCCCGACACGCCCGACTTGAGTCGGGGGGCCGTCCCAGCCAGACTCCATGCATGACGAGCGAGCGACGGTTTTCCGAACAGGAAGTGGCGTACATCCTTGAGCGGGCCGCTACCGCGGACACGGCCGAGGCCGAATCGTCAGAGTCAGCGCTCGCCGGTGACTCGGGGTCCGAGAGTTCGCCGGGCATGACCCTCGCCCAGCTCACCGAGGTGGCTCGCGAGGCAGGCATCGAACCCTCGGCGCTCATCGCCGCCGCTCGTGCGGTGGAACAGGGCGCGTTGGTGCCGACGCAGCAGCACACGGCCATGGGCATTCCGGTGAGCGTCTCGCGCACAGCCGAATTCTCACGCCCCGTGACCAACGACGAGTGGGAGCGGTTGGTGGTGGCGCTGCGCGAGACCTTTCAGGCGCGCGGCACGATGCGTCAGGAGGGTTCGCTCCGGTCTTGGAGCAATGGCAACCTTCACGCGATGCTCGAACCGACCGCGGCGGGACATCGTCTGCGAATGCGCACCACAAAGAGCAACGCGCTTCCCATGCTCTGGCTTGGCGTCGGCGGCGTCGTCATGGCGGGCGTGGTCGGTGTGGCGCTGGCGTTCAAACCGGACATGAGCGGGCCCAGTTTCGTGGCGCCGGGCCTGCTCGCCGCACTCGGCGCGGTGCCGATTTTGCGCACGGTGCTGGGCGTGCCACGATGGGCCCGCACGCGCGCTACACAAATGGAGATGATCGCGAGCACTGCGGCGCAGATCCTGAATGAGTCGGACGCACGCGCGGCGCTCGCGCCCGGCGCCGCGGCCACACCGGCGAGCGCTACTTCACTCCCGAGATCGTATACAGACGAATGATGTCTTCGTCGTCGGCGCCTTTCGACAGCACCCACAGTCGATTGCCGCGCGACGCCAGCATGCGGGAACGCGCGGGCAGCTCGACGCGTGCGAGATACTCGCCCTGCGTCGTGAATACATCGTACGTGGCACGCTGTTGCCAGAGCAGTAGCGGGCGTTTGTCGCCGGCGGGACGCGGCGGGAGATCAAGCTTCTGTGCGCGTGCGTAGAGACTCACCCAGATGCGATTGTCGTGGTCGGTGAAAAGATTGCGGAAGACCGGCTTGGTGGCCGGAATCTCATACGCGTTGCGCCCGCCGCTTTGCGCGGTGAAATAGTCACCATACACTCGCCAGTTTGCACGCTCCTCACTGCCGACCGCAACCGACGAGGACGCACGCTCGACAACACGTACCGGGCCAGTCAGCGGACGAATCACGAAGCGATAGGCGTCACCGTTTCCGAAAACGTAGCCGCCGGAGCGCAGCGTGGCGGAATGCGACTCGACTTGAAAATTGCTGTTGCCGCCGTCGGCGGTCAGCAGGTAGAACCTGGTGCGCGGCGCCGAGCTGATGCGCGGCGGTAGGTCCAGTGAATCGGCGGTCGTGCCGTCTTTCCGCAGCATCAACACCGATGGCCGACTCGCACCCGCGAGTTCATCCATCTGCTCACCACGCGCGCCGCGTCGTGGTACACCCACGTACGCCAAGCCACGCCGATCTACCACGAAGATACCGTCAAACCCCGTGGTGAGACGCGGGTCGGTGAAACTGGTGCGCAGCTTGCCGTCTGGCGCGAAATACGAGACGCGTGCGTTGTTCAGGTCGAACGTGGTGAGCAAGGAATCGTCGGCGATATCCATCCCGAACACCCACTCGTATTCGCCCGGCCCTTTGCCCTTGCGCCCGATGTTGCGCACAAACTTCCCGTCGGGCGCATACTGACGGATCTGCCCATCGTTGCTGTCGTACACGTACATCCGGCCACGCGCGTCCACGGTGGCGTTGTCCACGCGACCGAAGGCAATTTCATCCGGGCCATCCACCTGCCCGATGGCCCAGACCTGTGTGAGCTTCACGTCCGCACCCCACCTCGGCGCCGCAGTGCTGCGCACACGGATCGTATCCTGCGCCGCCAGCGGCACGCCGCCACACAGGGCACTCCACACACAGCACGACGCGACCAACCGCGTGGTCATCACCCGCGTGGTCAGCAACCGCGTGGTCAGTCGCATCGTTCCGTGTGTCATCAGTCACGCATCCAGTGACAGGTGTACCCGCCGGGATTCTTCTGCAGATAGTCCTGATGGTATTCCTCGCCGCGATACCACGTGGCTTCGGGACCGATCTCCGTGGTGATCGGCTTCTTCCACTTCCCCGATGCTTCCACGCGCGCCTTCACACGCTCCGCCGTCTCACGCTGCGCCGGTGACGTGTAGAAAATGGCCGACCGGTATTGCGTGCCAACGTCGTTGCCCTGCCGGTTGAGCGTGGTCGGATCGTGCAGTTTGAAGAACCAGTCTTCGAGCAGCGTTTCGTAGCGCAGCACGCGTGGATCGAACACAATGCGCACGGCCTCGGCATGCCCCGACTTGCTGTCGTGTGTGTCGTGATACGTGGGGTTCTCCATCCAGCCGCCGGTGTACCCCACTTCGGTTTCCAGCACCCCCGGCACCGCGCGCAGAATCTCCTCGACGCCCCAGAAACAGCCGCCGGCCAACGCGGCCACTTCGGTGGCGGCCGGTGCGTCGGTCGCGATATCCGAAAGCGCGGCTTCCGCCGGCGCCGAATCAGACGGCGCGGTTCCGCCGAACATCGGCAGAAACTCCGCATATCCCGCGTTCGCCAGCTGACCCACCGGCACAAAGCGCAGTGAGGCCGAGTTGATGCAGTACCGGAGCCCGCCCTCCTCGCGCGGCCCGTCGGGAAAGACGTGGCCAAGATGCGAGTCGCCGAAACGCGAACGCACTTCGACGCGACGCATGCCATGTGAATTGTCCACCACCTCGGCCACGTTCGGCGCCACCGGCCGCGTAAAACTCGGCCAGCCACTGCCAGAGTCGAACTTGTCCACCGAGGCAAAGAGCGGTTCGCCACTCACCACGTCCACGTACAATCCCGGCTCGTGGTGATCCCAGAATTCGTTACGAAACGGTGGTTCGGTGCCGCACTGCTGCGTGACGGCGAACTGCTCGGGCGTAAGCGTCTTGGCGAGCTCCGCAGGAGCCGGCTTCTTGAAGTCAGGCATAGGGAATGGTTTCGTCAGATGTCCAGCCGATACGCGGGCGCCGGACGGGCGCGGCGACTGTCGGTCAACTCCTGATACCCCAGCGGGTTCCCGCCCCCCAAGCCATCTTGTCACATATGTCAGCCATCGCATTTCTCGGGACGGGCCTCTTGGGCTCGGGGTTCGTCGAAGCCGCCGCTGCGCGCGGCGATACGGTCACCGTGTGGAATCGTACCACCGAAAAAGCCAGAGCGCTGGAAGCGTTTGGCGTTCGCGTGGCCGATACGCCGGCCGACGCGGTACGAGGTGTGGAGCGGGTGCATCTGGTGCTCAAGGATGATACGGTGGTCGAAGAGGTGATCGCCGCGCTTCGTCCCGGCCTCTCGCCGCACGCCATCATCATCGACCACACCACAACCCAACCCAAACTCACGGCAGAACGTGCCACGCGCCTGAATACCGAGGGTGTGCGCTACCTGCATTGCCCGGTCTTCATCGGACCGGCGGCCGCACGACTGGGGCAGGGCTCCATACTCGCCTGCGGTCCTGCCGCGCTGTTCGAAGAGGTGCGTCCAGCACTCGAGCAGATGGCTGTGAAGGTCAAATATTTTGGCGAACGTCCCGACCTCGCGGCGGCGTACAAACTCTTCGGCAATGCCTTCATCATTGGCGTCACGGGCTTGGTCGCCGACGTGTTTGCGATCGCCGCGGGATCCGGTGTGACACCGTTGGAATCGCTCGACGTGCTCGACGTGCTGAATCCGTTCACGACCATTTCCGGGCGCGGTCGCAAAATGGCCGAGGGCAACTTTGCGCCGAGTTTCGAACTCACCATGGCGCGCAAGGACGTGCGCCTGATGATGGAAACCGCCGGTGAGATCCCGACGGGCGCTCTGGCCGGCATGGCAGCGCGCATGGATGCGCTGATCGCCGAGGGCTACGGAGACGAGGATCTCGCCGTGATGGGCGTCGCCGCGGTGAAACACTGATGCGTCACTCGATGGTCTTCGCGATGTGCGCGCCGCTGCTGGCGGCGTGTGCATCGAGTGGGGGCTCGTCCACATCTCGAGTGCCTCAACCTGAACCGATGGGCGGCGCGGCAACCTCGGCCGCTGGTGAACTCGGCATTGTCGAGACGCGTGTGGGAACGGGCGCGCGCGCGATGTCACGACAGTGCGTGTATGTGCACTACGTCGGGTTTTTGTCCAACGGCAAACAGTTTGAAAGCACGCGCGATACACTCCCCAACGGACGGCCGCAGCAACCCATTGCGTTCGAGCTGGGAACCGGTGCCGTGCTGCAAGGGTGGGACAAAGGCGTCGCTTCCATGCAGGTGGGCGGTGCGCGACGACTGTATGTGCCCTATCGCATGGGCTACGGCACGAAGGGCGTTCCGCCCAACATTCCGCCCCGCGCCGATCTCGTCTTCGATATCGAGTTGATGGCGGTTGCGGCGCCGTTGCCGACGTCGAGCAATGCGCCGCGCGCCGAGTCGGCGCGCACCTGTCCGACGTGGACCGCGGTCAGTCGGTCGCGGTGAACGGCGAGTCGCCGATGCTCGACACACGCATCGGCGTGGGTGTGCTTGTGCTGCGCAATGGTCGAGTCCTGCTTGGAGAACGCCGCGGCAGTCATGGTGCGGGCACGTGGGCGCCGCCTGGTGGACATCTCGAGCCCGATGAGGACGTCGCGGCATGTGCGCGGCGTGAGCTGCTTGAAGAAGCGGGACTCGTGGCGCGTACGTGGTGTGCCGGTCCCTACAGTGTCGACGATTTCCCCGAGATTGGTCGACGCTACGTGACCCTGTTTGTGATTGTCACGGCCGCCGACGGCGAGGCGGAGTTACGCGAGCCGGACAAATGCGCGTCCTGGTCGTGGTACGCGTGGGATGCCCTGACACCGCGCGACGACGCACCAATGTCGCGACGGCTGTTTACGCCGCTGGCGTCGCTGGTGTCGACGGGGTGGCGACCGGCACCTTGACGACGCGGAACGAAAAGCGCTGTTCGACCTGCTGACGCACCGTAATGTTGTTGCGCTTGGCGGGACGGAATTTCATGCGCGGCAGTGCGTTGCGCACCGCGAGTGCAAACAGCGTATCGGTCGATTCGAGCGCGAGATACGTGTTCACATCCGGTCGCCCCGTTTCGTCGACGACGAACGTGGCCAGTACGGAGCCCTGAATGCCCTTGGCCATGAGCGTGGGCGGATACACCGGCCCTTCGCTGTCAGGATCGCGTGCCGCGGCCGAATCGACCTCGATTTCGGAGTACGCACGCGACTGATCTTCGGCGTGGGCTTCGGACGGTGGCTTTTCGTCACCGCCGCCAACGCGGTCCGGAGCCGCCACGGTGGACACGCGCGACGCGTCGGTGAGTTCGCCGACACGCGGCTGTGGCTCTGGTGACGCAACGCCTCCCAATGCCGCGTAGCTCAGCTTTTCCTGCACCGGCCGCGGACGCTCCTGATGCAACGGCGCGAGAAACGTGGGCCGATCGCTCAGCGGCGCGGCGTTGTCGGGAAGCACGCGCGAGAATCCCCAGACGGCAACGCACACCAGCGTCACTTGGCCGACCACGGAACCGGCCATGGTCGCCTGATGCCCCGCCGAGCTCACCCGCCCCGACTCGAGCAAGGTCAACGCGATCTTTGTGGACGTCTGGGGAAGTGGCATAGACTAAGTCTGGCGCAGTCTTGGGCGCCGCGAACCGCTTGGGTGCTGAACCGTGCGCTGGCGGGGATGGCCGGCACT
>Ga0154020_10008133_pt1 | contig 12191 bp, 8 predicted proteins | sample Klosneuvirus_201_FD_109709 | JGI IMG/M metagenome (GOLD analysis project Ga0154020, IMG submission 109709) | Active sludge microbial communities from wastewater, Klosterneuburg, Austria - Klosneuvirus_20160825_MG | ecosystem: Engineered > WWTP > Aerobic digester > Activated sludge | place... | reverse complement strand
TCCCGAATCTTCATCCGGTTTGTCGAGGGGCTCCACACCTAGCTTTCGCCTCAATGCGTCCCTCCCACTTCGTGGCTCAGACTCTTTCCACGTGGAGACTTTCACTCCCTGGGTTGTATCGGCTTTTCCCTAGGCACTCTGTCGGAGAAGAAGTATTGGCCGATGCGGATCTCGTGATTTACGAATCTGATGTCGTGCACAATCAGGCTCAGCGGGTTCTTGCCGGCGACCTCTCGCGCCTGGCGTTCCAGCTCTCCCCAGAGCGTTAGATCGGCGGCTTGCTTCTCGTTTTGAACGACGGCCAGCAAGTCCCAGTCGCTTCTATAGCCGGTCTCGGGATCCTCTACCCAGTCACCGCGCGCGTGGGAGCCGAACAGGATCAGCAGGTCCACTTGGGCGCCCTGGCGAAAGATCGCGGTGACCGCCGCAAGCTGGGCTCGCTTGTGCTCGGGTAGATGGTCCAGAGACGTCTTCATGCGCGCCACCCTACCTCAGGCCGCGCAGCTTCGGCACCCTAGTCAGCCGATTGCTTGCACGCGGCAGGTAGGACTTTTTAGCGCCCTGCCGATTGCTTGCATGCGGCAGGTAGGACTTTTTAGCGCCCTGCCGATTGCTTGCATGCGGCAGGTAGGACTTTTTAGCGCCTTGCCGATTGCTTGCATGCAGCAGGTAAGACTTTTTAGCGCCCTGCCGATTGCTTGCATGCGGCAGGTAGGACTTTTTAGCGCCCTGCCGATTGCTTGCATACGGCAGGTAAGACTTTTTAGCGCCCTGCCGATTGCTTGCATGCGGCAGGTAAGACTTTTTAGCGCCTAGCCGAAGGTGGGTCTTCGGCAGGTAGGACTTTTTAGGTGTGCTTCCCCTAAGTTCCGGATTCCTGAACACTTGCCTGGTGGGGGGGCCTCCGTGCCCGCAAGCTGTATTCCTCGCGGGCACGGAGGCCCGTCCCACCATTCCATTGCTCACCCGTTCAGGGGTCAAGGATTTGCGGGACGCACACCAGCGGGCACGGAGGCTCTGCAGGTCAGGGTTTGAGCGAACTAAGTTCTTGAAGCTTGGCGCGAATCCGGTCGAGCTGCTCCTCGCCGACGAAGAGTCCCTCGCGATCAAAGCGAGCGACCAGCGCGTGGGCGGCATCTCGATGGATTACCAAGCTGCGGTGGTCGTTGCGTCGCTCAGCAAAGAGGATCTGCGAGATATGGCTGAGTAGCAAGTCGTACTGCCAACTCATGTTGGCGGGGTCGAGCGCGGCGAGCCGCTTGGCGAGCGCCACGTCTTGTTCATAATACTTCGTGGCCTCGGGCAGCTTGCCCGCCTTTTCCAGCACCCCTCCCAGCTTGCCGTAGGAGACTAACAGGTCGCGCTGCCAGTCGGTGTTGTTGGGATCGGCCTCCGCCAGCTTCTTTCGTAGCGCCAGAGACTCCTCGTAGCGCCGAGTGGCCTCGGGCAGCTTGTCCGCCTTTTCCAGCACCCTTCCCAGCCTTTCAAAGGAGATCGACAGGTCGCGCTGCCAGTCGGTGTTGTTGGGGTCGGCCTTCGCCAGCTTCTGCGCAATCGCCAGAGACTCCTCGTAGCGCCGAGTGGCCTCAGGCAGCTTGCTGGCCGTTTCCTCCAGCACCCCTCCCAGCCTTTCAAGGGAGGCCGATAGGTCGCGCTGCCATTGGGTGTTATTGGGGTCGGCCTCCGCTAGCTTCTGCGCAATCGCCAGAGACTCCTCGTAGCGCCGAGTGGCCTCGGGCAGCTTGCCCGCCGTTTCCAGCACCCCTCCCAGCTTGTGGTAGGAGACCGACAGGTCGCGCTGCCAGTTGGTGCTGCGGGGATCCTTTTGCAGTTGCGCTTCGGCGAGGGTCCGTGCCTGCTCGTAGAGGCGGGTTGCCTGCTCGACCTGCTGTTCGCCGCGATGGGGGTTGCTCAGGATGAGTTCCGCTTCCCTGAAGAGACGCCACACTTGCGTGTGGTCGGCGGCGCTGTGTCCAGGTGCATTTAGGGTCGCAAGGAGCTTTCTGGAAAGCGCCAGCAGGTCACGGCGCGCCTCGGAGGCACCTGCCACTTGGATCAGGCGCTGCTCGCCAACGAGCACGATCTGTAGGGCTACGTCTACCGCCTGATCCAGCCGCTGGTTGGCCAGCTGCGTCTGACGCCTGGCCAACTGAGTCTGCCGCACGGCGAACCCGCCCAACACACAAGCCACCAGGGCCAAGGACAACGAAGCCGCGATCCCCCTACGCAGCAGGCGGGTCCGTTGCTGCTGCTTCTCCAGCTGCAGGCGCGTCAGCTGCTCGCGGCGCTCGCTCTCTTCCTTTTGGCGGCGGTCGCGTAGTCCGGCGCTGGCGCTCAGAAACGATTCTTCGTCTGGGAGCAGGCCGCCCAGGATGGTCTGGAAGTCGCGTCCCTCGCGCAGCTCCAGCGCCCGCTGCAGGCGCGAGCCGCCCCAGAGTTCCTCTTCGGCGCGGGCGGGCTCACCGGCTTGCACTTGCTGCCACTTCTGGGCGTCGGCGCGCAGGCGGTTGCGGACGTAGATCACCTCGCGGCCTTGTTCGATCCAGTCCTTCAGGGTGGACCACGCCGATAGCAGCGCTTCGTGGGCGAGTTCGACGGTGCCCTGGGCCTTCGTCTGCAGCGCTTCATGGGCGAGTTCGACAGCGCCCTGGGTCTTCCGGTCCCCGCCGCGGGGTTCTGCGTTCGAGACCAGGAGCTTTTCTTCGATCAGCTCGGCAAGGAGCTGCGGGTCGGCGCCGCGGGTGAACTCGCTCAGCGGGGCGCGCTTGGAGACGGCGCGGGCCTCAGCCCCCTGTCCGGTCAGGTCGACTAGGTGCAAGAACAGGTGGCGCATCGCTTCCTGCTGCTCAGTGGAGCGCGGCGTCTGCTTCTGCCCGTCGGCGAAGCGGTACAGGGTGTCGGCGCGCAGCTTGAGGGCACCTTCGATGCCGCCCAGGCGGTGGTAGTTCGCAGTATTGAGGGTGCGGTCATCGACCGGGTTGTCCTCCTGCCACAGCAGGTCGAGGGTGTATTGCAAAAGCGGCAGTGCGCCCGGCTGTCCTTGTACGTCGGCGATGATTTGTCCGACCAGCCCCTCCTCATACACCACGCCGTTTTGCGCCGCCGGCTGCTCGATGGCCGCCCGCAGCTCGCTCGGCTGCATATCCGGCACCAGACACAGAGCCTTCTCCGTCAGCTTGGCGAACTCCGGGTGGGGGCCGAAGCGATCAAAGAAGTCCGCCCGCATGGCCAGTACGATCTTGAGGTGGGGCTGCTCGTTGGTCGCCAGCCGCACCAGCGCGTCGAGAAACCGGCTGCGCGCCGTCGCATCGTGGCAGAGCGTGAATACCTCCTCGAACTGATCGACCAGCAGCAGCCAGGACTCCTCGGCTGGACGCAGCGCCCAAAGCGCCGTCGCCACCGCGGGACCATCGCCATCCGTGGGAACGGTTGCGGCCCGGTACCGCGCAATTCCCGCCGCAACCAGCGCCTCGCGCAGTGAGCCCACCGGATCGCGGTCCGGCGTCATCAACAGCGGCCGAAATCTCCCCTGGGGCAGCCGCGCCCCCAGCTGGGGCAAGAGCCCCGCCCGCACGACCGAAGACTTCCCGCTCCCCGAGGCCCCCGCCAGCAACACCAAGTGCCGATTGGGCTGCGAAAGGAGCTGCAGCAACTGTCCCACCAGCTGATCCCGCCCATAGAAGAAATCCTTATGCCGTTCCTCAAAGCGACTCAGGCCCAGATACGGCGAGCTGGCGATCAACTTGCGGGTCTTGATCTCGGCGACGGCAATCTGAATGACCTGGTTGATGACCAGGGAGTTGCCCTGGCCATCGATAAGGATGTCGCCAAAAGACTGCGCTTGGGTGGCGTTGGCCATGGGGCATTGTACCGCGCAGGCTTGGAGACGGGTGAACCGTGAGGGTCTCACCGCCCGCGCCCTTCCGGCTCGATGCGAGACCTTGACCTTTGGCTTCCTACCCTCGTTCCTGCCAGCTTTCCCACCGGCCTTCAAGGTCTTCGATGCGGCCAAGCACCTTCTCTCGACAAGCTGGTGGTATATCCATGCGCAATGGCGCGCGAACACCACCTTCCGCTGTTTCACCCTCGGCTCGTCCGCAACCGCTGCAAGAGTCTAATGTAAAATGTCCGCTGCCGTCGCCGACTCAGTCACGGTTCAGGCGAACACTTCCCTGGCCATGGCACCAAAACCGCGTTTGTTCTTCCTAACCACCTGAATCGCCGAGCGGCTAAAGTTTTAGGAGCGGCCCGGTCAAGCCAAGCGCCAGGAAGAGCGCATGAACTTCCTATGGAGCCGCTACAAAAGAAGCTGCCGATCTGGCCTGACAGGGGATGAATGCAACGCGGGAAAACTTCCCGCCCTCCGTCAATCGGCAATGGGAAACATTCCCAAATTTCTCGACGCCCCAGATGTTATTGGGGCTGAGCGTGGGGCGTGGATTCAGCGTCGAGGACCGGCGCGGAATCGGTCTACGGGGAAGACGAGCGGACGATAGACTCAGTCCAGCAAGAGCGGACGAGGGGCGCTGTAGACGGGCTTTGGATCGGGGTTTGGGAAGAACGACAGGGTGTTGAAGGCGTGGCGGTCAGGGAAATGATCGCCTGAAACATGGCCGATCCGGCGACGGGCGAGATTTTTTACATCAGACTCTTCGCAGTCCGTGCCGAAAGAAGCCGAGGAACTCTGTCCAAAGGACTCCCCCCATTGCAAGTTGACGCACGTTATGCGACGGCCAACCACCTGAACACGGTGTATTTTCCGATCGGTACGAATTCCTCTGGTGCAACGCCTTCACCCTCAAATCACGACGGAGCCCGGCGGGGGAGTACGTTACGCTGGCGTCGTAGTCGGCGCGTGGTACGTGGCCGGTTCGCTGGGTTTCTGGCTGGCGGGGGAAATGGGGGCCAGATTGGCGCGGCTCACTTTAAATACATGGCGTAATGCTGCCAAGGTCGCTGTTCCAGTAGTGCAAAAACGAAGATAAAATCACAAATATCCCAATCTGAAAATTGATAATCATGGCACTTAACGCGAATTCTCGTTTGCAATATCCTGGAATGATATCAGATCCGCCAGATGGAAGAGTTCCATTATTAATTATAGCAGTGACTGTTTTGGCGACATTGTTACACATCACCGACCATCTAAAATACAAGACGGCGCTCACACTTAACGCCATACCCAATGCCAGATATCGCACTGTGCCATTCATTCCTCCCGAGGAAGCTAGAAGCATTCCTTGACCAAACATTAGATATAAAAACACCAGACATCTTCCTTTGGAAGCATCCAGATCCCATGCAAGCTGAATAGTAAGTCGGTCTACTGACTCTTGGTTGTTAACTGTGCTCATGGAGCTAATCTTCGATGATTCTAGCTCTAATCTGCGCACGAAGCAGCATTCTGCTTAGCAGTGCTTCCTCATGGCTACATTTTGAGGCAATTTCTCTGAACGCGCTCGTCAATAGAGAACAAGGATGTACGGAATATCCGATTTTCTTCTTCCCATATTTTGTTGTCATCTCCTTAAGCAGTTTTTTCGTTTCTTCGCTTCTTTGGACTGTAAAAGAAATCTCGGGATGTCCAGGTAATGCAAAATCTGCACTCAGCTTTTTATCTGAATCGTAATAAGCGAGGACATTATCGTAGCTTTCTTTCCATAGATCCATCTTATTCACGACGACCATTATATATGAGAATTTATCCTTGATAGTCTCTGTTTTTTCGAGCAACATTTTTAAGTACTCGTTCTCTTCTTCTAGGCAGTGCCGATGATAATCAGCCAGTGTACTCACAGCCCGCTCTTTCGTCCAGCCCGGCCTGCGCAAGTCCTCAATTCCTATCGTCTTTTCAAATCCAGCGCCTAGAACAATTATCAAGATCGTATGTCCATCTCCGAACGGCTCGTAAATCTGCTTTCTTGAATCCACATGAGCCCAACTTCCAGGGGTGTCTGTCAGATATATATATTGAGACCAGGCCAAAACACTCTCAGAATCTTTCTGGGAAGTCGATTCTTGTGGAGGAGGAGACTTGGGATCATCCAGATAATCTCTTAGAGAGGTTTTTCCAGATCCACTTGGCCCAAGGATAATCACTTTTGACAATGCAAACATTTTGAATTGCGCCTTGAATGCGTTGCACCAGCCTGGCTCATCAACCATAAGCTTTCTTAATTCGTCATAAGTCGAATCGGGGACTTCATTTTTATGATTGGTTTTAAATATTTCAATGGCATGATCGAGTAATTTCTCGCCAATTTTTGAACCGGCCCCCGAGAAGATTCCTTTCAGGAATTCTGGACCATATGTTGCTAAAAATGTACCCACAGCAGCAATGCTAGCAGTAACCGACATGCGTTCCCTCGATTTGCATTCACGATGCAATATGATGTTAGAAATTCACACTAACGACCTAGTGCGATACGGGCTTCTCTGAGACAGTATCTTCCCAAGAGAGAGGGACTAGTGCTTTCCGCTCATTATGGCGGCGATTACGATGGCAATGATGATGATACCAAGGATTCCCCAGAAAACGCCTGTAAATCTTCCCATAACGGCATCATAAAAAATTTTGCGAGAGATAGTCAACTCGATTAATTGGAACTCGGCTAATGCTATGAAATCATTAAGGTTTGGCGCTATGTACGCAATGTGCTTGCCGCTCCAGTTGCTTCCTGTGAGCCTGCGCCCGCCTCGCGGTCAATAGGAAGTTCCGTGCGAACGGCGACGTTGGTCAGAAAGGATCCCTAATGTGACGATCGGGCAACGGCACCAGTGTGTCCACTCCAAACAGTGGTCGTTCTGGAGTTTGTCGCCAACATGAGTGTTCGCCGGAGTAGGTTAGCGTTGCGCACCCGCTCGCCGGGACGCGGTTGGCCCGCCATCATCGAGGATCTTCAGCAATCGGCTGCGCAAGGCTTGAACCTGGGTCTCATCGGTCATGCGCAAGCCAGTCTCTCGACGAACCGCTTTTCCTGGCCGTGGGTTGAAAGAGAGGAAGTTGAAGCTCGTGATGATGGCGTAACGTTCATCCACAACGACGATCTTCTCGTGTGTGTTGCCGATCTTCACGAGTCGGAGCCGTCCCCGGAATTCTTGAGAGACTCCGTGAAGGCGAGAGATAGCCTCCTCTTGACCGCGTGCCTTGCGGGTCTGTTGGCCTCGGCGGTCAGGTTCCTCATCTTCGATTCCGTAGCCGATGGTGATCCGAAGCTCCTTATTCCGCTCCATCCCTTTGCGGAACCAGTCCAGCATTTCTTGATCTACGGCAGCCGGACGAATCCAGGGGGAGATGATGATCAGGTTACGCGTTGCATCCTTGATCGCCTGCTCCAACGCTGGCCGATGATCAGCAGTGTCAAGAATGGCAGGGGTCGCAATCTGCGATACCTCGCGGAGCGCGGTCTGAAGTTCCTCCTCTTTCGGTCCTGGCTTGAACCTGTCTAGATCCTCAACTGGCAGAACTTGCTGCCCGTCTGCTTCCATTTGCTGAAGTTTCTCAGTGGCTTCACCAAAGACCCCTCCTCCCATCAGCAAGCGCCAGCGCCACTCCTGCGCGCCAACGTCGCGGTGCCAAATTTCAAGATCGGCCGTCCGGTAGGCGACATACGCCTTGTCTGGTCGAACACTGAGAACTTCTGGGCGACGAATCCGATCGCCCTTCGACTTCTTTCGATCCACAAAGGGCAGACCATCCCGCTCGACCATCTTCTGCAACTCAGGAAGTCGGAGCTGCACTTGGGTGTGACTCAGACCTTCTGGTCGTGGCAACGCGACCAGGCCAGCGGGATCGAGATCTTTGTCCTTCAGTTCTATCCCTTCGTTGAACTCCCACAGGAACTCGTCACGATAGGGGTCATGCCGGAAGTCCACAGAATGAGTGCTCCGTTCCCGCGCCAAATCTTCCTGCACGGCCCTCTTGCCTAGTGTTGTCACGACTAGGCGGTCCTCTACGGCTGCCAGAAGTCCGTTGCGCATCAGCTCCGCAATGTAGCGTGGAACGATCGGCTCATCCTGCATTCCGAGAAGGCGTTGAAGCAGTGCCGGATCACTGACCCCAGCACCCACAAGTTTTAGGAGAGCTTCCTCTACCACTCGAAGCCTTCGATCGTACTCAACATCGATCTCGGCCTTCCAGACATGGTGCGGGATGGCAACCGGACGAGTCGCGATGTGCTGAAAGCCTTCCGACAGGAGAGAATCTCGACTGGTACTCATCGGCGACCTCCGGTCAGGCCAAGGAAGGACATCAACAGGATATTCTGCTCTGGAATCTTCTCGATGACCTTGACGAGCTGCGTGCTCTGGACCGCGCTCTGCTTGCTGCCGATGATGATCAGCAAACGACGGGCGCGAGAGAAGGCCACATTTAGCCGACGACGATCCGAGATGAACGGTTTTTCGCCCTCGGATGTACGCACCATCGAGTAGATGATGATGTCTTTCTGTTTGCCCTGGAATGCATCGACGGTAGACACTTGCATCTCGGCCAGCCGTTTCCATTTCGTTGAGGATGGCACGATGCGCGTCACCAACCGACTCCGCTGCTCTGCATACGCTGCGATGACACCACACGAGTAGGAAAGACCGTCATCTCGGCGCGATAGCTCAGCATCAAAGCGCAGCAGTAAGGACTCGATTACATCGCACTCTTCGCGATTCCAGAAGCTGTCATCGACATTTCGTTCTTGGCCGTTTACATCAACCCAGAACACTCGATGGTTTCGATTGAACTCCTTGAGTTCAAGCGTACGCTGCTCATCAGGCACGCCTGTCTCTAGCCCGCCATCGTCGGCGTAGTACAGCTCGCTGACGAAAGTGCCGATCGACCTGTGCATGCGGAACTGGGTGCGCAACGTGTCGCGATTTCCCTCGGGAACCTTTGCTCTCAACTCCTCGAATAAGGAGGTCTTGGCGCGCTTCACATCAAGCTGCTCGACTTTGAGCTGCGCCTCCGTTTGGGAGTCCAGGTACGGCGGAAGCTGCTTGTGATCGCCAACGAGAATGAAGTGCTTGCCGACGATCAAGCTGACCAATACCTCGGTGGGAGTCGCCTTCGCCGCTTCATCCACGATGACCCACTCAAACGTGAGTTCTCGCAACAACTCCCGTCCGAGCTTGGGAACTTTGAGGCAAGTGACGCCGAAGACGTTGACCGTTCCAGCGAAGTCTTGTCGTGCGTCCGGCAGCGTCTTCAGTCGGTCCCCATAGGTCTCCACTGCCGCCCGAACTTGTTCGATCTCAAACGGCCCACCGGACTGCTCTACTTCGCCAAGTGCCTCGACACTTTTCTTTACGACCGCCTCACTCCACTCCCGAAATGCGTGATTGAAGCCGCCGGGCTCGTTGTCCTGCTTATCACCGCAGAAGCGGACGATTCGCCATCGTGGCCCATGCTTCTCTGCCAGCTTCCGAAGATCTCCCAGCGCGTGGTTCACCGCTTCGTTGGCCTGCGAGGTGATCAAGATCCGGACGCGAGGGCTGTCTTGAATGAGATGCCCAGCGACCTCCGCGATGAAGGTCGTCTTACCAGTGCCTGGTGGTCCTTGAAGGAAGAAGAAGTCTTCAGATGCGATCGCCCTCTCGACGAGTCCCCGATATAGTTCTGCCGGTTTCAAGTCTTGGAGCAGAGCACGCGGCCTGATCTCTCCCAGTCGATTCTCCTCCGGAAAGAGAATTAGACTGCGGAGTCGCGGATTGACCGTCTCCTCCGTTCCAAGTATGGTGAGCGCGCTCTCCTGCCGGTCCAGAGAGGTCTCCGTCCCCTTGTCCACCAGTTCTAGGACGGCGCGCCCCTTCAGCGTGCTCGCCGATGTCGAGCGGACCGTGAGCACATCGTTCAGGTCGTCGTAAGCGTGGAACGCACCGATCTCTCGCTTGCCGATGTAAAAGCGACTCTCTTGGTTGAGTTCGAGGTACCAAGACTGGTTGAGTTCAGTGGTTTGTCCCGTATCCCCAATCGGGATCGAGGCACCATGAACACGGAATCGAAGGAACTCACCTGCCTTGGTTTCATAGGAGTCGGGCGTCGCTGACACCGAGGGCGGCGGCTCCTTCAGCATCCCCGCCGCTTGAAGCTTGTCCCCGAGCGTCCCGAGCTTTCCGCCACCCCCGCTCCGGACGCTCTTTTCGGACTGCAACTCGTAACGAATCAAAATCCGAGCAAGCCGCTCACGCTCGATCTCAAGGACACGCTTCGAGTAGTTGAAGAGGCTATCCTGTTGTGCCAGGGCTTCCTTTTGCTGACGAAGGGCAACGTATGCCTCGTATGCAAATGAGACGAGTGCTTGACCATCTTCTCGTCCTTCCGCCAACCGAAAGGGTGCCTGGGTTTCGTTTTCCCGTTCGCGTTCGTGTCGATCAGGCGGATTCCTGCCCGCGTCAATCAAGACGAGATGGCCCGTTCCGTCTTCCGATTCCTTGACGAAGGACCAAAGGGTCCTACCCCACAGGCGAACTTTGGCCTTGGAGGTCACACCACCCTGAATCTGCTCGTCCTCATATCGCACGCGAAGATCTGTGCCGAGATCCTGAAGGAAGTCGGTGGCGTTCTTGAACCCCAACCGGGGCAGCTTGCCCTTGATGTTGTGGGTCAAGACCACGCGAATCGTGGTGCGCTGCGTGGTTCGCTCGATCAATTCCTGTAGCACCAGCAGGACATCAGAGCTGCGAGGGCGCTGCTCCGGCTGGGGCAGCAGCAACCGTTGCAGCACATCGGACACTTTCTTGAACAGCGCCGGATCGGATACTTGCTCCCGAAGCGGAGCTAGGAATGCAGTAAGTTGCTGCGGCTGAAAGTCGTCCGGTGGAAGCTGCCACGTCAGCAGGCTTGCGCAGAGCAAGCCGAAGGCATGGAGGTCCGTCGCTACAGTTGCGTTCGTGGTGCGAAGTACTTGCTCTGGGGCAGCGAAGGGCCGGGTGTAAAACTCGCGTAGCGTGCGGCCAGTGTCGGCACGGCCAAAGTTCTCCAGAAGAAGCGCAACGCCAAAGTCAGCGAGTTTGAGGCGCTCTTCATCGCAGTGGTACAGGATGTTCGCGGGCTTGACATCGCGATGGATGACGTTGCGCTGGTGGGCTTTGTCGAGACCATCGAGCAACGCGGAGAGCTGCTGTGCGCACCAGCGAAGCTCGAATCGTGGCCGCTTGTTGGAGCGGACCTCTTGGATGAGGTTCTCCAGGTTCGTTCCGCCTGGAATCAATTCCAGCACGATGCCGAGATGGTTTTGCTCCCGCTCCTCAAAGTGGCCCAGAAGCCGCACGATCGCAGGATGTTGCAGTCCCTCCAGCGCACCCACCTCGCGCTGGACCATCTCCTCTGCCACTTCGCGATGGCTGCCGGTCAGAGTCAAAACCTTAAGAGCGACGCGCTCACGACTGCGGCTATCGAAAGCGTCGTATACCGTCCCGTAGTGGCCTCGCTTGAGGACAACCAAGTCCTGATAGCGTCCTTTGGAAAACTGAGAGGCGTCAGTGGTCATCCGCATGCCCCGATAGTAATTTGTGGATGGTAAATCTGCTCGTGCGACACTGGCAAAGATGGGTTTGTCTTAGCAGACTGTCCCACAAGGACGCAAGCTCGACCAACCGAGCACGGCTTTGCCGTCGAATTGGCTTGAGATTGGCGATGGCGTACGCGCTACGTAGACCACAGGGCCCCTCGTCGATCTTTCTCCAGCGAGCTGGGGCAATCACGGCACGTCACGCCGTCCGTGACTCACATTGCATGTGCGTCACGCTTGCCAGCCGAACCCGTTCATCCCAGGAGATCGGTCAAATGCAAGTCGGAGTCGGACGGCAATGAGCGACTTGACGAATGCCCTGCTCGAAGGACTTCCTATCGTGAGAAAACGCACATCGTGCCACAGCAATGCACCTGAACGGGCTGTATTGATCGATCGGTACCCCTCTCAAAAAATCCAACATTCGGCGTGCTTGCGTTTTTTCTGCGATGTGGTAGGGGGCGGGCGGTCTGGATGGGGCGAGCGGTGTTGGCTTGTTCCTACCGCCCATTGATCAACTTGATCGCGGCGCGCAGCTGGTCGTAGCTCAGTGCATCCTCTGCAAGGGCGAACTGTAAGTCGGCGGTGATTTGGGCGAGGACTTCGATGGCTGACAGCCCAGAGCGCTCGCCGAGCATCAAGCGGTAGTTCATGATCGTCTCGGTCAGCTCGCGCGCAGATTGCGACGGT
>Ga0154020_10008132_pt1 | contig 12192 bp, 9 predicted proteins | sample Klosneuvirus_201_FD_109709 | JGI IMG/M metagenome (GOLD analysis project Ga0154020, IMG submission 109709) | Active sludge microbial communities from wastewater, Klosterneuburg, Austria - Klosneuvirus_20160825_MG | ecosystem: Engineered > WWTP > Aerobic digester > Activated sludge | place... | reverse complement strand
TGGCGGAGGGAGCGGGATTCGAACCCGCGGTGGGCTGTTAACCCACACACGCTTTCCAGGCGTGCGACTTAAACCACTCATCCATCCCTCCGCAGGGAAGCCGGGCATTCTAGCCCGGAACGAGCGGTCTGCCTGCGGGGGCGCGCATGCAAGAGGTGGTCAGCCCGCGCTTGCGGAGCGCTTCATCACCGCCATGGCGCTGGCCACCAGGGCAGAAACCTCGGTCATGTTGCCAGGCACGATCATCGTGTTGTTCGTGCGCGCCAGGTTGCCGTAGGCATCGATGGCTTTCTCGGCCACCTTCAGTTGCACGGCCTGCATGCCGCCGGGCTGCTCGACGGCCATAGCGATCTTGCGGATGGCGTCTGCAGTGGCGTCGGCAACGGCCGTGATGGCGGCGGCTTCACCCTGCGCATTGTTGATCTCGGCCTGCTTCTCACCTTCGGATCGGGCGATCGCGGCCTCGCGTTCGCCCGTGGCGATATTGATCTGCTCCTGCCTGCGGCCCTCTGAGGCGGCGATCAAGGCGCGCTTCTCACGTTCGGCCGTGATCTGGGCCTGCATCGCATGGAGGATCGCCGGAGGCGGGGTCAGGTCCTTGATTTCGTAGCGCAGCACCTTCACGCCCCAGTTCAGGGCAGCCTCGTCCAAGGCCGCGACCACCGAGCCGTTGATGGCATCGCGCTCCTCGAACGTGCGGTCCAACTCCATGCGGCCGATCACGCTGCGCAGTGTCGTCTGCGCCAGCTGGGTAATCGCGACGATGTAGTTGGACGATCCGTAGCTCGCGCGCATCGGGTCGGTGACCTGGAAGTACAGGATGCCGTCGACGGTGAGCTGAGTGTTGTCCTTGGTGATGCAGACCTGGCTGGGCACGTCCAGCGGGATCTCCTTGAGCGAGTGCCGGTACGCGGCGCGGTCCACGAAAGGCACGAGGAAGTTCAATCCGGGCGTCAGAGTGGCGTGGTACTTGCCCAAGCGCTCGACCACCCAGGCGTTTTGCTGGGGGACGACCTTGACGGATCGGGCGATGAAGATCACAGCCACGACGAAGAGCAGCAACGCAATGATTTCCATAGATGCCTCTGCGTGTTCGAAAGGAGTCGGTTGAGAGTGGGTCCGGGTCGATGCAGACCTCGGGTCCGGGTGGTCCCACGGACAGTGGATCAGCCGTGCATGCGCTCGAGCAGCAGCAGACTGCCCTGAACCGCCCGGATGACATGCGCGCCCGGCTCGGCAGGGGCGGTTCCGGCATAGCGCGCGTCCCATTCGGCACCGCGGTAATGCACGCGCGCCGTGCCATCTGGCCGCCAGGCGGCGACCTGCACGGAACTGCCCACATCGAGATTCACGTCCGGATTTGTCGCCGCATCAGACTGCTTGCGCTGCCGACGGCGGGAATAACACGCCCCCACGGCCGCGGCCCCGATGACGGCACCTGTCACATACTGACCACTGACACCTAGGCCGGCGTGCGCCGCCAGTGCCGCCGCCGCGGTGCCCAGCGCCAACATGAGCAGGTAGAACGTACCGGTGGCCAATTCGGCGGCGACGAGCACGACGGTGATCACCCACCAGGTGGTGCTGTCCGTGAAGTCCATCGATGCACCTCTCTCGTCGTTCGGTTGCGCAGGTCGGGCAGGTCCGGCTGGTCCCGCCGACGTCAGGATGGACCCGCGATCGCGGCGGCCCGGGTCAGCGCAGTGTAGCGATCATGGGCGGGCTGCGGGTGTCATGCTCGCAGCTGGTGAAGACGCCTACACTTCGCGCTCCGCCGAACCGGGCTTGCCCATTGATATCGAGGAGCACACGCGATGCTTCGCTTCCACTTTCCAATCGTCATCATCGACGAGGACTACCGTTCCGAGAACACCTCTGGCCTAGGCATCCGGGCGCTGGCGCAGGCCATCGAGAAAGAGGGCATGGAGGTGCTCGGCGCTACCAGCTACGGTGACTTGAGCCAGTTTGCTCAGCAGCAAAGCCGCGCCAGCGCGTTCATCCTGTCGATCGACGACGAGGAGTTCACGCCAGGTCCGGAGTTGGACCCTGCCGTGCTGAACCTGCGCAAGTTCATCCAGGAAATCCGGTTCAAGAACGCCGATATTCCGATCTACCTCTACGGCGAGACGCGTACCTCCGAGCACATTCCCAACGACATCCTGCGCGAACTGCATGGCTTCATCCACATGTTCGAGGACACGCCGGAGTTCGTCGCCCGTCACATCATCCGCGAGGCCAAGAGCTATCTCGACGGTCTGGCGCCACCGTTCTTCAAGGCGCTCATGGATTACGCGCAGGATGGCTCGTACTCCTGGCACTGCCCCGGCCACTCCGGCGGCGTCGCGTTCCTGAAGAGTCCGGTCGGCCAGATGTTCCACCAGTTTTTCGGTGAGAACATGCTGCGCGCGGACGTCTGCAACGCCGTCGAGGAACTCGGCCAGTTGCTCGACCACACCGGGCCGGTGGCCGCGAGCGAGAGGAATGCGGCCCGCATTTTCAACGCCGACCACTGCTTCTTCGTCACCAACGGCACCAGTACCAGCAACAAGATGGTCTGGCACCACACGGTCGCGCCCGGCGATGTGGTCGTTGTCGATCGCAACTGCCACAAGTCGATCCTTCACTCGATCATCATGACCGGCGCGGTGCCGGTGTTCCTGACGCCCACACGCAATCACTACGGCATCATCGGGCCGATTCCGGAGAGCGAGTTTTCACCGGGGACGATCCAGCGCAAGATCGCGACCAACCCGCTGCTGGCCGGCCTGGACGCCAAGAATGTGCGCCCGCGCATCCTCACGATCACGCAGAGCACTTACGACGGCGTGCTCTACAACACCGAGGCGATCAAGACCAAGCTCGATGGCTACGTCGACACCTTGCACTTCGACGAAGCATGGCTGCCGCATGCCGCCTTCCACGGGTTTTATGGCAGTTACCACGCAATGGGCAAGAACCGCCCGCGTCCGAAGGAAGCCATGGTGTTTGCCACGCAGAGCACGCACAAGCTGCTCGCTGGCATCAGTCAGGCCTCGCAGGTGCTCGTGCAGGATTCACAGACGCGACGGCTGGACATCCCGCTGTTCAATGAGGCGTACCTGATGCACACCTCGACCTCGCCTCAGTACTCCATCATTGCAAGCTGCGATGTGGCCGCAGCGATGATGGAGCCTCCCGGCGGCACGGCCCTGGTCGAGGAGAGCCTGAAGGAGGCGCTGGACTTTCGGCGTGCCATGCGCAAGGTCGACAAGGAGTTCGGTCGCGACTGGTGGTTCAAGGTATGGGGTCCCGACCGACTGGCCAAGGAAGGTGTCGGTCAGGCCGCTGATTGGGTGCTCAAGGCCAACGAGAAGTGGCACGGATTTGGCAACCTCGCGCCTGGGTTCAACATGCTCGATCCGATCAAGAGCACTGTGATAACCCCGGGTCTGGATGTGAGCGGCAAGTTCGCTCGCACCGGCATCCCGGCAGCCATCGTGACCAAGTTCCTGGCCGAGCATGGTGTGGTCGTCGAGAAGACCGGCCTGTACTCGTTCTTCATCATGTTCACCATCGGCATCACCAAGGGCCGCTGGAACACGCTGCTCACGGCACTGCAACAGTTCAAGGACGACTATGCGCGCAATGCGCCGATGTGGCGCATCCTGCCGGAGTTCTGCGCCCAGCATTCGCGCTATGAACGCATGGGCTTGCAGGATCTTTGCCAGTCGATTCACGAGACCTATGCCCGCGGTGATGTGGCTCGGCTGACCACGGAGATGTATCTCTCCGACTTGCAACCGGCCATGAAGCCCAGCGACGCTTTCGCCCGCATCGCCCATCGCGACACCGAGCGCGTCGACATCGACAAGCTCGAGGGTCGGATCACCACGTCACTGCTCACGCCCTATCCGCCAGGCATCCCGCTGCTCATCCCCGGTGAGCGCTTCAACCGAAAGATCGTCGAATTCCTGCGCTTCACACGTGAGTTCAACGCGAAGTACCCAGGCTTCGACACCGACGTGCACGGCCTGGTCGAGGACAGTGACGAAGCCGGCGTGCGTCGATACGCGGTGGATTGCGTGCGCGGTTGAGGGTCGGTCGCCGATCAGGGCGACGGGCGTGACAGACGCTCAGGCGTCGGGGTTGCCCGACGCCATGTGGCTGAAACCACCGTCGACGTAGACCACTTCGGCGCTGATGCCGCTGGCCAGGTCAGACAACAGGAACGCCGCCGCGTTGCCGACTTCCTCGATCGTGATCGTGCGGTGGATGGGCGTGGTGGCCGCGAAGGCCGCAAGCAGGCGACCGAAGTCCTTGATACCGGATGCTGCCAGGGTCTTGATGGGGCCAGCAGACAGCGCGTTGACGCGGATGCCGCGCGGACCCAGGCTCTGCGCCAGGAAGCGCACGCTGGATTCGAGCGACGCCTTGGCAAGCCCCATGGTGTTGTAGTGGGGCACGTAGCGCATGGCGCCCAGGTAGCTCAGGGTCAGCAGAGCAGCACCGGGCCGAAGCCGGGGCAGGGCGGCCTTGGCCAGCGCGGGGAAGCTGTAGGCCGAGATCTCATGTGCGACGCGAAATGCCTCGCGGTTCAAACCCTCGAGGAAGTCACCGGCTATTGCTTCGCGCGGGGCAAACGCGATCGCGTGCACGAAGCCGTCGAACTGATCCCAGTGCTGACCAAGGTCGGCAAACAACTGTTCGATCTGCGCGTCGTCCGCCACGTCGCATTCGAACACGAGGCTCGAGCCAAACTCGGCGGCGAATTCCTGGATACGTTCCTTGAAGCGCTCCCCGACGTAGCTGAACGCAAGCTCGGCACCCTCGCGGTGGCACGCGCGGGCGATGCCGTAGGCAATTGAGCGGTTGTTCAACACCCCGGTGATCAGCAGACGTTTGCCGGCGAGAAAGCCCATGGGTCGTAGGTCCTGTCGTGGTCGTTGGATCGGTCGGCGATTCTCGCACGCATGCAGACGGGGTTTGGGATCGCTTGCCGGCATGGCTCTTGCGGGCTACAATCGCCCCTTTCGCTGTTGAGCTGAATGGGCGGATTCATCCAGCCCATTTTTTTTGTTCGGCGGCGGTTTTTTCCGAATTTTCCCGAACGTTCCGAAGGGTTGCAGCAGGCAGGATGAGTTGGCAGGGCGCCATTGAGCGCACGGTAACCGGCATGGGCTATGACGTGGTCGACACCGAGCGGTCGGCCGGAGGTCTGCTGCGCGTCTACATCGACCGAGTGCCGGGTCGGGCCTACGAAACCGGGGCCGGCGATGCGGTCACGGTCGAGGATTGCGAAGTTGTCACCCGGCAACTGCAGTATGTGCTCGAAGTCGAGGCGGTTGACTATGCGCGGTTGGAAGTGTCGTCGCCTGGTCTTGATCGGCCACTGCGAAAACCAGCCGACTGGGATCGATTTGCCGGGCACGACATCGACCTGACCTTGCGCCTGCCCTTCCAGAACCGTCGCAAGTGGCGGGGCTCGCTGCAGCCTCGGGAGGGTGGCGGCTGGCGCTTGGTTCTGCCAGCAGCGGGGGATGCCGAATCCGAACAGGCACTGGACTTCGAACTCGATGAAGTGCGCGAAGCCCGCCTGGTGCCGATGATCGACTTCAAAGGGCGTCGCCGCGCGAGCGAGCCGAACAAGCAAGACGGAGGTCAAGACTGATGAACCGCGAAATGCTCATGCTGGTCGATGCCATCTCGCGCGAGAAGAACGTGGACCGCGAGGTCGTGTTCGGAGCGGTAGAGGCAGCGCTGGCGCAGGCCACGAAGAAGCTTCATGGTGGCGAGGTCGACATCCGGGTATCGGTCGACCGCGACACCGGCAATTACGAGACCTTCCGTCGCTGGCACGTGGTGCCGGACGAGGCCGGGCTGCAACTGCCGGATTCCGAAATCCTGCTCTTCGAAGCGAAGGAGCAGATCTCCGACATCGAGGTCGACGACCACATCGAGGAGCCGATCGACTCGGTGCCCATCGGCCGCATAGGCGCAATGGCGGCCAAGCAGGTCATCCTGCAGAAGATTCGCGACGCCGAGCGCGAGACGCTGCTCAACGACTTCCTCTCACGTGGCGACAAGGTCTTCGTCGGTACCGTCAAGCGGCTGGACAAGGGTGACATCATTGTCGAGTCCGGGCGCGTCGAGGGTCGCCTCAAGCGCAGCGAGATGATCCCCAAGGAAAACCTGCGTACAGGCGATCGGGTGCGCGCCTACATCGCGGGCGTGGATCCCACTGCGCGCGGTCCGCAGATCATGTTGTCGCGTTCGTCTCCGGACTTCATGAAGGAACTGTTCGCCCAGGAAGTGCCCGAGATGGAGCAGGGCTTGCTCGAGATCAAGAGTTGCGCCCGCGACTCGGGGTCGCGCGCCAAGATCGCAGTGGTTTCGTACGACAAGCGGGTCGACCCGATCGGCACCTGCGTGGGTGTGCGCGGCTCACGCGTAAATGCCGTCACCAACGAACTGGCCGGTGAACGCGTCGACATCGTGCTGTGGTCGGATGACCCCGCGCAGTTCGTCATTGGCGCACTGGCGCCTGCCAATGTGCAGTCCATCGTCGTCGACGAGGAGAAGCACGCCATGGACGTGGTTGTCGATGAAGAGAACCTCGCAATCGCGATCGGCCGTGGCGGGCAGAACGTGCGCCTGGCCTCCGAGCTCACGGGGTGGCGCATCAACATCATGACGGCCGAAGAGTCCCAGGCCAAGCAGGCCCAGGAGAGCGACGGCATTCGCAAGTTGTTCGTCGACAAACTCGACGTCGACGAGGAAGTTGCCAACATCCTGATCGAGGAGGGTTTCACCAGCCTCGAGGAGGTGGCCTATGTGCCGCTGCAGGAGATGCTGGAAATGGATGCCTTCGACGAGGACACCATTACGGAGCTGCGCAACCGGGCCAAGGACGCACTGCTGACGATGGAAATTGCGCACGAGGAGTCCGTCGAGGAGGTCTCGCAGGACCTGCGTGACCTCGACGGCCTGGGCCCCGATTTGATCGGCAAGCTGGCCGATGGCGGCGTTCATACCCGTGACGAGCTCGCCGACCTGGCTGTCGACGAGTTGGTCGAGCTCACGGGCATCGATGATGCTGCCGCGAAGACGTTGATCATGAAGGCACGCGAGCACTGGTTCACAGCCTGACTCCGACGGCACGCACCCGAACCACCGCACCGCACCGCAAGCCCAAGCAAGGAAACTCCCAATGGCCGTGACGACCGTCGCCCAGTTCGCAGCCGAGCTCAACCGTCCCGCGGGGACCTTGCTCGAGCAGCTGCAGTCTGCCGGTGTCGCGAAGAAGTCGCCCGACGACGCGCTGACCGAGACCGACAAGGAGCGACTTCTGGACTACCTGCGCTCCGCGCACGGCACTGCTGGCGCCGAGCGCAAGAAGATCACGCTGACGCGCAAGTCCACCAGCGAAATCAAGCAGGCCGATGCGTCCGGCAAAGCCCGCACCATCCAGGTCGAGGTGCGCAAGAAGCGCGTGTTCGTCAAGCGCGACGAGACACCTGCCTCGGCTGAGGACGCGGCAGCCGCGGCCGAGGCGGAGTCCGCGGAATTGCAGCGTCGCGAAGAGGAGGCGCGGGCCGAAGCCGAGGCGCTGCGCCGGCAGGCCGAGGAGCTGGCTGCGGCGCAGCGGGCACGCGAAGAACAGGAGCGCCAGGCCCGCGAGGCCGCAGAAGCCGCTGCACGTGCCGTCGCCGAAGCGTCTGCGCGCGAGGCGGCCGAAGCGGCGGCCAAGGCAGCCGCTTCCGCGGCCATCGAAAAGGCAGCTGCGCCTACTGCCGAGGCGCCAGTTCCAACAGCGCCGGCTGAGTCAGCGGCACCGGCACAAGCAGCGGCACCGGCACCGGCCCCCGAACCCACGAAGCCTGCGCTGCGCGTGGTCAAGGCAGGGACGGACGAGGCCGCCGAGAAGGCGCGTTTGGCCGAACTGGAGAAGCGCCGCAAGGCCGCGGAAGCGGAAGCGGCAGCCATCCGCGCGATGATGAACGCACCCAAACGGGTGCTCACCGCGAAGAAGCCCGAGGAAGCCAAGCCTGCGGCGGCCAAGGAAGCCATCACCGGCACGATCCACAAGCCCAAGGCTGCTGCCGGTGCGACCGGCGCAGCTGCCGGCGCCGGGGCCAAGCCTGGCGACAAGAAGTCGGTTAAGTCCGAGAAGCTGTCGTCGAGTTGGGCCGACGATGCCGCCAAGAAGCGTGCAGCGACCAAGGGCCGCACTGATACCAGCGCAGGTCGCGCTGGCTGGCGCGCCCCACGCAGCGGACGCCGGGGAGAGCGCGGGGACAACGACAGCCACTTCGTCGCGCCCTCCGAGCCGCAGATCCAGGAAGTGCACGTGCCCGAGACGATCTCGGTGGCCGATCTCGCCCACAAAATGTCGGTGAAGGCCAGCGAGGTGATCAAGCAGCTGATGAAGCTCGGGCAGATGGTCACGATCAATCAGCAGCTCGACCAGGAGACTGCCATGATCGTGGTCGAGGAAATGGGGCACAAGGCGCTTGCCGCCAAGCTCGACGACCCGGAGGCCTTCCTCGAAGAGGAACATGCGGCCACGCAGGCTGAGCAATCGCCACGGGCGCCGGTCGTCACCATCATGGGCCACGTCGACCACGGCAAGACCTCACTGCTCGACTACATCCGCCGCACGCGTGTGGCGGCTGGCGAAGCTGGCGGCATCACCCAGCACATCGGCGCCTACCACGTCGAGACGCCGCGAGGGATGATCACCTTCTTGGATACCCCGGGCCACGCGGCATTCACGGCCATGCGTGCCCGCGGTGCCAACGCCACGGACATCGTCATCCTGGTGGTGGCGGCGGACGACGGCGTGATGCCCCAGACCAAGGAAGCGATTCACCATGCCAAGGCGGCCAAAGTGCCGATCGTGGTGGCGATGAACAAGATCGACAAGCCAGAGGCCAACCCCGAGCGGGTGAAGAGCGAGCTGGTTGCCGAGGAAGTGGTGCCAGAAGAGTTCGGTGGCGATTCGCCCTTCGTCGCGGTGTCGGCCAAGACAGGGCAGGGCATCGACGACTTGCTCGAGCAGGTGCTGCTGCAGGCTGAGGTGCTCGAACTGACGGCGCCGGTTCAGGCGGCTGCAAAGGGGCTGGTCATCGAGGCCAAACTGGACAAGGGCCGTGGACCAGTTGCGACCATCCTGGTGCAGTCTGGCACCCTCAAGCGAGGCGACGTGGTGCTGGCAGGTTCGAGTTTCGGCCGGGTGCGTGCGATGCTGGACGAGGCGGGCAAGGCGACGCTCGAGGCAGGACCGTCGATCCCCGTGGAGATCCAGGGTCTGACCGAGGTGCCTCAGGCGGGCGACGAGTTCATGGTGCTGGCCGACGAGCGTCGGGCCCGGGAAATCGCCACCTTCCGCCAGGGCAAGTACCGCGAGGTGACGCTCAACAAGCGCCAGGCCGCCAAGCTCGAGAACATGTTCGAGAACATGGGCGAGGGCCAGGCACAGACGTTGGCGCTCATCGTCAAGGCCGACGTCCAGGGCTCGCAGGAAGCGCTGGCACAGTCGTTGATCAAGCTCAGCACGCCCGAGGTCAAGGTGCAGATCGTGCACGCGGCCGTGGGTGGTATCAGCGAAAGCGACGTCAACCTTGCCATTGCGTCCAAGGCCGTGATCATCGGCTTCAATGTGCGTGCCGACGCAGGAGCGCGCAAGCTGGCCGAAGGCAACGAGGTCGACATCCGCTACTACAACATCATCTACGACGCCGTGGACGAAGTGAAGGCGGCAATGGCGGGCATGCTGGCGCCCGAGCAAAAGGAAGAAGTCATCGGTGGCGCCGAGATCCGCACCGTCTTCGTGGCTTCCAAGATCGGCACAGTGGCCGGATGCATGGTCACGTCGGGCAGGGTCACGCGTAGTGCACGCTTCCGCCTGCTGCGCGAGAACGTGGTCATCTACACGGGTGAACTGGAGTCGCTCAAGCGCATGAAGGACGACGTTCGCGAGGTGAACGAGGGCTTCGAGTGCGGCATCAAGTTGAAGAACTACAGCGATATCGCCGAAGGCGACCAACTTGAGTTCTTCGAAGTCAAGGAAGTCGCCCGAACGCTGTAAGGCGGGACTCGACGCACCCCTGCGACAAGCCCCGCCAGAAACGGCGGGGCTTGTCGCTTTAGGCAAGGACCCAGACCATGCGCCACAAGAAGGCGATACCCAATCGCAGCTTCCGTATCGCCGATCAGATCCAGCGCGATCTGGCCGAGCTCATCCGCGAGCTGAAGGACCCGCGCATCGGCATGGTTACGCTCAACAGCGTCGAGGTGTCGCCCGACTATGCGCATGCCAAGGTCTACTTCTCCTTGCTGGTTGGCGATCCGCTCGAATGTGAAGCCGGTCTGAACGAGGCCGCCGGTTACCTGCGCAACGGGCTCTTCAAGCGCCTGCAGATTCACACCGTGCCAACCCTGCACTTCCAGTTCGACCGCACCACTGAGCACGCGGCCGAGCTCAACGCGTTGATACGGCAGGCCAACGCCACGCGCGCCAAGGAATGACCGACCTCCAGACACTTGCGCAGTCCGCCCGCGCCTCACGATCGACCGGCACGGCGCCGCCGCGTCTGCCGCGAAGGCAGCTGCATGGGGTGCTGCTGCTCGACAAGCCGCCGGGCTGGACCAGCAACGATGCCTTGCAGAAGTCCAAGGGCCTGTTGCGCGCCCTCAAGGGCGGGCACACGGGGACACTCGATCCGCTGGCCACTGGGCTGTTGCCGTTGTGCTTTGGTGCCGCTACCAAGTTCGCTCAGATCAGCCTGGATGCCGACAAGACCTACCGCGCGACACTGACGCTGGGCGCACGCACCCAAACTGGCGACCTCGAAGGTGCGATCGTGGAACAGCGCCCCGTACAGGTCGACGAAGCTTCGATCGCTGCTGCCTGTACGCGCCTGACCGGCCCGATTGACCAACTGCCACCCATGCATTCGGCGATCAAGAAGGACGGCAAGGCGCTGTACGAATACGCCCGTGCCGGGTTGGATGTGGAGCGTGAGCCGCGTCGCGTGACCATCCACAGGATAGACATCGTCCAATGGCACGATCGAGCCCTGGTGATCGACGTGGTTTGCAGCAAGGGCACCTACATCCGTACGCTGGCCGAGGACATCGGCCAGGCACTGGGCTGCGGTGCCTACCTCGCGGCATTGCGTCGGACGTCCAGCGGGCCCATCCGGATCGAGGACGCCGTTACCCTGGAAGCCCTCGAAGGGATGCCAGATGCCGCCCGACTGGCCCGGCTGCTGCCTCCCGACACGCTCCTGGCAGACTGGCCCAGCCTGAGGCTCGATGCCGGCGAGGCCGGTCGGTTCCTGTCCGGACTGCGTCGCCGGGTCGAACACCCCGACACAGATCGCATTCGCGTCTACGGTCCGCAGCCTGGCGCCTTCCTGGGCAGCGCCCACATCCGCGCTGGCGAACTGATCGCCGATCGACTGCTCAGCCCGCCCGAAGTGCAAGCCTTGTCCTGCGCACCGGCCACCGCTCCCGAATCTCCCGAAAGCCTTCCATGAGTCCCCAGATCCGCAATATCGCCATCATCGCGCACGTCGACCACGGCAAAACCACGCTGGTCGACCAGCTCCTGCGTCAGAGCGGGACGTTCCGCGACAACCAGCAGGTCGCCGAGCGAGTGATGGATAGCAACGACCTCGAGCGCGAACGCGGGATCACCATCCTGGCGAAGAATTGCGCCGTCAAGTGGAAAGACACCCACATCAACATCGTCGATACACCCGGGCACGCTGACTTCGGAGGAGAGGTCGAGCGCGTGCTCTCGATGGTGGACGGCGTGCTGCTGCTGGTCGATGCGGTCGAGGGACCGATGCCGCAGACGCGCTTCGTGACCAAGAAGGCGCTGGCGCTGGGGCTCAAGCCGATTGTCGTCGTCAACAAGGTCGATCGACCCGGTTCGCGTTGCGACTATGTCATCAACGCCACGTTTGATCTGTTCGACAAGTTGGGCGCCACCGAGGAACAACTCGACTTTCCTGTCATCTACGCGTCGGGACTGAACGGCTGGGCCGCGCTCGAGGCCGGCACCACCGGCACTGACCTGGCACCGCTGTTCGAGGCGGTGCTCGCGCACGTGCCGGCCCATGAGGGCGACCCCGATGCGCCGTTGCAGCTGCAGATCTGCTCGCTGGACTACTCCAGCTACGTGGGGCGCATCGGCATCGGCCGCGT
>Ga0154020_10008130_pt1 | contig 12193 bp, 10 predicted proteins | sample Klosneuvirus_201_FD_109709 | JGI IMG/M metagenome (GOLD analysis project Ga0154020, IMG submission 109709) | Active sludge microbial communities from wastewater, Klosterneuburg, Austria - Klosneuvirus_20160825_MG | ecosystem: Engineered > WWTP > Aerobic digester > Activated sludge | place... | reverse complement strand
TTGGATCTGGAAGAATACGTATTATCTCTTTCAGTGCTGTCACCGGAACGGCTGAGTATTCCAGACATAAAAATACTTTGAATATTTACCCTAGCCCATCTACCGACTATATCACTATTGAATACGATGAAGAAATTCTCTCTTCAGAAGTTTATGATTCAACAGGTAATTTTATTTTTTCAACGACTGAAAAAACAATTCAGATAAGTATTCTCCCTCCAGGGATATACTTACTTTCGTTTAAAACAAAAAGTGGAGTTCATGGTACAAAATTTATAAAAACCTAACTTTATTAGTTTTGACATAACACCACATTCATACCCCGCTTCCTATTTTTTTAAGGACACTTTTGTCAGTTCCCCCACTTGTTGATCACCGAACCTTGAAAGCAAAAGAGCTAAGCGCCTGATCTCAAAAAAGTCAAGTGACTATAATAGCTATGAAAAGTTAAATCATTTTCATTATATTTGGTTATGCCACTGGCTTTATTGAGATTCTTATTTGTCCTTTTGCTTTTTATACGTACAGGCATTGTTTGTGCTCAGTGGCAAAACGTCAACTCAAACGTGTTGGACAATTTGGTGGATGGCTGTTTTGTTAACACTACTGTAGGATATGTTCTTAGTTCCAACGGAAAAGTACTTAAAACCAATGACGGCGGAACAACCTGGCTCAGCAATGCCAACTTAACGGGTGTCTTTACTTCCATTTGTCACGTTGGCACCAACACCCTTTACGCGGGAGGCAATTGCATCTATAAAAGCACGAATGGTGGGGGCAGCTGGCAATTGATTAGCAACCTGAGTTACACCATCACCGATTTGGTATTTTTTGATAACCAAAAGGGATATGCCATAGTGCCTAACTACTACAACTGCACCTGGGCAGGAGGCGGCAACACCTTTGACTATTTTAAGGTCTACAAATCGATGGATGATGGAACCAGCTGGCAATATGAATTTAACTATGCTGAGAATACAAGTCGCTTTCAATTGCTCAATGACAGTTCGGTGTATTTAACAAGTGGGGCTGTAAGCATTGATTTCCACTGTGGAGGGAACTGGTACAATCATTCAAAACGAAGCAACAACAAAGGAACCAGCTGGTTTTCTGTTCTGCAACCATACTATGGGCATGCATACTATTCATTTATTAATGACAGCCTTGGTTATTTTGTACAGAACAACAACAGTTTCAGTATTTATAAAACCACGAATGGTGGAATATCAATAAACCAATCTTACACTGAAATTGAAGACGTGTTGATAAAACAGTGCAAGTTTTTAAATGTGATTGATGGGTATTTGTTGGGACAGACTAAAATCTATGGCAGCAGATCAAATGGCTTTTGCTGGAAAGAAGAATTTAGCGCATCAGAGCCCTTAAATTTCCTTTTTCATAATCCCAATGGCAATCTGTTTTGTATTGGTGACAAGGGGCTGATTCTTAAAAAGACCCACGTCCCAAGTGTGTTTGCTGATACCATATACAGAATCAAACTTGATCAAAAGTCACTTCATTTTGGTTACGTTACAAGCGGTGATAATTCAATTAAAACCCTGAGCATTAGCAATACAGGTCATGAGCCCTTGAACCTGTCCTTAACTACCGCCGGCAACCTCTATCAGATCAGTCTCACAAACCTGTCCTTTTCCAGTGCCCTGAGTGTTTCGCTCAATCCATTCCAAGACACTGTTCTGTACATTAATTTTAGCCCGCTGCTGGATCAGCACTATAAGGACACTTTGCAGATAACGGCAACCCATTTGAACACGGTAAAAGTTCCACTCGACGGCACAGGCTTCTACGGTTTAACCGGCAGCATAAGTCATGATACCTTGATTTGCGTTGACACCCTGAGAATTGGCAGCAATATCAGCATAAACAGCGGAGCAAAGTTGAGTATCTGTCCCGGCACATACGTTCAATCGATGGGGGATTTTATGATAACGGTAAATGGTGAGCTGGAAGCCCTTGGAGATTCAATGAATAGGATCCGGTTTGCTGTACATGGTGCAACCACCCTCCTGAATGGGATTTATCTGAGCAACCCCAACCCCGGCGATACGTCTGTTTTCAGTTACTGCGATTTTATTTTCGATTGCAAAAACCCACTCCTCATTGTGGGAAGAGGGATTGGCAAAGTAGACCATTGCAGTTTCAGCAACCAAATGCCGGGTGGAGGGGGAATAGCTGTGAACAAAGGACTTGACGTTTGTAAACTATTCATTTCCAACAGCAGCATATTCAACAATAAGGGCGTTGGTTTCTCTTGCAGTTCATGTGATTCGAGTTCTATTCTCAACAATTTGATCTATGGCAACACAAAAGGAATGCAATTTTCTACAGGGTATAACCTATTGATTTCAGGCAACTCCATCTATAACAACACCCAGGATGGTATATATGGTTTTGGTAGATTCAGTGCTCTAAAAAACAAAATCTATAACAATGGTCATGGTATATATTGCGAAGGAAGCGGGATTAAAATTGAAAACAACGTCATCTATAACAACCTGGGGGGTGGAATAAACTGCGGGACTGGAGGCGAGCCGACAAGTATTCATCAGAACCTGATATTTAACAACTCTTCCACATTTGGTTATGGTGCCGGGCTTCAGCTTGCGCCCGGGTCTAACTCTGCACTTCACGCCTACGTTACAAACAATACAATTTGTAATAACCGTGCCGGGTCTACGGGGACAGGCCATAATTTTTATGCCACAAGCAATAGCAGCTACGGGTTAAAAATAAAATTATTCAACAATATTTTTTACGATGCGTCCAACTCCAACAACAGCATTGCCTGGTTTCCTGGAGTGGATATTGAGCTTAAATTCAATTGCATTAATCAAAGTGATATTAACACATGGGGACAGAACAACATTGCCACAAACCCCAATTTTTTAGATCCCACTGAATCCATTGGAGTCATAGCAAATCCTGGTAACTTCAATTGGGCCTTACGCGCCAGTTCCTATTGTATCAATGCCGGGGATTCTGCATTGGTACCGAATTTATCGCCTTTTGATTTTTCAGGAAATAAGCGCATTTACAACAACCGCATCGACATTGGTGCCTATGAATTTCAGGGGGACTTTGTTGACGACTTCAACCCATTTGCCAATGGCAACGCCCTAGTGTTTCCAAACCCTGCAAGTGATCTTTTTACAGTTTATGTAAATTCTGCCGGTTCTTCAACATTTGAGCTATACGACATCACATCAAGGTACATACTTGGTAAAGAGTTTGTGGAAAACAGTACTATTAATATTAGCGTTCTCTCAGATGGCATTTACCTTTACAAAATTAAAAATGAGTCAGGTACTATTGCTACAGGCAAATTGGTAAAGCGTTAGCTTTTAAAATCGAGAGTAATGACTATCAACAAAGCCTGGCACCAAAAAAACAAGATGCCTAAAAATGCAAACATTACACAAAGGATTAAATGGCATTTGGCCCATATAAAAAACTGCAAATGCAGGGGTATTCCTGAAAAGCTGATACTGGAAATGAAAAATAAAGGCATTTTTTCTAACAGGAGCTCATAAGCGAGAATTTCTGTTTGTTCTCATCCATGTTGTAAGTTCGCTACAGTGTACCGTCGATTTTGTTTATCTTAGTATTGATGAAGGATGACAGAATATACAAGTGTGCCAGTATTGTTTTGTTTTCTGTCTTTTTCTTTATCTCCTGCCAACCCTCTCAATCAAATGAAGAGCAGGCTAAGGAAATACTACCTGATACCATTGGCCTGCTGCATAGCGATACGCTTGTAAAGGAACAGGATAGTGTTTTAACAGCACTGCTAAACCTGAATAAAGTTCGATTTGGAGATTTTGACACACTTTTCAAACGGCGCATAATTCGTGTTTTGATCCCTTACAGCAGAACCCTGTTTTTTAATGATAAGGGAAGGGAGAGAGGCATTACAGCCGATATGCTAAGGGATTTTGAGTTTTACCTTAACAAAAAACACAAAACCAAACTCCACAAGATTCCCATTACACTCATCTTTATTCCAAGTCCCCGTGATCAGTTGATTACTCAGTTGAATGCCGGCTATGGGGATATTGCTGCCGGTAACCTCACTGTAACTGACAATCGAAAAAGTGAAGTTGACTTTTTTTCTCCGGATATAGAGCAGGAACTCAGCGAGCTGCCGCTTACGCGTAAAGGCCAAGATTCCTTATCTGAGCCCGAACAACTTTCCGGCAGAACGGTATATGTGCGAAAATCATCCAGCTACTACGAACACCTACTCTTGTTGAACAAAGCCCTTAAAGCCAAAGGAAAGGTAGAAATGAAGTTGATACCCATTTCAGAAAACCTGGAAGACGAAGACCTCATGGAAATGCTGGATGCAGGCATACTCTCTACTATTGTTGTCGACAGCTGGAAAGCGCGCATGTGGGCCGTGATTCTGCCCGGCATACACCTCAATGAAAAGGCCTCCATTTACACAGGGGGTCATGTGGGCTGGGCCGTACGAAAAAATAGTCCCAAACTACTGGCCGAGCTCAACACCTTTTATTATAAGTATGAAAAACCCAATGGCATATTGCCATACCGACTGAAAAAATACGCTTCACAGGTTAAACAATTGCAGGACCCGTCGAGCTCCAACCATTCTCAACGCTATCAGGAGATCATGCGTTACTTTGAAAAATATGGAAAAAAATACGACTTCGATCCTCTTATGTTGGCAGCCCTTGGTTTTCAGGAATCACGACTCGACCAGAGTCAGAAAAGTCATGTTGGTGCTGTTGGCGTGATGCAATTGATGCCAAAAACAGGAGCCTCCATGAAAGTAGGAAGTATTTATGTTACTGAATCCAACATACATGCCGGCACCAAATACATGAACCAACTTATGACCCTGCATTTTAAAGATGCGCAGTTTGATGCTTTTAACCGTTCTCTTTTTGCATTCGCCTCTTACAATGCCGGTCCGGGTCGTGTGGCCGGTTTGCGTCGTACCGCAACCTTAAGGGGTTTAAACCCGAATGTGTGGCTGAATAGTGTAGAAATTATTGCTTCCGAAAAAATTGGCCGGGAAACAACAACCTATGTACGCAACATCATTAAATATTACTATTCATACAAACTCATGCAGGAGAGGCAGGCAGAACAGAAAAAACAGAGGGAAAAATATTGAGTGGTAGTATTGATGAGATCCCAAATTGGAATCCATATTGATTAGGCTCTATTTGTAATATCTTAGTATAATGAAAAAAACCATCACCCCCTGTCTTTGGTTTGATAGCAATTCCAAAGCGGCTGCAGAATTTTACATTACAATTTTTCCAAACAGTAAAGTCCATCAGGACACCGGTATCGTTTGCAGTTTTGATCTCATGGGCACCAAACTTATTGGTTTAAATGGGGGGCCAAAATACAAGGTCAATAAAGCGGTATCCTATTTTGTGTATTGCGGCAAAGAAGTGAATATTGATCAACTCTATTCCTCCTTAAAAGAAGGCGGAGAGGTATTATTTCCTCTTGATAAATACGATTGGTCGCCACGTTATGCCTGGGTAAAGGATAAATTTGGGGTGAACTGGCAGCTGGATGTTGAGCCCATCAACAACAAACAAAAGATCGTCCCCTGTTTGCTTTTTTCAAACTCCAAGAGAACGAAGGTGAAAGACGCCATGCTTCACTATACTTCAATTTTTAAAGAAAGCCGGAGTCTGATGGAATACCCTTTTCCTCCTCAGGCCGGAATACCACAAGGGACCTTGCTTTTCGGACAAATAAAATTGGGGGACTTTATCCTCAACCTGATGAGCGGTACCGATAACGAATCTGAGGATTTTACCTGTGGCAATTCTTTTGTGATTGAATGCGACACACAAAAAGAGATCGATTTTTATTGGGATAAATTAGGTGAGGCCGGTGCCTACAGCATGTGCGGCTGGCTGGAAGATGAATATGGGGTATCGTGGCAAATCGTGCCCAGTATTTTGCCTAAGCTTTTGTCTGATCCTTTAAAAGGACCAAGGGTGATTCAGGCTTTTTTAAAGATGCGAAAGTTTGATATTGCAGCTTTGGAAAATGCATAAGTTGGGCAGCGAAACAATTAAGTTTTTACTTTCGTAATCAAAATAAACACCCACAATCATGGCTTTCACAAAACTCACCGTCGAAACTTTGGTTTCAGCAGCTCCACAAAAGGTTTGGGACTGTTTTACCCAGCCCGAGCACATTGTAAATTGGAATTTTGCCTCCGACGATTGGCATTGCCCAAAAGCTTCCAATGATCTAAAAGTTGGAGGGAAATTCAGTTCCACCATGGCCTCAAAGGATGGGAAAATGAGTTTTGATTTTGAAGGCGCGTACTCTGAAGTAGTTCCTCTCAAACGTATTGCGTATGGTATGGCAGATGGTCGAACTGTTCAAATTGATTTTATTGTTGAAGGAAAAAACACCCGGGTTATAGAAACCTTTGACGCCGAAAATCAAAATCCTCTTGATATGCAAAAAGGAGGTTGGCAAGCCATACTGGATAATTTTAAAAAACACACCGAGGGGAAATAATACCCCCCGCTATTTAATACAAACCTTTAGATCTTCAGGCTCAACAAGTCCCTTAGCTTAAATTGCTGCTGTTTTATAAAAACAACAGTCAAAATAAGGGCTTGCACCCCATAGGCTATACTGGCTGTGAGGCAAGCACCTTTTAATCCAAAGTTTCCAATTAGGTATATGCTAAGGAGTAAAGTACACAACAAACCCGCTGAGTTTGCCATCAACTGCACACGCTGCTGCCCAAGTCCGGAAAAATAATGGGAAATGATGGTGGAAAAACTAATGGCCAATATGCCCGGTGATAAATACAACATCAGGGATTTTGTTTCTGTAAAATCCTGACCCAAAACATAAACAAACAATTCGTTTGGCAAAAAATACAGGATGATGACACAAAATAGGGAAAGCAAAAAACAGATCTTGGCGATAAACAAGACGAGTCGGGAGTTTTTGTCCTTCTCGCCACTGTTGGCCATATGACTCAGCACGATTGGTGCCGCACTTCCAGAAATCAGCCAGATGGATTCTACCAGGGAAGTGGAGTTGGCATACACCCCCAACCAGGCCGAAGCCCCAATAATGTAATAATTGAACCGATTGCTTAAGGTGTGAGCCAGATTGCCCAATTGGTTGGTGATGCCTTTGGAAATGATCAGCTTAAAATCACAATCGGGATGGCTGTCTTCTGCCTTCACTAATCTTCCAACTGCCAAGGAGGAAAACAAAAGCGGAAGTGAATAAGCAAGGTAGAATGCCGTGATGTAAGATTCAACCCGTTTCAGTCCGCTTACATACACAAGCAAATACAATACACTTAGTAAGGTAAAGGCCTGCAGAAACAACAGCAGGTTATATACTTTTATTTGCTCTCTTGCCAGAAGGATCACCATGTGAAAAGAATGAAGAATTAGCAAAAATGATAAGGCTGTTGTTTGAAGGCTGTATTTGACATCGCCAATATTAAACAGCCAAAACAGGGCATTTAAAATCAAAACGGAGGCCATGGTCCACAACAAACCCCCATAATACACGCTTCTCAGGTTAAACTTTGGTATAAAATGGACCAGAGCGGAACCTGTATAAATCTCATTGAGAATTTGCACCAGTGAAATGTTCAAAATGATCAGGCTAATCTCTCCAACCAGACTGCTGCCAAGCTGCCGTGCAGCAAACAAAAGCACCAGCAGGTTCAGAATGGCCACCAGCCCGCGGGTAAACAATGTGGAGAGGATGTTGTTGAGCACCTTTTTATTTATAACTTATTACGTTCTGATATAGTTTTTTTAATTTCAGAGCAATCGCAGCTTCGCTGAAACGTTCGGTCACAAAGTTCCTGAGAGCTATTTTGTCATATACCACCCTGTGATCGGCTATGGTGAGTATGGCATCACACAATTGTGCCTCATTGTTTTTCTCCACTAAAATACCTTGCTCTTTGTTTAACATATTACTAAGTCCGCCTGCCTTAGTGCTGATCACCGGCAAACCGCAAGCCAAAGCCTCACCAATCACTACTCCAAAGGATTCATAATTGCTGAACATGATCAGGGCCTTGCATTGATTAAATAAATTACTTAGCTCAACGGCATCCATCTTTCCCTTGAATTGTACGTTTTTTTCCAGGGCCTGTTCTTTCACAAAATTTTTCAATTCGGATGTGCGTTCCTCATCACCTACTAAAACCAAATTCAGGTCCGCTTTTTTCTCTGTTGCTTTTTTAAATGCATTTAAAATTCCCAATACATTTTTTTGCCTTGGATCAAAGGTAGAAACATGTATGAAGGTTGGTCTTTCGGCTTCACTCATGGCGAAGTTTGGGTTTGAGAGGGGTTTAAATATTTCAGTTTGAATGACATTCGGCAGCACCTTGTATTCCCCTTTTAAACCGTGACGTTTCATGGCCTCCTGAAGATCCTGACTTACTGGCAAAATATAAGAGGCGGCCTTAATGATCTTTTGTGTAAAGTACTTTACAAAAAACCCTCTGTAGTTTCCGTCTTCCTTCATATAACCGGTCCAGCCCTCGTTGACAACAAAAGGGATTTTGTGTTTTTTGTGCAAATGCAAAACACCAATACCTGCAGGAAGCACCACATTCAAATGAATCAATTGAGGAAGGCCCCTTTCTTTTTTAATGACTTCAAATCCCTTTTCATATGCTTTCAGCATCCGCCCTCGCTTTACCCATTGGGATAAAAAGGGGATCCGGAGTTTGATCTTAGCCGTGTATATGTAGTGAATAAAAAGCTTGCCTTTCACTTCATTCACTTCTTCTGTATTGGTCTTCAAATCGGGTTCTGAACACACGTGCAACACACTAACTTTGTGGTGAAGCGAAGCGGCCTCAACAAAGTGCCTGTTAAAAATACCGTGTGTGGGATTGTTTCTGTTGGGGTACCAGGAAGAGATAAACAGAATGTGTGGTTGTGATTCCAAGGCTATTCTCTTCGAAGATACTGAAGTATTTTTAGCTTAGAAACTTATTCCTTTTTGTTATGTAATAATAGGTTGGTTGAAAATCATTCATCGGCTATTGAGGATTTAAACCACAAAGTCACTAAGTTCACTAGGGGCACACTAAGGTAAATTCTCTGTGTAACTCTGCTCAGTACTCTGTTTACTCTGTGGTTAAAAAGCCCTCGGTCAGCAGCGGCACCCTGCTGGCTATCGGGGGGCGGTAAATCTTGAATCTAAGACTATTACTCCAGATTAATGGTGACTTCCAAAAGGAAGAGGGAACGCTCTTCGTTTATTTTTTCGAATTCGGTGCGAAGTTTATTACCGCTTTTCATGCCAATGGTGATAAAGCCTAAGCCCGCTCCACCTTTTTCACTGAGCTCATTGGTCTCAAGATGTTCAAGGTAATAGGTTTTGAGGTCGGCCGGATTTTCGAAGGAATTGATTTTTTCAATGTGTTTGGTCAACTTTTCAATGGCCGCATTCGCAATGAGGTTTGCGGTAATGATCTTCACCTGTTTGCCGGTGATGTATAAAATAAAAAAGTTGTGCTTCGCGCCATTCTGATCTCTGAAGCCATGAATAAACATGTTTTGCAAAGATTCGATGCTGATGAAAAACACCTTTTTCACCACCATTTTTGGCAGGCTTTTATCCAGTATTTTTCCTTCTATATCCGACTCAAGGCGTGAGATGGTTTCAGAATTGAGTACGCCATCGTAGGCCATTAAAAGGGTGCCAATGCTCCTGACGTATTCCAACTTTTTGGAAAAGACAAGATCAAAAAACTCAGCGTCTTTATTTGCGGTCAGGCTCACTACTTAAATAATCCGTTTAACTCAGCATCAATCATGGCAATTACTTTTCCAAGATCTTCTTTATTTTCAGTAAAATTGATTTCATCCACATCCACCACCAGCATCTTCCCTCCTTCATAAGACGTGCTCCAGGCCTCATAACGCTCATTCAAACGTTTCAAATAATCCAAACGTATGCTGTTTTCGTATTCCCTTCCTCTTTTTTGAATCTGTTTTACCAGTGTAGGAACGCTGGCCCTAAGATAAATGATGAGATCGGGTGCTTTAACAAGCCCATCCATTAATTTAAACAGTGAAAAATAATTGTCGTGATCACGCGTGGTCATCAGTCCCATGGCGTGCAGGTTTGGAGCAAAAATATAGGCGTCCTCATATATGGTTCTGTCTTGTACCACCGTGTGTTTGCCTTTTCTGATTTCCAGGATTTGGTTGAACCGTGTGTTTAGAAAATAAATTTGCAAGTTAAAGGACCATCGCTGCATATCTTCATAAAAATCATTGAGATAGGGGTTGTCGTCAGCGTCCTCGTAATGTGCATGCCATTTATAATGCTTGGCCAATAATGATGTCAAAGTGGTTTTGCCCGACCCGATATTCCCAGCAATCGCTACATGCATACTTTTTTGTTAAAATATTAGACTAAATTAGAAAAATAACTTACAAATACCAAAATTTTGTTGACAAAAGTCATTTTTAAGCCCCTGAGCCTGAAGATTTTGCCGGGGTGGATTTTTGCTCTTTCAGGTAAATCTGGCAAAGTTTTGCAATGCCGCTGAGTACAGGTTCAAATTCGTGCTTCAGGGTTTTGTCCAGGGTTTCTCTTGAATACACTTGTTGATTAAACGCAGCACGCATCACGGAAGGACTTAGAACAGCATCCCTTCCAATAAAAAAAGAAAACATCCGTTCGAGCTTTGAAATAACATTCAATACTCTGGCAGGTATTTCAATCAATTTACCACGAATTGTAAAGCCCTTGCGCAGGGCCTCAAAAATAGCATGGTACGTGTAATTGTTTTCAAGAACCAGAAACCGTTTACCAAAGGCATTTTGTTTTACCAGTTTAACCATCACCGCGGCGACATCTTCAGCCATCACATAAGCCGTTTGTCCTTTTGTATAAAATCGGTTGCCTTTGTAGGCCCTGTGTATAAGTTCTAAACTGCTTTGGTGCCAGAACGCAGGGGCCAATATCACTCCCGGATTTACAATCACGGCTTTTAGCCCTTCTTCAATGCCCCTCCAAACCTCGCGCTCAGCATTGTATTTGCTTATGGCGTAATGCCCTTCTTTTCCTGTGCTTTTCCAATACACCGATTCGTTGAGTGCGCCTCTGTGCTCCGAATTATTTAATGTGCCTACCGAACTCACATGGCAAAACTGTATGCCGGGCATCGCGAGACAAACATTCACCAAATTGGCGGTACCTTGTTCATTGATCTGAAACAGTTTCGCACGGTCGGAAGTAGCGAAGGAAACAAAACCAGCGCAGTGGTACACGGTCTCAACTCCCTGCAATGCGGTTTCAATCGACAAGAGACTCGTGATGTCCAATTCCCTCCATTCCACTTTTTTAAATTGCTCCTCCCAATCCACAAACTGGAGTGCAAATACTTTTTGTATTGGTTCCAATGAGCTGTTGACCTGACGGCAGGCCACAACCTTCTCGCCTTGCTTTACAAGTTCGGCAACCAAATAACTGCCAAGTATTCCGCTGGCACCGGTTACAAGATTCACCACCTAGAGGATATAATGAAAGGAAATTTGACGTAAGGTAAAAAACAAAGTGCATTGCACCAGCAAGCCAAGCATAAAACCCGATAACAATTGCCCATGGCCGTGCTCACCCAAATACATTCTGGCAGAAGCCACGGCACCTGAAATGATCACCACAAAAATATACATTGGGGTCAGGTCGAGTTTTAAAAGGTAGGAAACAGAAATGAGTACGCCAAGCAATCCGCCCAGCCCAACCATGTGCGCTGAGATTTTATAACGGCTGTTTATTAGTGCGGTGAGCACGATGGCAATTCCACCCCCGAACAAAAACAATTTTAAGGTGTTCCAAATGTTTACCTCAAGCAAGAGATACACTAAACCAAAATAAAAAAGAGAAGTGATCAGGTAGGGGAATCCCCTCTCGCTGCGATTGCTTAACAAGAAAGATGGTATGCGTTTAAGTTTATAGAGAAGGTATATGTTAAGGATTGGGAGCAAAAACGACATCATAAACACCAGCAAGGTAATCCTCCATTTCACCGGGTAGGGGGTAAGGAAATCGTAAACCGAATCCTTTAATCCAAATAATAGCAAGGCACAGCCGTAAGTGGCCATGAGCAGAGGGTGAAAAAGAACCGTAAGTAGAAAAGAAAAGGCTCTCAGCACGT